>Ga0209040_10002203_pt1 | contig 15397 bp, 8 predicted proteins | sample BogFormECP12_OM3_FD_188240 | JGI IMG/M metagenome (GOLD analysis project Ga0209040, IMG submission 188240) | Bog forest soil microbial communities from Calvert Island, British Columbia, Canada - ECP12_OM3 (SPAdes) (version 2) | ecosystem: Environmental > Aquatic > Freshwater > Wetlands > Bog ...
GAGCGCTCGAGGCCTGGGGAGACCAGGCCACTCCGCAAAACTGGATCCTCGGCGCCATCGGAATCGGCCCTTATCAACAGGCAACGCTATAAGCGCCTTGATTTTGTTCCGACTGGTTTTGATTTCGTTCCGATGGATTTTGAATTCCTTCCACCGGATGAGGTGAGGCCAATCAAGCCAATGGATCTCCGATGACCAAACAGCCGCTTCGCGTCGGGGTCGGCGGGCCGGTCGGCTCGGGCAAGACCGCTCTCATGGAGCAGCTTTGCAAGCGCCTGCGCGACGAGTTCGACATCGCGGCCGTCACCAATGACATCTACACCAAGGAGGACGCGCGCATTCTGGTTGAGGCTGGCGCGCTCGCTCCTGAACGGATCATCGGCGTCGAGACCGGCGGCTGCCCGCACACCGCGATCCGCGAGGACGCCTCGATCAACCTCGCGGCGATCGCCGAGATGCGCAAGCGGTTCGCCAACCTCGATCTCATCCTCATCGAATCGGGCGGCGACAACCTTGCCGCAACCTTCTCGCCCGAGCTCGCCGACATCACGATCTACGTCATCGACGTCTCGGGCGGGGAGAAAATCCCGCGCAAGGGGGGGCCAGGCGTGACGCGCTCGGACCTGCTGGTCATCAACAAAATCGACCTCGCCCCTTACGTCGGCGCCTCGCTCGAGGTGATGGCGCGCGACGCGGCGGCGATGCGCAAGAGCCGTCCCTTCGTGATGTCGAACATGAAGACCAGCGAAGGCCTCGATGCGATCGTTGCCTTCCTGCGCGATAAGGGCGGACTGAAGGCCCCTTGAGACGCCAAGAACTCACACGCCTTCGGCCCGCCCAGAAGATCGGGGCGATTCTCCGTCCGCAACGCGGCTATCGCGCGGATTGCGCTTTCCTTGATCTTCCTAAAACTGTAATCGCATCCAAGCCTTATTGTTGCGGCAGGAAGAGCGCTTGCCCAAGACGCCTTGCCCAAGACGCAATGACGACAGAGCCTGGAACATGCGCCCGGCCCGGCGCGTTGTAACCACGCACGGAAGGCGACATTTGAATGCGCTCGACCCGTCCTTATCGTCATGGCAATCTGCCGACGGCCCTTGTCGCTGCGGCCCGCCAAATCCTGGATGAGAGCGGCTTGCAAGCGATTGGACTGCGCGGGACCGCCCGCCGAGTCGGTGTGTCCGCGACGGCGGCGTACCGCCATTTCACCAGCAAGGAGGATCTTCTCGCATCCGTCGCCGCCGAAGGCTTTCGCGAGCTCGGCGCGGCGATGGAGCACGCGACGCGCGGACCCACTCCCTTGAGCAGGGCGGGCCAAGCTTATATCGAGTTCGCGCAGCAAAATCGCGGCCTGTTTCGCCTGATGTTCGGGCCCGTCCTCGCTGAACGGGCGAAATACCAAGCGCTCCAAGCGGCGACCGACGCGGTCGCCGATTTGCTGCTGCGCAACGTCGCCGATCTCGACCAGCGGCCGCTCGACCACAACGCCGCAGCCATGGCGGCCTGGGGTCTCGTGCATGGGCTCGCGCATCTTTTCGTCGATGGGTTCGTCCCGGCGGCGCGTGCGCCGGTCCTGGCCGAGGAGATCCTCGTCAAGACCAGATTGCCGAGACCGCCGCCGACCGAGGCGCCGCGCTGACGCCGCTCGTTGCCGGCAGCCGCTCGCTTCAATAGGCTACCGCGCTCTGTCCTTAGCAAGTTCGCAAATGCCTGCACCTGTTTACGATCTGGCGATCATCGGCGGCGGCGTCAACGGATGCGGCGTCGCCCGCGACGCGAGCGGACGGGGTTTGAGCGTTTATCTCTGCGAGCAAAACGATCTGGCGAGCGGCGCCTCTTCGGCCGCGACCAAGCTCATCCACGGCGGACTGCGTTACCTCGAATATGGCGAATTCCGTCTCGTGCGCGAGGCGCTAAGCGAGCGTGAGACCCTGTGGCGCATCGCGCCGCATGTGGTCCGGCCGCTGCGCTTTGTTCTGCCTCATCACAAGGGTCTCCGCCCCGCCTGGCTTTTGCGGCTAGGCCTTTTTCTCTATGACCATCTCGGCGCTCGCGAGCTCCTGCCGCCGACCACGACGCTCCAACTGACGCGCGACGCGGCCGGCGCGCCATTGAAACGAGGCGTTTTTACGATTGGCTTTGAATATTCGGATTGCTGGGTCGACGACGCGCGGCTCGTCGTTCTGAACGCCCTGGACGCCCATCTCGGCGGCGCGCGAATCGAGACGCGCACAAAAGCGCTTGCCGCCGAGCGCGCCGCCGGGCGCTGGCGCCTGACCGTGGTCAACCAGCGCGACGGCGAGGCGCGGCCAATCTTGGCCAGGGCGCTGGTCAACGCCGCCGGGCCCTGGGCGGAAGATGTACTGGCGCGCCTGCCCCCGCGGCGCTCGCGGGGCCGCCTCCGGCTGGTCAAGGGCTCGCACATCGTCACGCGCAAGCTGTTCGATCACGAGCGCGCCTACATCTTTCAGAATCCCGACCGGCGCGTGCTGTTCGCGATCCCCTATGACGGCGATTTCACCCTAATCGGCGCGACCGAACTCGACTATGCCGGGGACCCGTCGAAGGCTGCGGCCTCTGAAGCCGAGGTCGATTACCTGTGCGCCGTGGCGAGCGAATATTTCGCCCAGCGCGTCACCAGGGCGGACGTCGTCTGGACGTTTTCCGGAGTGCGTCCGCTGTATGACGACGGCGCAAACGCGGCGAGCGCGGCGACGCGCGACTATGTGCTCGAACTCGACGACGACGGCCCGCCGCTGGTGTCGATCTTCGGCGGCAAGATCACGACCTATCGCCGGCTTGCGGAGCATGTGCTCGACAAGCTGGACCCGGCCTTTCCGGCCATTGGGCTCAGGCGCGGCTGGACCGGCGCCGCGCCGCTGCCGGGCGGGGCTTTCGCCGCGACGGAGCTCGAGGCGCGCGTGCAGGCCCTGCGACTTCGCTATCCGTGGCTTCACGACCGCGAAGCGCGTCGTCTGACGCAGGCCTACGGATTTCGGGCGAACGAAATACTGGGGGAGGCGAACGAGCGTCAGGCGCTCGGACGCGACTTCGGCGCGGGCTTGAGCGAGAGCGAGGTCGACTATCTGATGCGGGTCGAATGGGCCGAATGCGCCGAGGACGTCGTGTGGCGCCGCTCCAAGCTCGGGCTTCGCCTGAGCGCCGATGAGATCGCCGCGCTCGACCGCTTTATCGCTAGCCGGCTCGCCGAGGGGGGCCGGCGCTTGAGCGCGCAAAGGACGCCCGCGTGATCCTCGTCATCGATCAGGGGACGACGTCGACCAGGGCGATCGTCTTCGGCCCGGACGCCGCGCCGGTCGCGAGCGCGCAGGCCGAATTTCCGCAAATCTATCCCCGCCCCGGCTGGGTCGAGCACGATCCCGAAGCGCTGTGGCAAACGACGCTTGCCACGGCGCGCGAGGCGCTTCGGCGCGCCGCATGCGAGGCGCGGGGCCTCGCGGCGATCGGCATCGCCAACCAACGCGAAACCACGCTGATCTGGGAGCGCTCGACCGGCCGACCGATCGCCAACGCGATCGTCTGGCAGGACCGCCGAACGGCGGAGGCTTGCGCGGCGCTAAAGGCGGGAGGCGCGGAGCCGCAAGTGGCGGCGGCGACCGGCCTCGTCATCGATCCCTATTTCTCGGCGACTAAGATCGCGTGGCTCCTCGACAACTTCCCGGGCGCGCGAACAGCGGCTGAGCGCGGCGAACTCGCCTTCGGCACCGTCGACACGTTTCTGCTCTGGCGCCTCACCAACGGCGGCGTACACGCGAGCGACGCGACCAACGCCTCGCGCACCATGCTCTACGACATCTGCAAGGGCGCCTGGGACGACGCAATGCTGCGGCTCTTCCGCGTTCCGCGCGCACTCCTGCCCAAGGTCCTGGACACTGCGGCCGAGTATGGCGTGAGCGCGCCCGAGCATCTTGGCGCCGCCGTTCCGATCCGCGCGCTGATCGGCGATCAGCAGAGCGCGCTGATCGGCCAGGCCTGCGTCGAGCCCGGCATGGTCAAGGCGACCTATGGCACCGGCGGCTTTCTGCTGCTGAATACAGGCGAGACGCCCGCGCCGTCGCTAAATCGGCTGCTGACGACCGTCGCCTATCAGTGGCGAGGGAAACGCGCCTACGCGCTCGAGGGCTCAATCTTTTCGGCGGGCGCGACGGTGCAATGGCTGCGCGACGGCCTCAAGATCATCGCGACGGCGCCGGAAGCGGGGAAGCGGGCCGCGAACGCTCCCTCCACTCAAGGGGTTTATCTTGTGCCTGCCTTCGCCGGGCTGGGCGCGCCCTTTTGGAGTTCCGATGCGCGGGCGCTCCTCTGCGGCGTCAGCCGCGGGACGACGCGCGACGAAATCGCCCGCGCGGCGCTGGAGAGCGTCGGCTACCAGACGCGCGACCTCATCGAGGCGATGACCGCCGACGCGGGCGGCGCAATCGGGGCGATCCGGGTCGATGGCGGCATGGCGGCGAGCGACTGGACGATGCAGTTCCTCGCCGACATGCTGGGCGTCCCGGTCGACCGCCCGGCCGACCTCGAATCGACCGCGTTAGGGGCGGCGTTCGCCGCCGGCTGGCAGGCGGGCGTCTATCCGGGCCCGGAGTCGTTCGCCGAGCGACGACGCCGCGACCTTGTCTTCACGGCCGCCATGGACGAGGGGACGAGGGAGCGGCTCTACCGCGGCTGGCGCGACGCGGTGCGCCGGGCGCTCTAGGATCATAACAACATCCGTAATATGCATTATTTGTCGAAGGGAAGCTTTTCCACGCCAGGCGGAAGGTGGCTGTCGCCTCGCTCCTGCCGGGACCGAAAGGAGGCGCTGGGGTCGGCCCTCCCAGCACGCCCGGAACGAATTCCAAGCCGGGCTGAAGGAATTCCAAACTGGGCTGAAGGAAATCCAAGCCCAAGCGGAAGGAAATCAAAGTTGTACGGAACGAAATCCAAATCCGTTTTCTTCCTAAAATCTAGGCTTATCAATGAGTTGTCCCCGACTCCAGTAGGAAAGTAGGAAAGCGAATTTTTCTTTCGGCGGCCCCTATAACGTCCAATGGCGGTGATATGCGCGCGCCGGGCCTCATCGAGCCTCTGTCGTTGATCTTCCATGACGAGAGAATGGTAATGCCGGTTCTGATTTTCAGCAAGAGATTTCTTGGGAACTTTGCCGAGGCGCGTTGCGCTCGCCTATGGTCTCGGCCGGGCGGCAATGGAGGCGTGCGAACCCCTTCTCCCGCGAGGCGCCACAGGCTATGGGTGGAAATCAGCGGCCGCGTGCGCAAAGCCGCTCGATAAAAGACCGCCCGGAGGCGGTCTTTGAAGCTTTCAGCTCTTGAACACTTATTCTCGTCAGAGAGCGATGGGGTCGGCGCCTCTTCTCTTCCTTGCCAGACTCCCCATAAAGCCCAAGCCCGCGAAGCCCAGCAACGTCATCGCCCAAGTCGAGACTTCGGGCGCCCCAATGATCGTCACGGCGCCATTATAGGAATTCGAACCTGTCGCTTTCGCAATGCCGTCGAAGCAAAGTTCATATTCGGCGCTGCCAGTATTGGCGGGCAACCACCAACCCGCCGACGAAAAATACTGGGTCTGCTGAGAAAGCTCGATGCCTTGCGGCCCGACGCCGCCGGTCCAGGGGACGTAATTCGCCACCTGGACGTTCGTGGCGGTCGGTTGCAAACCCTTCCAGTCTTCCTGGCAGGTGATGTCGCACAGGCTCAGGACCGCGCCGCCGAGGTTGAGGTTGGAGTTGTTCTTTATATCCGAATCCGAGAACCCTGAGAACGAAATCGACACAAATGCCGGGGACGAAAGGGTAAAATAGAACATACCGTCGTCGCCAATGCCCTTGCCTTTCGTGGTCGAGAACATGTTCGCAAAGGCATTGATCGAAGGCGCCGTCAGTTCAGGCGCCGTGGACGGGTTCAGTGATAACGTCACGCCGCTAGCCGACGATGGGCTAGAGACCAGTCCAATCAGAGGCAGGGCGGCGCACGCAGACAGCGTCAGCGTTCTGATCACGTCAATCTCCCCAAACCGCGTCTAGAACAGTAGAAATCGCGGCGCTCCACATCGGCCACTATCGCGGCAACGGCCAAATTGACCACCTTCCCTACCGATAGGCCATCGCTAACATGGGTGACGCGACGTTGTCAACCGCTTCCGAGGCCAACATTTCAGTGGTGACCGAGGGACTTGACGGACTGCACATCCTCCTTGTTCAATGGGTGCATGGCTCTCTCCGGGGAAGAGACGTGGTCCTAGCTGAAGACCTGACCCTGCCTGAAGACTTCGCGGAAATAGCTCCGCGGAGCGATCCTGGCGTCGCCCCCTTGTCGTTTGGCCAGGAGGGCCTTTGGCTATTTCAACAGCTCTACCCCGATAGCACTGCGTTAAACATTCTCAGGACTTTGCGCGCCGCCAAGCCCCCCGTTCGCAGCGTGCTTGAGTTGAGCTTGACCGAAATTGTGCGCCGACACGAAATACTTCGAACCAATTTCCGCGTCATCGACGGGCGTCCCATGCAGGTGATCCGCCCGCCCGAGCCGGTGTCCGTCGGCCTCTTTGATTTCAGCGATCTTTCGCCGTCTGAGCGCAAGCGGGAGTTAGTGCGCTGGTTGCGAAAGAGAAGCTCGGAGCCGTTCGACCTGGCGGAGGACGAATTATTCCGGGCGGATCTCGTCCGTTTGGGCGAAGACGAAGAGGTCGTCTTTTTCAACCTTCATCATATCGTCTGCGATGGATGGTCGCTTGGCGTGCTGATGCGCGAAACCACGGCCCTTTACGACGCCATTGTCGAGGAAAAGCCATATCCGCTCGCGGAGCTTTCCTTGCAATACGGCGATTATGCAGCTTGGCAGCGTAGGACGTTGAATGAGGCTTTCATCCGTAAACAGCTTTTGTTCTGGCGCGAGCGACTGGATAAAGCGCCGGAAATTACCGCGCTCCCGTTCGACCAACCGCGGCGGTCAAGTCGCTCGTTCCGAGGCGCCCAAACCAGCGTCGCGCTCGAGCCGCCGCTCGTCGCGCAGCTAAGGTTGCTCTGCCAAAGAGAAAACACCACGATCTTCATGGTGCTCATCGCGGCGCTGGCGACCTTGTTCCACCGATACTCGGGCGCGACCGACATCGTTATTGGGACCCCTGTCGCAAATCGCAACCGTCCCGAGATTGAGCCTCTGATTGGCCTTTTCATGAACATCGTCCCATTTCGGTTCGATCTCTCGGGCGACCCCACATTTCGGGAATTTCTGGCCAGGGTCCGGGCCGACGCCATAGAGGTTTTCAACAACCAGGACGTGGCGTTTGAGATGGTTCTGAGCGAACTCGGCGTGCGCCGGCAAAGCCATAACTCGCCATTGTTTCAGTCCATGTTCGTGATGCAACCGCCGAGGGCGGCGTCGCTTTTCGCGGAGCTCGGCGTCGATGCGGCGGAGTTGGGGCCGAAGGGATCAAAATTTGATTTCACATTGGCGCTTTGGGAGCGCGAGGATGGGGATATCGGCGGCCTCATTGAATACGATACGGATCTCTTCGAACAATCGACGATCGAGCGCGTTTTTCGCCATTACACAGCGCTCTTGAATGCGATGGCGACCGATCAAACAGCGCGAATTTCGGCGTTTCGGATGCTCGACGATGACGAGCGTCGGCAGGCGGTCGCTGGATGGAACGACACGGCTTCGCCTTACCCCGAGGCGTGTTTGCATGATTTGATCGCCGACCAGGCCCGGCGCACGCCAAATGCCGTGGCTCTGCGGTTTTCCGGAAAAGAAATCGATTACGGTTCGCTGGAAAGGCGGGCGAATCGGTTGGCATGGCGATTGCGTCGCCTGGGGATCGGGCCAGACGCAATTGTCGGGCTCTGCATGCGGCGATCGCCGTCTCAGGTCATTGCTTTGCTCGCAATTTTTAAGGCAGGGGGAGCATATTTGCCGCTCGATCCGGACTATCCGCGCGATCGATTAGCCTTGATGGCGGCGGACGCCCAACCGCGCGTCGTGATAACTGACGCAGCCTCGATCAAGTCCTTGCCGGCCCTAAAAGCCGCCGTTTTGGACCTTGACGCCGAACGGTCCGCGATCGCCAACGAGCGAGCGACGGCTCCTCCCCGGGCGACCCAGCCGGATAATCTTGCCTACATTTTATATACATCGGGATCTACGGGGCGGCCGAAAGGAGTGATGGGAACTCATCGGGCGATCGTCAATCGCTTGCACTGGGATGTCCCGCGGCCGGCGTCCGCGGCGATCTATGCCTATAAAACATCGCTCGGGTTCATCGACGCGCTTTGGGAACTTTTCATGCCGCTCATTCGCGGGCAGTCGACGGTCATCGTCCCGGAGGATGTTGGCTGCGATCCCTCGCGGCTCGTCGATCTGCTTTCCAGTGAAAAAGTCACTCGAATGGTGGTTGTGCCGTCGTTCCTGAGCGGAATTCTCGATTGCCCCAAAGATCTCGCAGAGCGCCTGCAAAGCTTGAGTCATTGGGCTGCGAGCGGCGAGACGTTGACATCGGCGCTTGCGGGATTGTTCGCCGATCGGCTTGCCAAAGCGGAGCTGTTCAACATATATGGCACGTCCGAATTTTGGGATGCGACTTGGTTCTCCTCGCGCGACACCGCCCGCGGCTCTAGCGTTCCGATCGGCGCGCCAATCGCCAACATGCGCGCCTTGGTTCTCAATTCGGACCTCGACCCCGTTCCAGTCAATGTCGCCGGCGAACTCTACATCGGGGGCGCCGGGCTCGCTCGCGGCTATCTTAGGCGCCCCGGACTGACCGCCGAACAATTTGTGCCCGATCCTTATGGCGACGGCGAGCGTCTCTATCGCACCGGCGATATCGTGCGGCGCAGATCCGATGGCGTTCTCGAATTCGTGGGTCGCCGAGATCGTCAGGTAAAGCTGCGTGGCCACCGCATCGAGCTTTCGGAAATCGAGTTGGCGCTTCAAGACTGTCCCGGCGTTTCCCGCGCGGTCGTTCAAATGCGCGACGATCTCCCGAGCGGGGAACCGGGCTTGGTCGCCTACTTGGTCGCATCAAGTCCGGCGCCAACCGAGTCGGCGCTGAATAAGTATTTGGACGCGAAACTGCCCAGCTATCTTAAGCCCGCCCACTTCGTGTTTATTCGCGAATTACCCCTGACGCCGAGCGGTAAAGTTGATCGCTCCGGATTGCCCCCGCCGCAGCAGAGGCGGGAATCGCAGGCTGCTCACGTCTCGCCGAGATCGGAGTTAGAAAGGATTGTCGCGAGCATATGGAGAGAAACGCTGACAGTCGAGCAGGTCGGCATCGACGATAATTTTTTCGATATCGGGGGTAATTCTATTGCGCTTGTTCGAATACAGAACATGATCAACGAACGTGTGCACCGCGATATACCAATAGTGGTGCTTTTCCGATATCCGACGATCCGCGCCTTGGCGTCCTATATGGCCGGGGAGCATCGAGGCGATGATCTCGACATCTCGACGAAGCGTGGCGAAACGCGTAAGAGTTTCTTGATGCAGCGCAACATACCGGGAGTGCGCTCCAACACGTGGGGGATCCGTGGAACATAGCCATCATAGCCAGGAAACGCGAATTGCGGTCGAACAGAGCCAGGAAACGCGAATTGCGGTCGTCGGAATGGCGATTCGATGTCCAGGCGCGGAGAATGTCGAGGAGTTCTGGTCGAATCTGAAGAACGGCGTCGAGTCGATCACAATCTGGTCGGATGAGGAACTGCGCGAAGCGGGGGTTTCCGATTCGGTGTTGAAGCTCCCAACTTTCGTCAAGGCGAGCGCGCCGCTCAAGGGACTTGAACTGTTCGACGCGGAGTTTTTCGGTTACAGCGCGCGCGAAGCCGAATTCATCGATCCCCAGCATCGGGTTTTTCTCGAGTGCGCGGTCGAGGCGCTTGAAAACGCCGGTATAGATCCCGCGCGCCATCCCGGTTCGATCAGCGTGTTCGCCGGCGAAGGGCAGACCCTTTACGGCTATCAGATATTGCCGAACAAATCTGTGATCGGCGTCGACCGGCAGATGGCGGTGATTGGGAACGACAAGGATTACCTGGCGACGCGCGCGTCCTACAAGCTCGGCTTGCGCGGCCCCAGCTTCACCGTGCAGTGCGCGTGTTCCACCTCGACCGTCGCCATCCATCTCGCCGTGCAAAGTCTTCTGTCGCATGAATCCGATGCGGCGTTGTGCGGCGGCGTGTCGGTTTCGTGGATTCGCAGCAAGGGCGGATATCATTTCGTCGCCGGCGGCATTCTCTCCCGGGACGGTCACACGCGTCCGTTCGACGCCGACGCCAGCGGAACGATTTTCGCGGACGGCGTCGGGCTCGTCGTCCTCAAGCGGCTCGATGACGCGATTGCTGACGGCGACGACATTCAGGCGGTGATATTGGGCACCGCCGCCAACAATGATGGGGCGACGAAGGTCAGCTACACGGCGCCCGGCGTCGACGGCCAGTCCCGCGTCTTTGCCGAGGCCCTGGCGGTGGCGGGCGTCTCGCCTGACGAGCTCGGTTATATCGAGGCCCATGGCACGGGCACCGCGCTCGGCGATCCCATCGAGGTCGAAGCCCTTCAGCGGGTCATTCGAACAAAGACCACAAAAAAGCAATACTGCGGCATCGGGTCTCTCAAGTCCAATTTGGGTCATCTCAATACGGTATCCGGGTTGGCTGCGCTGATTAAGGCCGCCCGGTGCGTCAAGACTGGGGAAATTCCCCCCACTCTCCACTTCAAGACGCCGAACCCGAAAATCGATTTCGCGAACTCGCCTTTTTTCGTTCCGACCGAACTCACCAAATGGAGCGGCCCAACCCCGCGGAGGGCCGGATGCAGCGCCTTCGGCATCGGCGGAACGAATACCGAAATCATTATCGAGGAACCGCCGCCCCCGATCGTCGACCCGACTTCAAGATCGATGCATGCGGCCATCATTTCGGCCAAGAACCCGACGGCGCTTGACGCGGCCTCGACGCGCCTTGCCGCGCATCTTCGCGCGCATCCCGAGGAAAACATTGCCGATATTTGTTATACGCTGACCACCGGCCGAACGCTTTATCCCTATGCGCGCGTCGTTGTTTGCGCAGATGGCGCGAGCGCCGCCGAGGCGTTGGACTCAGGCGACCCGAGCGTTGTCGTCGAGGGAACGCGCAATGTCGCGACCCAGCCGGTCACCTTTCTGTTTTCGGGCCAAGGCTCGCAGCACATTTTTATGGGCAGAGAGCTCTACAGCGAGGAACCGGTCTTCCGTATGGAGATCGACCGGTGCGCGAAGCTGCTCAAAAAACACATTAATATTGATATACGCAAGCTGCTTTTCCCTCAGCCCAAGAAGGAAAGCGAGGCGGAAGAGCTTTTGCGCAACACCCAATATGCGCAACCGGCGATATTCGTGGTGTCGTATGCGCTGGCCAAGCTCTGGATGAAAATGGGCGCCCGCCCATCGGTCATGCTCGGCCACAGCATCGGCGAATTCGCCGCGGCCTGCATTGCCGACGTGTTCTCGCTCGAAGAGGCGCTTCAGGCGGTCGCGGCGCGGGGTCGCCTGATGCAGAGCATGCCTCGCGGCGCCATGCTCTCCATCATGTCCCCAGCCCGGCAAATCGAACCCATTCTCCCCTCGACCATTTCGGTGGCGGCGATCAATTCGCCGTCGTCCGTCGTCGTCGCTGGGCCCCTCGAAGATGTCGCCGCGCTTGGCGCCGATTTACTGGCGAAGGGGATTTCTTCTACGCCGCTGCACACCTCACACGCGTTTCATTCGAGCATGATGGACCCCGCCGTTGGTCCTTTCGTGAAAGTGATGCGCAGCATCGCGCTTAAGCCGCCGCAGATCCCCTATATTTCCAATGTCACGGGTAATTGGATTACGGACGAGCAGGCCACCGATCCGGCCTATTGGGGCTTGCATCTCAGATCTGCAGTGCAATTTTACAAAGGCCTCAGCACGATCCAGGACCAGTTCGCGACGGTTCTCCTTGAAGTTGGCCCGAGCCGGGCGCTCGGAACTCTCGCGCGATCCCTGGTGAGCGAGGGGACGGGCGGCTCCGTTCAATCGTCGCTGCCGCATGCCGCGGCCAAGGGCGCAGGCGAGCTCAAGTCGTTCTTGCGAGCCGCCGCGGAGCTTTGGCTCGCGGGGGTTCCGATTGAATGGGAGCGTCGCTACCACGGCGAGCGCCGCCGTAAGCGGCCCCTTCCGACTTACCCGTTTGCCCGGCAGAGATACTGGGCGCTCGAAGACCCGACGCCGGCGCCAACTGCCGCGACCGCGGCTCGCCCGGCGGGCGCGGTCGGAGGAGCCCAGGCGCCCGCGCCGGTCGAAGCCAACTATTTGATGGAGACCGTGAGCTGGAAGCGGGTGCAGTACTCCGCCGACGGCGACGTCGATCGAACGAAGCAGGACTGGTTGGCGTTCGTCTCCGGGCAAACGCTCGATCGCGCCTTCGCGGACGCATTGAGCGAGCATGGCCGCAAGGTGACGATCGTAGAGAAGAGCGATGAGTTCAAGGAGCTCGGCGAGCTTCACTTCGCTCTGAGCGTCAACAATGAGGGCGATCTCGATCGCTTGTGCGCGCAGGCGGTGAAGGGAATCGAGGCCGAGGAGCGGCTTCAAGTCATCTATTTCTGCGATCCATCGCATCCTCGCGCCGCGGACGCGGTTGCGGCCGATTATCGCCGCGAGGTCGACGACAAGCTCAATGCGCCCATCACCCTGGTGCGGTCGCTCATGCGACACGCGGACGCCAAGAACGTCAGCCTAACGATTGTGACGCGGGACGGGCATTCTATCGCGGGGACAGAAGCGACCGATCCGATGATGGCGCTTCCGATCGGACCCTGTCTCGCCGGAATGCACGAATATCCCAACCTGCGCTGTCGCATTGTCGATGTGGCGTCGACGGCCCCGGATATGAAGAAATTGGCGCGTCAACTGGTCGCCGATATCCCAGAGCCGGCCCCGAACGTCATCACCGCATATCGAGGCGGGGTGCGCTGGGCCCGCACGATCGAACCCGTGCCCCCGTTTCTCGTAAAGGACCCGAAGCCGCCGCTACGCGACCAAGGCGTTTACCTGATTACGGGCGGGCTGGGAGATTTGGGCTTGGCCATCTCCGAGCACCTCGCGAGCAAATACCATGCTCATCTCGTTTTGATCAGCCGGACGCCGGTTCCGCCGCGCGAGGAATGGAGCGATATCATCTCGACGTCCGAGGACCAGAGCCGCATTGTGCGTGTCATTCGCGGCATAGAACGAATTGAAGCCGCCGGCGGCACAGTCATGGTCGGAGCCGCGGATGTCAGCGATCTTGCGCAGATGGACGCGGTGGTTCGCGACGCCTGCGCCAAGTTCGGGGACATTCACGCGGTCATTCATGCCGCCGGAGTTTCCGGCACCACGCCGATTGGCCTCAAGACGCCAGAGGAAGTGGATCAGGTTCTGGGCTCGAAGATTCTTGGGCTGGCGGTGCTGGAGCAGGTCTTCGCGAACCGGGATTTGGATTTTATTTCGCTCTTCTCTTCAACCAGCGCCATTTGGGGACGCGTCGGCCAAGTGGATTACACTGCGGCCAATGCGTATCTCGACGCGTGGGCGGCCGCATGCTTGGATCGATCGAAATGGCCGGTTGTCTCGATCAACTGGGACAATTGGCGCGAAGTCGGCATGGCGATCAACACGCTGCGCCTGGCGCCGGGGCAGGATAAGTCCTCCGCGCTCAAGACCGGTCTGACCACCGCGGAAGGCATTCGCGCCTTTGACGAAGCCCTGGTCGCCAGACACACGCAAGTGATCGTCAGAGGCGCGCCTCCCGCGCAGCGAAAAGCGCAAGGAGGCGCCCGCGCCGCCTTGGACGGCGCCGGGGCGGGGCCAAAGGCCAAGCCAAAGGCAAAACGTTATCCGCGCCCTGCCCTTGCTCAAGCGTATCGGGCGGCCGAGGCGACGATGGAAACAGAGCTAGTCTACTTGTGGACTGAACTCTTGTTGATCTCGCCGATAGGTCTCGACGACAATTTCTTCGAGCTCGGCGGCCATTCGCTCCTCGCGCTGCAGCTTCTGCCGAAAATTCGCGATAAATATCAGATTGCGCTCGAACCTCGGGAGTTATTCGCCAATCCGACCGTCGCCAAGCTTGTTGCGCACATCGAGAATAAGGGGTAATCAGACATTTGACGATGGAGCGATGCTCGGGTGTCTGACGGGCTTGGCTTTGGGGAGAGAAGAACCAGCACGAGGTTTGGCGCGGCTCAGTTCGTGATCTCGCGGGGGATTCGTGTCGCGACCGGCGGCGATCGTCTCGGGCGCGGAAGACCGGAATTTTGCGCATTGTGCTTGTCCTAGAGGGTTCAACAAACATCTCTTCTCCGGAAGAGAAGATTGACGAGGATGCGATGATGAAGACGAGTTTGAGGTTGGCCGCTTTGGCGGCCATGGCGTTGGTGAGCTTCCCTGCCTACGCGGATATGACAGTAAAGAGTTCGGATGGCTCTATGGAACTCGCTTTGCCCAACGGCTGGCATGACGTAAAGCCGGAGGGAGCGTCAACTAAGATCGCCGCCACCGATGGCCATGGTACGCGAGTGGTCGTGCGAGTCTACCCGAAGGAAGACTTTAAGGACGCAAAGGCTGTGGCTACCTTCGCCGTCAATAAATTGAAGCTCTCCGATAACGATGGTGTTAAAACCGAGGATATTGAGATTGGCGGCAAGCCGGCTGTCCGGATGAGCGTGGTGGGAACCCAGGCCAGCGAAATGAGGGCCGGTTACCTCATTACAATTGTTGATAGCGGTAGCGAGTACATCGAAGTTCAGGGGCGGACCGATGCTTCTTCTTTTGCCAAGCAAACCCCGGTGCTCCAGGCACTCGCCAGCGCGCTGAAAGTCATGCCCACGTCTACCTCCGCGGAAACGCCCGCGCCCGCCCCAGCGGCGCCTCCTAAGCCCGCGGTCAAGCCTGTGCCGAAACAATAGAATTGAAATCTGACCCGGCGCCTGACGTCAGTCGGGGGGCGCTGGCGGTCTATCATCGGCGTGACACCTGACCATAGCGACGGAAAATCAGGGCCCGGTCAGTCTCCGTGGCGGCGTTTCCCTCTCCACTTGGCGAGGAGAGCGCTGCTTTTTGGATGGGCGATCAGAGGTCTCGCGGCGACAGCGCCCGGATTGCCAGATCCAACGCGTCGCAACCCGGCCGATGCGCGGCGATCGACAGAACATGACGGTCTGAGGCTGGCAAGGTTGAAAATCGCCAATTCGAGGCGTCGTTTTCCCCTCCGGGCAAGAAGGCGATGCGGATCGGCTCGAACGTAAAGGCAAATGAGTTCAACGGTGTGCTGAGCCCCTTGCCGATCGCTTTGATATAGGCCTCCTTTAGGGTCCACAGACGAAAAAAGCAGCGCGCTCTT
>Ga0209040_10002204_pt1 | contig 15388 bp, 12 predicted proteins | sample BogFormECP12_OM3_FD_188240 | JGI IMG/M metagenome (GOLD analysis project Ga0209040, IMG submission 188240) | Bog forest soil microbial communities from Calvert Island, British Columbia, Canada - ECP12_OM3 (SPAdes) (version 2) | ecosystem: Environmental > Aquatic > Freshwater > Wetlands > Bog ...
TCCCCACATAACCCGCAAAATATTGAAAACAAGCACTCGAGAAAAATAACCCCCTGCAAAATATTCCATCCAAATGAGTTAGATATCAAAATATTCCATGAGGGGTATCTACTTCGCTCAGGTACCCGCAATGGGTTGTGCTTTCAGAACGCGTCCGCCTGTGCGGATCGGACAATCGCCTTGTAAGTTGTTGGTTCGACGGCGACAGCTTGCTGGACGAGACGGTAGAACAGCTTCCCCCGGCTGCGCGACTTGCGCCGGTTGAACCGGAAGGTGAACTCGTCCAGATACTCATCCAAATGCTCCGTGCTTACCGCTCCCTGATGCGTGCCCAGCAGCCATCGCTTTAGCAGTGACACCACCCGATGCACGCGCGGCAACAACTCCGAAGGGGATTTCTGCTGGTCGCGCAGAAACGTGACCCGGTGAATGTAGCCGTGCGCCTGCAACGGCTCGTATCCCAGCCATCCATCGGTATGGACCACGCTGCCGGACTCCACGGACTCTTCCACGAACGACACCAGGCTGCGGGCCGAAGCATCCGGAATCCGCCGCATCCGAATCCTGCCGATTCCTTTGCCGTCTTCCTCCGCCGCCACCACGATCAACGCCTTGCTCTCGGTCCCCCGACCGCGCCTACCCTCTTCCAGGCCGCCCAGATAGGTTTCGTCCGCCTCCACGCTGCCCGAGAGTCGTTCCCGCCCTGGTCGGATCATGGCTCGCCGCAGTTTGTGCAAGCAGACCCAAGCCGTCTGGTAGCTGCCCCAGCCAAGAACCCGCTGGAGGCCGAGGGCACTGATTCCGTTCTTCTGGCTCGTCATCCACCACATCGCGCGGAACCAAACCGTCAGGGGCGTCCGCGTGCCCTGAAAAATCGTTCCCGCCGTCACCGACACCTGATGCCCGCAGCGGGCACACTGCCAGCGGCCGGATTGCAGCGGCCAAGTCTTGCTCTCGCCGCAGCGCGGACACCGAAATCCCTCTGGCCAGCGTAGCCGGAACAGATACTCCCGGCAGGCCGGTTCGTTGCTAAACCGCGTTTCCAGTTCCGCCAGGGTCCTCGGATACTCCTCCACAACCTCCAGCATGAGCCAGAACACTACCCGTTGGGGCTACCTGAGTCAAGTGGATACCCCTCTTACCTAATTTTTGGTCACGACAATTACACCTATAATGATGTCTGTCACAACTGTTCGCGCTGCAGACTCGGAACCATTTGTGCCAGCTTCCCGGGTCAAATTGCGCAGTCAACACCATTTGATCTTCGAGAACAAAGTGTACAGGGTTTACGTCCGCAACGTTGTACCAGTGGTCCCCAGCCTGCCAATTAGTGAATGCGCCATGATGGGCTAACACTTCTCTATGAATTGAATAGGGTCATCTACATCCTAGTCTGCCGGTGCTACATCGAAATGATAGAGCCGAATGGTCTTGCCAACTATGCGCTGGGGTTTGTACTTTTCCAGCCATCCGAAATCGCCAGGCTTGGTCTTGATCTCGAACTCCTCTATGGCAATCCAGCCGGATGGTTTCTGGTTAGGCAGAAGCGGTTGCCAGTAAGGCAAGCCTCGTCGGGTGAGATCGGCTGTGCCTTCGTAAGCCACCCATAGGGAGTCGATATGCTGCTGCTGAAGGACCGAGGAAAGGCGTTTCAGGTCCTGGCCCCAATCAAAATCGCTATCGACAAGTATCCGGCTGCCATATGGAGCGGCGAACTCATTGAAATACGGAATGAAATCTGGAGTCGCACGAACACAGGTTGCGATGCTCCACATGACCAGAATCGTGGCTACACTTCTGTAGGCCAGCGTCTTCGTTCGGCCGCCGTCAATCTGCCAGAGCCAAACCAGCGCGCACCCACCCAGCAGCGCCAGGAAAGGATAAATAACGAGAACATGCCGCAGGCCCAGATTCACAGGACCCAGCATCGCCACTAATAGAGGCCCTGCAATTCCAGCAAGAGGGAAGATCGCGTTCCGGAGCCTGGGGCGAATCAGCGCCCGCACCGCGCCGATTGCCGCCAGAAGTAGGAGAGGAATGGGTGTTTTTGCTGCAATTGCAACTGGGAAGAAGTACCATCGCCCCCCCAGATAGGTCTTTCCCAACAGGTAGGCGATGCGCTTTTTCTCCGAGAGACCGAAGACGTGAGCTAGACCCTTAAAGAATTCTGGCGCAGGAACTCCAGGGGAAAAGAACGCTTTTGCGACGGTATCGGGCAGCCTACGAAGATATGCCATCTCCACTGGGCTCATCTGTGCCTCGTAGAGAATAGGGCCCACCGAGAATCGATAACCCGCCCATATGGTGAGAGCGAGTGTCACACCCCCGATACCGATGTACTTCCAGGATGGGATGTGCCGCTTCTCCATCAAGCAATACACGGACAGAGCCAAACAAGAGATCCCCAAATACGGCACGGCAGAAAATTTGCACAAGATGGCGAGCCCCATCGCGACCCCGGCCAGGGCAGCTGATAGAAGTTTGGGCTCCTGCAAGAACTTCCAGAAGCAGACCAGCGCCAGGAGAAACATCGCTGTCAGCGCCATGTCGGTGGTGGCGAGCGATGCGTTGGCCAGTATCGGAGGACAGAACGCAAACAGTACGATGGCCAGAGAGGCAGGCCACTGTCCATACTTCCGGGAGACAAAACGCCACAAGACAAAGCAGGCCAGCCAGAAAAACGGCAATATGCCCAGGCGCGCGAGGGTTAAAGTTCTTTGGTAATGGCCTTGGTACTCAAGAATGGCATTGCCTTCGTCCCAGATATAAGCATTGCCCTGGCTGCGCGACCCGGCGAGATAAGGTCCGAGCGCCACGGCGATGCGGGCGAGCGGCGGATGAAGAGCCTCATACGTGTACGAGCCGCGGTCGAGCCATTCCATACCAGCCGCAAGATGTGCGGGCTCATCGTAGGTCTGGTTGAACACCGGATAGGTGGTGACGATCAGCAGAGTCGCAGTAAGCACTGAAAGCACAGCAATGAGGATGGGTAAGTACGAAGCCCATCGCTCAGGACGGGTTGTTTCGTCGCTTCTGGGATGCGGGAACAACATAATAGGATTCTGTCTCAGTGGTAGTGTTCGTCGATCCATTGCGGATAGCGATACTTCAACTGGACAAGGGCCCACGCTGCCTGGATGGTGGTATGTTGCGAATCGACACTGCCAAACTCCATCACTCCGCGACCCCATCCATAGCAGGAATACTTCCATGAGCCATCGGCTGTTTGATTGCCGAGAATGCGCTCAATCCAGCGGCTTCGAATCAGGTCAGGCCGGCCCGCCGCCAGAATGGACGCATTCTAGCAGGGTCACGCCTTGCCCGCTAACAACGAAGAAGCTCAAACGCGAGTTCCACCAATGGGGAATCCACAATGGAGTTCTGCTCACCAGTCTCTCGGTTAGCAAACACCACAACGATTCCTGCCGCAAAACTCGTCCAAACGAGCGGAATGAAACTGTCTCCTATCTACTCGACGAGCACATCTCTAAAACAGCCATCGGCTATAATTTTTCGGCAGTGAAAGACCCGAGACCGGAGAAAGCGTGCACGTCTTCCGTCCTCTCCTACGTCATCCTGTTTGGCGGGATCATCACCATTGGGGTCGCGCTCTACATGGTGGTAGTCAGCTATTCGAGCCTTCCATTTTGGGACGGTTGGATGGAGGTTCAAGCGGCTGCACGTGACCGGAGTCTACTTTCTCCCGCCTGGCTGTGGGAGCGGGACAACGAACACCGGGTTGTCGTTCCGAAACTGTTTCTAGCCGCTGACCTGCGTCTGTTTCAGGGCCGGCAAATATTCTTGCTGGCCAGTATCTTTTGCATTCAATTGCTGCATCTGGCGTTGCTGAGCTGGAGCATGCGAGCCCTCGGCGGCTGGCGTGGAGCACTGTGGCGCACAGGCACGGGATTAGCGGCGTTTTGTCTGTTTTGTCCCACCCAATGGGCGAACTTCGTCATTGGTTTTCAATTTGCTTTGTGTTGCCGCAGTTGCTGGGAACCGTGTCGTTTGTGGCGGTGCTGCTCTACTGGACTAAGTCACAACAGTATCCGGAAAAGAGGTGGTTAAGGTTCCTTGTAATATCGATTCTGGCCGCGGTGGGAGCAAACTATTCCCTGGCCAGTGGAATGCTCCTGTGGCCGATACTCATAATCGCGGTATTCTACCTCCGCTTGCGCCGCACAGCTATCCTGAGTTATGTCATTAGTGGCGTGCTCAGCAGCGGGCTTTATTTCTATCTCTTAAACCTGTCGTCGCGTTGGGGGCGGCCTGAAAGCACGATCGCCTCGAGGTTAGTCTCCCCGCTTACGTTGCTGAATTTCCTCATAAAGTATTTGATTGGTTCGGCGTCTCGGCGAGGAACGCATGCCGCCGAATTCATTCTCCTGGGCGGGGTGGCCATCCTTGTAAATCGCTCTGACGACTGTACAGGAGCTTTGGAATCGACAGCGCCCATCGTCGATCCCGGAGGGCCGGGGCTTCGCCTTACGGGCTGGGCGTGGGACGTTAAACACCAGCGGCCTCCCTTAGCCATCGTCGTCACCACCAACGGGATCATCACGGGCATTGGCGCGGTTGGCGGCTGGCGGCCAGATGTCGCCGCCATACAGCCTGAAGCATCGCGAAGTCACCCTGGATATATCGCTTACCTGACGGAACCACTGGGCATCTCGATCGTGAACCTTTATGCCATTCTCCAGGGCAGCCCAGCGACGGCCTGCCAATTTGCCATGACGTAGCGTCCATCAAGCCCATGCAGGATGTATTTCAGCTGGAGATCGAGCGCTCAACTCCAGATCCTCCGGCAAGAAACAACAGCCGGGGCGAAGCCTATCACGATTACGATTACGATTACGATCTTAACTGCCCTTGGCGCTGTTTCTGTCTACGGGACGAGTGCGCTGACTGGCAAAGCTGTCCGACGGAGAGTTACAATGCCCCTGAGTCTACATTCGGGCGTTGCAGACCATCAGACGACGGAATGCGCTGGGGTGAGTTTTGGACACTTCGGTCGCGAAGCGATTCGGGGAAACGACGGGTTGGGATTTCTCGCTGTGCCAGATTTCTTTCGGCAGTGAACTAGGCTGGAACGGATGTGCAAAGCTCTGCACTACTCGCGTGTAAGGTCTTGCGGTTCATCGAACCGAAGACCAGAACCCTTGATTTGTCAGTCAGTTGTGGGGTATGCTTGCATACGCTCTCGGTCAAACAATTGCACATATTTCACCGTTCGTACCGTTCCGAACCCGAATTCAACGTGGGGTGAGAGTTAGTGGCGCTTGCGAGCACCAAACCGGTGGAGGTGGTGTCACCCCCGTCGGTCTCAGAAATCCCAGTAGAGGCTCCCGGCTCCAGGTTTGCAGCTATATGGCAAACATTTAAGCCGTTTGGTTGGCAGGGACTACTGCTGGTTGCAGTTTTGATAGCGCTTTATCGCCCAGTCTTGCGAACCCTCGTGTACCAGTGGTACATCGACGCGGATTATTCGCATGGATTTCTAGTGCCGCTGCTCTCGGGGTATTTGATCTGGCAGCGGCGCGAGAAGCTGCGGCACATTCCTAAACGCCCTTCCCTCTGGGGTATGGCGATTGTCCTGATGGCCATGGCGTTACTGTTTCTTGGCAGCTTGGGTGCTGAGCTTTTCTTGGCGAGGATTTCGTTGCTATGCACGATCTGCGGCCTGATTGTGTACTTCTGCGGCGGGGCTGTGCTGCGTGCCATGGCCTTTCCCATGGCGTTCTTGCTTTTTGCGATTCCGATACCGGTGGTGGTTTACAATGAGATCGTTTTCCCGCTGCAATTCATCGCTTCCAGGTTCGCCACCTGGACGCTGGAGACGCTCAACCTCTTTCCCATCATGCGCGAAGGTAACGTACTGATCTTGCCTGGCATGAGCCTGGAAGTTGTGGAAGCGTGCAGTGGTATCCGCTCCTTAATGTCTTTACTCGCCTTGGCGGCGGGCTTTGGATATGTCGTCGAACGGAGCGCCATTGCTCGCTGGGTCCTTTTCCTGGCTATGATTCCGCTGGCCATAATCAGTAATGGTACGCGAGTGATGATCACAGCGATCATGGCCAATTACTTGGGTCCGCGGGCAGCTGAGGGATTTATGCACGAATTCTCGGGGTGGGTGATTTTCGTTGTGGCTACCCTTTTGTTCCTGGGGTTCTACAGTCTAATGACCAAGCTCCGCAAGATGCTAGGTTGGCTTCCACAAGATCCCCAACCCGTTTCCTCCGGCGGGAGGCAGAAATGAAGGCTGGAGCGCGTTATTGGCTAATGCTTGCGGTCTTGCTGGGAGCAACAAGCGGTATGGCTTACCTATCCCACGGAGAAGCTACGCCACCGGCAAAGCCGCTCTCCGATTTTCCAACCCAGATCGCAGGGTTCACGATGTTTGCCAACTGGCCTCTGGACAAGAACACCATCGACACGTTGGGTGTGACCGATTATCTCAATCGCGGTTATTTCTCCGGTTCTGAGGGACAGGTTGGGCTGTTTGTCGGATACTTCAGGAGCCAGCGGACCGGCGCCAGTATTCATTCTCCGAAGAACTGTTTGCCAGGTGCCGGCTGGCAGCCAGAGCAGTCGGCCGTTTATCAGCTGCACCTCGATGATGGACGCGAAGTCCCCGTCAACCTCTATATCGTCCGCAAGGGTTTGGAGGAGCAGCTGGTTTTGTATTGGTATCAGGCGCATGGCCGGGTGGTAGCCAGCGAATACTGGGGCAAGTTTTACTTGGTTTACGATGCGTTGCGCTTGAACCGCACCGATGCTGCGTTGATCCGCGTTACCGCTCCGATTAATTATGGTAATGAGGAGCAAGCGCGCTCACGGGCGCTCGCTTTCGCGAAACAGATAACCTACGATATTGATCAGATCATTCCTCTGTGACCCAGGAGAATTCATGCGGAAAAGCTACATCGTCCTAATTGTGATGACCGTGCTGTTGGCCGTCCTCGTTGGTTGTACCCGCAACCCTGATGCTGCGAAACGTAAGTATGTCGAGAGCGGTATGAAGTACATGGATGAGAAGAAGTACGACTCTGCCGTCATCCAGTTTAAGAAAGCGTTGCAAATTGATCCGCGTTGGGCGGAGGCGCATTACGAACTGGGACAGGCGGAACTGGCCCAACAACACTGGGTCGCCGCTTTCAAGGAGTTCAGTGTAGCCATCGATCAGGACCCTAACCACGTCAAGGCACATCTTGCGATCGGGACCATGTGGTGGCAGGCAAGGAAGTATACCGAGGCTGAAGAGCACGCACGTTTCGTGGTGGAGCACGACCCCAATAGCATCGATGGATACATGCTGCTGGGCAACGTACTGCTGGGGCAGAAGAAGGCGCAAGAAGCCATCGACATGTACACCAAGGCGGTCGCGCTAAAGCCTAACGATCCAGGCCCCTACCTTAATCGTGGTGTCGCCTATGCTTCACTGAAGCAGGACGGGGCTGCCGAGGAAGACCTGCGTAAGGCGAGTACTGTCGACCCGAAGGCAATGCAGGCGTATTACGCTTTAGCCAACTTTTATCTGAACAAGGGGGATCCGAAGAAGGCCGAGGAGGTGCTCCGGTCTGCGATCCAGAACGCGTCCCCCAACGATCCAATACCTTATCTGCGTTTGGCCGGTCTGATGCTGCATCAAGGCCGCAAGGCCGACGGAGAACAAGTCGTCCAGCAACTGCGAGACAAACAGCCAAGTTCGGCGCCGGTCGCGGCAGCGATCGGCGACTACTACCTGGCCTCGAGGGATTCTCAGGACGCCATCAAGGAATACCAGCGCGGCTTGAACCTGGATCCTAAGAACCAGGACCTGCAGCTGCGGCTGCTGGAAACCATGATAAGCGCCGGAAAGATCGACGACGCTACCAAGCTGACCGACCGGTTGCTGAAAGAGAATCCGGGCGATATTATGGCCCGCATTACCCACGCCCGCCTCTTGGCGATTAAAGGCAATACCACCGAGTCCATTACGACGCTTCGTGAAGTTATCAAGGACGCACCTGAAAATCCCCAGGCCCATTTCATGCTGGGAAAAGTGTTGCATCAGACGGGTGACCTGGCTGGCGCCAAGAGCGAACTTCAGGAAACTTTGAAGCGGCAACCGGAGAACCAGATGGCGCTCTATGCGCTGGCCGAAACCTACCGCGACTCGCGTGACTTTGACACAGCCCGGGAATATGCCGCACGCTTGCAGAAGTTAAACGACAATCCTTCCATACACTTCTTGAACGCCACCATCGACATTGGCGCCAAGGACTATTCGGCCGCCCTGACGGAACTCAACGAAGTGCAGAAGTCAGTTACGACCGATCCGTTGTTGTACCTCAACTACGCTGTCGTCTACGCTGGACAAAAAAAATATGCCGATGCCGAGCGCCAATTTCAAACCGCTTTGAAGATGTACCCGCAGTATGACGCGGCGATGGGGGATTACGTGAGCATGATGTTTGCCACCAACAATCCGGCCAAGGCAGTTGCGCTCGCCGGTCAGTACGCCGCCGCCAATCCCAACCGGGCGCAGGCGCACTTTCTTTATGGTTCTGCTCTAGCCACCACCAAGAAGTTCGACCAGGCACTCCAGGAGTTCCAGAAGGTCACCGAAATCGAGCCTTCGTCGTTGATGGCTTACATTCATATCGGCCAGATCTACGAGTTGACCAATCGTCCTGATGACGCGCTAGGCGCCTATCAGAAGGCCTTGCAAGTCCAGCCGAAATCGCCCCTCGCTAACAACTATCTGGGAAATCTGTATGTGCGCCGGGGCGACTTGAAGAGCGCGGCGAAGTACTTCCAGGCGGCTCTGAACGAAAACGCGCATGATCCAGTTGCTGCCAATAACCTGGCATGGGTGTACGCCAGCGAAGGCGAGAACCTCGACATGGCGCTGAGTCTGGCGACTCAGGCCAAGCAAATAGCGCCCGACCTGGATGGCATCAACGACACGCTTGCGTGGATTCAGTACAAGAAAGGCAACTATCACGTCTCGGTGTCGCTAGCGGACGAAGCGGTAAAGGCTCGTCCGGAAAAGGCGGATTACCGTTACCATTTGGGAATGGCCCTTATGGGAGCGGGCGAGCCAGTCCGTGCCAAGGCTGAGTTGCAAAAAGCTCTTCAGTTGAATCTCAAGGGAGCGGATGCCGAACAAGCGCAAAAGACCCTGGCTTCTTTGCACTAAGATCCAGTGATTTCGCGGGCTAGTCCCGCCCATGTGCGGCCTGACCTCTGTCTGGTGTCAGGCCGCTTTTTCTATTCCTTCCGGCACCCGCGACCCTAGCTTTGAAACGTTTTCCCTTTCTGGTAATCTAACTAACTGGTTAATTAAATATGGCAAACGAGGATCAAATTTTTCGCGCGCGACGCGGAACTCGCCGTCAGCCTGAAGCCAGCCGCGACTCTATTCTTCGGGCGGCGCTTGCGGAGTTCGCGCAAGAAGGCTTGGCGGGTGCCCGCATGGATGCCATCGCCGTTTCCGCTGGTGTGAACAAGGCGCTTCTGTATTACTACTTTCACGACAAGGAGTCTTTGTATGGTGCGGTGCTCGATCGATTCTTCATACGTTTGACCGAGCGCGTGATGAGTGAGCTTGACAGTGATGCGCCGCTGGGAGAGAGGATTCTTCGCTACACGTGCGCGCACTTTGATTGCGTTGCGGAATCGCCTCACTATGCGAGGTTGTTTCAGGGCGAACTGATGAGCGCCGGCCGCGGCGGCTCCCCCCACCTGACCCGCATCGCGGAACGGTACATTCGCCCAATCGCCATGCGCGTCTCGGAATTACTGGGACAGGGAACAGCAAGCGGGGAGTTTCGCCAGGTCGATCCGTTTCAATTTGCCCCTTCCATCGCCGCCATCAATGTTCACTATTTCGTCATTGCGCCTGTGGCCCGTGTGCTGTTTGACCGCGACCCGTACGCGCCGGCAGCAATCCGCCAGCGGCGTGCGGCTGTCTTGGATTTTGTCGCCGCTGCACTGTTTGCCGACCGGGAGACGGGGGTTAAGCTGGCGTCCGAAATTGCGCGCGAGAAAAGCCAGGATCCCGCACCGAATCCTTCGTCTTCCCTCCTTGGTGGGGCAGGGGAAGGGGATGCCCAGTGAAGCAAAAGAAGTTTGGCATCATCCTGCTCGTACTACTCTGCATTGCGGTCGGCTACTACTTTTACTCTACCGATCGAACCAGTGAAACCGTCCTGATTGGAATTGTGGATGCCAATCAAGTCATCGTGAGTTCGAAGATCATGGGGCGCGTCGAGAAGCTTTACGTGGACGAGGGCTCGAAGGTGAAGGCAGGCGACCCGATTGCCGAAATCGACTCCGCGGAGCTGGAAGCCCAGAAGAAAGCAGCCGAGGCGACCATTGACGCCTATGGCTCACAAGTGTCCTCCATGCGAGCGACGGAAGCGCAAACTCTGGGTGAGACCAATGCCGGAGTTGTTAACGCCCAGGCGCGACTGGCAGCGGCCAAAGCATCCTTGACGCAGGCGCAAGCCGACCTGGTGCGGGTGCAGAGCGACTCGGAAAGAATTATGGCCCTTGCGAAGGTTGGGGTCGAGTCTGACATGGACCGGGTGCGCGCCGAGGAACAACTGAAGGCGCAACGAGCGGTTGTCGAGAGTGCGCAGAAAAATGTGGACGCGGCCCAAGCTGACCTGAACACGGCGATTGCTCGCACACATCAGCAACGCGCTGCCGCCAGCAATGTTGCCGCCAACGAAGCCCAGGTGGCCAATGCGCGAGCGCAACTGGCAGAAGCTGAAACCCGGCTCGGTTACACCAAGATTTACGCTCCCGTCAGTGGAACAGTTTCGGTTCGTGCCACTCGCCAGGGCGAAGTGGTCAACCCCGGCACGCCGATCGTTACCATCATTGATTTTGGCGATACCTGGGTCCGTGCCGAAGCTCCCGAGACGCAGGCGCGCTTTGTGTCCGACGGCCAGAAACTCCAGGTACGTTTACCGGCGGGCAAGCCGATCGAAGGCACTGTCATCTTCAAGGCGGTGGAGAGCGATTTCGCCACCCAGCGCGACGTCAGCCGTCGCAAGCGTGACATCAAGACCATCGGGCTGAAGCTGAAGGTGGACAACCCCGACGGCGCGCTCGTGCCCGGCATGACCGCCGAAGTCCTGCTGCCCAAGAATATCGAGCAAGGTGCGCGATGAGCTGGTTTGCCTCCAAGTCGAAGCCCGCAGCCCACTGCGAAGCGCCGGCCAGCGGCGATGCCATTGTGGTCGACCACATTACCAAGAAGTACGGCGACTTCACCGCAGTGGACGATGTTACGTTTAGTGTGCGCCAGGGTGAGATTTTCGGTCTGCTCGGACCGAACGGCGCCGGCAAGTCCACGCTGATTCGCATGATGACCACGCTGTTGCCCATCACCAGCGGGCGGGCGCTAATCAACGGTTTCGATGTTTCGAAACAACCCGACGCCGCGCGCCAGTGCATGGGCGTGATCCCGCAGGCGATGACCAGCGACATCGACCTGACCGTCGAAGAAAACCTGAGCATCTACGCGAAGCTATATGGAGTGCCCGCGGAAGAGCGGCAGCACAACATCGACGATCTGCTGAAGACGGTGGACCTGCTGAAGTGGCGTAACGCCCAGACCAAGACGCTCTCCGGCGGCATGCGTCGACGTCTGGAAATTGCGCGCGGCCTGGTACACAGCCCCAAGATATTCTTCCTTGATGAGCCGACCACCGGGCTCGATCCCGTCTCACGTGTCGCCGTGTGGGAGATGCTTACCGAGATCAAGAACCGGCGCGCCCTGACCATCCTGCTCACGACACACTACATGGACGAGGCAGACCGCCTGTGTGATCGCGTGGCCATCGTCGACCACGGCAAGCTGGTCGCCCTCGATTCGCCGATTGCGCTCAAAGCCAGCGTGCCGGGAACGAACGTGATTGAAGCGCAATTTCTCAACGCGCCCGCGGACTGGGAAGACGAATTGAAAAAGCTTGAGGACGTCACGTCGGTGCAGCATGAAGCTGCGAATATGTATCGCATCCTCAGCAGCAACGGTTCCAAGACTACGACCGAACTGGTAGAACTCGCGGTGCGCTCCAATGTGCAGGTCAAGTCCTTGTCCGTTCAGAACACTACGTTGGACGACGTTTTCGTTCATTACACGGGACGGCAATTGCGCGACGAGCAGGTGAAGGCCTACTCATTCGTCATGCCCGACCGCCCGGGGATGCGGCCATGAACCGGATGTGGGCCATCGTCGAACGCGAACTGCGCAAGTTCTTCCGCTCCCCGGCACTGATGCTCGTGGCCATGGTGTTCCCCCTGGTGCAGTTGATTGTGCTGGGCAACGCGTTCGGCGGAAAAATCAAACAGGCGCGCCTGGGCGTGGTGGATCAAGACCGGGGCACGCAGGCAGTGAAAGTCCGCGAAGCGCTGGCAGCGGTGCAATCGAACGCGCACACCTTCACGCCGGTGCCCTACGACAGCGACAAGCAGGCAATGGAGGACGTGCGCAATGGCCGTCTTGATGGAGCCATCATTATTCCTCCCCAGTATTCGCGCCGCGTGTATGAGCAGAACCATCCTCGCATCGCCCTCGTAGTGGACAACACCGACAACTTCATGAGCTCGACGCTCGAACAGCAACTGACTTCGCTCGTCGATGCGCTCAACCAACCGAACGTTGATCCTTCGCGCATCGTGCAGCAGATTTCGCTGGATACCGTCGAGCTTTATCCCTATATCGAATACATGAAGTATCTGCTGCCCGGATCGATCGTGCTGGCCATGTTTGTATCGGTCATGATCGGTGGCGGGATGCTCTACATCGACGACAAGGCGCGCGGTGTGCACGAGGGCTATCTGGTCACGCCGATTACGAAGTTCGAACTGGTCGCCGGGCTGAACCTCGCCGGCGCTATCAAGGCGATCCTCGCGGGCATTGTGATAACCATTTTGGGCGCGCTGCTCTCCGGTTTGGGTTCGGTCTTCGTGCCGCAAAACATGCTGTACATCCTGTTGCTCGTGGTCGCCACCTCGGTGGCATTTAACACCATGATGTTTCTGATGATGGTACGAGTGGAAGATCCGCTGGTGCCACGCGCCACCTTCGGCATCCTGAACACGCTGTTGTTTTTCCCCAGCGGCGCGATCTATCCTATCAAGGCGTTTCCGGCATGGCTGCGCGCCGTCGCCTACATTGATCCGTTCACCTATGCCGTTCACGGATTCAAAGCAGTTCTTCTGAAGGACGCGGGGTTTGTGGCAATCCGTGCGGACTTGGCCTACCTCCTGGTCTCGGGTGCCATCATGATTACGATTGCGACCGCACTCTTTAAGCGCACGCTGTAAGGCCCTGCCACGTCCCGACATCTACGACGCGCCTCCTGCCTCTGCTTTTTTCACCTCTGCGGACGCGCTGGCTGCGCGTTCGATCCTGCACTCTTCCGGCTTCTTGTCGAAGCGCAATCCCTGGAAAACGGGAGCTCGCATCTTCGTCCCGCCGCTTTCTCCTTCATGGGTCCACTCAGTGAACTTGATTTCGGCGACCAGTTCCGGCTTCACAAAGTGGACCGGCCTGGTGCTTTCGACCTTGCCATAGAAAGGACTACGTTTCGTCTGCAGTGCGTGCAGCCGCTTCCACAGGGCCGCATGGGACTCCTCGCTGAACCCGCTGCCCGCGTGGCCAATATGAATTAGTCTGCCTTCGTCGTCATAGAGCCCCAGCACAACAGACCCGAAATTCTCGCGAGAGCCGCGAGGATCGGTGTAGCCCCCAATTACGCACTCTTGCTGCCTGACGATCTTGATCTTCAGCCACTCCGAGCTGCGCTTTTGCAGATAGCAACTGTTGCGGCGCTTGGCGACGATACCTTCCAGTCCGCGCTGCGCCGCCGCTTCAAACAGCGCTTTGCCGTTGCCGATGTAGTGGTCTGAATAGCGGATGCGATCGCCCGGCGCAAGGATCGAGGCGAGCAGTTCCTTCCGCTGTTCCAACTCCGCCTGCATGAGGTCGTAGCCGTCGAGGTACAACAGATCGAATACGTAGTACACGACGGGAATATCGTCGCGCGTGCGGCGAATGCGACGTCCACCGTCGCCAACTCCGGTCCGCTGCTGCATGAGGCTGAACGACGGCCGGCCCTGCTCGTCGAGCGCGACAATCTCGCCATCGAGGACGGCGGTACGCGCTTTCATTGCGTCGGGTATGAACGCCAGTTCCGGATAGGCCGCAGTCAGATCGTTCTGATTGCGCGAGACCAGGCGCACGGAGCCGCCGTCCAGAAACGCAATCGCGCGATAGCCGTCCCACTTTATCTCGTACAGCCACTGCTGGTCGTCGAAGGCACGGTCCACCAGCGTGGCCAGCATGGGATGGATGGCGCGCGGCATCGGCGCTTTGCGCCCGATTTGCTCCGCTTCGGCGGTTACGGCGTTACCTGACGATTGGCGCGCGTGGAGTTTTTTTTTACGGCGCCTGCAGCAGAGCGAGAAGCGGGTGCCTCGGCGGAACTCTTCCCGGCCGCGGACTTCTGCGCAGCCTTGGCTTTCTTCGCGTCAGCTTTGGCAATCGAGTCGGCCAGCCAGTCGTTCTTCTTAGAGCTGCCCGCAGCGGAAACCTTGCGGCTGCTTTTCCATTCCGCCGAACCTGCGTCGCCGGCAATCTCGTCCATGGTTCGCTTGGTCGGCACCGAGTAGTCGTACTGGTCGATGTCGTAGCCGGGCTGCGCGTAAGCGTCGCGATGCTTAATGAGCAGCCACTCCGTGCCTTTCGTCCCTGGCCGCCGTGATTTCATGTGCACTAGCGCGAAGTCGCCCTTCAGCTTCTGGCCATTCAGGCAAAACTTCAGGTCGCCCTTTTGCAGCATCTCGGCAGCGTTGCCCTGCGGCTCCCATGTACCCATGTCCCAAACCATCACAGTGCCAGCGCCATAGTTGCCGGCGGGAATGGTGCCCTCGAAGTCGAAGTAGGAAACCGGGTGGTCCTCCACCTGCATCGCAAGGCGCTTGTCGGCGGGATCGAGCGAGGGCCCTTTCGGCACGGCCCACGATTTCAGCACGCCTTCCATCTCCAGGCGGAAGTCGTAATGCAGTCGTGTCGCGCGATGTTTCTGCACCACAAAGCGCTGCTGCTTGCCTTTGCCGAGCTTGGGCGGAGGCTCGGGCGTTTGCTTGAAATCGCGTTTCCGTTTGTACTCTTCCAGTGCCATACGAGCCTTAGATGAACGTTTATAGCAAGCGCGCTGCAAGAATGTGTAACCGAATCTCGCCCTGCCGAATACCCCGCGCGACTTTGCTACAATGCACCTACCGCATTCGTGGGCGCTTAACTCAGCGGTAGAGTGCCATCTTCACACGGTGGAAGTCACAGGTTCGAATCCTGTAGCGCCCACCAACATATCTGCTTACCGCACAG
>Ga0209040_10002205_pt1 | contig 15388 bp, 9 predicted proteins | sample BogFormECP12_OM3_FD_188240 | JGI IMG/M metagenome (GOLD analysis project Ga0209040, IMG submission 188240) | Bog forest soil microbial communities from Calvert Island, British Columbia, Canada - ECP12_OM3 (SPAdes) (version 2) | ecosystem: Environmental > Aquatic > Freshwater > Wetlands > Bog ...
CCGCCGCGCTCGCGCCGCTCGGCGTGCTCATCGCGGTGCTGCTCGCGCCCGTGCTGATCCCGGCGGCGGCCGTGTCGCGCTCCGCGCGCCTGCAGGCGCTGCTGCTCGGGCTGCGCGGCACGCTCGCGCGCCTGCGCGACGGCCTACGCGTCTTCCGCCAGCCGCGCCAGGCCGGCGCCGCGACCGTCCTGCAGCTCGGCGCCTGGGCACTTCAGTGGATGAGCTGCTGGCTGCTGCTGATGGCGTTCGGCCTCGACTCCCGCGCCGGCCTCGCCGGCGCGGCCGCGGTGTTGTTCGCGGTCAACGTCACCGCCGTGATCCCCGCGACGCCTGCCAACGTCGGCGTCTTCCAGGCCGCCTGCGTGGCGGTGCTCGTCGGCGCCTACCACGTCTCCACCCCCGAGGCGCTCGCCTACGGCATCGTGCTGCAGGCCGTCGAGGTCGCCACGGCGCTGATCATGGGCCTGCCCGCGCTCGTCACCGAGGGCCTCTCCTGGAAGGACGTGCGCCTGCGCACGCTGCACGCCGGCCCCGTGAAGCTGCCCGTGCTGCCCGCACAGCAGCCCGGCGCCGGCGTGCGGGCCGCGAGCGGGCCGAGCCGCTGAGGGGCGCCCGTCCAGGCCCAGGCCCGCACGGCCCCATCGTGCGGGCAGGCATCGGCGCGCGGGCGGCGTAATGGGCTGCATGGCCGGCGCCTGGGTCTACATGCTGCGTTGCCGCGACGGCTCGCTCTACACCGGCTGGAGCACCGACGTGCCGCGGCGCCTCGCGCGCCATCGCGCTGGACGGGCGAGCCGCTACACCGCCAGCCGCCTGCCGGTCGAGCTCGCGCTCGTGCTCGAGATGGCCGACCGCAGCGCCGCGCGGCGCGAGGAGGCGCGGATCAAGGCGCTCGACCGGGCCGGCAAGCTCGCCCTGATCGCCGCCGGCCGGGGTGAGCCGCCCGCTTAGGGCATGATGGGGGTATGGCGAGCAGACCCCCGGCGCGCAGCGTCAAGATCTCAGACGACGAGCGGACCGGCTGGTCCTCGGACCGGCCGCGCCGTGAGGGTGCCCCCGAGCGCCCCGCCAACATCGCCGTTCACTGCCGCGTGCTCGCGCCCACCGACCGCCTGCGCTACTCGCCCGGCAGCCTGCTGATCGTCGTATCGGCCTCCGCGGCCGAGCGCGACCGCTTCCTCGAGCGCCTGATCGAGGACCGCGCCGCGCTGCTGTCGCTCGCGCGCGTGCGCACGCTGCTCGGCGGCCGCGTTGCAGCCGAGGAGCTCGAGTCGCGCGCCGAGGAGCTCCTGCAGGCCGCGCTGCTCAAGCGCCTGGAGAGTCGCGAGACCGTCGTGCTCGCCGCCGAGGGCTTCGACGCGGGCGAACGCGAGCGCTACGTGCGCATGGCCGCCGCGCACAAGCGCCCGCGCCATCTGATCCTGCTGGAGACGGCGCGCGATCAGGTCAGCGAGGAGGATCTGCCCGCGCTCAACGAGCTGCGCCGCGCGCTCGACGCCGGCGAGCTCGGCGCCGAGGGCTTCCAGACCGCGCTGCGCCTCGGCGGCGGCTCCGCCTCGGAGGTCAAGCGGATCCTCTTCCGCCCGCCCCCGCGCGAGGACTGACCCGCAGGAACCCTCGCAGGGCTCAGGCCGGCGAGCGTGCGGCCCGATATGCCCGCGTGCGCAACCCGGCGGCCCCATCCCGCGAAATCATCTCCACGCGCCCGCTCGGCAGCGTCGCGCGGCGCGGCCCGGGCACGCTCCCGACCCTCCTGGACACGCGCGTGGTCCGCGCCGAGCTCGCCAGGCTGCGCGCGCCGCGGCCGGGGACGCCGCTCTCGACGCGCCTGGAAGTGCGCTCAACGTGGCCCGCAGCCGGCAGCCGCGAGCGCGCCTAGGGAGCAGCTGCGCGTTCGGGCAGGGCTAGGGCGAGGCCTCGCCGGCGAGCGCCGGCGAGGCCTCTTCCTCGACCGCGCCGGCGGGCGGATCGTCGTCGTCGAGCTCCGCGAACAGCGACGGGTCGCGGCTCGAGCCGCGGATCAGATCGTCGGGGGAGCCGTCTGCCAGCAGGCGGCCCTGGCGCGTGCCGAAGTAGATCGCCTGCGGGTGGTGGGCGATCAGCGCGAGCGTGGACTGCTCGGGCTCGGGCGCGTAGCCGTCGGTGATGCTCATGCCGATCTGCTCCAGGCCGAGCAGCTGCTCGACCTTCAGGTGCTCGCTCTGCTCGGGCACCGCCGGGTAGCCCCACGAGTAGCGCCGCCCCTGGGTGCTCTCGACGCCGAGCAGCCGGCGGGCTTCGTAGTGCAGCCACTCGGCGAGCCCCTCGGCGGTCTGCACGCCGAGGCCGTGCACGAACAGCTGCTCGGCGAACTCGCCTTCGGCCTCCAGCTTGGCCATCAGCTCGGTCACCTCGGAGCCGACCGTCACGGCCTGCACGGCGATCACGTCGAGCTCCTCCGGCGGCGCGCCGTCGAGGGCGGGGCGGAAGAAGTCGGCCAGGCAGAGGCGGTCGCCCTTGGGCTGGCGCGGGCACACGAAGCGCGTGAGCTCGCTCGTGCGGTCCTCGGGGTCGAGCACCACGATCGCGTTGCCGAGCGCGTAGCAGGGGAAGAAGCCGAGCAGCGCGCGCGGGTGCAGATAGCTCTGCTCGTTCCACATGCGCTCCAGGCGCGGGCGGAAGTCATCGCGCAGCAGCGTCTGCCAGGCCTCGCCTTTGACGCCGCGCCCGCCCCAGTGCAGCTTGAACAGCACGTGCGTGTCGAGGTGGCGGTAGAGGTCGTCCATGTCGACGGGGATCTCGCGCACGCCCCAGAATGGGGGCGTGGGGATCGGCGCGTCGGTGCGCGCCGGCGAGCGCACCGAGTCATCGGCGAAGTTCAGCTCCTCCTCGGGCTCCTCGCCTTTCTCACGGAACGCTGTGGCGCCCGCGCGCAGCTTCTCGACCAGCGACGCGTGGGCGTCATCGTCGATCAGCTGGTCCATCACCGACAGACCCTCGAAGGCGTCCTTGCAGTAGAAGACGCCGGGCTCGTAGACCTCGTCGGAGTCTTTGCCGCCGGGATACAGCGTGCGATAGCTGAAGGCGCGGTTGATCGCCGCGCCGCCGATCAGCACCGGGTAGTCGAGGCCCTTGGCGTGCAGCTCCTGGATGCACGCGGGCATCTGCTTGGAGGTCGAGACGAGCAGCGCCGAGAGGCCGATCGCGGTCGCCTCGTGCTCGACGGCCGCGTCTACGATCGTCTGGATCGGGACCTGCTTGCCGAGGTCCACGACCGTGTAGCCGTTGTTGGTGAGGATCGTGTTGACGAGCGACTTGCCGATGTCGTGGACGTCGCCGAAGACGGTCGCGAGCACGACCGTGCCCTTCGTGTAGCCCTCGATCTTGTCGAGGTATTTCTCCAGCTGCGCGACCGCCCGCTTCATCACCTCGGCCGACTGCAGCACGAACGGCAGGATCAGCTCGCCCGCCCCGAACTTGTCGCCGACCTCCTTCATCGCAGGCAGCAGCACCTCGTTGAGCGTCGGGACGGCCCCGATCTTCTCGACGCTGCGGTCGATCTGATCCTCGACACCGTCGCGACGACGGCGCAGAATGTGGAAGTGCAGCGCCTGCTCGGGCTCCATTCCCTCGGTGGGGTCCGCCGCGCCCTGCGCAGCATCCTCGGGGCCCTTGGACTCGAAGTGCTCGATGAAGCGCTCGAGCGCGTCCTCGCGGCGGTTGTAGACGAGATCGTCGGCGAGCTCGCGCTCCTGCTCGGCGATCTCCCCGTAGGGGGTGATGTGGTTGGGGTTGACCATCGCCAGATCCAGGCCGGCCTGGACGCAATGGTGCAGGAAGGCCGAGTTGAGGACCGCGCGCGCGCCCGGCGAGACGCCGAAGGACACGTTGGAGACGCCCAGCGAGGTCTTCACGCCGGGGATCTGCTCCTTGATCGCTTTGATCCCCGCGATCGTCTCCACGGCCGAGGGTCGCCACTCCTCATCGCCGGTAGTCAGCGTGAAGGTCAGGCAGTCGAAGATCAGCAGCTCGGGGTCCAGGCCGTGCTCCTCGCAGCAGATGTCGCGGATGCGCTGCGCGATCTCGACCTTGCGCTGCGCGGTCTTGGCCATGCCGACCTCGTCGATCGTCAGCGCGATCAGGGCCGCGCCGTGGGCGAGCGCGACGGGCACCACGCGGTCGAGCTTGGCGCGCCCGGCCTCGAGGTTGACCGAGTTGACGATCGCGCGACCGGGGATCTGCTCGAGCGCGCGTTCGATCACCTCGGGCTCGGTCGAGTCGACCTGGATCGGGGCCGGCTGGGTGAGCGAGATCTTCTTGGCGAGGATGCGCATCTGTTCGTCCTCGTCGGTGCGCTCGGTCAGCGCCACGCACAGGTCGAGCACGTGCGCGCCGCCGGTGACCTGGTCCTCGGCGATCTGCACGAGCCCGTCGTAGTCGTCGGCGAGCAGCAGCTCCTTGGCCTTGCGCGAGCCCTGCGAGTTGACGCGCTCGCCGACCATCGTCGGGCGCGGCTCCTGCACGAGCGGGGTCGCGGCGATCATCGAGGAGAGGTGGGGCGGGCGCGGGGTGGGACGCGGGCCGACGGCGCGCCCGCCGACGCGCCGCACGATCGCGGCGATGTGCTCGGGGGTGGTGCCGCAGCAGCCGCCGACCACGCTCACGCCGTAGCGCTCGACGAACTCCGCCAGCGCCTCCGCCAGCGGCTCGGGCCGCTCGGGGAAGATCGTCTCGCCGTCGGGGCCCTGCAGCGGCAGCCCCGCGTTGGGGATGCACGCCACCGGGACCGAGCAGTGCTCGCCGAGGAAGCGGATCGCGTCGCGCATGTCCTCGGGCCCGGTCGAGCAGTTCAGGCCGATCACGTTGACCTTCAGCGCTTCGAGCGTGCACAGCACGGCCGAGATGTCTGTCCCGAGCAGCATCTTGCCGCCGTTGGGCAGCAGCGAGACGGAGGCGTGGATCGGCAGCGTGCGCCCCGTGCTCGCGAACGCCGCGCGGGCGCCGAAGACGGCGGCCTTGACCTCGAGGATGTCCTGCGCGGTCTCGATGATCAAGAGGTCGGCGCCGCCGTCGATCAGCCCCGCGGCCTGCTCGGAGAAGATCTCGACAAGCTCGCCGAAGCGGATCTGCCCGAGCGAGGGGTCCTCCGACGCGGGCAGGTAGCCGGTCGGGCCGATCGAGCCGGCCACGAAACGCCGCTCGCCCGCCGCCTTGCGCGCGATCTCGGCGGCGCGCGTGTTGATCTCCACGGTGTAGTCGGCCAGGCCCCACTCCTCGAGCTTCAGGCGCGAGGCCTGGAAGGTGTCGGTCTCGAGCACTTCGGCGCCCGCCGCGAGCATCGACTCGTGCACGCCCTCGATCACGTCGGGGCGGTTGAGCACGAGCGCCTCGTGGCACTTGCCGGGGAGGCCGCCGTAGTCCTCGCTGGTCAGCTCGAACTGCTCGAGCGTGGCGCCCATGCCGCCGTCGTAGACGACGACGTGCTCGGAGACGGTCTTCAGGTAGTCGCGCTCAGCCATGTCCAGCAGATGCTATCGGCGATCACCTGCACCTTCCGGACCGTCCCGAGCACCTTCGGGGCAGGCCGCTGCCCCAAAGGAACGACGCGCCTGTATGCCGCTTGGAACGCGCTCATAGATCAAGCGTCCAAGAACTCCCGGGGGGGTCCCGCGGGGGTCCACACTCGGCGCGACGGTCACGCAAAACAGGGGAGGATCGACCATGACACCGGACTTTCTTATCGAGGCGCCCACCGGGGAGACGGGTGGCGCGCAGCGGGCCGCCTGGCGCGGCGAGCCGCCGTTCGAGGCCGTAGGGCAGGACGTGCGGATCACGCGCCAGGCCGCCGGCGCACAGACGCTGGTCGCCGTCGTGGGTCTCGGCCCCGCGGCGGCGGCCAGCGCTGTCGCGCTGCGCGACGCCGGCTTTCGCATCGTCGCGATCGAGACCTCGGCGAGCCGGCTCGGAGATCTCCGCGGCGGGTGGCTGCGGGGCCACCTCGGCGGCGAGGGCCTCGTGCTGAGCGACCGCATCGAGGCGCTGCAGGCGGCGGACGTGGTCCTGATCTGCCCGCCCGCCGCCACCGACGCGCAGGGACGCCCGAACACCGACGCACTGCGGCGCGCGTGCGCCTCGGTCGTCGAGCAGGCGCGCGCCGGGCAGACGTTGCTGCTGACGTCCACCACCCACGTGGGCGGCACGCGCGAGCTGCTCGTCGAGCCGCTCGCCGCGCGCGGCCTGCGCGCCGGCGAGGAGATCTTCGTGGCGTTCTCGGCCGAGCGCTTCGACCCCGGCGTCCCCGAGCACGAGCAGCTGCGCACCCCGCGGGTGCTCGGCGGGGTCAGCGAGAAGTGCGCCGCGCGCGCCGCGGAGCTGCTGCGCCACCTCGCCCACGGCGTCCACCGCGTCTCCTCCTGCGAGGCGGCCGAGATGGCCAAGCTCTACGAGAGCACCTTCCGGGCGGTCAACATCGCGCTCGCGTTCGAGATGGCCGACGCCTGCCGGGCGCGCGCGCTCGACCCGATCGAGGTCACCGAGGCGGCCGCCACCAAGCCCTTCGGCTTCATGGCGCACTACCCATCTGCGGGGGTCGGCGGCACGGGCGCCCGTCTCGAGCCGCACCACCTCCTGCGAGCACTACGTGAGCGGGGCGTGCCGGCGACGATCGCCGAGGAGGCGATGCGCACCGTCGCCGCACGTCCCCGCCGCGTGGCGATGCGCGCACACGAGCTGCTGCAGCGATCGGGGCGCCAGCTGCGCGATGTGCGCGTGCTCGTCGTGGGCGTCGCCTACAAGCCCGGCGTCGGCGACGCGCGCGGCGCGCCCGCCGTGGAGATCATCTCGCGGCTGATGGCCGACGGCGTGCAGGTGGACTACCACGACCCGCTCGTGCCGGCGCTGCAGATCGACGGCGAGCCGCTGCACGGGGTCGACCCCGACCCCCGCCGCGACGCGTCGGGCTTCGGCCCCGAAGACTACGAGCTCGCGATCGTCCTCACGATGCACCCCGGCCACGACTACGGCTGGCTGCGCCGCTGCCCGCAGGTGCTCGACTGCACCTACCGCGCCCAGATCGGCAGCCGCCGCTTCCTGCCCTGAGCCCACGAGCGACCGAGGACGCGGCACCAGGCCGCGCCCACGGTCGCCAGGACTACTTAATAAAGAGCATCTCCGAGTACTTCGGCAGCGGCCACAGGTCATCGGCGACGAGCTTCTCGAGGCGGTCGGCGACGTCGCGCACGTCGTCCATCGCGGGGATGACCGTGTCGCGCATGTACAGCGCCTCCTTCTGCGGAGAGCCCTCGGGGTGGTTGTCGTCGAGGTTCGCGTCCTCGAGCTTGAGCAGCGCGAAGTGCAGCTCCTTGATCAGGGGCTCGACCTCGGCGACGAGCTCCTCGAGGCCGCTCATGCGCAGTTCGTTGAGGTGGCGCACCGCCGCGGGCAGCAGCATCGTGCGCGCGATCGAGGCCGCGGTCTCGGCCTCGATGTTGATCGTCATCACGTACTGCTCGGTGAACACCTCGTAGCGCGCATCGAGCTCGCGCTTGGAGAGGACCTTGTATTTCTTGAACGTGGCGATCGTCTGTTTCTCGACGAGCCAGGGCAGCGCGTCGGGCGTCGTGCGCAGGTTCGCGAGGCCCCGCTTCTCGGCCTCCTTGTGCCACGCCTCGGAGTAGTTGTCGCCGTCGAAGACGATCTGCTTGTTGGCCGCCCAGGCATCCTTGACCACGCTCGTCACGGCCTTCTCGAGCGTCGCGCCTGAGCGTTTGAGCGCCGTCTGGAGCTTGCCCGCTAGCTCGTCCACGGAGTCGGCCACGATCGTGTTGAGGACCGTGTTGGGGAAGGCCGGCGAGGAGCTCGACCCGAGCGCGCGGAACTCGAACTTGTTGCCCGTGAAGGCGAACGGGCTCGTGCGGTTGCGGTCGCCGCCGTGCAGCGGCAGCGGCGGCAGCACGGGCGTGCCGAGACCGAGGAAGGAGCCCGGCTTGGAGCTCTGCGTCTTGCCCGCCTCGATCGCCGAGAAGACCTTCTCGAGCTCGGCGCCGAGGAAGATCGAGATGATCGCCGGCGGCGCCTCGTTGGCACCGAGGCGGTGATCCTGCCCGGCGCTCGCGATCGAGGCCCGCAGCAGCGCCTGGTACTTGTTGACGGCCTGGATGACCGCCGCGCAGAAGAACAGGAACTGGAGGTTCTCGGCCGGCGTGTCGCCCGGGTCGAGCAGGTTCAGGCCGGTGTTGGTGCCCATCGACCAGTTGTTGTGCTTGCCCGAGCCGTTGACGCCCGCGAAGGGCTTCTCGTGCAGCAGGCACACGAGCCCGTAGCGCCGCGCCGTGTTCTGCAGGATCTGCATCGTCAGCATCTGGTGGTCGGCGCCGACGTTCGAGTTCTCGAAGATCGGAGCGACCTCGTACTGGTTGGGCGCGACCTCGTTGTGGCGGGTCTTGATCGGCACGCCGAGCTTCGCGAGCTCCATCTCGACCTCGAGCATGCACGCGAGGATGCGCTCGGGGATCGAGCCGAAGTAGTGGTCGTCGAGCTCGTGGCCCTTCGGCGGCTTGGCGCCGAACAGCGTGCGCCCGGTCGTGACGAGGTCGGGCCGCTCGAAGTAGTACTGCTCGTCGATCAGGAAGTACTCCTGCTCGCAGCCGATCGTCGTGAACACGCGCTGGGCGTCATCGACGCCGAGCAGCTCGAGCGCGCGGATGGCGGCGCCCGAGAGCGCGTCCATCGAGCGCAGCAGCGGGATCTTGTGGTCGAGCGCCTCGCCCGTCCAGGAGGTGAAGGCGGTCGGGATGCACAGCAGCGCGCCGTTGGGGTTTTCGAGCACGAAGGCCGGCGAGGTGGGGTCCCAGGCGGTGTAGCCGCGCGCCTCGAAGGTCGCGCGGATGCCGCCGGTGGGGAAGGAGGAGGCGTCGGGCTCGCCCTGGATCAGCTCCTTGCCGGAGAACTCGGCGATCGCCGTGCCGTCGCCGGCGGGGGCGTAGAAGGAGTCGTGCTTCTCCGCGGTGGACCCGGTGAGCGGCTGGAACCAGTGGGTGTAGTGGGTCGCCCCTTTCTCCATCGCCCACTCCTTCATCGCCTGCGCGACCGCGTCCGCGAGCGAGGTGTCGAGCGCCTCGCCGCGAGCGAGCGTGCGCTGCAGCGCCTTGTAGACATGCTTGGGCAGGCGGTGGCGCTGAACTGCGGGGGAGAAGACGTTCGCCGCGAAGACCTGGTTGCCCGGGAGGGTCAGGTCGGGCGCGCCGAGCGCCGATCCGTTGGCGCTCCACTGCGCGGCGGTGACGTTGTGCTGACGGGTCCGTGGCATGGGCTGGGCGATTCCTCCTGAAGAAGGGGTGGGGGCAGCGGGCTCCGGCGAGAGCAGGGCCGGCAACAATCGTAGTGCCACGCGGCGCGAAGGGCATCACCGGCTGGCGAAATCGCGCCCGCAATCTTTCGACACGCGGCCAAATGCGCCGGCGTGCGGCAGAGGAGGGGCTAGGCGGGGGGCGGGAAGGGCCCCGGTTCGACCTTTCCGGTGCTCGGGTTGACGTGGGTGACGGGCGGGGTCCCGGCGATGTGCACCCTGAAGGCGCCGTGCACCGGCCGGCCGCTCGCGAGCGTGGCGCGCGAGCGGCCGGCCAGGCCGGCGGCGACCACGAAGTGCACGATGTAGTTGCCGGCCTTGACCGGGGCCACGCGCCAGGCGAACACGCGCGTGCGCCCGGGCGCGAGCGGTCCGAGCGCCCAGGTGTTCACGTATGCCGTCTGCCCGCCTCCCGGCTGGGCGACTTCGACGCTCTGCACGGACGGCTTGGCGATCCTCCCCGGGCCCCGTTCGATCGCCCAGATCGGGCGCTTGTTGGCGGCCAGTTCGGGATAGTGTTCGACGTAGTCGAGCGAGTTGAGCGTGACCGCCACGTTGGGCATCGTTTCAGAGCCGCTGTTGCGGACGGCCAGCAGGAGCGTGACCTTGCGCGCGATCGACTGCTTGGCGGGGAAGCTCGCGTGGACGAGTTCCACGCGGTAGCGGGCCGGCTTTTCGCCCGCGTCCTGGCGCGCAGCACCGCCGCATCCGGCCGCGAGCAGGGCGGCACCGGATAGAAGGACCGAAAGAGCTCTACGCCTCCCCCTCACGGCGGGCCACGATATCAGCGGGGGTGGCGAGCGGCGCACGTTCGGGTCGGCCGCGCGGGCGCTCAGCGGTGGCGTGCCGGGGACGCATGGCGTAGAGTTCCGCACACCACCGAGTGCAAGGAGAGGAGGGGCGGGAGTAGATGGTTCGCAGCGTCGCCGAGCGGATTTCCGTGCCGGCGGGTCACTTGCTCGAAGAGTTCGGGGACATGATGATCCTGACGGGCAAGACGATCTGGTCTGCCCTGCGTCCGCCCTATCCCTACGGCGGCGAGTTCGTCTCCCAGTTCCTGTTCGCGCTGCGCCTGGTATGGCTGCCGCTGCTGATCTCCACGGTGGCCGTCTGCTATGGCGCTCCGGGCCTGCAGGCGGCGAACTTCCTCACGATCTTCGGCGCGCTCGACCGCCTCGGCGGGTTCTTCGTGCTCGCCTCGATCCGCGAAATCGGCCCCACGCTCACCTCGATCGTGGTCGCGGGGATCGCCGGCACAGCGATCACCGCCGACCTGGGCGCGCGCAAGGTGCGCGAGGAGCTCGACGCGCTGCAGGTGCTGGGCGTCGACCCGGTCAAGAACCTCGTCGTGCCGCGCTTCCTGGCGCTGATGATCGTGACCGGGCTGTTCGACATCTACGCCGTGCTGTTCGGCCTCTTCGGCGGCCTGCTCGCCGAGATCGAGAACGGCCAGCCGCTGGGACCGTTCTGGAACACCCTGTTCGCCAACTCCTCGACGACCGACCTGTGGGGCTCGGTGCTGAAGACCACCGTCTTCGGCGCGATGATCGCGATCGTGTGCTGCTACAAGGGCATGGCCGCCTCGGGCGGCGCGGAGGGCGTCGGGCGCGCGGTCAACGAAGCCGTCGTGATCGCCTTCCTCGGCATCGGCGCCTTCAACTACATCTTCACGCAGACGCTGCTCGCGACCCACCCGCAGATCCTGGTGATCAAGTGAGTCGAGTGAGCGAGCCGGCCGGCACCGACGGGCGGGGGCTGGGGCGATGAACGAATTTTTCGCGATGCCGCGCGAATGGCTCGCCTCGACCGGCGAGATCACAGGCTTCTGCTGGGAAATCATGCGCGAAGTGTGGAACCTGCGCGTGCTGCGCTTCTTCGGCGAGACGCTGCGCCAGGCGGGGATCCTGATCGTCTACTCGACGCTCGTGATCTGGGCCCTGGCCTTCCTCTACGGGCTCGGCGTATGCGGCGTCGGCGGCGCGTACTTCACCGAGGCGCAGGGCGCGCCCGCCTACGCCGGCGTGTTCTCGGCCTGGTGCAACCTGCGCGAGGCCGTGCCCTACGTGTTCGGCTACATGATGGCCGCGAAGGTGGGGACGGGCATCGTGGCCGAGCTCGGCGCGATGCGCATCTCCGAGGAGATCGACGCGCTGGAGGTCATGGGGATCGACTCGCTGACGTTCCTGTGCGCCACGCGGCTGCTCGCCGGCTGGATCGTGCTCCCGTTCATGTACATCGGCGCGATCGGCGTCGCCTACGTCGGCTCCTACCTGGCGGTGGTCGATCAGATCGGCTACACCTCCTCGGGCGGCTATCTGCTGATCTTCTGGCAGTTCCAGAATCCGCCGGACTTCTTATTCAGCATGATCAAGGGCCTCTGCATGGCGACCGTGATCGTGCTCGTGGCCTGCTACTACGGCTACAACGCCAGGGGCGGGCCCGTCGGCGTGGGCACCGCGACGGCGAAGTCGATGGTGCTCAACCTCGTGCTTGTTAACCTGATCGGCATGCTCGGCACGCAGATCTTCTGGGGGGCCAACCCGCGAGCTCCGATCGGGGGTTGACGGTGGCCGTAGAGGGCGGCGGGCAGGCCCGCGAGGAGGCAGAGGAGGAGAAGTTCGACTTCCCGATGGGCACGATCCGCCCGACCGAGGGGCCGGATGCGATCGAGTTCATCGAGGTGCACAAGTCCTTCGGGCGCAACCACGTGCTGCGCGGGCTGAACATGGGCCTGCCGGCGGGCAAGATCTCGATGATCATCGGGCCCTCGGGTACGGGCAAGTCGGTGTGCATCAAGCACATCGTCGGCCTGCTCTACCCCGACCAGGGCGACGTGATCGTGCAGGGGGTCTCGGTGCCGAGCCTGCCCGACGCCGAGCTGTTCGAGATGCGCAAGAAATTCGGCGTCCTCTTCCAGGACGGAGCGCTGTTCGGCTCGCTCAACCTCTACGACAACATCGCCTTCCCGCTGCGCCAGCACACCGAGAAGGGCGAGGACGAGATCGCCGAAATCGTGCACCGGAGGATGCGCGAGGTCGGCCTCGGGGGGGAGAGCGAGAAGATGCCCAACGAGCTCTCGGGAGGGATGCGCAAGCGCGCAGGCTTCGCCCGCTCGCTCGTGCTCGACCCCGAGATCGTGCTCTTCGACGAGCCCGACTCCGGTCTCGACCCGGTGCGCACGGCGCTGCTGTGTGAGCTGATCAAGGAAGTCCACGCCGAGAACGGCGGCTGCTACGTCGTCATCACCCACGACATCATGAGCGCACGGCGCATCGCCGAGCACCTCGCGGTCCTTTGGAAGGGGCGGATCGTCGAATCGGGCCCCGCCGAGGACCTGTTCGCCTCCGAGAACCCGTTCGTGCGCCAGTTCCTCTCGGGCGAATCGACCGGGCCGCTCGGAATGGAGTGAACTCGGCGCGGCTCCTCTCGGCGCTCGCCGGCGCCGCGGCCGGACGGGCCCGCCTCGTTCTGGCGATCGCTGTCGTATTGGGGCTGGGCGGGGCGGCGCTCGTCCTGCGCCTGCGCCCGACGGCGGCGACGAGCACGTTCGTCTCGAGCTCGAGCCCCGAGTACCGGGCCACGCAGCACTTCTACGCGAGCTTCGGCGAAGAGCCCGTCGAGATCCTCGTCAAAGGCAGCCTCCAGCAGCTGCTGCTGAGCTCGGACATCGAGCGCCTCGCGGGCCTCGAGGGCTGCCTGTCGGGCAACGTGCCGGCGAGCGCCCTGGCCGTCGAGGGCGGCGCCGACGGGCCCTGCGGGCAACTCGCGCGCCTGCGCAGCGTGAAGGTCGTGCTGGGCCCGGGCACGTTCCTCAACGAGGCGGCCGAACAGACCGACGCGCTGCTCTCGGCGGAAACGGCCAAGGCCGAGGCAGAGGCCAGGCAGGCCGAACGCGCCGTCACGAGCGCGGCGCTCGCCCGCGGGCTGCCCGCCGCGCAGGCGCACACGCTCGGAGCCCAGGCCGCCAAGATCACGATCGGGCGCTTCGAAGAGGGGCTCGTCACGCTCGCACTGCAGTACGGCCTGACCGAACGGCCGAGCATCGCCGATGCCAACTTCGTCTCGGCGGTGGTCTTCGACCCGAGCAAGCCGGCGGGAACGCCGAAGGAGCGCTTCGCCTACCTGTTCCCCAGCCGGGACGCGGCGCTCATCTCGGTGCGCATGAAGGCCGGCCTCTCCGAAGCGCAGCGCACGCGCACGATCGCCCTGATCCGCCAGGCGATCGGGATGAGCCAGTGGCAGCTCGCGCACGGCGAGAGCTACCTGGTGACGGGCGAGCCGGCGATCGTCTCGGACCTGACCGGCGCGATCACCGAATCGATCGAGCTGCTGCTGGTGGCGGTGCTGGTCGTGATGGCGCTGACGCTCGGGCTGATCTTCACCGGCCGCCCGCGCCTCTTGCCGCTCGCGCTCGCGCTGCTCGCCACTGCGCTCACGTTCGGCGCGCTGTCGCTGGTGGGCGCCTCGCTGACCGTCGCCGCGGTGGCCGTGCTGCCCGTGCTCATCGGTCTCGCCGTGGACTACGCGATCCAGTTCCAGTCGCGCGTCCAGGAGCAGCTGGAGACCTCGGGCGCGGCGTCGGTGGGACGCCCGCAGCTGATCGCGCGCGCCGCCGCCCTCGGCGCGCCGACGCTCGCGACGGCCTGTGCGGCGAGCGCCGCCGCGATGCTCGTCCTGCTGCTCTCGCCCGTGCCGATGGTGCGCGGCTTCGGTGTGCTGCTCGCGATCGGCGTCGTGATCGCGCTGCTTTGCGCGCTGAGCGTGGGCGCGGCTGCGATCGCGCTGCTCGGCGACGGGCGCGGCGGCGCGGGCGCCCATGCCCGTCACTCGGCGGGCGCCATCGCGGCGCCGCTGCAGGCCGCCTGGCGCGGGGCGGGCGAGCTGCTGCGCGACAACCCGCTCACGCGCCTCGTGAGCCGGGTGGCGCTCGTCGGCGCGGTGCGCCACCCCGGGCGCGTGCTGTGCGTCGGGCTGGCGCTGGCCGCGCTGGGCTGGGGCCTCGACACGCAGACCCGCGTGGAGACCGACATCACCAAGCTCGTGCCGCAGAACCTCAGCTCGCTGCAGGGCCTCGACACGCTCGAGCGGGTGACCGGGGTCGGCGGGGAAATCGACCTGATGCTCACGGGAAAGAGCCTTACCGGCCCGGCGACGATCGAATGGATGAGCGCCTACCAGAGCGCGGTGCTGCGGCGCTACGGCTACAGCGCCACGCGCGGCTGCGGGCGGGCGCGGATCTGCCCCGCCTTCTCGCTGCCCAGCCTGTTCGACGTTCAGGGCGCCACCGGCGCGGGCTCGAGCGCGGCCGCCAAGGCCAAGCTCACGCAGGCGCAGGTCAACGCCCTGCTGGGAGCGATCCCCGCCTACTTCTCCCAGGAGGTGATCAGCCCCGACCGGCGCACGGCGACGCTCGCGTTCGGCATCCGCCTGATGAGCCTCTCCCAGCAGCAGCAGCTGATCGAAGGGATGCGCTCGCTGCTGCACCCCCCGGCAGGAGTCGGCGCGAGCCTCGTCGGCCTGCCCGTGCTGGCGGCGCAGTCGGGCACGCAGGTCGCCGACCCGTGGCGGCGCCTGGAGACGCTGCTGGCAGGGCTCGCGGCGGTGGCGCTCGTGCTGCTGCTCGCCTTCCGCGGTGACCGCCGGCGCGCGCTCGTGCCGCTCGCGCCGATCGTCCTGGCCAGCGGGTGGTCGGCGCTGGTCCTGTTCGCGATCCGTGTCCCGCTGAACCCGATGTCGGTGACGCTGGGGGCGCTCGTGATCGCGATCTCGACCGAGTTCAGTGTGCTGCTCTCCGAGCGCCACCGCCAGGAGCGCATCGCCGGCCACGACACGATTGAGGCGCTGCGGCGCAGCTACCAGCGCACGGGCGCGGCCGTGGCCGCGTCGGGGGTGACGGCGATCGCGGGCTTCGGCGTGCTCGTGCTGTCGGACATCACGATGCTGCGCGACTTCGGACTGGTGACGCTGATCGACCTCAGCGTCTCGCTGCTCGGGGTGCTCGTCGCCCTGCCCGCGGCGCTCGTGATCGCCGACGCGGCGGCCGAAGGCGGTGGGCGCCACGAG
>Ga0209040_10002206_pt1 | contig 15387 bp, 11 predicted proteins | sample BogFormECP12_OM3_FD_188240 | JGI IMG/M metagenome (GOLD analysis project Ga0209040, IMG submission 188240) | Bog forest soil microbial communities from Calvert Island, British Columbia, Canada - ECP12_OM3 (SPAdes) (version 2) | ecosystem: Environmental > Aquatic > Freshwater > Wetlands > Bog ...
AGGCCGGCGTGACCGCGCGCGATCAATTCTTTTAGGGCCGCTACGGCGAGATGCGTTTTGCCCACGCCCGAAGAGCCTGTGAGCAGCAGGCCTTTTTCCGCGGACATGGGGTAATTTTGCACGAAGCCCTTCGTCAGCGTCATGGCGTGTTTCAGCGACTGTGCCTGCGCCGGCGTGGCGCCCACATCCGTGCTGTAACTCTCAAAATCGCAGTGTTCGTATCGCTTGGGGATGCGGGCGCGCTCCATCACGCGGGAGGCGCGGTCCTGCATGCCGCAATCGCAGGCCACGGCGGCGAGGCCAGCGCCGTCTGGGCGGGGTACCATTTTCCAGCCGGTGCCGCGGCAGAGGGTGCAATCGTCGATGGGCATCGTTTGATTTCTACGCTATGCGGAGGCGGGATGCAAACGGGCAGAAGGAAAGACTGAGGAAAAAGACAACGGATAACGCAGAGGAGCAGAGTTGCCAGAGGAACGCGGAGAAGAGTCGAAATGAGGAGGAGGCCAAGCCGAAGGCTGAGACGCGTGGATCTAAGCGGATCGACCTTGCTGAGATGGGGCGCAGCATGCTGCGCCCCTACAAGGTCAGAGGCGACCGCCTCAGAAGGCGGCCGCTATACTGCGCACTAATTGCGGTTGCTAGACTTCACGGATGGGGCGGACGGCTCTTGGAACTGCGCGGACGATGGCGTGACGTTCCGCGTGGCTGGGGGTGCGCGAGGCTACGCGGGATAATTCCTGCTGGACGACTTGCGCGAATTCGCCCATCTGCTTTTCCATTTCGATCATTTTTTCGCGCATGTTGAGGATGATTTCGATGCCGGCCAGATTTACGCCCATGTCGCGTGCGAGGGTTAGGATTACATCCAGGCGCTGCAAATCATCATCGGTATAGAGGCGCGTGTTGCCTTGGGAGCGCGAGGGTTTTAGCAAGCCGACGCGCTCGTACAGGCGCAGCGTTTGCGGATGCAGCTTGTAAAGCTCCGCTACGGCGCTGATCATGTAGCCGGCTTTGGCGCGCTTTTTGCTCTTGATGGTCATCTCAATTCATCAGCATCGCGGCAATCCGTTTTTCGTGGCACAGCCATTCCTGGCTGTGCTTTTGTTGCACTGACCGGCGCACAGCCAGGAATGGCTGTGCTACTAAACTCCCGCCTTGGCGAACAAATCCTTGCGCGGATCCTCCGGTACGACAGCCTCCAAATCTTTCATCAGCGTGCGGACACGCTCGTCCGTGGGCTGCGGTACTACCACTTGGATTTCTACATACTGGTCGCCGCGCGCGCCGTTACGCACGCTGGGTACGCCCTTTTCTTTGAGGCGCAGCGTTTTGCCGCTGTCCGTGCCGGGAGGAATGCGCACCAGGGAGCGTCCATCGATCGTGGGCACTTCGATTTTTGCGCCGAGAGTGGCCTCGGTGACTTTTACCGGAATGCGGGTGTACAAATCGTCGCCGCGGCGCTCGAAGAATTCATGCGGCTTGACCTCTACACGCAGATACAGATCGCCGGCTGGGGCGCCCATGGTTCCGGCATTGCCTTTGCCGGGAACGCGGACGCGTCCGCCGCTGGCCAGGCCCGCGGGAATGCGGACTTCGATGGTTTCTGTCTTGCGGACGCGGCCTTCGCCGCCGCAGGTCTTGCAGGCGGTGCGAATTTTGCCCGTGCCGCCGCAGCGCGTGCAGGGCACATTGAATTTCATTTTTCCGGCGGTCTGCTGAATCGTGCCCGTGCCGCCGCAAACCGTACACGTATGTGCCTGGCCCTGCGCGCCGGTGCCATGGCACGTCTCGCAGGTATCCATGCGCGTGATCTGCAGCTTCTTCACGGCGCCGCGCACGGAGTCCCAAAAATCAATTTCGATCTGATATTCCAGGTCGCCGCCGGGCTGATGCTCCGGCTCCATCCCGGCGCCACCCTGTCCCCCGCGGAAAAACTGGCTGAAGAGGTCGCGGAAGCTGCCGCTTCCGCTGCCCGCGCCGCTGCTCGAGCCTGCATTGCCGCCGCCAAAATCAAAGCCGCCAAAATCAAAATTTATATCGGCTTGCTCGTCGGGATTGCCGCCGCTGTAGCCCGGCGCGCCGCCCGCGGCGACGTTGTCGCTATAAAAACCGTACTGATCGTAGACGGCGCGCTTCTTGGTGTCGGAAAGTACGTCGTAGGCTTCCTGCAGTTGTTTGAATTTTTCTTCGGAGGATTTGTCGCCGGGGTTCAGATCCGGATGATATTTGCGGGCGAGCTTGCGGAAAGACGTACGAATGTCCTTGGCGTTGGCTTTGCGGCCGACGCCGAGGAGTTCGTAGTAGTCCTGTTTGGTGGTGGTGGCCATTTGTTTAGATCAATTCCGTTTGCTCTCTACCTGTGTCGCGCCTACGGCGCTCGCGTTTTCCCCGCAACGGTACCCAGCCCTTCCGGGCTGGGCTAAATTGTTCCGCGCCTCCGGCGCTGGTTTCCTGGCCGTGTCCGACGGCCACGCCCGCAACGGCCATACCCATCCGCTACACCCAACGGCCACACCCAAGGGCCACACCCAAGGGCCACACCCAAGGGCCACACCCAAGGGCCACACCCAAGGGCCACACTCGACGGCCACACCTAAGGGCCACACTCGACGGCGATACCCAACGACCGTACCTGACGGCGATGTTCGACGTCATAGCCGATGGCCGTACCCGACAAGGGGCGCCTGAAGACAAGTTCAGGCGCCCCGTTTGACCAGCAAGCACCTGTCTTAGTTTGGCGGGCGCTTGTCGTCTACGTCTACGTACTCGGCGTCGATGACGTCCTCAGGCTTTTTGCCCTGGGGACCTCCCGAGGCTCCTGCGGCTCCGGGCGCCTCACCACCCGCTCCGGCCCCGGCAGCATTGGCTTGCGCGCCTGCCGCCGCTTCGTTCGCCTTGTAGAGCACCTCGGCGATTTTGTGCAGCGACTTTTCCAGGTTCTCCGTGGCTGAGCGGAGTCGCGCTACGCCCCCCTCAGTGATGGCTTTTCTCGCGTCTTCGATGGCGTCTTCGACGGTCTTGAGATCGCCGGCTGCGATTTTCTCGCGATTCTCCTTCACCATTTTCTCGGACTGGTACAGGATGCCGTCCAGGCGATTGCGGGCCTCGACCTCTTCCAGCCTGCGGCGGTCGTCTTCGCTGTGGGCTTCGGCGTCCACGCGCATCTTCTCGGCTTCTTCTTTGGAGAGGCCGCTGGATGCGGTGATGGTGATCTTCTGCTCCTTGTTGGTGGCCTTGTCCTTGGCGCTGACGTTCAAAATGCCGTTAGCGTCGATGTCAAAGGTCACTTCGATTTGCGGAGTGCCGCGCGGCGCTGGAGGAATGCCGTCCAGCTTGAAGGTGCCGAGCGAACGGTTGTCGTTGGCGAACTTGCGCTCGCCTTGCAGCACCTTGATTTCCACGCCCGGCTGATTGTCGGAAGCCGTCGAGTAGGTCTCGACTTTGCGCGTGGGAATGGTGGTGTTGCGCGGAATCTGCACGGTCATCAGGCCGCCCAGAGTTTCCACGCCCAGCGACAGCGGGGTAACGTCCAGCAGGAGGATATCTTTCACTTCTCCCGCCAGGACCGCGCCCTGAATCGCCGCGCCTACCGCGACCACTTCGTCGGGGTTCACGCCCTTGTGCAGTTCCTTCTCGCCAAAGAACGTGCGGACCAGTTGCTGCACCTTCGGAATGCGCGTCGAACCGCCCACCATCACGACTTCCTGAATATCGCTAGGCGACATCTTGGCGTCTTCGAGAGCCTGCTTCACGGGTTTCATAGAGCGTTCCAGTAGATCGCTCATGAGCTGTTCGAGGCGCGTGCGGGTTAGCTTCTTTTCAAAGTGGATCGGGCCAGCCGCTCCGGCAGTGAGGAAGGGGAGGTTGATCTCCGTCTCCATCATCTGCGACAGCTCGATCTTGGCCTTTTCCGCGGCGTCCTTCAGGCGTTGCAGGGCCATGCGGTCCTTGCTCAGGTCGATGCTGTTCTCTTTCTTGAACTCGTCGATGAGCCAGTCGACGATTTTCTGGTCGACATCGTCGCCGCCGAGGTGGGTGTCGCCGTTGGTGGATTTTACTTCCACGACGCCGGCGCCGACTTCGAGTACGGAGATGTCGAAGGTACCGCCGCCGAGGTCGTAGACCGCGATGGTTTCGTCGCTCTTCTTCTCAAGGCCGTAGGCTAAAGCTGCGGCCGTGGGCTCGTTAATGATGCGCACCACTTCCAGACCGGCGATTTCGCCTGCCTGCTTGGTGGCTTGCCGTTGCGCGTCGTTAAAGTAGGCGGGAACAGTGATAACCGCTTTGGTGACTTTTTCGCCGAGAAAATCCTCCGCGGAGGCTTTTAATTTGCCGAGAATCATCGCGGAGATTTCCGGCGGGCTGTAGGACTTGCCAAAAATCTCGACGCGGGCGTCGTCGTGCGGACCTTTTACGACCTTATAAGGTACGCGCCGGGTCTCTTCGCCGACTTCATCAAAGCGGCGGCCCATAAACCGCTTGATCGAATACACCGTGTTCTCAGGGTTGGTTACCGCTTGGCGCTTGGCCACTTGCCCGACCAGCCGCTCGCCGCCCTTCGTTATAGCCACCACCGAAGGCGTGGTTCGCGCGCCTTCCTGGTTGGGGATTACCACGGGTTCGCCGCCCTGCATCACGGCCACCACGGAATTGGTCGTCCCCAAGTCAATCCCAATAATCTTGCTCATCGCCTTCGTCCTCCCAAATTCAACTTTGTGCCTGCCGTCACAGTCGCATTTTAACTTGCCCCGATTAAGGGGAAGCGCACCGTTAGTGACTCATGCTCAACATTTGATTCACTCGAAGCACAAACGGACTATACAACTTGAGTGTCACATTGTCAAGTAATCTCATGCAGTTAGTAAGTTACTATTTTTCTGTAATTTACACTAATCTCCTAGCCCATTTTCATGCTTCCTCAGAAGCATCCAGGTACTCTCGCGGTTACGCTCGAGTGCACTAAGTTTTTTAGAATGAGTGTATTGTGTCTACTCCAGTGAGGCTAGATGCCAACTAAGCCTCCTATTTTTAGGCATTTGTGCGATTCTTCGCAAAGATGGCGGAGTCCTCCCAACTCCTTTCCCAATGTTCGGCTCGGGGACGAGGTCCGGGGGCACTTCAAGTGTGGCCTGGACGAGCAGGGACCAACAAGCGGCGGGGGCTTACGACGGATCCTAATTCGCACGCTTTCCCGACACCGTGATGAGCTCGCCCAGTCCGCGAATTCTGAACATCGCCTGTAGGAATTTCGCGGTAGAATCTTGTGCTTGCAAATTTTCCGCGCGAATCGGTTCGCGCACCTTGTCCGAGGAGGACTACGTGATTCGCCGGCTATCCTTTGTAGGGCTAGTGGTCGTTGCTGTGCTGGTGCTGGGATATTTCCGCTTACCCATGCTGCATCAGAGCGTTGCAACGTCTCGCCCAGGTCAGAATCCCGAGGGAAATTCGAGCTACGGCACGGAGCCGTCGCCTGCGCCTCTGCGTGGCGCAAGCACTAACGTGGTGAACGCTGCTGCCCCTCCAGAGGCAACGCCGCAACCTGGGTTTCGGCCCGAGCCGGCTCCCGTGCCGCAAGCCATGCAAGGCGTTAACGATATCGATGCGCACCAGGCGGAAGGCTCCAAGAGCGCGCCCATCATCATGGAAGTGTTCAGCGATTATCAGTGTCCCGCATGCAAAACTCTCTTCCTTACCACGGATCATCTGGTCGTCGATAATTACGTGAACACCGGAAAGGTGTACCTGATTCACCGCGATTTTCCGCTGCCGATGCACGCTTACTCTCGCGTGGCTGCGCGCTACGCGCGAGCTGCCGCGCAAATCGGCAAACTGCAACCGGTGGCACAGGTCCTCTTCCAGAACCAGGAAAAATGGGAAATGAGCGGAGATGTGGACGGCACGGTGGCCAGCGTGCTGACCCCCGCGGAGACCGCCAGAGTGCGCACACTGGTGAAAGGCGGAACCCTGGATGCGTTGATTGATAAGGACTACGCGCTGGGCCAGATATACCACGTCAACCAAACCCCCACGACCATTCTGCACGCTAAGGGGCAGACCTTTCCGGTGGTCGGGGTGCAGAGCTTTGACAACCTGCACCAGTTTATCGACCAGCTCCTTGGACAGAAGTAGCGACAGCGATGGCGGCACAAACTCACGCTAGCAGCGAAGAGGTGGTTACACCGATGATGCAGTCCGCGCCTCTTAATTTTCGCCGCGTGGTGATTTGGATCGGACGCCTGGTGCTCGGCGGCATTTTTATTTACGCCGGCTATTCAAAGCTGTTCCTGCCGAATTTCATGTGGTCGCCGTTTTTTGCCCTGAAATTCTCGCTGCAATCTAATCTGTCAAACTTCGCTTTCCAGGTGGAGTCTTATAAATTGCTCCCGCCCGGCGCGGTTTCTTTGGTGGCACACACGCTGCCCTTCGCGGAAATCGTACTGGGGCTGCTGCTGTTGATTGGCTGGCAGTTGCGCGTCTGGGCCACGCTCATCACGCTGCTCATCCTCGGTTTCCTCGCCGCGGTTACGCGCGCCTATCTGCTGCACATGGAAATCAATTGTGGCTGCTTCGCGACCCCTGAACCGCTCACCGGCTGGACGGTAGTCCGTGATAGCGCCCTCGCCGCGCTGGCCGTGGTCATGACCGCCTTTAGCTATATCGAAGCCCGCAAGCCGCACCCGTGGTCGGCGCGAGAAAAAAACTGATCGCTTGATGCGGACCTCAGGAACTGCGAGTTTGCGCGCTAAACACTTTTGAAACTCGATCGGTTGTCTCTGACCGCAACCCGTTCCATCTGCGTTAGAATTACTTCTCGATGCTGAGCTTGCCTCCCATCACGCTGCGATTGCGCGGCTGGAAGCTGATCGACCGCGTGGCGCTGGCGTTTTTGCTGCTGTGCTCGATTGCGCTGGGTGCCGGTGCGGGATTGCTGTTTGTATACGCCAGCGATCTGCCGGAACTGCGGGCGCTGGAAACGTACCGGCCTACCGTGGTCACCGAGATTTACGCGGACGATGGGCAACTGGTGGGCAGTTTTGCGCTGCAGCGGCGCATCTTGATGACCTACGAGCAGGTTCCCAAGGTTTTGTACAACGCGGTAACTTCCATCGAAGACCAGCATTTCGAGGATCACTGGGGCATCGATTTCCCGCGCATTGCGGGCGCGGCATTTCGCAACGTACAGCATCACAAAATCACTGGCGGGGCCAGCACCATCACCATGCAACTGGCTGGCAATCTTTTCCTGGATCGCAGCGACCGCACCTTCCGCCGCAAAATGCAGGAGATGCTGCTGGCGCTGCAGATCGAACGCGGATACACCAAGCCGCAGATTTTTACCATGTACGCGAATCAGGTGTATCTCGCACATGGCAATTATGGATTTGCCGCCGCGGCGCAATTTTATTTTGGAAAGAATGTTCAGGATTTGAAATTGCCAGAGGCCGCGCTGCTGGCCGGCATGGTCAACGGCCCGAAATTTTCTCCGCTGCTCAATCCCGAAGGCGCGCTAAATCGCCGCAACCTGGTGCTCTTCCGCATGCTGGACGAGGGGAAAATCACCGAGGCGGAGGCGGAAGCGGCGAAGAAAACGCCGCTCGGTTTGCATATCCAATATCCGCGCAACGATCTGGCGCCATATTTCTTTGAAGAGATTCGCAAGTATCTGGAATCCACGTACGGCACGGAAGCGGTGCACGAACGCGGCTTGCGCGTGTACACCACGCTGAACATCGCCATGCAGCGCGCGGCCAATCAATCGGTGCGCGACGGTTTGCATTCCTATGACCGGCGGCATGGCTGGCGCGGCAATCTGCCCAATGTGATTCGCGACAATTTAGGGAATCTGGATACCTATGAGGACGACGACTGGCGGCATCCTATCGAGAAGGGAAGTTATGTCACCGGCTTGGTGCTGACCACCGGCGACAAAGACGCGACGATTAAAATCGGACCGTACCGTGCCATTCTCTCGCCCTCCGATTACGCTTGGACCGGACGCAAGAAGCCTTCGGAGCTGTTGAAAGTCGGAGATCTGGCGCAATTTTCCATCAAGGAGTTGCAGGATTCGACGGTGCGCGTGCAGCTCGAGCAGCAGCCGGGACCGCAAGCCGCGATGGTGGCTATCGATAACTCCAGCGGCGAAATCAAGGCTATGGTGGGCGGCTACAGCTTTGAAGATTCCAAATTCAATCGCGCCACGCAGGCTTATCGTCAGGTCGGTTCTTCGTTCAAAGTTTACGTATACGCTGACGCGCTGGAAAAAGGGTCCACGCCCTTTGACACCATTCTCGACGCGCCGTTCACCACCATCAGCGGCGGGCAGCCGTATTCTCCGCGCAATTACGACGAAAAGTTTGAAGGCACCATCACCCTGCGCCGCGCACTGGCCGGTTCGCGCAACGTGCCGGCGGTAAAGCTGGCGGAAAAAGTGGGCATTTCGAGCGTGGTGGATGTGGCGCGGCGATTTGGCATTTCGACTTCACTTCCGCCGTATCTGCCGCTGGCGCTGGGCTCCGCGGACATGCGGCTGCTTGAACACGTTTCGGCGTTCACGGTTTTCCCAGACGATGGAATTCGCATCGACCCGCACATGATTCGTCGCGTGGCCAGCTACGACGGCGCGCTGCTGGAGGAGGCGCATCCCGAAGTGCACGACGTGGTTTCTCCCGAGGTGGCGCGCACCATGACCGCCATGCTCGAAGAAGTGATTCGGTTCGGCACGGGAATTCAGGCGCGTGCGCTGGGACGTCCTGCCGCGGGGAAAACCGGGACGACGCAGGATTACACCGATGCGTGGTTCATCGGTTTTACGCCGCAACTCACTTCCGGCGTGTGGGTCGGGTTCGACGACAAGCAAATCTCGCTGGGGAAAAAAGAGACTGGCGCGAAGGCGGCGCTTCCGATTTGGCTGGAGTTCATGCAAGGCGCGCTGGCGGGAATGCCGGAGATCGAATTTCCGAATGTGGAGTCGCTCGAGGAACAGGCCGCTGAGCATCACGTGAATGTGGATACGCCGGATACCGCGCCCACGGAAGACGAGCCGCGGTCCGCGCCGAAGGAAAAACCGCCGGCTACTCCGCCGCCCGGCAGTGCGCCGACGAGCACCGCAGCGGTGGCGGCCCCGAGCGGCGGGAATGGTGCGCCGGCTAGCGGGGCGTCGTCTTCACCTCCTCCGAGATAGCCGCGCTCCAAAAAATGTCGTGCTAGTCGGGCAGTCGGAATGGATCCCAGCCGCCTGGCTCGAGAACGGTCGGTCTGGGATTTTGTCCAATCACAACAATTTTGCGGTCGGCGGTGATTTCGCCGATGACGGTCAGTGGAATTTCCCCAAGTAACCTTGGAATTCGCATGGCTTTGCGTTTCGGCACGGTGAATAAAAGTTCGTAGTCGTCGCCGCCATGCAACGCGAGTTGCAGTGCTTCCTCAACGCCAGGATGAAATCGTTGGAGCCTCGTGTTTCTCGGGGTGCGGCGGTCAGGCGCGGGAAGCGCTACAAGCGCCAATTTGGCGGCGTCGATGCGGGCGCCAACGCCGCTCGCAGCGCAAAGTCGCGGCAGATCGCTGGAAAGGCCGTCGGAGACGTCCATGGCCGCGGAGGCCAACCGCTTTTCGGCGAGCCACGCGCCCAACGCCAGGCGCGGTTCGGGATACAAGTGTTTTTGCAGGCGCAGGTCACGGCGGTTCGCCATCCCGCGCTGCCGGCGAAGCAAACGGAGTCCGCGTTCCGCCTCTCCCAGGCGTCCGCTGACGTAAAGCAAATCACCAGCTCGAGTGCGATCGCGACGCAGGGCGCGGCCCTTCGGCACTTCTCCCACGACTGTTATATTGATCAAAATTTCGTTTCGACTGGTCGTGTCGCCACCGGCCAGCGCGCATTCGAATTGCCGTGATGCCCGGCGTAGCCCTTGCAAGAAAGCATCGAGCCAATGGCCTGTTGCGGCTTCGGGGATCGCGAGGCTCAGCAGGAAACATCGCGGTGTTCCCCCCATGGCGGCAATATCGCTGATCGCGCGAGCGAGGCATTTCCAACCCACGGAGTCTGGCGGGTGTTTGCCGCGCAAGAAATGCGTGCCTTCAAGGAACCAGTCGCAAGTCAGAATGGTTTCGCAGCCGCGCGTGGGACGAAACAATGCTGCGTCATCGCCGATGCCCAAGGACAGGCGGTTTGCAGACGAGATCTTGCCGCGTGCCACCTTCCGTCCGCTAGCCGCGCCAAAAGCGCGTTCGATTTTCGCGAGGAGCGAGTTTTCGGTTCGATGGCGGCGCGGCATACGGATCCCTTGCTTAGACAGTATAACGTGCGACCTCGAAGAGGCCGTTAGCCTGGCAACGCCGGGACGAGATGCGAGCGCCCGAAATTATTTGTGGCGGATGTTGACAGGGGCGCGGGTGCGGTCGAGGGGGAATACTTGGAGTTGCCATGTCACGGGGACGGAGGTTGGCGGGAAGCAGGTAGTCTTGTCGCAGGCCTGATATTCCAGCTTGCCGGAGAGCGTGAAGGTTTTTCCGTCTTTGCCCAGGGAGCCTGCAAAATCCATCCCTGTGGCGACCTGCACGTCCTGGGTGATGCGGAAGGTGTTTTCGAAAACTGGAACCTTTTCTTTGATGGCTGGAAGAAAGAGGGTTTGCGATTGCGGATAGACCGCCGGAGGGAGCCCTAGCTGCGGAATGGGATCGATCACCAATTTTATCGGTTTGTAGCCTTGGGCTCCAGGGGCGTAAACGTGAACGTCTGGCGGCAGTTGCACTTGGGCGACCAGGGTGACGCGGGTTCCGGGGATGGCGGTGGCGTCGGACTGCTGGAGCGATAGTTTTAGGTGTGGCGCGTCCACCGTGGCGGTGACTTCCTGGCTCAACTCGGGAAAAAGTTTGGCGATTAGGCTGTTGCCGGTCAGACGCTGGCGGTAGCGAGGATCGAAAAATTTCTCGCGGATGATGCCATTGGTGTCGATGAAATAGTAGCCGGGGCGCGCGAAGCCCTTTTGCATGCCGGTGGCTTCCTTATTCAGTACGCCATAGTCCTGGATGGTATGCGAGCCGGGGTCGGCCAGCATGGGGAAGCTGATGTTGTGACGGTCGGCAAAAAATTTCAGGATTTCTTGCGAGTCATAGCTGATGGCCGCAAGTTTGATGCCTTGCTTTTCAAACCGCGGAATGGCGCTCTGCAGCTGGACCAGCTGCCCTTTGCAGAACGGTCACCAGTCCGCGGAACGGAAAAAGAGCAGGACTGTGCCGTTGGGACCCTTCAAAGAGTCTAGCGTTTGCGTCTGCCCAAACTCGTCGCGGAGGGAGAAATGGGGCGCCTTTTGCCCGACCTCCAAACCGATGGTCATCAGGACGATCGAGGTCAACCGGATTGTGTTTTCGTCGAGCGTGCCGCTGGCGGTCACGGCGTCGCCTAGGTGTACCTTCACCGCCGCTTGGGGCTCCAAATCGTAGACCACGCGGTTGGTGTCGTCGTAGAGCGACAATTTCGCGTCGGGGACGTCTTTAAAACACTCGGGAGATTCGTTGAAAGCTTCGTCGGCATTGCAGGCGCTGGAGACGAGAATGCCCGACCACGTCCCGGGCCGGGGAGACCTCTCTTGAGCAGATAGCGTCATGGGCGCGAGGAACAGCAGCAATGGCGCCAGTTGTAGGGAGAGGAACTTTGCCAGTATGCGGGGCCGAAGGAGTCGCGCCAATTTCCAAGCCTTAGTCAGTATTTGGAGAACCCCCTCACTCTACGCAAGCGGGTAGCGAAGTGCAAGAACCGCGATTTTCGAGCGCTCTCATTGAAAATCGGAGCGGCCCACTATTTCAGCGTTCCCATCGTCAAATTGAAGGAGGCCCTGGAACCTGTCCATGAGTACAGGAAAGTGCAGGATTGCGCAGCCTGAACTTCGAACCCGCGAATACAGGGTTGACTCGAGCGCCTATGGAATTTAGTATGTCGCAGGTCACAAATCACCCTCTGCGGTGCAATGTTCGGTATAATTAAAGTATCGCGGGTGGGCGGCAGGTCTTTTTCGCGGATTCAGGGGCAGTTGCAGTCCGCGCATCGAGTAATTGGCAATTTGGACGATAGATAAGCCTGAGGGGCTTTTTTGGCATGACTGGTAAGAACTACACATTCTTTATTGCCTCGACGCCGGGTAAGCTGCGGAAGCTGATCATTCCGGCTTACGTGTTGCACGCGCTGGCGGTGCTTGTGCTCATCGGCGGAATTACCGTGACGGTGGCCGTCGGCTCGTATTCGCGCATGCTGTGGAAGGTCGGGAATTACAACGCGCTGCGCCACGACCAGGAAACGCTGAAAAAGCAATATCGCCAACTGCAAAGCAACGTACAGGATACCAACCAGCGGCTGGATTCCCTGCAATCTCTAGCCACCGAAGTGGCCATGACTTACGGCGTGCTGCGCTATCACCCGGTGGCCTTCGACCAAAGCGACGATCCGGTCACCCAGCAGGATGCATTTGACCGCAGCGTCGAACAGTACACCTTCCTCAAGCGCAACGCGGCGGTGATCGCCATTTCTTCTGGTGGCTTACGGCTGATGCCGGGAATGAGCTTCGCGGATTCCACGTATACCCCTTCGATTTGGCCGGTGCTGGGACATATTACGGATAGTTTCGGTGAACGCCTGGATCCCTTTAGCGGAGAAGGTGCATTTCACACCGGCGTCGACGTGGCGTCGGATTATGGCGCGCCGGTACACGCGACCGCCGATGGCGTGGTCACCATTGCCGACGACCACGCGGGATACGGCAGGTTGGTGGTCGTCGATCACGGATTTGGCATCACCACCTGGTATGCGCATCTATCGGCTTTTTCGGCCGTGGCCGGAGCGCGCGTCAAGCGCGGCGAAGTGGTTGGCTATACCGGAATCAGCGGGCGCTCGACCGGTCCGCACGTGCACTACGAAGTACGCATGAACAACGCGCCCGTGAATCCCTGGCGCTACATGAAGGCTACGCCCGCCGGAGATTGAGGGCCGGCGGGAAATAAATTTCTCGCGCAGCTCCTCGTCTCTTTCCGCGCCTCAATTTTTCCTGCGATTTTCCTGCCATGGTGACCTCGCCCTTAGCGCGGCGGTTTTTCGCCCGAGGGTTGCGGCGTAGCGCTTGAAGCAGGCGCGGCGGCTTTCGACGTGTTCGCCAGATTTAGAAAGTCTGGAGTTATCTCCAGGACCACCCGCACGGCCTTGAGATCCTCGCGGTCCACGTTGGAAACTTCGGCGCTATTCAACAGACCCACAAACGCTGTGCGCGTTGTCGGATTCATCTGCTGCGTCAGTTTGGGGTCGCCCAATCCCGCGCGGGCCAAGAGCAGCAATCCGTTCAACATGTCCGACAATTGTTTCGCGGCTGTGGCGTTGGGGCTTTCGCCTTCGGTCACGATACGCAAGGAATCGTGCTCTGGTCGCAAGGCGAGCGTCAGCCACGTAAGCTGACTCATGAGACTCGAAAGCTGCGGAGATTGCAGGCCTCCGGGGGCCTTTTCGGCCAGAGCTTTGACGGTCGAGGCGTCCTGGCGAATAACCACAAACACCGGGCATCCTGCGAGTCGTGTGAAGCGTGTCTGCCATGGCGCGGCGTCGCCGGCAGGCTCCTTATGATCGAGATACAGCGAGAGGTCGGCGTCGTTCGTGACGGCCAAACGGCCATCGCGCAGGAACGCAAGGGAGATTTTCGATGGCGGTTGCGGAGTCGTGGTTACTTTGGACGCGGCGGGCGGGGATGGCGGCATCGAACTGTCGGCCGTCTGCACGTTGTGCGCGGGAGTGACGACGGTATAAATGTCGTATCCGCTGCGTTTCTGCACCGTGCCCGATTTCGCCATGTACGCTTTGATTTTTTTTTCGTCAAAGCTGCCGTCAGCCAAGGCGAACCACACCGACTGCGAACCGCGTTGCGTCCCAGCCATGGCCACGCGATCAAGATCCCGCTCGAAGTTGAAGCCGGTCTCGGCAACAAACTGCGCGTAGTCCGCGTCACTTTGCGGTTTCTGCGTCCAGCTGTTCATCTTCTGCAGAAAAGGGGACTGCCGCATTTGCGCCATGTCTACGTACACGATTCCCGTGGTCTCCGCAGGCATATCCTGCACCAGGAGACGCAGCATCTCTTCCGGGCTGGAGGCGCGCGAAGTAGTCCAGCGTTCCACGCCGAACAAAGTGAAGGCTACGAGAAACAGTGCAGTCGCGGCGAGAATAACTTTGGTAGATTTCTTCATAAACTCCAGACTACACCGGAAATTTTCGGGCGTCGAAAGTTTCCTAAGGGGGGGAATGCTCGCTGCGATTGCTGCGATTGGAGGAATCGGAGAAAATGGGCGCCCAGGTCAAATGGCGACCCTTGGGAGTGAAAAGTGCAGCGAGAACAGGATAATTCTGAAGAGATCGTGGCACGGGCTACGCGGCTGTTGAAGAATTGAGGACAGTGCCAGCCGAACGGTCCGCAAGTGTCTGTTAAAAAAGGAGATGCTAGTCAGCAAGGCGCCGAGTCTGGAGGAGCTTTTTCCACAGAGCTGGCCCTCCACGTGCTCAAGATTTTTCTCCTGCCTCTTGCAATTACTGTGCCTATTCTGCTATCCTTACCCGGTTTGAGTTGCGCTGGCGTAGCTCAGCTGGTAGAGCATCTGATTTGTAATCAGAGGGTCGGGGGTTCAATTCCCTCCGCCAGCTCCACTGGACTGAGGGCAGGGGAATGCGGCGGAGAAATTTCGCAAGAAAAATTAACGGGCTGGTGTCTTCTGACACGAGTCCGTTTTGTGTTTCCTTTTCCAGCCCTTGCGGAGCGCGCTAAACCGGTTTTGCGAGAATTGGAATGCGCGCGTGGCATTCCGCCGAGATTTGCGGGATGTGGCTGGGCATCCCGGATGACTTTTCCGGACGGGTGGGTGAGTGGCTAAAACCAGCAGACTGTAAATCTGCCGCTCCTTGCGGGCTACGAAGGTTCGAATCCTTCCCCGTCCACCAGATGCCGCTTGGGATTAGCGGGGTCGGCGGTTCGTAGATGGGGTCGCGATTGCAGTACGTTTTTGTTCGGCAGTGAATATGAGTTGTTGGCAACAACCGTGGCAGCGGAAACCGCAGGGCAATCGCACCAGCGATGTTCTCAAGCGGATCGATTCGCGGTCGTGAAGCAAAAACGCCGCAGGGGCAAAGTGCGCCGCGACGAAGGGGTTTAGACGGCGCGGGGATTTTGACGGGCTTGGCCTGGGTAGCTCAGTTGGTAGAGCGCGTCCTTGGTAAGGACGAGGTCACCGGTTCAATCCCGGTCCCAGGCTCCAGGATTTAGGTGGCGGCGGTTGGATGGCGCGGGTAGGCAAAAGGATTTGGGAGAGCTTGGGCGGGGGTAACTCAACGGTAGAGTCTCACTCTTCCAAGGTGATGGTTGCGGGTTC
>Ga0209040_10002207_pt1 | contig 15386 bp, 12 predicted proteins | sample BogFormECP12_OM3_FD_188240 | JGI IMG/M metagenome (GOLD analysis project Ga0209040, IMG submission 188240) | Bog forest soil microbial communities from Calvert Island, British Columbia, Canada - ECP12_OM3 (SPAdes) (version 2) | ecosystem: Environmental > Aquatic > Freshwater > Wetlands > Bog ...
GCATCGGTTTACCCGGCAACTGCGGGTGTTAAGCGTCGGGTCTTATATCGACGGCAGCGGCCCGCCCCGCTCCCGAGCCGCACGGCGGAGGGTGGCCACTAATCGCAGCTCGGAGTCGATGGTCTCGATGTCAGGCATCCGCGGAGCGTGGGCCCGCACGACGCTGTTGGCACTTAACCCGCGGCGCAACTGGCATCAGCCCGCGCTTTCCTGTGCGTTGCACGGAATCCGCCAGACCACATGTCCACGCCGCCATACTGGCCTGTACAGCGCGCACCGAGGGGACGTGCAAATGACCGCAGCACTACCTCCACCGGGTTGGTACCCAAACCCGAGCGGCGCACCGGGCCAACGATACTGGGACGGCCGTCAATGGACCGTCGTGGATCCGCCAGCCAATGCCCCAGCAAAAGCAAATGGTGTGGATCCATCTGCCGAAGGCCCGGCGGCAGCGGCTCCCTCAGAAAAGAGCTTTTTGGCACGACATCTTTCAATGCGTACCTGCGCTTCCTTTTCCCTTGCACTTCTGGCTTTTCTCTCAGCCGCTGCATGTCTCCAAAGGTCGGCCGCACCGCAAGTGCCGGTGGCCCAGACGCCGCCCATGGGCTGGAACAGCTGGAACTATTTCGCCGAGAAAGTCGACGACAAAGGTGTGCGCGCCGCCGCCGACCAAATCGTCGCCAGCGGGATGCGCGATGCCGGCTACGTCTACGTCAACATTGACGACACCTGGGAAGGCGAGCGCGACGCCAGCGGCGTTCTCCACACCAATTCCAAATTCCCTGACATGAAGGCCCTCGCCGACTACGTCCATTCCAAGGGCCTAAAGATCGGCATCTACTCCTCGCCTGGCCCCAAGACCTGCGCCGGCTTCGAGGGCTCCCTCGGCCACGAAGAGCAGGACGCGCAACTCTACGCCTCGTGGGGTATCGACTACCTCAAGTACGACCTCTGCAGCTTCATTCCTGAAGTGATGGAGAAGCAGGCGCCCCATGACAATGCCGCGCAGATACGCCTGATGCACGCGGCCTACGACAAGATGTCCCGCGCTCTCAAGGCCACTGGTCGCCCCATCGTCCTCTCGCTCTGCCAGTACGGCTGGGATTCACCGTGGGAGTGGGCGCCCGCGCTCGGCGGCAACCTCTGGCGCACCACTGGCGACATCTCGCCCGATTGGGACCGCATCTACACGCTGCTTGAAATGCAGGATGGTCTCGCCAAATATGCCGGCCCCGGTCATTGGAACGACCCCGACATGCTCGAAGTCGGCAACGGCGAACTCAGCCTGGCTGAGAACCGCGCGCACTTCTCCATGTGGGCCATGCTGGCCGCGCCGCTTCTCGCAGGCAACGACTTGTCCAACATGAAGCCCGAGATCAAAGACATCCTTACCAATCGCGACGTCATCGCAATCGATCAGGACAAGCTCGGCGAGCAGGGCTTCCGCGCCTACTCCGACGGCGAAGACGAAGTCTGGGTCCGCCATCTCTCCGGCGGCGCCATGGCCATCGCCGTCCTCGCCGCGGGCGACACCCGCTACTCCACGCATCCCTTCCATCTCGACACTGGCCGCCTCGGCCTGCACGGCCCGCAGCAGGGCAAGGATCTCTGGACCGGCAAGGAGATCACCCTCACCCAGGACATGCCCATCGAGATCGCCAGCCACGACGTGCTTCTCGTGCGCATCGCCAACCCAAAGTAAAAAGCATTCCGAGGAAGTTCAGTACATGAAGTGATTCGGATCCAGGACCCGGTCGCCCAGACTTCAGGATCCCAACGCCCACCGCGGCCGCATCGCTGGGCGGCTACTGTTCCCTAGGGCACGCCCCAATGGCAACGCCTGCTCGAAGTATTCCCCGACCCGATGGCCGCGCACCCTGCTGGGCGCGGGCGCCAACACCACCCGCAATCAGCTCGCCGCAGCGATACAGGTTCTGGCCGCGCACCCGGATCAATGGAACCTGGTTGCCCGGCACCCCGAATTGGCGCCCGACGCGGTTCACGAGCTAATGCGTTACAACCCAATCATTTTCGGCACCATCCGGCGAGCCGCCCATGACATCGAACTGGCCGAGTCCACATTCCGGCCGGCACCCTGGTGGCCGCCAACACCGCCTCAGCCAACCGCGACCCCGACGTGTACCAGGACCCGGAACGTCTTGACATCACCCGTGGAAGCCCGCCGGCGATCCTGAACTTCGGCGGTGGCGTGCACTACTGCCTCGGCTCGCACCTCGCGCGCCTCGAACTAACCGAAGCGCTTCGGGTCATCACCAAACTCATGCCCAATCCCCGCCAAACCGGCCTCGCGCCATGGAAAGGGATGGCCGGCATCACCGGGCCCATCACCCTGCCGCTGGAGTTCGACGTCGGGCACTAAATTTCCCCTCTAACGCGCGCATTTGTCACATCTGTCACACAGGCCTCTCGCCAAGCCGGTGGGCAATTTGACCGCCTACGAGCTACACCGGAATTTGTCGCTAGAAGCCGGACACATTGAACATTGCCTCCCCCAGTGATCCGTGTGGCGGATGTGACCATTGTGAGTAAATTTCCGCTCAGAGGTGCTAATGCGCTAACCTGGCCGGGCGTCACGGCGAGGGTGGCTGGCTGTCTAGCCAGCACCGTTATCGACGGAGACCGACTCAAAGTCGCGATCCTGGCCGTGCCCCCGATTCACACAGGAGCGACATCATGGCTAAGTCCACAGTCAACCAGCTGAGCGTCTCGGTGCGAACCCAGACCGGCAAGGGCGCATCCCGGCGAGCCCGGCGCGACGGCAAGATTCCCGCCGTCCTCTACGGCCACGGCGAAGATCCGCAGCACCTGGAGTTGCCCGGGCACGACTTCGCGGCCGTGCTGCGCCACTCCGGCACCAACGCGGTGCTCACCCTCGACATCGCCGGTAAGGAACAGCTGGCGCTGACCAAAGCGATCGAGATCCACCCGATCCGTCGCAGCATCGTGCACGCCGACCTGCTGGTCGTGCGTCGCGGCGAGAAGGTAGTCGTCGAGGTCAACATCGTCGTCGAAGGCGAGCCCGGACCCGACACCCTGGTCACCCAGGAGACCAACGCCATCGAGATCGAGGCCGAGGCACTCTCGATTCCCGAGCAGTTGACGGTGTCCGTCGAGGGCGCCGAGCCAGGGACCCAGTTCACCGCCGGTCAGGTAACCCTGCCGGCGGGCGTCAACCTGATTTCCGATCCCGACTTGCTGGTGGTCAACGTGGTGAACGCGCCGACCGCCGAGGAACTCGAGGAAGAGGGCGCGGGCGAGGTTGCGGAGGCCGCCGAGGAAGCGGCCGAAGAGGCCGGCGAAGCCGAGGCCGACGCGGACGAGTCCGAGTAGGCGGCTCACGACGTGGCCGATCCTCCCCCCGCGAGCGGGTGGGGGTCCCTCCCGCTTGCGGGGGCGTACCCCCAGTTGGTGGTCGGCCTGGGCAACCCCGGGGAGAACTACGCCCGCACCCGGCACAACCTCGGGTTCATGGTTGCCGACCTGCTCGCCGCGCGGCTGGGCTCGAAATTCAAGGCGCACAGGCGTTCTGGCGCCGAAGTCGTCAGCGGCCGGTTAGCGGGGCACGCGGTGCTGTTGGCCAAGCCGCGCTGCTACATGAACGAGTCCGGCCGCCAGGTGGGGCCGCTGGCGAAGTTCTACTCAGTGCCGCCGGCCGACATCCTCGTCATTCATGACGACCTAGACCTTGAGTTCGGTCGTATCCGGCTCAAGATCGACGGTGGCGAAGGCGGCCACAACGGGCTGCGCTCGGTGGCTGCCGCGCTGGGCACCAAGGATTTTCAGCGGGTGCGCATCGGGATCGGACGGCCGCCCGGACGCAAAGACCCGGCGGCGTTCGTATTGGAGAACTTCACCTCCGCCGAGCGCGTGGAAGTCCCCACGATCTGCGAGCAGGCCGCCGACGCCACCGAGCTGCTCATCGAACTAGGTTTAGAGCCCGCGCAGAATCGGGTCCACGCCTGGTAGGCGCGGGCCAGCCGCATGGCTAGGTGACGAGGGTGACGGAATTGGACCGCCGCAGCTTGCCCGACGGCGTCTTCGGGATGGTCCCGGGGCCGAGAACCACGACGTTGCGTGGTCGCATGTCAACCTCTTTGAGCACCTCGTGCGCCACCTGATGCTCGATGCGACGCACCTCGGCGGGATCTTCGAAGGCGTTGGACTCGACAGCTACAGCAAACGTCTCGCGCGAATGTCCGGCGTCGAGTCGCACGGCGACCGCGCAGCCGGGGCGGACACCGTCGACGCGGCCTGCCGCGCGCTCGATGTCGGTCGGGTAGATGTTCCGGCCGGCCATGATGATGACGTCCTTGACTCGACCGCACACCACGATGTGGCCCTCGTCGGTGATGTAGCCGAGGTCACCGGTGTCATACCAGCCGTGCTCGTCCTGGGCCGAGATGAAGCCGCCCATGGTGAGGTGGCCGGGCGTCAGCGACTCGCCGCGCAGCTCGATGACGCCGACGCCGCGTGGCGGCATCACATCGCCATGCTCGTCGATGATGCGGGCCTCGAGGTCCTTGAGCAGGGGACCGAGCGTGGCCAGCCTCCGGGTGTTGCCCTTGGTGGCGGGCACGGCCCGGCGCAGGGCTGCTAGCAGATCGGCGTCGACCTCGTCGACGACTAGACCCGCGTTGCACTCCGAGAACGACACGGCCAGCGTGGTCTCGGCCATGCCGTAGGCCGGCAGGATCGCCGAGGGCTTCAGGCCGAACGGCTTGCCAGCGTCGAGCAAGTCCTCGACGTCGGCGGGTTCGACGGGCTCGGCGCCGGACAGCGCGAAGCGCAGAGTCGACAGGTCGAATTCGCCGGGTTTGGCTTGGCGACGCAACCGCTTCGCGAGCAGCGCGTAGGCGAAGTTGGGCGCCGCGGTCATGGTGCCCTTGTACTTGTCGATGAGCTTGGCCCACAGCAGCGTGTCGCGCAGGAAGTCCATCGGGGTGACCTTGACCAGCTCGGCGCCGAAGTACATCGGAATGGTGAGGAAGCCAACCATGCCCATGTCGTGGAAGCACGGGAGCCAGCTGACCATGACGTCCTTATCGACGTCGTACTGCGCGCCGATGAACATCGCCTCGGCGTTGGAGTAAATGTTGCGGTGGGTGATCTGGACCGCTTTCGGTGAGCCGGTGGAGCCAGACGTCAGCTGCATCAGCGCCAGGTCGTCCTCGCCGACCTCGATGGGGTCGATCGGATCCGACGCCAGCAGATCGGCGACGGTGAGGACCTCGATACCCTTCTCCTCGAGCACGGGGATGGCCACCAGGAAGGGCTCGGAGACGATGACGGCCTTGGCCTCGATCATGCCGATGATCGTCATGGTGTCTTCGGCCCACACGGCCAGGTCGGTACGCGGTGTGGGCTGGTGCAGCATGGTCAGGCTGGCCCCGCGCATCCACAGCCCCTGGGCCGTCGGGGCGATCTCCACCGGAAGGCCGGCGAGCACACCGACGGCGTCGCCGACGCCGATGCCCGCGGCGGCCAGGCCGCCCGCGATACACCGAGCGCGCTCGTGTACCTCGCCCCAGGTGTGGCGGACGGGCTCGTGGGGTTCACCGGTGACCATGCCCGTCGTCGCGATGCGGGCGTTGCGGAACATCTTCTCGGTAAACCTGCTCACAAAACCTCCTCGGTTCCGGCGCTTGCCCCAAGGGTCCGGGATTTTATGTTCCGCCTGCTAGGCGTCATTTTGCAGCAGGCGCGCGCGCACAGTTGGGGAGCGATCAGGTCTCGATTCAGCCGACCCACCGACTGCCCACCGGAGCGCCCGGCGGACAAGGAAATCGCGTGTTCTTGCTCACCGCTGCTCGTCACCGCGGATTATCTTAAACTCCTCTTAAGTAACTACCAAATCGCCCCACAGTTTGAGTGGCATTTCACACTCCGTTCAAACCTCGGTCATGGGCGACGGAACCACACGCGCACCGGGTACCGGTCCGGCGACCACCCGAACGGTGCGGCATACACCCGCCCCCGACAGCTGTGTACAGACGTCGATTGCCGAGGTCGCCGAGGCACACAGGAACGCGCACGTCGGACCCGAGCCGGACACAATCCCAGCCAGTGCACCCGCTTCCACGCCGGCGCGCAGAGCCCGCCGCAGCGCCGGGTCCAGGCTCACCGCGGCCGCTTGCATTTCGTTACCCAATAGCGGGGCCAGCTGCTCCGGGTCGCCCGCGGCAAGGGCTGCCAGCACCGGCCCGGGTTCATCAAGCCGTGGCGGTTCGCCGATATCCCTGAGCCGGTCAAGCTCGGCGAACACCGCCGAACTGGACAGTCCGTTTTCGGCGAACGCCAGCACCCAGTGAAAGGTGTTGCGGGACAACACGGTCGCCAGCTCCTCGCCGCGACCGGTGCCCAGCGCGGTGCCACCGTGCAGTGCGAATGGCACATCGCTGCCCAGCTGCGCGGCGAGCAGGCGCAGATCGCGGCGCGGCAACGCGAGTTCCCACAACGAGTTCATCGCAACCAGTACGGCAGCCGCGTCAGCGCTGCCCCCCGCCATTCCGCCGGCCACCGGAATGGATTTGTCGATCATGATCGAAACATCGGGTGCCCGGCCGACGTGTTCGGCCATCCGCTCGGCCGCCTGCCAGGCGAGGTTGCGTTCGTCGGTGGGCAACTGGTCGGCTCCCTCGCCGACAAGCTCGAGCGAGAGCACATCGGCGTTGCGCACCGTCACCTCGTCGAACAGTGAGACGGCATGAAACACGGTGGTCAGCTCGTGATAACCGTCACCGCGCCGATCACCGACTGCCAGGTGCAGGTTGACCTTTCCGGGCACCCGAACACTGACCGATCCAGTGGGCACCCACAACTCAGCGGTGTTGCCGTCAGACATCGCCAATCACCGCAGCAGACTATCGCTGCGCCCACCGAACCAAACGCAACGGTGCCGGATACGCTGCGTCAGCCCGCCGAAGCCTGCCCCGAAACGTGCGGCAGCGGTGCGTCCCGGTCACCGGAACGTTGCAACAGTCGCACGAATTCGTCGATGGTGAGCGTCTCACCGCGACGTGCGGGATCGATGCTGGCGGCGAGCAATCGATTCGCCGACTCGTTGCCCGAGCCCGCCCACTCGGCAAACGCATTGCGGGATGTCTTGCGCCGCTGAGCGAATGCGATGTCCACCAATTCGAATACCTGCGCACGGAAGTCTTCGTCGGTCGGCCACGGCGAGGTCGCGTACCGATCGATGCGCACCAGCCCCGAATAGACGCGCGGGATCGGCCAGAAGACAGTCGGCGACACCATCCCGCAGCGGCGAACCCGCCCGAAGAAACGCACCTTGACGCTGGGTACGCCATACTCCTTGCCACCTGGTTCGGCGGCAAGCCGTTCGGCGACCTCGGCCTGCACCATCACCGTCACGACGTGAATGGACGGAAACTGCGCCAGCAGATGCAGCAGCGCGGGAACCGCGATGTTGTACGGCAGATTGGCGACCAAGGCTGTCGGGCCTGTCGGCGCCGTGGTGGTTTTTGGGGCCAAATCGTCGCGGCGCAGCGATAAGACGTCGCGGTTCAGCACCGTCAGCCTCTGGACCTCACTATGCGAGTGCTCGGCAACGGTCCGGGGCAGCCGACCGGCCAGCACCGGGTCGATTTCAACGGCCGCGACGGAGGCGCCGCGGTCGAGCAGGGCCAGCGTGAGCGACCCGAGGCCAGGCCCGACCTCGAGGACAAGGTCAGACCGGCTGACCCCGGAGGTCGCGACCACACGTCGCACCGTGTTGGCGTCGTGAACGAAGTTTTGGCCGAGTGATTTTCGTGGCCGAAATTCGAGTTCTTTGGCCAGCCGCCTGATCTCGGTACGCCCGAGTAGCCGGATGGTCAGGGTGCACCCGCTCTTCCGCTGCACACTGGCCACGCGCCCCATCCTTGGCGCGCCCGGGTCACCTCGGCAATGGCGATCTGCTCTTCGCGGGTCGCGAGGTCGGCACGGGCCGCATACCGCAGCCCGCCATTGGCCTCCCAGGTGCCCTGGTCGAACTGCACACCTCCGTAATACCCGTTACCGGTGTTGATCGCCCAGTTTCCGCCGGCCTCGCAGCCCGAGATGGCGTCCCAGACCGATCCATCGCTCACCGGGGGCACATCGGTTCCCGGCTTGGTACCCACCCGCAGCACCGCTTCGCGGGCCGGGGTTATCACGGTGTTGGCGACGGGCAGCCTGCCGGTTTCCACACCGTTGACCGTGGCCACCGCGAACGTCACGTCCTGCTCGCCCGGGGTTCCGGGGTCTTCGACGACCTGCCGGCTGATGTTCATCTCCGGGTCCTCGATACGGCGGGAGTTCGGCGGCAGCGGAAGCCGCTGGGTGACCCGCTGGATGCGGTTACGGGTCACTTGGATCTCCATGCCGTCGACGATCGGCGACGTCGCGCTTGGCACCGCTTGGTCGCTGTCGATCAGTGGGATACCGGCGGCGGTCAACATCGCCGCGACATTCGGCGCGGGCAGGTGCACCGTGCGCACCGCGCCGCCGTCGTTGATCTGCGCCGTTTTGGCGCTCACCACCGGCAGCGCCATCCCCGTCAACGGAACACGGCTGCCACGAGAGGCCGCGGCGGGGGCCGTGTCGGTCATCGCGAGTTGGGCCAGCGCCTCGTCCACGGTGGTTGCCGTGGTCCAAACCTTCCGGGTGTCTTGACCGTCCAGCGAGATCTCCAACGGGCGGCTGCGCCGCAGCACGAGGTTTTCACCGTCGTGCAGCTCCACGTCAGCGGCCGGAAACAGGTCGTCTCGCTGGTCGATGGCGAACCCGTTCTCCTGGACGATGTCGATCACCCGCGACTTCATGGTCTTCACCCGCATCGGGGTTCCGTCGACGGTCAATGTCACCGTCTTGCTGACAGATATCGCGTAGCCGCCGGCGAACGCCAGAACCAATAGCAGCCCTGCGACTAAGAGCCGCAACATCGGCGACGGGGTCTGCTGGAGTTTTGTCAGTACATTCAACGCGCGACTACCCCGACCTCAGCAAGCACTTCAACGACCCATTCAGCTCAAAATGACAAAAAGGGCCCAGAGGCCCACCCGTTCGATCACAAGACGGTAACGAACTGGCGAACCTAGGGCAACTCCGGCAAGGAGGCTGTAGAGGAAATCACAAGGGTGAGGGGCTAGTCAGGGCCTAGTCCGTAGACCCGTCGGGCATTGCTTGTGGTGATTCGCGCCAGTTCTTCGGGAGAGCGTTTTAGCAGCTCAGCGATCGCCCGCACGGTATACGGCAGGCAGTAGGGTTCGTTTGCCAAGCCCCGGTGGGGATGCGGGGTCAAAAAAGGCGAGTCCGTTTCCACCAGAAGTTGCTCCAGCGGGATCAGCGGAACGGCCTCCCGCAGGGCACGAGCGTTACGGAAGCTGACCGTCCCGGACAGGCTGAACCACCACCCGGCGTCTACGCAGCGACGGGCCATCGCACTGTCCGACGAAAAACAGTGAAAGATCACGGCGTCGGGGGCGCCCTCGGCCCGCAACACGTCGAGCACCTCAGCGTCGGCCTGCCGGTTGTGGATCATCAGCGGTTTGCCGTACCGCTTGGCCAAGTCGATATGCCACGCAAACGCCTCGCGCTGCACGCCTACCTGAGCGCAGCCGTCGAGGCGGCCCGGCCAATACAGATCCATGCCGGTCTCACCGACAGCCACCACCCTCGGATGCGCTGCCAACCGCTCGATCTCGGCTCGCGCGGCATCGGTGAGCGCGTCCGCGCGGGTCGGGTGCAACGCCACAGCCGCGTAAACCCGCGGATCCCACTCGGCGGCCCGGGTCACCCAGCGCGCCGAGTCCAGGTCGTCGGCGATGGTGACGACCGCACCCACGCCAACCGCCTCGGCGCGCTCAACGATGGCAACCACGTCCTCGGCGTCGCGGGCACCGCACGCATCGAGGTGGGCATGCGCGTCGATCAAGGGCGCCAAGGGCTCCGGCGCGGGCGGCCCTTTTCGGCTGGCTGGGCGGTCGGAACTCACCCGCCACACAATAGGGTGGAGTCCCAATGAAGCCCTATTACGTCACCAACGCGATCACCTACCCCAACGCCGCTCCGCACTTGGGGCACGCGTATGAGTTCATCTCCAGCGACATCATCGCGCGGTTCAAGCGGCTCGACGGCTTCGACGTACGTTACTTGACCGGCACCGACGAGCACGGCCTCAAGATGGCCCAGGCCGCGGCGGCCGAAGGGCTGCCCACCGCCGAGCTGGCGCGCCGCAACTCCGACGTGTACCAGCGCCTGCAGGAGAAATTGAACATCTCCTTCGACCGGTTCATCCGGACCACCGACGCCGACCATCATGAGGCATCCAAGGAGATCTGGCGGCGGATCGAGGCGGCCGGCGACTTCTATCTGGACTCGTACTCGGGCTGGTACTCGGTGCGCGACGAGCGGTTCTTCGTCGAATCGGAGACCGCGATTGTGGACGGGACCCGGATCGCCGTCGAAACCGGCACCCCGGTGACCTGGACGGAGGAGCAGACCTATTTCTTCCGGCTCTCGGCTTATGCCGACAAACTGCTGGCCCACTACGAGGCCAACCCCGACTTCATCGGACCCGAGGTGCGGCGCAACGAGGTCATCAGCTTCGTTTCCGGTGGGCTCAGGGATCTGTCGATCTCGCGAACGTCGTTCGACTGGGGCGTGCCGGTGCCCGAGCATCCCGGCCATGTCATGTACGTCTGGATCGATGCGCTGACCAATTACCTCACCGGGGTCGGGTTCCCGGATACCGATTCGGAGTCGTTCCGCCGTTACTGGCCGGCCGATCTGCACATGATCGGCAAGGACATCATCCGGTTTCATACCGTCTACTGGCCGGCGTTTTTGATGTCGGCTGGAATCGAGCTGCCGCGAAGGGTTTTCGCGCATGGGTTCCTGCTCAACAGCGGCGAGAAGATGAGCAAGTCGGTGGGCAACGTCGTGGACCCGGTCGCCCTGGTCGATAGGTTCGGCTTGGATCAGGTGCGTTACTTCCTGATGCGTGAGGTCCCGTTCGGCCAGGACGGCAGCTACAGCGAAGAGGCCATCATCACGCGGATCAACACCGACCTGGCCAACGAACTTGGCAACCTCGCCCAACGGTCGTTGTCGATGGTGGCCAAGAACTTGGGCGGAATGGTGCCCGAACCGGGCGAGTTCAGCGCTGCCGACGCCGAGCTGCTGGCGACGGCCGACGGCTTGCTGGAGCGGGTGCGCGCTCATTTCGACGCGCAAGCGATGCACCTGGCCCTCGAGGCGATCTGGCTGATGCTCGGCGATGCCAACAAGTACTTTTCGGCAGAAGAACCGTGGGTGCTGCGTAAGAGTGAGGCCGAGTCGGATCAGGCGCGGTTCCGTACCGTCCTCTACACCACCTGCGAGGTTGTCCGTATCGCGGCACTATTGGTGCAGCCCGTCATGCCCGAGTCGGCCGGCAAGATGTTGGACCTGCTTGGCCAGGCCGAAGACCAACGGGCGTTCACGGCCATCGGCGCGCGGCTGGTCCCCGGCACCGCGCTGCCGCCGCCTACGGGTGTGTTCCCCCGCTACCAGCCGCAGCCTCCCGAAGTCGAGTGAGCGGAACGAAGTGACGGGAACGAGACGAGCATCCAACCCCGAAGTCGAGTGAGCGGAACGAAGTGGGGGTCCTACCTGCCGGTCTCTTCAATCGAAATCAAAGCCGACCGAAGCGGCGCTGATCGCCAGCACCGTGCGCCGCCTGACGAATTCGATGAAGTAATCGATTCGGTTCGGTTGCAGGACACCGGTCAGCACGAGGTCCCAGCTCTTCTCGAGGTCAACCAGAAACCGCTCCGGTTCGTCGAGATTGCTAGTCTGTCGCAACCCCATGTGCAGCGACACGATAAGGCGCGCCACATCCTGTGCGGTACATCGGTTGTCGATGTCACCCTCCGCAATGGCTTTCTCGGCGACCGTAGCGAGGGCATGGATCCATTCGTCTAATAGCCTCTCCTGCAGCCCATCCGACCGCCCGGCAGACTCGAGCAGGTTCAGTCCCGCCCTGACCCCGTCCATCTGGATGTCCTGTGCGGCTATCAGATAAGAGAAGTCGATCAGCGTCTCCAGGCCCGAAAGCCTTCGGGAAAGCAGATTTTCCACGGCGACGGTACTTGCGGCAGTCTCTCCCTCGATGATCGCGATCGCTAACGCATGCTTCGAACGGAAATGGAAATACATTGCGCCTTTGGTCAGTTCCGCTTCGGTCAGGATGTCGTCGATGTCGACATCGTGGTAGGCCCGTCGAGCGAAGTGATGTGAGGCGGCCCGCAGAATCTGTCGCCGCGTCACATCTGCGCGTCCGTCAGTCGAGTCAGTCGTCATGGGAACCCATGGCTGATGCGCCCAGTCTCGGGTGATTGCGATCGCCGTTGGCTAACGCGACGGCCGTCACGCGGGTGATGGTTTGCAGGCCGGCGCCGTCGGCCGGATCGATCGCCTGTGCGTTCACAATGCCCTCCTCGAGCGGGGCCGCAAGCTTCGGTCACCGCAAGCACCCACTGGCGTGTCGCGGATGGCATTCGGGCGGGTTCCGCGGTCGGCAGTATGCCGTCGACCTGCGGAGTTCCAACGGCGATGACCATCATGCAAATACCTTAAGTTGGTAGACGGTAATTTACCATACTGACAGTATGTATAATTAGTAATCAAATAGCTATCGGTTTGCCCGTCGTCATCCTAAGGCACCGTGCGGCCGTCTACCAGGGGATGAATACCCAGGCCGCTCCCGGCTCACCACCGTGCTTTTCCTCGACGTTCAGCCCGTGGTTACGAGTGCTAGATCCCGCCCAGCGACAACGCCTCACGGTCGGCGAGGAACGGCATCGGCATCCAGCGCGCGGAAAGCAGAGCCTCCATCGCGTTGCCCGGAACGGGCCGCGACAGCAAGAATCCCTGCGCACGGTGACATCCGTGTTGCATCAAAGTCAATGCGGCAGCCGGCGTCTCAACGCCTTCGGCGACCAGCTGCAGGCCGAACGCTTCAGCCAGCCCGATGATCGCGCGAATGATCGCCAGGTCGCCGGCGTTGGTGCCCAAGTCGCGCACGAACCCGGTGTCGATCTTGAGCATGTCGACCGGAAGGGACTTCAGGTGCGACAGCACCGCATAGCCGGTGCCGAAGTCATCGATGGCGATCTGCACCCCGACTTCCTTGAGCTCCGCCAGGGTTTTGCGAGTGGTTTCGATGTCGTGCACCACGGCGCGCTCGGTAATCTCCAGGCATACCGATCCGCCCTGGATGCCGAACTCCTCGATGGTCTCGGCAACACTACGGACGAAGCCGCGGGTGATCAGTTGAACCGGCGACACATTGATGCGCAGTATCGCGCCTTGTCCCACCCCGTTGGATCGCCACCGGCTGAATTCGGCACAGGCGCTTCGCATCACCCATCGGCCCAACTCTCCGGCGAGGTTGGTCGATTCGGCTACCCCGATGAACGAATCCGGCAGCAGCAACCCCCAGACCGGGTGCCGCCAACGGACCAGCGCCTCCGCACCCACAATGGCGCCGGTCCACAAGTCGACCTCGGGCAGATAGTGCAGCAGCAGCGCTTCGTTGTCGATATCTCCTTGCAGATGAAGCTCAATGTCATTACGGAAGGCACTTTTGAGGGACATGTCATCGGTGGACAGCGCGACCTGGTTACCGCCCCCGCGCTTGGCCGTCAGAACGGCCTCGTCGGCGCGACGCAGGAGATCGGTGCTGTTGTCACGGCCCGGCCTGCCCACCGCCACGCCGATGCTGACGGTTCGGGTGATCATGTGGCCGCTGATAGCCAGGCGCTCGCGCAGCGTCGTCGCAAGGCGGCGCGCGAACAATTCTGCGGCCCCGGCCGCCATCGGCATGTCCGGTATGACAACGAACTCGTCCCCACCCAGCCGCGCGATCATGCTCTGACTTCCCGCGCACACCCGAAGGCGTTGCGCGAAAATCCTGATGAACCAGTCGCCCACGGTATGGCCAAGCCAATCGTTGATCGCCTTCAGACGGTCGAGGTCGAGATAGAAGACCGCGACGGGTCCGGGGCTTCCCGCCGCGAGCCTTTCGGAAAGGTGCGCGATCAGCGCCCGACGGTTGTAAAGGCCGGTCAGATCGTCATGCTCAGCCAGGTAGCGAAGCTTCTCTTCGGCCGCGATACGGGCCTGGAGCTGCGCAAACAGGGCGGCGACGGCCTCAAGGGTGTTGATCTCTTGTTGCGTCCACTTCCTGGCGCCGTGCTTGACGAAGCCGAGCACGCCGGTGGTGATCTCCCCCGACACCAGCGGCGCTGCGGCCACCGAGGGCGACGTGGCCTGCTTACTCCCCCGCCGCTGGAACGAACGGTTGGTCTGCTCCGGCCGTATCACCACCGGTTTCCTGCCGTATTCGCATTGAGCGAGCACCGGGTCGGCGCTGGTGAAGTGGACAACGGCCATCGGATCCGGGTCCGGAACATCGATTCGCGGCGGCCACTCCGCAACCAAGACCGAGGCCCGGATGTCGTGGTCGTGGTGGCGCAGGAAGCTGGCGTCCACATCGAACTGTTCGACGAGCTGCGCGAGTACCTTTTCGCTCACCTGGGTGGCCGTGGAAGCAGTGGCCTCCATCAGCTGCGTGGCGACGGAGGTGACGACCAAGTCCAGGCTGCGGGGCAAGGAGTCCTCCGTGGTAGGGCACACGTTCCATCTGGGCGCCTGGTATACCAGGGACCCAATTAGGGCATAGTCATCTTCGAGGCGCTTACGCCAAATGCACTGCACTGAGCACTAAAGAGCCTCGTTATTCGCATGTTTGTCCGGTATCTGTTTTCCGAGGCAGATCACGAATTGATAGCGAGAAGCGTATCACCAGATCCACCCTGTTCGGTGCGGAATGCTTGTCGTTCCCGTCCCAATCGGCGCATCAACGGGCGCGTCAATTTGCAGGAAAGACCTTTGTCCCAAACGGTGCGTGAGCGCAAGCCGGCATCGCGCCTCGGCTCTCCAGTGAAACAGCTCACAATCCCGGGCCGGATTGTCACGCCGGGCCGGGCTGCGGTGTCTCAAGGGCACGAGTCCCACACGAATAGGAGACAGCAATGACCGAGCTGACCGAGATGACCGACCAAAAAACTCATGTCGTCGTCGTCGGCGGCGGGTACGCCGGCACGCTGGCCGCCAATCATCTTCGGCTGGACCCGAACATTGACATCAGCTTGGTGAACCCGCGTCCGGTGTTCGTCGAGCGAATCCGCCTGCACCAGCTGGTCGCCAACAGCGGCACAGCCACCGTCGATTACGGCACGCTGCTCGGCGACGGCATACGGCCGGTCGTCGACAGCGCTGACCGCATCGACACCGCTGACCGGCGGGTACGGCTGACCTCGGGCGCCGTGCTGAACTACGAC
>Ga0209040_10002208_pt1 | contig 15384 bp, 17 predicted proteins | sample BogFormECP12_OM3_FD_188240 | JGI IMG/M metagenome (GOLD analysis project Ga0209040, IMG submission 188240) | Bog forest soil microbial communities from Calvert Island, British Columbia, Canada - ECP12_OM3 (SPAdes) (version 2) | ecosystem: Environmental > Aquatic > Freshwater > Wetlands > Bog ...
TTATGCGCTCGCGCTGGGCGACATAGACGGGATTGTCGCTTTCTGCGCCGTCCCGGAAGCGGCGGATGGTGAAGCCCGGCGCCATTTCGAGGCCGAACTTGATCTCCGCCTCGGCCTCGCCTTGCCGGCCAATAAGGGACAGCGCCGCCGCGTTGTAAAAATGGTTCAGGGGATAGTTCCGGCTTGCGTCGATCGAGCGGCGGAAGAGATCCGCCGCTTCTTCGTCCCGGCTGAGATGGAGCTTGGCGAGACCTTCGATATGGGTCCACAGAAACGCCGCGCCGTCGCTCGGCGAGATGCGGAACGCCTCGGCGACATGGGCCTCCGTGTCTTCCGCCCGACCCAGGGTGATCTTGGCCAAGCCGATCCATGCGTGCGCCGCGCCGAGGTTTCGGTTCAGCGCCAGAGAGCGCTCGAGTTCTCCGATTCCGCGGGAGGCGCGGTTGGTCAGGATCTGGACGTATCCCAGCCAGAGATGGGCCCAATAGTTGCGCGGCTGGATCGCGAGTCCCTTGAGGAGGAGCGCCTCGGCCGCCGAAAGCCGCTCACGGCGGTCGTCGCTGGCATAGATTGCGCCAAAGAGGACATCGACCCGCGCCGCGCCGACGAGAGCGTCGATATTCGACGGGTCGAGTTCGACGGCCTTTTCGAAGAGCCCGCGCGCTCGCGTGAGGTTGTCGCGCCGACCTTTGTTGAAGGCGGCGACGCCCCTGAAGTAGTAGTCCATCGAATCGGGATTGGTCTCGCGTTCCGCTCGCTGCGCCTCGACTGCGATCAATTCCGGGCGCACCTGATTGGCGAGGTGGGAAACGATCTCGTCTTGCATATCGAACAGATCGGCGAGCGGCTTGTCGAATCGGTCGGCCCAAAGGTGATTGCCGGTCACGCCGTCGATCAGCTGCACGTTGACGCGCATCCTGCTCGCGCCGCTCTGGATGCTGCCTTCGACGATGTAGCGGACGTTGAGCTCACGCCCGATCTGCTTGGCGTCGACCGTCTTGCCCTTATAGGTGAAGGCGGTGTTGCGCGCGACGACAAGGGCGCCGGTGATGCGCGAAAGGTCGGTCGTGAGGCTCTCGGTGACGCCGTCGGCGAAAGTCTCCAGCTCGGCGCCGCCGCCCATATTGGCGAAGGGCAGCACCACGATCGAAAGACGCGCAGGGCCGGCTCGCTCCGGCGGCGCCTCGAGGGGGGCGGGCTTCGCCTCGGCGGGCACGCCGACATCCAGCGAATACACCCGCATCGGATCGGCGATATTCTTCAATTCCTTGTGGCCGAGATCGCTGACCGAGATGTCGAGCCGCCCCTTGACCTGGCGATAAGCGTCTTCAGAAAGGGCGATCGCGCCGGGCTTGGCGATTCCCTCGAGGCGGGCAGCGATGTTGACGCCGTCGCCCATCAGGTCACCGTCGGCCTCCTCGACGACGTCACCTAGATGGACGCCGACGCGAAACTCGATTCGGCGATCCGTCGGCAGCCCGGCGTTGCGCTCCACCAGTCCGTTCTGCATCTCGATGGCGCACCGCACCGCATCGACGACGCTGCGAAATTCGACCAGAACGCCGTCGCCCGTGCGCTTAACCACCCGGCCGTGATGAACAGAAATGACCGGGTCGATCAGGTCGCTTCTGAGCGCGCGCAGCCGCGCCAGGATGCGATCCTCGTCGGCGCCGGCAAGCCGCGAGAAGCCGACGATGTCGGCGACCAGAATTGCCGCCAGCTTTCGGGTTACGATCATGGCGTGGCTCCGCGTCCCGGGCAGAATATAGGGCTGCGTCCGAAACATTCCAGAATCGGCGGAAACGCATTTGACGCGCTGCGTCGTCGCAGCCATGGTCTGCGCGCCAATCCGAACGGAAATTCGCTGTGCCTTCAGCCCGAATCGTCATCCCCGATCTCGCCGGAAAGGCGGTTCTCGTCACCGGTGGCTCGACTGGCATTGGGGCAGCGGTGGCGCTGGCCTTCGGCGAGCAGGGCGCAAGGGTCGCGATCGGCTATCATGCGAGCGAGGCGCCCGCGCTCGCGATCAAACGCGAGATCGAGGCCCGCGGCGGGGAAGCGCTGGCGGTCAAGGGCGACGTCGCAGACCCGGGCACATGCGACCGCATCGTCGCCGAGACGGCGGCTGGATTTGGCCGTCTCGACGGGCTTGTCAACAATGCCGGTCTGATGCTCGGCCGAATTCCCACGTTCGAGGCGGACGACGAGCGCGTGCGCGCGGTGATCGATCTCAACGCGCGTTCGGTCGTCTCGATGACCCGAGCCGCCGTCCCCTGGCTCGAGCGCCAGGGCGGCTTCATCATCAACACGACGTCGATCGCGGCCCGCCACGGCGGCGGCGGCGGGGCGGTTCTTTACGCCGCCGCCAAGGGCTTCGTTTCGACGCTCACGCGCGGCAATGCGAAGGAACTGATTGCGAAAAAGATACGGGTGAACGCCGTTGCGCCCGGCGTCATCGCGACCCCTTTCCACGAACGCTACTCGGACGCTGAAATGATGGAAGCGATGCGCCGGACCATTCCGCTCGGCCGCGTGGGAACGCCGGAGGACTGTGTCGGCGCTTATCTGTTTCTCGCCTCGGAGGCGCTCAGCGGGTACGTTGTCGGGCAGATCATCGAGGTCAACGGCGGCCAGCTGATGCCGTGACCCCGCGCGACCTCTGTGCTCCGGATCGGGTTCTACTGCCTGTACTGCTGGATGCGCGTCGTGCGTAGTCCGGCGAGGCCGTACTGGTCGATCGACATCTGCCAGCTCAGGAACTCGTCGACGGTCAGCGTATAGCGCGAGCAGGCGTCCTCGAGGGAAATGAGCCCGCCGCGAACCGCCGCGACCACTTCCGCTTTGCGGCGAATGACCCAGCGGCGGGTGGCTGGAGGCGGCAAATCGGCAACCGTCAGCGGACTGCCGTCGGGGCCGATCACGTATTTCACCCTCGGCCGCATCGTGTCACTCATCGAACGCTCACTTGCACGCGGTACTGAAGCATCGGGACGATAGTCGACGCGGTTTAAGATTTGCCTAAACGGCAACGGCCCAAAAAAACGCCCTGACTGCTTCAAATTGCGCGATGTCTTACCTAAAGGTTAGCGCCGCTGAACTCGGCGCCCATGCTCCCGGCTGTCCAATGTCCCCGCGCGGCAAAACTGGCGGCGGAGGCGGAATTGGTCTATGGGCTTGTCCTTGCGGGTCAAAAGCCCAATCTAAGCCAATGACCCGGCGAGTCCCGCCGGGACGAGATCGGAATGCTTGCGCCATCGCTCGCGACGGCCGCGCGCCCAGCGACCAACAGCCTCGGCCTCGACAAGGCCCCCGAAGACACGCGCGTGGTCGTGGCGATGTCGGGCGGGGTCGACTCGTCGGTCGTCGCGGCGATGCTGGCCGAGGAAGGCTACGACGTCGTCGGCGTCACGATGCAGCTCTACGATCACGGAGAGGCGACGCACCGCAAGGGCGCATGCTGCGCGGGCCAGGACATCCATGACGCCCGCGACGTCGCGGCGCGCCTCGGCATTCCCCATTACGTGCTCGACTACGAGCAGCGCTTTCGCGAGAAGGTGATCGAGCCGTTCGCGCGCGCCTATATCGGCGGCGAGACGCCCGTCCCCTGCGTGGCCTGCAACCAGCAGATGAAATTCGCCGACCTGTTTGCCGCGGCGAGGGACCTTGGCGCCGACCTCCTGGCGACCGGCCATTATGTCGTCGCGCGCGACGACGGTCGCGGCGGGCGGGCGCTCTACCGCGCCGCCGACGCGGACCGCGACCAGAGCTATTTCCTGTTCGCCACCACCCGCAACCAGCTCATGCGCCTGCGCTTTCCGCTCGGCGGGATGCCGAAGCCCGAGGTGCGGGAGCTCGCGCGCAAGTACGGCCTCATCAACGCCGACAAGGCCGACAGTCAGGACATCTGCTTCGTTCCGGCCGGCCACTACAGCGACATGATCGAGCGCCTCATCCCCGGGGCCGCAATTCCCGGCGACATCGTCCATATCGACGGACGCCTGCTGGGGCGTCACGCCGGCATCGTTCATTACACGATCGGTCAACGGCGCGGCCTCGGCGTCGTCGCGACCGAGCCGCTCTATGTGGTCGCGCTCGACGCGGCCGGCGCGCGGGTGATTGTGGGTCCGCGCTCCGCGCTCGCCAGGACGCGTCTCATGTTGCGGGAGGTGAACTGGATTGGCGACGGCGAGCTCGCCGACACGCCGGCTTCGGGACTCCCGATCGCCGCGCGGGTGCGCTCGACCCGACCGCCTGCGCCGGCGCTCTTGCTGCCGAACGGCGAGGTTGAGTTCGTCGAGCCCGAGAGCGGCGTGTCGCCGGGGCAGGCTTGCGTCTTCTACGAATCCGTCGGCCCGCGCGCGCGAGTGCTGGGCGGCGGCTTCATCGCTGCGTCTTGAGGTTGGGCGGAGACGGGCCATGGCTGCATTCGACGAGGAAGCCGTTTTCGGCCCGAAGCCGAAGAAGCCGGCCGCTCATGAGATGGGCCAGAACCTCGACGACCTCTCCGAACCCGAGCTCGCCGAGCGCATCGGGCTTCTGGAAGCGGAAATCGAGCGGCTCGAAGGAGCGATCCGGTCGCGGCAGGCGACGCGCGCAGCGGCGGCCGCGGCGTTCAAGGCCTGAGGCGTTCAAAGCCTGAATCACAAACGGGAGGACCGCATGCCGACCCCGACGCTCAAGGGAAAAACTCTGTTCATCACAGGCGCGTCGCGGGGGATCGGTCTGGCGATCGGACTGCGCGCGGCGCGGGACGGGGCCAATGTGGCGATCGCCGCCAAGACCGCAGAAGAGAACCCCAAGCTGCCCGGCACGATCTATACCGCCGCCAAGGAGATCGAGGCGGCCGGCGGCCAGGCGCTGCCCCTCGTCGTCGATGTGCGCGACGAAGCGGGCGTGCGCAGCGCGCTCGACGAGACCGCGCGGCGTTTCGGCGGCATCGACATTATCGTCAACAATGCGAGCGCGATCTCGTTGACCGACAGCCAGTCGACCGAGATGAAGCGCTTTGACCTCATGCATCAGATCAATACGCGCGGCACGTTCATGGTATCCAAATTTGGGACGCCCTATCTGTTCAAGGCCGACAATCCGCATATCCTCATGCTGTCGCCGCCGCTCGACATGAAGGAGAAATGGTTCGCCCGCCACACCGCCTATACGATGGCGAAATTTGGAATGAGCCTGGTCGTGCTCGGCCTCGCCGGCGAATTTCGCAGCAAGGGCGTCGCCGTCAACGCCTTGTGGCCGCGCACGACGATCGCGACCGCGGCAGTGAAGAATCTGCTCGGCGGCGACACGCTGATGCGCGCCTCGCGCACGCCCGAAATACTCGCTGACGCAGCGCATCTCATTTTCTGCAAGCCCGCGCGCGAATTCACCGGCCGCTTCCTGATCGACGACACGTTCCTCGCCGAGAACGGCGTCACCGAATTCGACCACTACCGCGTCGACCCGACGCACGATCTCGCCGTCGATTTCTTCGTGCCTGACGACAGCGTCGGGCCGGCGCCGCTCGCGCGGCTGAGAGGCTAGGACGAGCAAGGCCTGCGTTCTTCCGACGGCCGTGCAGCGATATAGAGAGATTGTTAACGGTTACGGTGTATGAAGGTTATCGACCCGTCCTGGCGGGTTCGGGATGGGCGATTTCGCCCTTGCCGTTCGACTCCTCCAATCTGACCGCCTTGCAAAGCCGCCTCCGGGCGGCTTTTTTTGTTTGCAATCGTCGAAATCGCGTTAAGGTTATTTCCGGGTAAACGCCCAAGTCGGCCGAGCTGGCCTTATGATTGCAAAGCGGCTGCGCAGATGCGGGAGGGCAGCCGAGAGAACGTTTGCGGCGTCGGCAAAGGCGGGGTGAAGCGTATGGGTCGCCAGTTCGAAGGATCGACGCGGCAGCTTGCCGCCTCTGGGCTTCCGCCGCCGGCGGTCCCCTTCGTTTATCGCCACGCCGCCTCGCCTGCGTTCAAGGACCTGTTTCGCGAGGGCATGGCGCTCGTCGAAGAGGCGGCCGCCTATCTTGACGGCCCCGGGCGAACGGAATCGCGCGCGCTCCCCCGCCCGACCGCCCTTGCCTACGCGACCGAAAGCATGCGCCTGACCACCCGCCTCATGCAGGTCGCCTCCTGGCTCCTGCTGCAGCGCGCCGTCAACGAGGGCGAGCTGACGCGGACCCAGGCGCTGGCTGAACGGCATCGGGTCAAGCTTTCGCGCCAGGATCTCGGCTGCCCCCCCGAGGTTTACGATCAGCTTCCGGCGACTCTCCGCGGTCTGGGCTGGCGTTCGCTGCGCATCCAGGAACGGGTCATCCATCTCGATCGCAGCCTGGCGATCGCCCGTTCGCCGGAGCCCGTGGGACGGCATTGCGAAGTCGCCCTGCAGCACGAGCGTCTGCGCGCGGCGTTTTCCAACTGATTGGGGGTCGGGCGAGAAGGGTCGGTTCGAACCGAGCCCACGGCGACGCGTTCCGAAGGACTTGCCATAATCCCGGTTTTGGCCGCATTGGTCGGCGAGATTGCCGCCTCCTCAAGACTGTCGCCGCCCATGCCGTCCTCGCCGCCGCCCTGCTCGCTCACCCTCATCACGCCGCCGCTCTCGACCGCCAACGCCGGCGCATTCGCCCGGACCTTCGCCGAAGTCCTCGCCGCCGCGTCCGCGGCGAGCGCCCTCGTCAAGCTCGCGCCAGGCGCCGAGGGCGAGGCGAAGGCGATCGTCGCGCCGCTCCTGAAGGCCGCCGTCGCGGCGGATTGCGCGCTGCTCCTGGAGAATGACGCGCGGCTCGCCGCAAGGCTCGGCGCCGATGGCGTCCACGTGGCCGGCGCGGGGGAAGCGCTCGAGCAGGCGCTCGAGAGCCTGAAGCCGGAGCGAATCGTCGGCGCCGGCGCGCTTCGGATGCGCGACGAGGCGATGACCGCAGGCGAAATGGGCGCCGATTACGTGATGTTCGGCGAGCCGCGCGGCGCCGTCCCTGCGATGGCGCTGGAGCTGCTCGTCGAGCGCGTCGCCTGGTGGGCGGAAATCTTCGAGACCCCCTGCGTCGCCTACGCCGAGTCGATCGAGGCGGCGGGCCGGCTCGCCCGCGCCGGCGCTGATTTCGTCGCGCTCGACGGTGCGATCTGGAACGCGTCTTCGCCAACCGAGGCCGCCCGCCAGGCGCGGGGGCTGCTCCTCGAAATCGCGGCGGAGACGCCGTGATCCGGCCCGCGCTCGTCCTCGCATTCGCCCTGGCGCTCACTCGCGCCGCCGCAGCCCAGAACGCCGCTGCGCCGAACGCCGCCTCGCCGCCCGGCGTCCCTGCCGTGGGGATCGGCGCCCAGGTGCCGGCGCCGGCGGCGGCCATGACGCCGCTGCCTCCGCGCGCCGATGGAAAGCCGCCGGATTTCGCCTTCGGCGCCTACCAGCGCGGCAACTTCCTGTTCGCGCTCAGAGAGGCCGAGCGCCGCCTCGACGACAATCCCAAGGACGCGGCGGCGATGACGCTGATCGGCGCCATCTATCACGACGGTGCCGCGGTCGGCCGGAGCGACCTCGAGGCCTCGCGCTGGTTTCGTCTGGCGAGCAATCTCGGCGATCCCCAGGCGGCTTACGAGCTTGGCGTGCTGCTGCTCGAGGGCGCTGACGGCATACCGAAGGACCGCGACGGCGCCGAAAAGCAGTTCGAGCGCGCCGCCGCCAAGAACCACCCCGCCGCGCTCTATAACCTCGGGGTCATGGCGCTCGACGCGAGCGACGGCCGGACGCCCGACTTCGCCAAGGCCGCGCAATTGTTCCTGCGGTCCGCCTATGCGGGCGACGACGACGGCGCCTATTCCTACGGGGTTATGCTGCGGGAGGGGAAGGGCGTCCCGCAGGACATCGTCGAGTCGACGCACTGGCTCAAGCGCGCCGCCGATGCTGGCATTGTCGCCGGCCAGGTCGAATATGCGATCATGCTGTTCAACGGCGAAGGCGTAACGAAGGACGAAGCCGGCGCGGTCAAGCTTCTGAAGATCGCTGCGGCGAAGGGCAACCCGATCGCCCAGAACCGCATTGCTCATCTTTACGCAGTCGGCCGCATCGTCGAGCGCGATCTCGCCAAGGCCGCCGCCTGGAACAGTTTCGCGAAGGCCGCCGGCCTCGCCGATCAGAGCCTCGACGTCGCCACCGCCAACCTGACGCCGGACGAGCGCAAACGCTTCACCAGGATCGTACGCGACCAGATCGGCTACTGACCGCGCGACGCATGGTTGCGCTGGCGTCATTCTGGCCGTCTATTGGGACAAAGAGGAGGTCTGAGCCCATGACCCAACTGAACGCGCGCGTCGGCGAAGCGACCGAGCGGATCGTAAGGCGCAGCCGGGCCACGCGCGAGGCCTATCTCGATCGCATCGATGCTGCCGTCGCCAAGGGACCGACGCGCAAGCGCCTTGGCTGCGCCAATTTCGCCCATGGCTTCGCCGCCTGCGCGCCGGGCGACAAGCAGGCGTTGCGCGACGGGTCGGGCCCCAATCTCGCGATCGTCACGGCCTACAACGACATGCTGTCCGCCCACCAGCCGTATGCGCGCTTTCCCGACCTTATCAAGGAAGCGGCGCGCGCTGCCGGCGGGTCGGCCCAGGTCGCGGGCGGAGTGCCGGCGATGTGCGACGGCGTCACCCAGGGCGAAAAGGGCATGGATCTGTCGCTCTTCTCGCGCGACGTGATCGCGCTTTCGACCGCGGTCGCCCTGTCGCACGACATGTTCGACGCCGCGGTCTATCTTGGCATCTGCGACAAGATCGTGCCGGGACTGCTGATCGGCGCCCTGTCGTTCGGCCATCTGCCGGCGGTGTTCCTGCCGGCCGGGCCGATGCCATCGGGCCTCGCCAACGACGACAAATCGAAAATCCGCCAACTCTACGCCGAGGGCAAGGCGACACGCGCCGAGCTTCTGGCCGCCGAGTCCGCCGCCTACCACGCGCCCGGCACCTGCACCTTCTACGGCACCGCCAACACCAACCAGATGTTGATGGAGATCATGGGGCTCCATCTGCCCGGAGCGTCCTTCGTCAATCCCAACACTCCGCTGCGCGATGCGCTGACCATGCTCGGCGTCAGGCGGGCGCTGGAGCTGACCGCGCTCGGCAATCATTTTACCCCGATCGGCCACGTCATCGACGAGCGAGCGATCGTCAACGGCGTCGTCGGCCTCCATGCGACCGGCGGCTCGACCAATCTCACCATTCACCTCATCGCGATGGCCGCGGCCGCGGGCATCGCGCTCACCTGGGAGGATTTCGCCGATCTTGCGGAGGTGACGCCGCTGATGACCCGGATCTATCCGAACGGCAAGGCGGACGTGAATCATTTCCAGGCCGCCGGCGGCATGGGCCTCCTCATCCGTGAACTTCTCGGCGCTGGCCTCCTGCATGACGGCGCGCGAACGGTCTGGGGCGACAGCCTTGCTGATTACGCCGTCGAGCCGCATCTCGACGCCGGCGGCTCGGTCTCATGGACTGCTGCGCCCGCCCGCTCGGGCGATCCGACCGTGCTGCGCAACGCGGCCGATCCGTTCCAGCCGACGGGCGGTTTGCGCGTTCTCGAAGGCCCGCTCGGACGCGCGGTCATCAAAACATCGGCAGTCGCTTCGGACCGGCACGTGATCGAGGCGCCGGCGCGCGTGTTCCACAGCCAGGAGGAGCTGCACGCCGCGTTTCGCGCCGGCGAGCTCGACCGCGACTTTGTCGCCGTCGTGCGCTTCCAGGGGCCGAAGGCGATCGGCATGCCGGAATTGCACAAGCTGATGCCGCCGCTGGGCGTCTTGCAGGATCGCGGCCGGCGCGTGGCGCTCGTCACCGACGGGCGCCTGTCGGGCGCCTCGGGCAAAGTGCCTTCCGCGATCCATGTCACGCCGGAAGCGGCGGCCGGCGGGCCGATCGCCAAAATCCGCGACGGCGACATTATCCGTCTCGACGCGACCAACGGACGGCTCGAGGTCAAGGCCGCAGGCGAAGACTGGGGCGCGCGAACGCCGGCTGAAGCCGATCTCTCGGCCGCCCATGTCGGCGTGGGGCGCGAATTGTTCGGCGCGTTCCGCGCTTCCGTCAGCGCGGCCGACGAGGGCGCGGCGATCTTTCGCGCCGCCTGACCCGAAGCCCAGTCGCTGCTTTGAGACTTCATTCACCTTTCTTGGGCGATACCGACCTCTCTCCTCATGAAGAGGCTTCCCGATGCCGTCCCGCGTTTGGCTCGCTGTCGCATTCCTCATCGCCTTCGGCGCGCCGCCGGCGCGGACCGAGACGAATGGGCCGGCGGCCACAATGCGGGCGGCGTCTTCCCGTCCCGAGGGCGCGTCGCCGGCCGAGCGGGGCTTCGATCACGCTCTCTTTGCCGAAGCGGGCGGACGCGACGCGGCTAAAGCGCAATAGCGCCAACCCGGGGGCGGGTCCTTGCGCCGCCTGATCCTCGTCGAACCCGTCGCCCGATCGGCCGTCTGGGCGCGCCGGCTCTCGATCTTCGCGCTCGCGATCGCCGCGGTCGCAATCGCGCTTTCGCGCATGCGCGCGGCCGATCCGGCGGCGGTGCTGACCGTATTCGGCGCCGCCCTGGTCATAGCCGCGTTTGCCGCGCTGCTCGCGAGCGCCGCCGCCTCCGTCATCTGGCGCGAGGGGTTGCGCGGAGCGCAGCAGGCCGCGCTTGGCCTGGCGCTTGCTGCGGCTCTCCTGGCCTATCCCGTCTATCTGGCGGCGCTTGCTTTCGCCCTGCCTCCGATCAACGACATCTCGACCGACCTCAAGGCGCCCCCGGCGTTCCTGCTCTCGGCGAAGGCGCGCGAGGCGCGGGCCGGAGGCGAGCCGCCCCCGTCGAGCGACGAGACCCGCGCAACGCAGCGGGTCGCCTATCCGGATATCGCGACCATCATGGTCGAGATGGATTCGACCCAAGCCTATCAGCTCGCGCTCAGCGTCGCGAGCGATCTCGGCTGGCGCGTCGTCGATTCCGAGCCGCCGAACCTCAACGGCGACGGCGCGGCGCTGATCGAGGCGACCGCCCGATCGCTCTTCTTCGCGTTCGTCAGCGACATCGCCATCCGAGTCCGGCCGGGGGCGACTCAGACCGCGATCGACCTGCGCTCGGTCTCGCGCCTCGGGGGGCATGATTTCGGATCGAACGCTGAGCGCGTGCGCAAATTCATCGCGGCGGCGAATGCGGAGACGCCGGAGCGGTGAAGCGGGTCAGGCGCGGCGAAACCGCGCCTCGCCTGCGACAGGCGCCTCGGCGACGACTTGCCCTCGCTCGCGAAGGTCTTCGAGATGGGCGAGCGTCGAAAGGCCGGCGGCGCGGGCGAGCGAAGGATCGAGGCCCACATAGACCCGGGCGACGAGGTCGGGGATGGTCTCGGCGCCGTGGGCGAGCGCCGCGAGGATCAAGGCTTCCCGCTGCCGCCGGTGGTGGGCGATCGCGCGGACATAGCGCTGCGGCTCGACGACGGGCCCGCCATGGCCCGGCCAGTAGATCCGCTCGTCGCGGGCGCGCACCTTGTCGAGCGAAGCCATATAGGCTCCCATCGAGCCGTCAGGCGGGGCGACGACGGAGGTTGACCAGGCCATCACGTGGTCGCCGGAAAGGAGCGCGCGCTCTTCAAGAAGCGCGAGACAGAGATGATTGGCGCAATGGCCCGGCGTGGCGACCGCCTCGATGGCGAAGCCCGATCCATAATGCCGCTCGCCGTCGCGGAGCACGGCGTCAGGCGCGTAGTCGCGGTCATGTGCGGAATCGAGGCCGCCGGTCCCGTCACCCTTCGACGCGAAGGGCTCGGCGCCGACGACCCGCGCGCCCGCGGCCTGCCGCAGGCGGTTCGCAAGCGCGCTGTGATCGCGATGGGTATGGGTTACGAGGATCGTCTCCACCCGCTCGCCTTCGACCGCGGCCAGTATCGCCCCGAGATGCGTTTCGTCCGCCGGGCCTGGATCGACGACCGCGACCGCGCCATTCCCGACGATATAGGTGCAGGTGCCATTGAAGGTGAAAGGCGAGGCGTTCGGCGCGACGAGGCGGCGCACCAGCGGTGAGAGGCGGGCCAGGGCGCGCGGGGGCGCCTGCCGGCCGCCGGCGAAGAGATCCGGTTCGCTCTCGTCGGCCATTCGCCTGCTCCTATTGCCTCACAAGGCACAGCCGCTCATCGCCTTGTCATGATAGCCCGGCACGGGTAAGAGCCGAAAGCTCCCCTCCCTTTCCCGTCTGCCCTGGAGACACAATGACCGACGCCCTCGACGCGACGCTCGCCGCGACTCTCTGGCCGACGCGACGGTCCCTGCGTTTCGCGCGCAACGCGGCGCTGGTGGTCGGCGGCGCGCTGGCGCTCGCCCTTTCGGCCAGGATCCAGGTCCCGTTCACTCCCGTGCCGATGACACTTCAGACGCTCGTGGTGCTGGCGCTCGGCGCGGCATTGGGCGCGCGGCTCGCTGCGGCGACCGTCGCGTTTTGTCTCATCGAAGGCCTCCTCGGTCTGCCGGTCTTTGCCGGCGCGCTGGCGGGACCTGCCTACATGGCAGGCCCCACCGGCGGTTTTCTTGCCGGCTTCCTCGTCGCCGCGGCGCTGGTCGGGATGCTCGCAGAGCGCGGCTGGGACCGCTCATGGACCCGCCTGCTTGCCGCAATGGCGCTCGGCCATGTCGCGATCTTCGCGCTCGGGTTCGCCTGGCTCGCCATCCTCATCGGGCCGGAGAAGGCGTTCACGCTCGGCGTCGCGCCCTTCGCGCTCGCGACGATCGTCAAGACCTTGCTCGCCTGCGCTCTCGTCGGCGCCGCCTGGAGCGCGCTCGACCGGGCGCCGGGCGTCTAACGCAGGCGCGCCGGTGGCGGCCGCTCACGATCGCAAAGGGCCGCCCAAGAGGAGCGCGTTCGCCCGTTTCGTGCCGCTCGCGACCCGCTGGAGCGACAACGACGCCTACGGCCATCTCAACAACATCGTCTATTACGCGCTGTTCGACACGGCGGTGAACGCGATCCTGATCGAAGCGGGGCTGCTCGACCCTGCGACGAGCCCCGTTGTCGGCCTCGTCGTCGAGAGCAACTGCCGCTTCTACGCCAGTCTCGCGTATCCCGAACCGGCCGAAGTCGGGATCGCGGTGGAGCGTCTCGGCCGCTCCTCGGTGCGCTATCATCTCGCAGTGTTCAGGGCCGGCGCGCCGAACGCTGCGGCGGCCGGCGGCTACACTCACGTCTATGTCGACCGCGCGACCAATCGCCCGGTCGCGATTCCAGGGGGGCATCGGGCGCTGATGGAGAAGCTCAAGATCGGATGACCGCTCTTGATCGCCGCGCCGGTTTGAGGCATAGGACCGCCTCCGAATTCATCCGCCGTGGGCCTTCCCCCGCGGGAAGAACCAGTGGTGAGAGCCGTGAAAGTCCGCAATTCGCTGAAATCCTTGCGCAACCGCCATCGTGACAACCGCCTCGTGCGGCGCAAGGGCCGCGTCTACATCATCAACAAGACCCAGAAGCGCTTCAAGGCCCGCCAGGGCTGACGGCTAGCCGTTCGACTTTTTGACGGACCGCGGACCGCGCGTTATTTTGGCGGCATGAGACTTCGCGCGACGTCTCTCCTTGCGGCGCTCGTCTTCGCGGTCCTCCCGGCCAGCCTGGAGGCGCGCGCCGACGAGAGCCCGGCCGCGCCGGCGCCGAACGCCAAGCCTGAAGCGCAGGAAGCGCCCCAGCCCAAGACGCCTGCCGAACTGCGGACCGAGCTTTATCAGCGCCTCGCCGCCTCGAGCGACGCCGACGAGACCGACGGCCTCGTCGGCCTTCTGTTCGAGGCCTATTCGCAATCGGGTTCGGACGCCGGCGACCTCCTGCTCCAGCGCGCCCGCAAGGCGATGGGCGAAAAGGAATTCGACGCTGCCGGGAAAATCCTCGATGCGACGATCGCGCTCCTGCCCGACTGGGCGGAGGGGTGGAACGCGCGCGCGACGCTGCGCTATCTCGACGACGATTACGACGGGTCGATGGCCGATGTCGCCGAGACCCTGAAGCGCGAACCGCGCCACCTCGGGGCGCTCATGGGGATGTCCCACATTCTCGAGGCGCGCGACAAGAAGGAGCAGGCGCTCAAAGTCTGCGAGCGCGTCCTCGCCATTGCGCCGCATTGGCGCAACGCGGAAAAGACGGCGGACCGGCTGAAGTCCGCGATCGCGGACGAGGAACTGTGAGCCTCGCCGCCCTGCGCTCAGAGGCGCAGTGACGGTTCTCGTTTTCGCTTTCGCTCTTGTCGCCGCGCTCGGGGTCTTCACCGCGGTTCAGACGCGGCGGATCGAGGTCCGCTGTCCGCCGACCGGGGCGCGCGTTGAGGTCGGCGGCGCCGCCCTTCACGTTCTCGACCGGGCTCCGCGCGGCGAACCGCGGGGCGCGGTCCTGATGATTCACGGCGCCTCGGGCAATGCGGCCGACCTCGACGTCGCGTTGGCCGGACGGTTGAGCGAGGCCGGCTTCCGGGTGCTCAGCGTCGATCGCCCCGGACATGGCTGGAGCGCGCGCCTCGGCGGCCGCGGCGGTTCGTCCCCTATCCTTCAGGCTGAAGCGATCGTGCGCGCGGCGCAAAGCCTCGGCGTCGATGACGCGATCGTCGTCGGCCATTCGCTGGGTTGCGTCACGAGCCTCGCGATGGCGCTCGAGGCGCCAGGCTTCGTGCGCGCGCTGATCCTGATCGCCCCCGTCAGCCATCCGTGGCCCGGCGGAGTCGCCTGGTATTACACGGCGGGCGCCGATCCCGTGTTCGGGCCGCCGCTTCGCCGCCTGCTGACGCTGCCGGTCGGGATGGCGCGCATGCGCGGCGCCGTGAGAGCTGTGTTCGCGCCCAATCCGCCGCCGCCCGGCTTCATCGAGGCGACGCGACTGCCGCTCGTCCTGAGGCCGCTGCACTTTCGCGCCAATTGCGAGGACGTTGCTCATGCCGAGGCGGCGGTCGCGGCGCTCTCGCCGCGCTACGGCGCGATCCGCGCGGCGACCGAGATCGTCACCGGCGATTCCGACAGCGTCGTCTACGCCCATATCCACTCGGCCGGATCAGCGCGCGACATTCCTGGCGCGCGGCTCACGACGCTCAAAGGCGTGGGCCATTCGCCCCACCATGTCGCGCCGGAACAGGTAGTCGAGATCATCCTCGAGGCCGAGCGGCGCGCGCGCGAGCGGGAGACCGAGCGGGCTTGAGGTCTCTCGCGGCGGCTCGGGCCGGCCGCGCAATTCTGGACGCGACCGAACGATTTCAGCGCCTTAGGCGCCTTTTTCTGTCCCTTTCGCGGGCACCGACCTTAGATAATATATTCTATATAAGTTATATTGGGTATCCCCTTCATTGCCCCGGTGTCCGGGAGTCGCTAGAACCCGGTGGCTTGACGATGGCGTTGTAGGGCGCGGGTCCAACGGCGAGGGCTT
>Ga0209040_10002209_pt1 | contig 15381 bp, 16 predicted proteins | sample BogFormECP12_OM3_FD_188240 | JGI IMG/M metagenome (GOLD analysis project Ga0209040, IMG submission 188240) | Bog forest soil microbial communities from Calvert Island, British Columbia, Canada - ECP12_OM3 (SPAdes) (version 2) | ecosystem: Environmental > Aquatic > Freshwater > Wetlands > Bog ...
GCTAGCAGCTCGCCGGTGCTGAACGGCTTGGTCACGTAGTCATCGGCGCCCGAGTCAAGCGCCTCGATCTTGCTGCGCTCTTCGCCGCGAACTGATAGCACCAGGATCGGCACCTGCGAAACCTTCCGCAGCCGGCGGCACAGTTCGATGCCGTCCATATTGGGCATGGCGAGATCGGTGATCACCAAGTCGGGCGCAAAGTCCTTAAGGATCTCCAGCGCGGTCTCGCCATCGTTGGCCACGCGGATCTCGTAGCCTTGCGCGTTCAGGCTGGTGCGCAGCACGCGCGTGATTTGCGGCTCGTCGTCCACCACCAAGATGTGCGGGCGTGTATGCATCTTGAATGCAGTTTCGAGTTTCAGGTATCAAGTCTAAAGCTTCAGGTTATCGAGCTAGGAATCCCACTAATCCGTTCAATATTCGGAGTTGGGACATAAGCAATCCCTTAGCGGCAACACCCGGAAACCCTTGAATTCAGCAACTCAAAACTGAAAACTTGAAACTTGAAACTCTAATTGGCCTGCTGCTTGACGATGTGAACATCAACGGCCGGGGCGTCGCGCAGAAAGCGATGTACGGCCGACAGGAACAGGCGCTTGCGCCATCCGCTGGTGGCGGAATGTCCGAAGATCATCTGCGTGATGTGCTTCTCGCGGACGAACTCTGCCATGACCTTCGCAACGTCCTTGCCCTTCAGTTTCACGATCTGTGCTCCAAGATTCTCTGCGAAATGCAGATTTGCCTGCAGCGATCGCTGCCTCTCCGGGTCGTCGTCATCGGCCCCGGTATCGACGTACAATACGAACAATTCGCCGTTGATCGCCTGCGCCATGCGGGAAGCCCGCGCCACCAGATACTGCGCCGCGGGATTGGAGCTGACACCGACAGCAATCCGTTCGGCGACGTTTAAGTCGCGCCCTGGCTCGGTCTCCGTGTCGAGATACGGCTCCAGACTGCGATCCACCACCTGCGCTACATGGCGCAATGCGACTTCACGCAAAGCAATCAGATTACTGGGGCGAAAGAAGTTGCCTAGCGCGCGATCCACACGCTCCATGGGATAAATGTCGCCACGGCGCATCCGCGTCTGCAGCGCCTCGGGCGTGACATCCGCCAGAACAATTTCGTTGACTCGCTTCAAGACCCAGTCAGGCACCGTCTCACGAACCACCACGCCGGTGATTTTGTGCACCATCGGCGTGACGCTCTCCAGATGCTGGACGTTCATGGTGGAAACCACGTCGATGTGGTTATCGAGCAATTCGAAAACATCTTCGTAGCGCTTGCGGTGCTTGCTCCCCTCGATGTTGGTGTGCGCTAGTTCGTCCACCAGCGCGACCTGTGGATGGCGCGCGAGAATCGCATCCACATCCATCTCTTCAAAAAGCGTGCCCTTGTAGTCGATTTTCTTGCGCGGGACCGTCTCCAGGCGGGCGACGAGTTCCTGGGTTGCCTTGCGCCCGTGGGTCTCGACCACGCCGATCACCACATCTTCGCCTCGGCTTTGGCGGCGGATGGCCTCGCTCAACATTGCATAGGTCTTCCCAACGCCGGGCGCATATCCGAGAAACAGCTTGAAAACGCCGCCTTTTTTTGCGGGAGTGGTCTCTTCCAGCCATTGCTCGGGGGTCTTTGGCATGCGCCCCTATTCTGCGGCAGCAGCGTTGAAAAGTCGATTCGATACAATCATCGCGTGAATCTGCAACAACCGGAAGCCGGGCAGCCCGGACGGCATTTCTTTGCCGTCTCTCCGCAGCGCTTGAAAGCTGTGCTTTACCACTATGCCGTCGCGATGGGAGCTATCGCCATCGTGGTAATTGCGTACCGTCGTCTGCCGGGTGTGAATCCCACGACTGTCGCGCTCACGTTCTTGCTGGTTGTGCTAGGAGTGGCCAGCCGTTGGGGACTGACAGTAGCAACCACGACGGCTATCGTGGCAACGCTTGCATTCAACTACTATTTCCTTCCCCCCATCGGCACCTTCACCGTCGCCGACCCGCAGAATTGGATTGCGCTGTTGGCTTTCCTGATCAGCGCCATTGTGGCCAGCAGGCTTTCCGAACGCGCGCGCCGCGAAACCATGAATGCCACTCGCCGCCGCAAAGAGGTGGAACGGCTCTATGCGCTAAGTCAACAGCTATTAGCCACCGACAATGTTATGGAGTTGCTGAACTCCATCCCTCATTACGTGCGTGATGCCTTCGGTCTGAAAGCGGCGGCGATGTATTTGCCCAAGCGCAAAGAGGTCTACCGCACGGGGGTTGATCATCCGGAACTTAGCGAAGAGCAGCTGGAGTGCGTTAGTGGGCGAGGCGAACTGGCCGTGGATGAAGAGAAACAGTTGTGCTTCGTTCCGCTGCGCATCGGCGTCAGGCCAGTGGGTAGCCTCGGATTGGAAGGCGCGGTCCTCTCGCGCGAGACCCTGGAAGCGGTCGGCAGCTTGATCGCGATCTCCATTGAGCGCGCGGGCGCGGTCGAGACGCTCACGCGCGCCGAGGCCACGCGCGAGAGCGAGAAGCTGCGCTCGGCGCTGCTGGATAGCGTCACGCACGAATTCCGCACGCCGCTTACTGCCATTAAGCTCTCCGTCACTACGCTGCTCTCAACGCCGCAAATCGGAGCTGATGAAAGAAAAGACTTGCTCACCGTTATCAACGAAGAGGCTGACCGGCTCAACCATCTGGTGGGCGAGGCGGCGGAGATGGCGCAACTCGATGCGCACCGGGTGGAATTGCGCCGCGAGACTCACTCGGTCCGCGAGGTGGTCGAGGCGGCGCTGGAAAGGTCAAGGCAGGCGGTTGCCGGTCGCGAGATTAAGGTGCAAATTCCCGACAGCCTGCCGCCCGTCCGCGTTGACCTCGAACGGATTGCCGAGGTGCTGGTGCAGTTGCTGGAGAATGCGGCCAAGTATTCGCCGCCAAGCACGCCGATCACCATAAGTGCCGAACCGGCGGGGAAAATGGTCTGCATCAGCGTCGCCGATCGCGGACCTGGCATTGACGACATGGAACAGTCGCTCATCTTCGATAAGTTCTACCGCGGACGCGACCAGCGCTACCGCGTTCAGGGCACTGGCATGGGATTGGCTATCGCAAAGGCAATTGTCGAGGCGCACGGCGGGACCATCGGAGTGACCTCACAGCTCGGCAGCGGTTCAGTGTTTCACTTCACTGTGCCTGCGTAAGGCGAAACTGTCACAGGGCGCCACCAGTGGGCGCCAGCACCAACTCTGACAGGTTCGCGTTGGGAGGTAGCAAGACCGCGTAAAGCACGGCTTGGGCCACGCTATCCACGTCGATCATGCGCTCGCGTGGAGCGTTGGGCATGATGCGGTCCCACATGTCGGTGGCCGTTGCCCCCGGCATGAGCGCCATCACGCGAATGCCCCGTGGAATAAGTTCCTCGCGCAGCGACAGAGTGAACCCCAAGGCGCCTCGCTTGGCCGCGCTATAGGTCGCATACTTGGGAAACACTTGTTTGGCCGCCGCCGACAGATTGTTGACGATGGTTGCGCCCGCACGCATCATCGGGAGTGCGGCGCGCGTGCACAGAAAGATGCCCGTAAGATTCGTATCGATAACGTCGCGCCACAGCTCGAGGGTTGTCTCTTCAACTGTTACCGTCGGCTGAGTAATGCCCGCATTGTTCACCAGCACGTCGACCTCCCCGAAACGCTGCTTGACTGTTGCAAACAGCAACGCCACGGATGCCGGATCGCGCACATCACAGACTTCGGCAACGATCTCCAGTCTCTTATTCGAGGCAACAATCTTCGGAAGCGACTTGGTAATGCGCGTCGCGCTCTGGGCGAGCGCCGATGGATCCCGGCCGGTGATGACAACGCTGCAGCCTTGCGCTGCGAGGGTACGCGCGATGGCATGGCCAATTCCGCGGCTGCCGCCCGTCACCACGGCAACTTTGCCGAGCAGCCGCACCTCGCCGCCCGTCTCGGGCTTCGCGGCCCGCGCTCTGGATCTTAGCTTGCTGTTGGACTGCGTCTTCTTCGCAGCCATCGGTTAGATTCCGTTGCCGTTCTTGTCGCGGATGAGTGAAAGGAATTCCTGCCGAGTCTGTTGCGCGCGAAACGCGCCCAACATCGACGATGTAACCGTGGCGGAATGTTGTTTCTCGACGCCGCGCATCATCATGCACAGGTGACGCGCTTCGACCACTACGCCCACGCCCAGCGGCTGGATCGTCTTTTGAATGGTCTCGGCTATCTGCACTGTGAGCCGCTCCTGCACTTGTAGCCGGCGCGCAAACACTTCCACCAGCCGCGGGACTTTGCTCAAGCCGATGACTTTGCCCTTGGGGATGTACGCGACATGCACCTTGCCGAAGAATGGCAGCACGTGATGCTCGCAAAGGCTGAACATTTCGATGTCCTTCACGATGACCATCTCGTCGTAATCCACGCTGAATAGCGCGCCCCTCAGGATCTGTTCGGCATCCTCGCCGTAGCCCTTGGTAAGATACTGCAGCGCTTGCGCATAACGCTCCGGGGTCTTGGCCAGTCCTTCGCGGTCGGGCTGTTCGCCCAGCCGGACCAGCATCTCGCGCGCCAACTCTTCAAAGCTGGCGCTGGTCAAGGTCGGGGTTTCGATCAGGTCTTTCATACGTCAGCAATTAGCAATCGGAAGTATGCACTTTAACCAACGGACGACTCTTTAGTCTTGCCGATCCCAAATGGGACGGCGACCGTCGTGCGCTCGCTTGTACTGCTGCCGAAATCGTTTCTCCATACCTTCGGCTTCTGCCTTGTCTTTAGTTTCAATCCATGCGACTTCAGCACAGTCAATCATTCCATTGGAACATAGCTCGCAATGAACGCGTTGCGTTGTTGAGCCGCCAACTCCACCGATGAAATTGCCGAAAATGCGCTGATGTAGCCGCCCTGCGTTCCCATATTTGAGTACGTCTTGGGTCGTGGAGTGCCGGATGGCATACACGGCAGGAAAATCACCGTAGCGAGGCAGATCGGCAACACAAAGTCGATGCAGCTTAACCCACTGGTCGAAGGAATCCTTCATTTCGGCCAACCCCCCGCTGGTTTCTTCTTTTGCATTAGCATGTAGCTCGCGGTTTCGTTGATTCTATCCACTACCCGCTGACCACTATCCCCTGTACTCAAAGCTGTTCATCATGGTTTCTTCCAGCCGCACCTTTTCAAGATGAGCTGCCGTAAAGCTTTGCTTCAAAATGTTAAAGATGACCCTGCTCAAGTTTTCCGTAGTTGGCACATCTGTTGCGAATTCTTGACGAACATTCAAATTCTCGTGATCGAAGCGGGCGAGCACTTCCCGCCGCACGGCGTCATCCAGATCAACCAGATTACATACCATCCCGGTCTGCGGATTGACCTGGCCACTCACCGTTACCTCGAGTGCATAATTATGCCCGTGCCCGTATGGGTTGTTGCACTTTCCATAGGTTGCGAGGTTCTCTGCTTGGGACAGCTCCTCGCCGTGCAGCCGGTGCGATGCCGAAAAAATGTAACGCCGCGTCAGATGCGCTTTCACGGCTCACCATAGAAATCAACAAAGAGGTCGGGCAGTTCATACACGCGCACGCGATGCAGTTTTGCCACATTTAACTTGTTCTGCAGTCGGTTCCAGATGGCGATGGCCAGGTTCTCGGTCGTGGGAATTTGCGTCGAGAATTCCGGCACTTCCTTGTTCAGATGCCGATGATCGAGAGCGTCGAGCACTTCGCGGTTCAGGATCTCCTTCAACTCTTTCAGGTCGACCACAAAGCCGGTCTTGGGATCGACGTCGCCTTTCACCGTCACCTCCAGCGTGTAATTGTGACCGTGACCGTTGAGGTTGGCGCACTTGCCAAAGATCCGTTGGTTCTCCTCGGGCGTAAATTCGGGATTGTGATAATAGTGCGACGCAGAGAATTCACACTTGCGGGTTAGATAGACCATGTTCTCCCGGGTGCAGCTCAGCCGTTAGCTGCTGAATCCGCCGCTTCCTTAGATTCAATACATTCACTTTTCTGCTGCACGGAATATTCGCGCCCCTTCCAGCGCACCAATCCTCTCTTATGAGAGATGTCGGACTTCCACAAAAGTACCGCGAAAAGTGGCAGTCCAAACAACGACACCACATTTGAAAGCCGGTCAAAATGCGCCAGCTGACCGCGCTTCCAAAAAAGATAGAGCCATTGCGCCATCACAACCGTCGCGATCACACAGGCGAGCTTTTCATCCTGCAGCCCCGTGAAGACCGCAAATGTTGCAGCCACTATGATCACAACAAACTCAATGGCCCTTCGTACCGCCAGTCCACGCGGGTTGGGAAACAGCAGCGCCAGGTTCTTGGTCCAGCCCTCCCACATCTCGCCAAAGCTGCGGTACATGCGCGCACTTACCACCTCGGAAAAGTGGAAGCACAACTTATGCCCCGCTTGCTTGGCACGCTTCGCCAGTTCCACATCTTCGAGGATGGCGGTCGCAACCGCGGCGTGTCCGCCGATGGCGTCGTACACTTCGCGCCGGATGAGCAGATATTGCCCATTCGCCGCCGCCACCGGGGAGTCTGGATCGCACACTTCTTTTGGCGGATATTTCGTCGCCAGCTCGGCGAAGATCAGCGGCATGAGCGCTCGCTCTGCCAGGCTGCCAACCTCCTGCTTCGGCGAATACGAAAGCAGGTCTGCGGACGATTCTTTCGCTTCATGCAATCCGGCGGCAATGGAGTTTGGTGCGTGCTTCGTATCGGCGTCAGTGAACAACAGCCACTGACCCTGGGCGATCTTTGCACCGCTCCAGGCCGCATTGCACTTGCCGCCCCAGCCTTCGGGTAGGGGGTCAGCCGTGATTACACGCACCGGAAAGCTCTCGGCGATAGCGCGCGTGCCGTCGGTCGAGTGGTCGTCCACGACGATGATCTCGTAGGTCGGGTCCGCTTGACCGACGAGCGTCCGCAAGCAATCGGCGAGGCAGGCTTCTTCGTTCCGCGCGGGAACGATGACTGACACTTCGGGAGTAGCTGTTAGGTCGTCCATGGAAGAAGATTACCAGTCGGGCGCTCAGCAGTCAGCACGCAGCCAAACAGAGCTGTCATCCTGAGCGAGCCAGCGCCGCTTTTGCGCTGGCGAGTCGAAGAGCCTGCCCCGAGCGAAGCCGAGGGACCCCTATACTTGCAGGATTCTCGGGCTTCCTATCCGCTATAGGGTTCTTCGGCTGCGCTCGCCGCCCGCGGCGGGAAACTCGCTTGCTCAGAATGACACCGGGTAATTTGATCAACTGTCGCCACGACCCGTACTGTTACTGTGGACTATTATAGATTCGTGAAGCGTTTCTTCTCCGCCACTGTCTTGGTTTGCCTGATTCTGCTCGCTGCCTGCAACAGCGGCTCGCATCCGCCGCGCATCGGCAGTGCCGCACCTGATTTCACAATACCTGACGGGCAGCGCTCCGTCTCGCTGAGCCAGTTCCGAGGCAAGCCCGTGGTGCTCAACTTTTGGGCGACGTGGTGCCCGCCGTGCATCCAGGAGATGCCCTCGCTGGTGCAGTTGCAGAAGCAGCTTGGCGACAAGGTTACCATCCTCGCCGTCAGCGAGGACGACGACGATAACGCCTACAAGCAGTTCGTGAAGGACCACAACGTCGATCTGGTAACTGTCCGTGACACCAAGCATAGCAACGACCTCTACGGTACCTTCAAATTTCCCGAGACGTTCGTGATCGACGGCAACGGCAAGATCGTACGCAAGTTCATCGGTGCGGCGGATTGGACCAGCCCGGAGATTGTGGGCTACCTGAAGAAGCTGTAAAAGAACTCTAGCCTTTTGTAGCTTTCATAAACTGCATAAAATGCCACCATGTCGCAGGACGGAAATTCTGCTTCTTCTAACAATCGGACTCCCCACCCGATCTCCGCTTGGATAAGCGTCTGGGACGGTTGGCGCTACGGAGGCGAGATCGACGGCGCTTTCGCTTCTACATGTAGAACAAGCTCAGACGCGGAACACGATATTGGTCCACCAGCCGCTTGTGGACGTATTGCTTGTGGAGCTGCTCAATCTGGGGCGCGGTCATCTTGCGACGGTAAGGCGCCAGATCGCGGTCGGCTTCGGACCGCACTTGAAGCAGCGCCTCGTCAGCAGTCGCGGCCAGCAAGGAAGCGAGAAGTTTTTCCTCCGCAACCGTCAGCCTTCGTTCCAGGTCTTCCATCTGCATCGGCGTTCCCGCTGACAGCGATTCCGCAAGGCTATGGAGAGTCGCGGCCGTTTCCTTAGCTAATGTCTGCGCCGATTCGGGCAACTGCGCGCGTTCAAGTTGCTCTGCGTTGCGCTGGAGAAACTCAATGACGGCGGCCAGGTCGAGTCCGACATTCTTCTTCTCTCTCACCGGCGCGCCGACGCCAGCCTCCTTCATCTCTTGAGCCGACGCGAGCACCTCCTGGGCGCAGTAAGCGAGTCCATTCACCTTGCGGAATCTGCTGGGGCGCCGCTCCCATTTCTCAAAGGTCGAGTCGATTCCGCGCAGCACAGCTTCCAGCGGGATGCCCGCATCCTTCCAGGTCTCCATCAGCGCCCAGTCGAGCGGCGAAAGCAGCAGCAGTGTCCCGCGGCGGCGCTGAAAGTGTTCCTCGATTTCGGTGAAGTAGTTGAAGTAGGTTTCCACTAACCGCGCTTCGGAGTAAAACTTACGGCGTCACGGGCCTCGGCCGGCGCCCCGCCGTCAGGCTTCGCCGTTGCAAGTTCGCCCCGGCGGCGCGCGTGCGTCTGGTTGCGTTCGTAGATGATCTTCAGGCCGTCCAATGTCAGCAGATCGTCCACTTCGCGAATGTACTTGGAGCCACCGCCCATCAGCGTCGCAAGGCCGCCGGTTGCCACGACGGGAATCTTGTCGCCGAGTTCTGCCATCAGGCGTTCGAGAATCCCATCGATCAGGCCGAGATAGCCGTAGTACAAACCTGATTGCACGCTGCCGACAGTATTGGTCGCCAGCACACGGGCCGGTTTGCGAATGTCCACGCGGGGCAGGCGCGCGGTGTGCTCGAAGAGCGCGTCGGCCGAAATGCCAATGCCCGGCGTGATGACGCCGCCCAGATATTCGCCCTTGGCCGAAACGACGTCGAAGGTGGTCGCGGTGCCAAAATCCACCACGATGCAAGGACCGCCAAACTTCTCGAACGCGGCGACACTGTTGACAATGCGATCGGCGCCGACCTCCGCCGGGTTGTCATAGTGCACCGGCATACCGGTCTTGACGCCCGGCTCGATAAACAGCGGGCGGGAGTGAAAGTATCGCTCGCAGACCTCGCGCAACGTGGAGTCGAGCGGCGGAACAACGGACGAAATTACTGTGCCCTGCACTGAGCCGACTTCCAGCTCGTTCATCGCGAACAGGTTACGGAAAAGAACTCCATACTCGTCAACGGTCTGGGTTTTGATGGTCGCCACGCGCCAGTTCGCGATGAGGCGCCCATAGTGGACGAGGCCGTGCTCGGCTGGCTCCTCTTCGAAGACCCCCAATACCGTGTTGGTGTTGCCTACATCAAGAACGAGAAGCATGGATTACTTTTCATCGAGCGCGCGAACGCCTCCGGAGAACACGCTCCGCAAGCCTGACTCGGTTCGTACCTGCAGGAAGCCGCGATCGTCGAGCCCTTGGGTAACTCCCTCGTAACCGCCATCTTCCTCAACCAGCACAAGGCGCGAACGGGCGAACGACGATCGCTCTTCGAAATGCCGCAGGATGGCCGCGCGCGCGGCAGCACCGCCCCCGATGAGCTTGCGGTACTCGCTATCGAGCGATTTTAGCAGAGCCGCCATAAGCTCGACTCGCGACCAGTCGCGACCGGTCTCGATGCGCAGGGACGTCGCAGTGGCTTCGAGTTCGCCGGAAAACGAGGTGTGGTTAACGTTGACTCCTATGCCAACCACGACGTAGCGGACACGCGTTGGCTCGGCGTTCATCTCGGTGAGAATGCCGCAGAACTTGCGGCCGCCCAGCAGGACATCGTTGGGCCAGCGCAAATCAGGATGCATGCCGGTGGTCTGCTCCACAGCTTCGGCGACCGCGATGCCAGCGATGAGCGAGAGCAGTAACGCGTCTGAGGGCGGCAGAACCGGACGCAGGACGACAGAACCATAAATGCCGACGGACTGCGCTGACTCCCAGGTGTGGCCGCCGCGGCCGCGGCCAGCCGTCTGCTGCTCGGCGACGAAGACCGCACCCTCCGGCTCGCCGTCGGCCGCCGCCTTCATCGCGGCCACGTTGGTCGAGCCAACGCGGAAGTAATGGTGAATGCGTGACGCGAAGATTGTGCCCTGCACCAGCGGGCCGAGAATTTGCGGAAGCAAAAGGTCGGGAACAGATTCAAGTTGATAGCCAGTCGCGGGATGTCCCGTGATTTGCAGGCCGAGCTCGCGCAGATGCTGTACCGCCCGCCACACTTCGGACCGGCTGGTGCCCAACTCCTCGGCGATGCGCGTTCCACTGACGACCACGGTGGCGTTGTCGCTCAACAGGCGAACGATGCGCCCCAGGCGGGCGTCGGTAGCAGAGTCCGGATGAACACCCGTACGGGTTGGGGGTGTAGGGGCGATAACAAGATTATGCGCGAGAGAAGAGTGATTGCACAGACAAAGATCATTTCGTAGAGACTATCGCCAGTACAGGGGTCCTTCGACTCCGGTGGCCAAATCACCCCTACGAGCGCAAAAGCGGCGCTCGTAGGGGGCCCCGATAAAACCCGGGCCACCTCCGCTCGTGATGACAGACTCTTGGCAACTGACTACTTGCCACTGCCAACTGCTTTCACCACGCATGCCGGCGGGGGACTCGTTTCGACAGGTTGCAGAGCGTCTCGTAAACCACCGTGTCGGCCCAGCGAGCGTGGTCCCAGGCGGTGATCTCCTGCTCGCCGCTGCGGCCGATGAGCACCACCTCATCGCCAATCGCCGCGCCTGCGACGCGCGTCACATCCACGAGAGTCAGGTCCATCGAGATCCGGCCAACGATCGGTGCGCGCTGGCCTCGCAGCAAGACCTGACCGCGGCCTGTCGCCGTTTCCGGAGCTCCGGCCGAAGCAATCGAAATTTTCCGTGCCAGGCCGTCGCCGTAGCCCACGGAAACAACAGCAATGCGCCCCGGCCCCGGCGTGACGTAAGCGCCGCCGTATCCCAGCGCCTGCCCGGCGGGCACATCGCGCAAGCCGAGGATGTGCGTCTTCCACGCCAGCGCCGGCTTGAGCGGCAAAGCTGCGGCGTCCGTCACCGGCGAGCCATCCCGGTGCCAGGTGGGCTGCTCGTATCCGTAGAGAGCCAACCCAGGCCGCACGAAGTTGTGCCAGGTATCCGGACGCGCACTCACGGCGCCGGTGTTGGCGAGATGGCGCAGCGGCGGACGCAGGCCGTGCGCCGCAAGCGTGCGGGGCGCAGACTCGAATCGCTCAATCTGGTGCCGCGTCCCTTCGTCGTCGAGGACCTCCGACGACGCGAGATGGCTAAACAAGCCTTCCACCTCAATCTGCGGCAGGCGCTTCATGCCTTCCGCGAACGACTCCAGTTCGGCGAAGGGAAGCCCCAAACGGGCCATGCCGGTGTCAATCTTCAGATGTACCGGAACCCTGCCCGTGAGTCCTAATCGGGTGGCAGCCCTCGCCACAGCGTGCGCATCTTCCAGACGAAAGACTGCCGGAGTAAGTTGATGGCGAAGCGCATCCTCCTCTTCACCGGCATACAAACCGCACAGCACCAAAATTCGACCCTGGATGCCAGCCTCGCGCAGCAGTACGCCCTCGTCGGTTGAGGTGACCCCGAACCACTTCGCGCCTGCCTGCTCGAGGGCGGGAGCGCACTCCTCCACGCCGTGTCCGTAGGCGTTGCATTTCACAACGGCGCAAATGGTGACGTCAGCGCCCACGTGGTCTTGCAGCGCGCCAAAATTGTGGCGCAGCGCCGATAGGGAGACTTCCGCCCAGTTGGGCCGGGTTTCGATGCGAGAGGAAGTGAAAGTCGAGGCCAAGGCTTGATGATACGGCTGTTCTTGGCCAGTCGCCAGTGGCAAGGGGTTAGCATCTGGTTTTTAGGTCGAGCCCCGGTTCTCAAGTTCACCGCGGGACCGCACAGATTCTTTTGCTTGTTGAGAGCAGCTGCAGCTTCAGGCGGGAAACTCAAAGGCTGTAGTCCCGAAACCCACATTGCAAGTTCGACAGCACCTCCACCAATTGGGGTAACATAATGTAACTTTAGTGGTATTTCATACATTGCAACGACCCAAAGGGGCAACTTCCGTGGTATAAACCTGATTAATTCCCAGTTCCGGAGAGGTGAGTTGATCCCTCTTGAAACTCGCACCTGGGTCTGCGACTTAGCCAGCGCGAGAGAACCGGGACACAGCGAGTTCCAGCCCATGACCAACGTAATTATCGCCGATCATCAAGCTATCTTCCGCGCAGGCATCGCCAAGGTACTGGCGGTTGAGGAAGACATGCGCATCGTCGGACAACCGCAGTCTTCTGAGCAGCTACTGAATGCTCTGGAGAAACTTCGGTCGCGGGTTTTGATTCTCTCAACCAGCTTCCTGCCACAGCTTCCAGAAATCCAGGAGATCGCGAGCAGACGCAATGTCGCATTACTCATGCTGGTAGAAAATACGGAGACCGCCTCCGATTTTATGCGAATGGGTGTGCAAGGGGTGATCTACCGCTGCGCTAGTGGCAACGTCGTGGTCGAGGCGGTGCGCCGGTTGTCGCGAGGCGAACCATTCTTGCAGAGCCCCAATATGGACAGCGAAGTGAGCGAGGACCTTGTCGGGGCGCGCGTACGGGACCGTCTCTCCGACCGCGAGTTGCGCATCATTTCAGCCGTTGTACAGGGCTACAAGAACCGCGACATCGCCCTGCAGCTCTTTACCAGCGAACAGATGGTCAAGAACGCCTTGCGCAATATTTTCGACAAGATCGGCGTTTCCGACCGCTTGGAGCTGGCGCTATTTACCATCCATCATCGGATTCTGGCTCAGGCAACGGCTTCGGTCCCACCCGCGCCGGGGCAGCGGCGAAATGGGCATAACGTCGATACGCGGCCGATGGCTGCGACTCCAAGGTCAACCACGATCAACTGAAGGCCACGCCCGGTCCTCGTTGCCGCACCGCCAGCGTCGAAAAGGCCCGAAGGCATGCGTCCCACCAGCAAGAGTTATTGGGGATGGTCGCCCGTCTTCAGCAACTCATTGACAATGGTGACCAGCTCTTCGGGATTGACCGGCTTTTCCAGGTAGAGGTCGGCCAGTGGTTCGGCGGCTTGGAAGGCTTCGGCCACATAGGCGGAAACCACAACTACAGGCATAGTGGACTGCATCTTGGCAGCCTGCACGACGACACGGCCATTCCCGTCACCCAGCCGCCAGTCGGTTACCACGGCATCGTAGGTGTTGTTTTCCAGCTTACCGATCGCTTCCTGCGCGGAGGTGGCTGGGGTCGTCTGGTGCCCGGCGGCCTCCAGAATGGCACACTTCAGGCTGACAACGTGCGGGTCGTCGTCCACGCAAAGGATCCTAGCCATAGGGATTGTCCTTGGATCGCCGGCGAGGCAGGATGCCGCGCGACGCAGGCAGAACATGGCGCTGCCCAGCAGCTACTAACTTGACTGCTATTGTTGAGCAGCGCTGTCCCGATTGTCAAATCACTTGCTTCTCTGCAACTCGCGGTAGGCCTCACTCTTAGACAATCCGAACTCTCGGGCCGCCTGCTTCAGGGCAGCCTTTTCTTCTAGCTCGCCGCTGCGCATCAACTCTCGTACTCGTTCCGCAATCTGCCGGGCAGGACGCTGCGCCTGCGGCACTTCTTCCGCTTTACCGATCAGGAGCGTGATCTCGCCTTTAATATCGCCGCGCCGCTCGAGTCGCTCCTGCAGGCTATCGGCACGCCCACGCAGAAACTCCTCATGCAGCTTCGTAACCTCGCGGGCAACCACGACGTGGCGCTCCGGCCCGAGAATCTCCACGATGTCGCGCAAGGTCTCCACAATCCGGTGCGGCGCTTCATAGAAGATCTGCGTGAGCGGCGAGTTGCAGATTGCCTCCAGCGCCGTGCGCCGTGCGCCAGCCTTCGCGGGAAGGAAGCCGTCGAAGCGAAACGAATCGGTTGGCAGGCCGCTGGCGACCAGCGCCGATAGAAACGCCGACGCGCCGGGAATCGGCACCACGCGAATGTGATGGCGGACCGCCAGCGCCACCAGCCGATATCCGGGATCGCTCACGCCGGGCGTTCCCGCATCCGTCACCAGCGCGATGTTATCGCCGTCTTCCAGGTGCACAACCAGCTCGGGCGCACGCGTCAGCTCGTTATGCTCGTGATAGCTCACGGTCGGCTTCTCGATGCTATAGTGGTTCAGCAGCTTGATGGTCTGCCGAGTATCTTCGCAGGCGATCAGGTCCACGTCCTTCAACGTATGCAACGCGCGCAAAGTAATGTCTTCGAGATTGCCGATGGGCGTACCGACAAGGTAAAGAGTGCCGGCTGCAACAGACTCGCCACTGCCAGTGTCGCCGGAACTCGGGGTCTTCTTGGCCATTCCGCGCCAGTTTAGCACCGTTGATGTTCCACGCGCGCCGGAAGCCACGCTGCTCGCCTGTCTGCGCGAAGACTACGATTCAATTCCGGCGCTGCGCATGATGCGCATCTCGGAAGACAGATTGCGCAACGCCGTCAGCCTTCAGCCTTCAGCCTTCAGCCAAACCTTATTGCGCTGTCATCCCAACCGAGGAACTTCAGTCCGAGCGGGGGACCTGCTTTTCAGCGATTGGCACTTAGCGTTTAGCCGAAACCACAGCTCCACAGACAACTGTCAACCTGGATAGACCTCCCCTCCCCAAGGTTTTACGTAGAATCAATAGCTTAGACAACAACCATGTCGCAAATAATAGATTCTAGTGGACTTATAGGTAAAATATAGTTCTATAAGGACTTAATGGCAATAAATCGCTGTTTTCGGGGTGCACCAGGCTACGTCTGTGTATTGAATGGTGCCATATATAATATGTAGATGAGATACTAATATGCCAACGAACGATACCAAACTACTATCCGTTCGGCTGCCCGAAGCCGAGCGGCGCCGCATCAAGTCCCTGGCTGCGAGCCAGGGACTGACCCTTCGGCAAGCGGTCGTCGAGGCGTTCGAGGCCTGGGCGTCACAGCTCCAGAAGGAACGGCGCACCTCCTCTTGACCCGCGACCTCTCGACACGCCGCCTGAGTCCTTTCGCCAGCGTTGACTCGGAGAAGCGGCGTGCCGCAACATCTCGTGAAAGGAAAAGTTATGAGGAGGCTTACCAGAGAACAGCAACGCGAAATCGCCGCCATCGCCGCCAAGCGCGACGAAGAGATTGATCTTTCTGAGATGCCGGAGGTCATCGACTGGAG
>Ga0209040_10002211_pt1 | contig 15365 bp, 13 predicted proteins | sample BogFormECP12_OM3_FD_188240 | JGI IMG/M metagenome (GOLD analysis project Ga0209040, IMG submission 188240) | Bog forest soil microbial communities from Calvert Island, British Columbia, Canada - ECP12_OM3 (SPAdes) (version 2) | ecosystem: Environmental > Aquatic > Freshwater > Wetlands > Bog ...
AATGCCGGCGGCACGGTGGCTGAACTCTGGCTCAGAGGGTGCGGGTAACGACTCGATCGCCGTGTTGATCGTGGTGAGCGCCACTTCAACGGCCTCGGCCATCAGTGGCGCCCGCACGGTGTTCATCATCATCATCATCATCACCGTGTCTTCGCCGTCTGGATCGGTTTGTTCGCGGCGGATCCGAGCGATGGTTCCGTGGGGCCATTGCAGCGCATCCTCGAGTTTTGCCAGCGTCGCCTTGCGCGGCCAGCGCCGGCCCTTCTCGAAGTCGATCAACGCCCCCGCATTCACAATTCCACTGCGGGCCAGATAGCGCTGCGTCAACTTGAGTTCCTCACGGCGTGCGGCTACTGCCGCGCCCGCGCGGGCAGTACCGGGGTCGATTATGTCGAGCGCACGCTCGGTATCATCGTCGTCGCCGGGTGTGTCCGGCTCGCCCTCAGCCTGCGGTACCGCCTTGCGGTAACTGAAAGTGATCGGGATTCCGCGCGGGGTTCCCAAATAGATCGTGGTTCCGTCCCTGATCGCGATGGTGGACTGGCGGGTGTCGTCAATGAAGATGCCGTTGCGGCTTTGGTCGACGGCGACCCACCCGGTCGGCGTGCAGTTCAGGCGCATGTGGGTGCGCGAGATGCGGTCATCGCCGATGCGTACCTGTGCGGGAAATTCGCGGCCGATGATGATCGGCGCGTCGCTCTCGTGGGCGGTGTAGGTCTGATTGCCCGCGTGAATGACCAATGACGGCCGTGGGTAGCCCGCCGTCGGTCCGGCTGATGGCGACGGGCCCTGCGGGGTCTCCATCGATCACCACTCCAACGTTGTTGTGCGCCATTGCTACACCGACGCTAGCACGGTCATGCTGCGCTGCCACGCCACCGCGCTTCACCCGCGGCTCGTACCTGGGGTAATCACAACCTTTCGTGCGCACTACGCTTCGCGCGATATCCGCGACCGCGACACCTACTGCCTATGCGATTCCGTAGCGCACAGCACGCATCCAGCCTGCGCAGAATCCCGCGCTTGCCGGCGGACCCCTATGCTTGAGCGCTGATGGCTGAGACAACCACGTGCGCGATCATCGGCGGCGGCCCGGCTGGGATGGTGCTCGGGCTATTGCTGGCTCGAGCAGGTGTTGAGGTCACTCTGCTGGAGAAGCACGGCGACTTCCTGCGCGACTTTCGCGGTGACACGGTGCATCCGACCACGATGCAGTTACTCGACGAGCTCGGCTTGTGGGAGCGCTTCGCGGCGTTGCCCCACAGCGAGGTGCAAAGCGCGAGATTTGAGTTGGACGGCCGCTCGGTTACTTACGTCGACTTCGGGCGTCTGCGCCGCCAACCCCATCCCTTTGTCGCAATGGTGCCCCAGTGGGACCTGCTGAACCTGCTCGCCGATGCCGCGCAGGCCGAGCCGAGTTTCACGTTGCGCATGAAGACCGAGGCCACCGGGCTGCTGCGGGAGGGCGGCAAGGTTACCGGCGTGCGCTATCAAGGACCTGACGGACCTGGTGAATTGCGGGCCGAGTTGACCGTTGGGTGCGACGGCCGGTGGTCGATCGCTCGTCGCGAGGCCGGTCTGAAGTCGCGCGAGTACCCGGTGAACTTCGACGTGTGGTGGTTCAGGTTGCCGCGCGAAGGCGCCGTGGAATTCTCCTTCTTGCCTCGTGTGGCTCCGGGCAAGGCCCTGGGTGTGATCCCACGCGAAGACTATGACCAGATCGCATACCTCGGGCCCAAGGGAACGGATCCCGAGTTGCGTGCGCGAGGCATCGAGGAGTTCCGCCGCGTCGTCAACTCACTGCTGCCTGGCGCGACCGAGGCGGTGGCGACGTTAACGTCCATGGACGACATCAAGCACCTCGACGTCCGGGTAGATCGGCTGCGTCGCTGGCACACCGACGGGCTGCTGTGCATCGGCGACGCCGCGCACGCGATGTCTCCGCTGGGAGGCGTCGGCATCAACCTGGCGGTCCAAGATGCCGTAGCGGCCGCCACCATATTGGGCGAGCCACTGCGGCAACACCGCGTCACCGACCGCGACCTCGCGGCCGTCCGCCGCCGCCGCGCCTTTCCCACCGCGGTCACCCAGGCGGTGCAACGGGTGTTACAGAGTCGGCTGCTCGGTCCGCTCCTTCGCGGCGCGGACCCCACTCCGCCGGCGGCCCTGCTCGGCCTGGTCGAGCGGCTGCCATGGCTATCGGTGGTGCCGGCGTATTTCATCGGCGTCGGGGTCCGGCCCGAGCGTGCACCCGCATTCGCCCGTCGCCGATCCAGCTGACCTGACAGGATGCTTGAGCGTGAAGCGGCCAAACTTTCTGGTGATTGTGGCGGACGATCTCGGGTTTTCCGATATCGGCGCGTTCGGCGGCGAGATCAATACGCCGAATCTGGATCGACTGGCCTACGCGGGGATCCGGTTCACTGATTTTCATTCGGCGCCGGCCTGCTCGCCGACCCGGGCGATGCTGTTGACCGGAACCGATCACCACATCGCCGGCATCGGCACGATGCTGGAGGTCGCGATCCCCGGGTTCCGGGGCGCGCCCGGCTACGAGGGCTATCTGAACGACCGGGTCGTGGCGTTGCCCGAGTTACTGCGCGACGCCGGTTATTTGACGCTGATGTCGGGCAAATGGCATCTGGGCAACACGATCGAGACGTCGCCGTGGGCCCGCGGATTCGAGCGTTCGTTCGCTCTGCTGCCGGCTGGCGCCAGCCACTACGGCGGCGCCGCGGCCGGCGGTTTCTCGCCTGTGCCAACGCTTTACACCGAAGATGACCAGTTCGTCACCGTCGGCGACGACTTCTACTCATCGGACTTTTACACCGACGCCCTGCTGCGCTACTTCCGCGAACGTTCCGAGGACCCTAAACACCAGGACCGACCGTTCTTCGCCTATTTGCCCTTTCAAGCGCCGCACTGGCCGCTGCAGGCACCTGACGAATCCATCGCGACCTATCGCGGCCGCTACGACGCCGGTCCGGACGCACTGCGCGAGGCACGTTTGGCGGCGCTCAAGCGGCTCGGCCTGTGCCCACCTGATGTGGCGGCGCATCCCGTCGTGGCCGATGGCGCCTCAGAGTGGGTGGACATGACGGCCGACGAGCGGGCGCTTTCGGCCCGCAGCATGGAGGTCTACGCCGCGATGGTGGACCGGATGGACTGGAACATCGGTCGGGTGATCGGCTACCTGGCAGAGACCGGCGAGCTTGACGACACGGTCGTAATCTTCTTGTCCGACAACGGGGCTGAGGGGGCGATCGTCGAGGCGATGCCGCTGCATGGTGCCCAGATCGCCGCACAGATCGAAAAGTATTGCGACAACAGCCTCGACAACCTTGGTCGCCCCACCTCGTTCATCTGGTACGGCCCGCGCTGGGCACAAGCTGCCACCGCGCCGTCGCGCCTGCACAAGGCGTTCACCACCGAAGGCGGGATCCGGGTTGTCGGGTTCATCACCTGGCCGGGCTTCGCCCGGCAGCGTGAGATCAGCACAGCGTTCGCGACCGTCATGGACATCGCCCCTACTGTGCTGGAACTCGCCGGCGCCGCGCATCCCGGCACCGCCTACCGCGGCCGCGAGGTGGTACCCACGCGCGGCCGCTCGCTGGTCGGGTATCTGTCGGGCGACATCACGGCGGTACATGACGCCGTTACCGGCACCGGCTGGGAGTTGTTCGGCCGCCGCGCCATCCGCCGGGCCGACTGGAAGGCGCTTCACCTGCCCGCGCCGTACGGCCCGGGCACCTGGCAACTCTACGACCTCTCCGTCGACCCGGGCGAGATCAACGACCTGGCGGCATCGCAGCCCGACAAGCTGGCAGAGCTCCTCGCGTTGTGGGATCGCTACGTCGAGGAAACCGGCGTAATCCTGGATCCCGTCTCGGTTTTCGAAGTTGATTCGACCTTCAGCGGAGAAACACCACGATGACGAGTGCATCCGACCCGCAATCACGGCCCCGGTACGGCTGGGCCATTTTCATACTGGTGGCGATCGCCGGTCTGTTCTACGTGAAGTGGTTTCCCTACTATCACCGCGCCTTCACGGCCGAAGCGACGCACTCGATTGGGAAATCGATCCTGATGGGCCGGGCGGCGAGCCCGCCCGCACCGTCGCTGGCCGCCGCCCTCGACTACGCGTGGGCCTACGGTAAGGCGATCTGGCAGGCGATGGTGCTGGGCCTGCTGCTCGGTTCCGCGGTCCAGGCCCTCGTGCCCATGCAGTGGGTCGCGCGCGTGCTGGGCCGCCGCGGCTTAGGCAGCATCGCGGCCGGCGGCATGCTCGCGGTGCCCAGCATGATGTGCACCTGCTGCGCGGCACCCGTTGTAGTGGGTCTGCGCGCGCGCAATGCCTCGGCGGGCGGCTCGATTGCGTTCTGGCTCGGCAACTCGCTCCTCAATCCGGCAACGCTGGTCTTCATGGGTTTCGTGCTCGGCTGGAAATGGACCGGGCTACGGCTCGTTCTGGCCATGCTGTTGGTGCTGGGCCTCGGCTGGCTCGCGAACCGACTGGTGACACCTCAGGAGGTGCGGGCGGCCGACGATCGGCTTGCACTGCTCGCGCAGCAGCAGGTCGAGGCGGGCAACGTGGTCATGCGTTGGCTGCGTATCTTGGCGCATGGCGGTGCGGCTGTTGCCCGAATACATCGTGCTCGTGTTACTGCTCGGCGCGGCGCGCGCGTGGCTGTTTCCGCATATCGGGCCCGACGTGACGAGCGGTATCGGCTGGATCGTGGCGTTCGCGGTTGCGGGCATGTTGTTCGTGATCCCGACCGCGGGCGAAGTGCCGATCACTCAGGCAATGCTCGCGCTCGGCATGGGCGTGGGCCCAGCCGGGGCATTGCTCATGACGCTACCGCCCGTGAGCGTGCCGTCGTTCGCGATGCTGGCGGGCTCTTTCCGGCCACGTGTGTTGGTGGCCGTCGGCACGGTGGTCGTGCTGTGTGGTGTGCTCGCCGGACTTGCGACCGTCGCGCTGGGGTTTTAACGAGCCGCCGCTGATCTCCCCAGTCAGCCCACGCGGATCCGGCAGCCCCACCGCCTAAGGCCTTCTCCCACCGCCAAACCGAACGGGGTCAGGTGCTAGCGTCGGCTCCGTGTCTGGAAACGGGGTCGCCCCGCTGCGGATCGGCGTGCTGGGTGCCGCCCGCATTGCACCGCTGGCGCTCATCAACCCGGCCAAACAAAACAGCGAGGTCGTGGTGGCCGCGGTGGCGGCGCGCGATGCGTCGCGCGCTCGGGCCTTTGCCGCCAAACACGACATCCCGCGGGTGCATGAAAGCTACGAGGCGCTGATCGCCGATCCGGATCTCGATGCTGTCTACAACCCACTGCCGAACGGCTTGCACGGGCGGTGGACGCGGGCTGCGCTGACCGCCGGCAAGCACGTGCTGTGCGAAAAGCCGTTCACCGCCAACGCCGCCGAAGCCCGTGAGATCGCCGATCTGGCCGCGCATTCGGACCGGGTGGTAATGGAGGCATTCCATTACCGCTACCATCCGCTGGCTTTGCGAGTTGAGGAGATCATCGCCTCGGGGGAGTTGGGCAAGCTCGAGCGGGTGGAGGCAGCCCTGTGCTTCCCACTGCCGAGGTTCTCCGACATCCGCTACAACTACTCGCTCGCCGGTGGCGCGACAATGGATGCCGGGTGCTATGCGGTCCATATGGTCCGCACGTTCGGCGGCGAGACACCGGAAGTCGTTTCGGCACAAGCGAAGTTGCGCGATCTTCAGGTCGACCGGGCCATGACGGCCGAGTTGCGGTTTGCCGGCGGGCATACCGGTCGGGTCCGCTGCTCGATGTGGTCGTCGCGTCTGCTGGAGATCAGCGCTCACGTGGTCGGCGACCGCGGCGAGCTGCGTGTGCTCAACCCAGTGACGCCGCAATTTTTCCATCGGCTGTCGATCCGATCGACGGACGGCAAACGCGTGGAGCGCTTCTCGCGCCGCGCTACCTACGCCTATCAGCTCGACGCCTTCGCTGGCGCGGTGCTGCGCGGCGAACCAGTCAAGACGACGCCGGAAGGCGCGGTCGACAACATGACCGTCATCGATGCGATCTACCGCGCCGCCGGCCTGCCGCTGCGCGAGCCCAGCTGAGGACACTCGATGGCCGCGGTCTCGGCATGCAGCGTTGCCCGGCCCTCTGGGCCCGATCGCACCTTTCACGAGTTCGAAAGTGCCGTAATGAGTTTGGTGCATGGTGGCTGTTGCGCTACACCAAGCCTGTCTGCGACGCGCCCTCAACCCGCCCCACCGGCGCGGCAGAACACCAAGTTTCGGCGCCTCGGACGCGACGCCGGATCGACGCCCTATCCCCGCGCGATCCGATTCTGCCGGCAATTCGCGGCGCTTTCGTCCTTCCGGACGTCACCGTCGTACACGCCGAGCGATGAGGCGCTCATCAGGACGCAGGCCGAGCCCATCAGTGTGGCTGATTTACCCCCGATAGGCCCCGATCTCCAGCATCTCTCCGGCGACTCCGCAGTCCAGCTGGTGGCCCAGGATGAAGTCGAACAGCATGAGGTCCGCAAGGTAAAAGAAGCCGGGAATTTATTCACATCCGCGCGCGTATTGTGCGGCATTCTCAAGCTCCAACATTCAGTTCAGCCCCGAGGATCTCTACCGAGCCTGCCTTCAGCAATCCCTTGCAGGGCCCTAGAGACGCCCTGCTGAAGAAGCGCGAGCCGGCGGGCGTCTTGGGCCTGAGACCAGCCCTTGCACCGCAACCTGATGATCAGCGCGTCACGCTCTGGCGCAACCATATCGTCGTAGTAGTCGGGCGTCCGGATGCCTTTGCCGGCATCGTACATGGTGCAAGAGTACAACTCGCGCCGCGTACCGGATGGTGCGCGAAGCGCCCCACTGAGAGGCCGAACCTAGCGACGGTGTACCAAGCTTGGTACACCAACCGCATGGTCGGCCCCGTGTACCCCGCTTAGTTGCAGACCGGATCCTGCGCCGCCATAAAATAGGGCGAACTCGCTCATACACCGGAGCTGCTGGGAGATTCCATGCCGAAGGATCCGCGATGAAGTTTGCGCTGGCAACCCTGGGCACTCGGGGCGATGTCGAGCCATACGCCGCCGTCGGTCGGGAGCTGCAGCGCCGGGGTCACGAGGTAAGCCTGGCGGTCGCGCCTAATTATATTGGCTTCGTCGAGTCGGCGGGGCTTGCTGCGGTCGCCCACGGCCGGGACCAGGTACAGCAAAACCAGAATTTGATCCGCAAATACGGGAACACGCCGAACCCCATCAGCATGGCGTGGGAAATTATGAATGATGTCACCCAACTCTGGCCGGCGCTGGGTACGGCGCTGACGTCGCTGGCAGATGGGGCCGACCTGCTATTGGCGGACCCAAGCGAGCAGGGGCTGGCCGCCAATGTTGCGGAGTACTACGACATTCCGCTGGCTACGCTGCACTTCTACCCGACAGCGCCTCGTTGTGCGGATTACGAAATAACCAAAGACGCTGAAGACGCCCAACGCCGGACGCTAGGCCTGCCAGAGCAAAAGGGACCCTCGACGCGACTATCGCTGGAGATCCAGGCCTACGACGAGCTCTTCTTTCCCGGGCTGGCAGCCGAATGGGCGAAATGCGACGTCCGAAAGCCTTTCGTTGGCGGGCTGACGCTGGAGTTGCCGATGGATGCCGACGACGAGGTCATGTCGTGGATTGCCGAGGGAGCGCCGCCGATCTACTTCGGCTTCGGCAGCAGCGCGCGAGTCGCATTTCCCGCTGACGCGTTCGAGGCGATCAGCGCGGCTTGCGCGCAATTAGGCGAACGGGCGTTGATTTGCAGTGGCACGAGTGATTTCACCCACATCCCGCATGTCGACCACATAAAGGTTGTGAGCGCGGTGAACCACTCGGCCGTCTTTCCCGCTTGCCGCGCAGTCGTCCACCACGGGGGGCCCGGCACCACGTTCGCAGGCATACGGGCCGGAATCCCGACGTTGATCCTTTGGGTCTCGGTCGATCAGCCGATGTGGGGAGTCGCGGTCAACCAACTGGAGGTCGGCTTGGGGCGGCCCTTCTTCATCACCCAGGAATCGCTGGTCGCGGATCTGCGGTCCATCCTCACTGCGCACTGCGTCACTCGGGCCCATGAGGTCGCCGCCCAGATGACCCCACCCGCGGAAAGCGTTTCCGCCGCCGCCGATCTCCTGGAAGACGCCGCCCGCCTCGGGCGCGTTAGCTGATCGGCGAAGGCGGGCCGCCAGGGAGCAACGAGTCGCTATTGTGCGGGTAGACGGACGAAGGCTCTTGACGGCGTCAAGACTCGCCGATCCGCTAACCGGTCGAGCCACTCGGCCATCGATGTCTGTTCGGCCGGCGTCAACGCATGATCGGCGTTGCCCCGCAACGCCTCTCGCAACGCGGTGCTTTTACACTCATACTTGAGGCTTCTCATGTTGTGGCTGAACAAATGAACGGAGATGACGGCGAGTCTGGTGATCCGGTGTCCCGGCGTCGCCGTCTCTGTGTCTGCCTCGCGTGTAGTCGGCTTGCCACTCCGGTTGCTCTCCCGCGGCGACCCTCGCTGCCTGCTCGGACTGACTTTTCGCGTTACGTGAGCGAAGAAACAACTCATGCTTGCGCTGCAGATCTTCGTCAGACTCGATGCGCCTGAGTTCGGGGGCGAACTCTTCAAGCTCGGCTCGGCGCTGCGGGACGATCATGCAGATCGGCTCGTCGACCTCGAATCGCACCGGCATCAGTTTGCGGGTGAGTTTCCAGCTCATGCTGAAACTCGCGCTTGCCCAGTCGGTTTCGACGATGCCCTCTAACGGAGACACGCCGTCCTTCGGATAGTTCGCCGGCCCGCGGACCAACAGGTTGTAGCCCGGCGGGGTGCGAAACAGCATCGGCAGATGCCAGGTCAGAATGCCGTTACCGAAATGGCTGGATGGCAGGAACTGACCGGTGTCGCGCTTATCGGGTGCGATCTTGACGTCCACGCCGTCTTGACCGAACCACGTAGCGGTGAACGCGCACCGATTGCGTAGCTCCCAGCCGCTCTGGTTAGCGATGAGCATTGGCAAACACCGATTAGGCCAACCTGTACGCATCTCTGTTATCTCTGACATCCACGTCCGGCTAATCGGTGCCGGGGTAATCTGCGGCGCGTTATCACGGGTGATGAACCCGATCAGTGGGCGGGCCGGCCTGTTGGACTTTTCACTCATCCGTTCCTCGATTAGCTGGGGATATCCGTTGCACAGACGTTGGAATCCCTTCCCCCGGAAACAGGGCGCACGTCATGCTTCGGCGGCTTCGGCCCGTTAGTAATCCGACGAATACTTTACATGCCGCTCGTCCGGGGGCGACGGTAACCGTCTTTGCAGGGCCGTTGCAATGCCACGCCAGCGCAGCGAAAGGCTGATCACCGTCCTTGGCCCGTCGCTCGGCGGAGCGCTGAATGGTGCGCTCCGGCTGGGTTCCGGACGCGCTGATGAGCGCAGGCACGAGTTTGTCAGCCTGCTACATCAGGATGGCGTGACCGTGCTCCTTGGCACCGACACGCAGCGGCCGTTCGTTGCGCCGGGTATCGCAGTGCACCGCGAATTCGACGCATTCGACCGGGCCGGCATACCGCGCCGGGATTCCTTCGCCACGGCGACTGCGGCGACGGTTCTCGGGCTCAAGAAGGTGGGAACCATAGCCGAGGGCGGCCGCGCGGAGCTCACTGTCAGTCGGACCGACCCGCGCCAGTCAAGCTGGTCGGTCCAGCGGGAGTTGGTAGCAACCATCGCGCGAGGAGCGCTGGTAACCGCGGCTGATCTCGACAAGGCGATTCGCGCGGAGCTTGGGCGGTTCGAGAACGAGTTCAGCGAATTCGCGACGCGGTTGCTCGCGAAACTAAACATGCGTCAGGTTGCGAGGAACTTCGTGGGCTGACCGGGCAGACAGCCGGCGGCGCGGTTGGCCGGTTGACTTGCGCGGACGTGGCTATTCGGTAGTCGTCGTGTTAACTGCCACACGCACGTCGTAACGCCTGCCAGGATTGAATCCGTGCGCGCATTCGCCTGCCCCGTTTGTCGGGGCTTCGCCCCATTCGAGTCTCGGCGCTGCCCGAATTGCTCGGCCGAACTTGGATTGCATGTGCCAAGCCGCGCCATGGTTGCGACCGCATCGGGCATGGCCGTTATCGACGGCCACGCCTGGATTGCGTGCACGAGGTCAGCAACCCTGGGCTGCAACTGGCTGGTTCCTGAGGAACAGGAGTTCGGTGGCCAGCATGGGCGGTGTATCGCCCATTCGCTGATCCGTCGCGAGCCCGAGGCAGACGACACCATCGCGGTGGAAAAGTTGAAGTCCACCGGGTTTGTGCTGCGGCGGTTGATCTATCAGCTCATCGATATCGGGCTGCCGGTGGATCCGCACTGGCGAAAAGACGGGGGGCTTGCGTTCGATTTGCTGTCCAGTTACAGCGGCGGCGAGCGCGTGGTTATCGGCCACGCCAACGGGGTGATCACCATCGATCTGGTCGAATCGCTGGACGCCTACCGTGAGTCGCTGCGGGTCCACCTCGGTGAGCCCTACCGCACCATGCTGGGTCATTTCCGCCACGAGGTGGGCCACTATTACCAGAACATTCTCGTGGAAACCGATCCCGGCGCACCGCGATATCTTGACGAGTGTCGCGAGATCTTCGGCGACGAGCGCGCGGATTATCAGGGTGAGATCGCACGACACTACAAATTCGGTGCGCCGGCGAACTGGAGCGAATCCTACATCTCCGAATATGCGACGATGCACCCTTGGGAGGACTTCGCCGAGTGCTTCGCGCACTACCTGCACATCACCGATATCGTCGACACCTCCCGCGAGGCCGGACTGGTATTGCACGCCGACAGGGTCCGTTTCTCAGTTCCGCGTGACATCGTTCCGCTAGCGTCCTATGAGGACGCTCCGATCGAGCAGCTGCTGGATGACTGGAAGTGGTTGTCGACGTTCTTCAATCGAGTAAACGCCGCCATGGGCAAGAATCCGCTCTACCCGTTCGACATCCCGCCACCCGTGGTCCGCAAGCTGGCGTTCGTGCACAAACTGGTCCGCGGGAGCGCACTCAAACCTGCGGAGCATCAACTGAATGCCCCGAAGTGACGAGCGTGGCAATGCCACGCTCAGACAAGTTATAAAAAGGAGAGTCGGATGTGTCGGTGGGTTGGATACCTGGGCAGCCCGATCGCGCCCAGGGAGTCGCTGCATGATCCACAGTGCTCACTCATCGAGCAGAGCCGCAGGCACGCGCCGCACATGGAGATTCCCAACGGCGACAGCACGGGGCTGGGCTGGTATGAGCACCGCGCAGAACCGGCGCTGTTTCGCAGCATCACCCCGGCGTGGGGCGACGAGAACCTTGTGGAACTCGCCACCGAGATCCGCACCCGTCTGTTTCTTGCCCACGTGCGCGCCGGGACCGGAACACCGGTGCAGCAGACCAACTGTCACCCGTTCCGCTACCGCAATTGGCATAGCAGGGAGCACCGATTCGAAGTTGTTGTTCCACCTGGCGCTTACCTTCGGTCTCACCGATGATCCGATCGTGGGGATCGCCCGGATGGCGGGTTTTGTCGAGGCGACCGCCGCGGCGGCCGGCGTGGATGAGCCCGCGCTCCAGATGACGGTCGGGGTCAGCGACGGCGTTCGCCTTTGCGCGGCTCGTTATGCCATTGGGCCGGAGGCGAATACGCTGTTCGTGGCCAGAAGATCTGCAGTCGGTGCGGATGCTCTACCCCGACAACGAGCGGTTGGTGCACCTTGGTGACTTTGACCGGGGCGTGGCGGGAAGTGCCTGCCGGGACCGCACTGATCATCGACGAGCACATCGAAGAGCAAGCCTTCCAGCCCATCAGCGCGGTAGCCGCCTAACAGCCGAGCAACTATGATCGGCGAGTTCGCGGGGACGGTCGGAAGTCACTGCGGCCGTTCGGAGTTGCCGGGTTCATGGGCGATCTGCGAAAGCAAACTGCGTGCGGCTTCGACGCATGGGCGCAGCCGATCGATGGGGCTCACGCCGGCTAAGGCCAGTGATCGCTGCGGTACCTCGAGTTCGATCACGATGCCGGGGGGAAGCACGGAGAGGATATCGCGCAGCGGTAGTTCGCCTTCGCCGGGAACCATGCGTTCATACATGGCTTCCTCCATGTAGTTATCGATGCGGGGCTCTAGCGTCGTGTCGCTGAGTTGGGCGTAGCCGATGCGGTCGGGGTCGATGGCTGCGAGATCGGCAGCACTGGATCCAGACCGCACCAGGTGCATGGTGTCGATCAACAGTCGGAAGTCGGGCCTTCCGACGTGTTCCCAAGCGGCCAGCGCCGTGGGGAGGTCGCCGACAGTCAGGCCGGGTAGTGGTTCAACGGCCGTCTGGATGTTTCGCTGTGCGGCAAGTTCTGTCAGCGCGGCGAATTGGTCGAAGGTTCGGCCGAGATCCGGGTCGAGACTGACGGCGTTAATCCAGGGAACGCCGAGCTCGGCCAACACATCGAGATCCCCGGAGAACGTGTGCATCTCGGCCCCGGGCAACACCAAAAACCCGTCGCCGAGCGAGATTGTCACGCCGCGGTGAATCATCGCGGCGAGCAAGTCCTTCCGCAGTGCGACGTCGTCCCTCAACGAATACGGCCCAAAACTGAGCGGCACCAACGGTTGTCCCTGCACAACGGTCGAGATGTACCGGCAGCCAAGGTCTGCGGCTAGGTCGATCACCTCCACTGGTGGAAGTGCGAATACGCTGAGGAAGCCGATACCGAGTTGGTCCATGTCTAGCGGTCCGGCATGCCATGTGCGATCGGGCTCATCCTGCCACTCTGTCACCCGCGAAACCGCTGGGCTACTGCAAATGATTCCTGCGGGCGTTAGCAGTTTTCTCATTTTCGGCAAGATTTCCCTTGGGCTTTCCCTTGGGCCCTTGGGTCCCTTCGATTATCTCTTGTAGGCCAGGCGCTTTCGCTAACTGAGCCAGACTTTCGCGAAAATCAAGGTTGGTTAGCAGACACCGCTGGGAATCCCGCGAGTGGGTGTAGTTTCCTGGGTGGGCATCGTCTGCGGGTAGGGCACCCGATAGGGACGCCCCTTGCCCAGGGATCCCGTCACTACGGAGGGGATACACTCCGTCAGTTTCGGCAGGGCCGCCAGAAATGGGTGGTCCAAGTTCGGTTTCGACGAGTTGGGCGGGACAGAGAAGTTGAACGTCGACGTCATATCCCCGGTCACGCTTCTCCGCCAAGGGGTCAGGTTGGGAACTGGCACCCCGAACCGCGTCTCAAGCAATCGCAATTGTGAGGTGTGGTCGAACGTGTCATGGACCATCAGCGGCCCACGACTGTACGGAGAAATGACCAGGCAGGGAACACGGAAGCCCAGACCGATCGGACCTCTTATACCGCCTGACCCGGTCACTGAGTTGATGTCGGACACGGTGATAAATTCGCCGGGGGTCCCCGCCGGCGCTGTAGGCGGTAGGACGTGGTCGAAGAAGCCACCGTTCTCGTCATAACTGACGATCAGCGCGGCCTTTTCCCACACCGCAGGATTGGACAGCAAGATTCTAAGCGCGTCCACAATCGCGACAGCGCCGGACGCCACCGGGAATGAGGGATGTTCGGACGCTAAGAAACCCGGAACTAGCCAGGAAACCTGCGGTAGTTTGTCAGCTGCGACATCGGCGATGAAGTCCGCGGGGTAGGTCGGAGCGAGGCCGTAGCGAGCCAAATCCGACCTAGGATTTGCGGACTGCTTGAAGTCCGCCATTATCTCGCCGTAACCGGCCACCGTGTCGACGATTGGCCCGAGTTTTTTCGTCTCGTACAGCTTCCAACTGACGCCGGCAGCGCTGAGATTCTCCGCCATGGTGGTCCAGCTGAACTGGTGAATCGGAGGGAGGTCCGGGGTCACCAGCTGCGGCCCGCCTTGAGTGCCGTCGAAGCCGAGTGAGGCGCTCACCCAGTACAGTCGGTTCGGTATCGTTGGCCCCAACACCGAACAGTGGTAGTTATCGCAGATCGTGAACGTGTCGGCCAGCATGTAGTGGATGGGGATGTCTTGGCGCGTGTAATAACCCATTATCACAGCGACGTTGGCCGCCGAAAGGCTTGATACCTGCGCCGGCAGCCAGTTGTTCATGGCGCCGTTGTTCCACGAGTCGTGCATCCCGATCCACTCGTGGTTAGGGTCATTGACGCACTCGCCATTGAGTAGGGGCGCCCGGGTGGTGTCAAGTCGGAAGGGCAGCGTGACACCGCTGGGATCAAGCGACTGCGTCTTGGGGTTCCACCCCGCTTGCTGAAACAATGGCGACGACGTGTTGAACCCATTGGTACCGGAGAGCGTGCCGAAATAGTGATCGAATGACCGGTTCTCCTGCATCAGCAACACGAAGTGCTGGATGTCGGTCAAATGGCCGGGGCAGGGCCCGGCCCCGTACGCCTTCTCGATCACCGGCCCAGCTAGGGACAGCAATGCTCCGGCGCCGCCAGCGGTTACCTTCGCCAGAAATTCGCGACGCGAAATCCCGTCGATTTGGCTTTCGCTCACCGCTGTAGCCCTCCTGTCGCACGTTCCAGTTCAAGGTAAAGGACCAGAGCTATCTGTCACGGCGCCCGAACCGGCGTGTCGCGTGGATTTTCACCTATTGCCAAACCGAAAAGCGTTATTTTGCAGCGAGCGATCTCTCTTTGTTTGAAAAAGCGAATCCATCGGGGATCGAAAACTGTTGATACACAAGCGTCCGGACGCAAAAGGACCCTGGGGGCAAGGGGCCGGACATCGTCGGCCGGCTCGCGAAGTTCAGACCGCGGTTGCGTCGGTGCTGAACCGCGAAGACTGCGGCGCTTTGCTCACACTACAATTATAGAGTAACCTCGTGATCCCAGACCACGGATCGACGTCCGTCGCCACGAAAGCTACCGCTCATGGCCCGATACACTCCCGCCGCACCGCAACGACGAAAGCCCAATCCTGCGGAGCGTCGTCGAGACTTATGTGACGCGGCGATTCAGCTGCTGGCTGACGACGGGGCCAAGGGGTTGAGCCATCTGAAGGTGGACCGCAAGGCCGGCGTGCCCGACGGGACCACCTCGTTCTATTTCCGTACCCGCTCGGCTTTGCTACGTGCGGTGGCCGAGCGGCTCGCCGACTTGGACCTGGCGAGCTTGCGGTCTGTCGTCGACACCGCCGGCGGGCAGGTCGACAATCCTTCGCCGTCGCGGTTGTCGCAGGTGGTTATCCAGGCCGGCAGCGAGCCGCAATTATCCCGGACGAAGGCTAGATACGAGCTGACGATGCAGGCCACCCGCGACCCGGCGCTGGCCGCGATTTTGCAGCAGGCGACCGACGGCTTTACCAAGCTGCATCG
>Ga0209040_10002212_pt1 | contig 15364 bp, 18 predicted proteins | sample BogFormECP12_OM3_FD_188240 | JGI IMG/M metagenome (GOLD analysis project Ga0209040, IMG submission 188240) | Bog forest soil microbial communities from Calvert Island, British Columbia, Canada - ECP12_OM3 (SPAdes) (version 2) | ecosystem: Environmental > Aquatic > Freshwater > Wetlands > Bog ...
ACGCGCCCATCAACAGGCGGATCACATGCGGGTTCTGGCTCGTCGTGTAGAGCGTGTATTCGCCGGTCGCCCGGTTGAACTCGCCGATCGCGGCGCGCGGCTCCATCGCATTGGGGACGAGCCGGTTGTTGGTCAGGTCGAGCTTGACGACCCGCGCCGCCTTGGCGAAGGCGGCGTCGACCGCCGCGAGGTCGCCCAAATGCCAGTCGTAGCAGAGATTGCCGGGCGCTTCGCTGTGGACCTGCGGCGCGCCCGACTGGAGCGCCGCCGCGGCGTCGATCGCCGCTGCCTCTTCGGCATAGTCGATCCGGATCAGCTCGGCCGCGTCGCGCGCTTGCGCCGCGGTGTCGGCGATAACGACGGCGACCTGGTCTCCGACATGGCGGACCCGGTCGACCACGAGCGGCGGGTGCGGCGGCTCGATCATCGGCGAGCCGTCCTTCGAATGGATCTGCCAGCCGCAGGGCAGCCCGCCGACCCCGTCCGCGGCCATGTCCTTGCCGGTATAGACGGCGACGACGCCCGGTGCAGACATGGCGGCCGCGGTGTCGATTTCGGCGATCCGGGCATTGGCGTGCGGGCTGCGCAGAATGTAGGCGTAGACCTGTCCCGGCCGGTTGATGTCGTCGGTATAAGTGCCCTGGCCGGTCAGGAAACGGTAATCCTCACGCCGCCGGACCGGCGTTCCGATCACGGTCATCGCCATTACTCCGCAGCCACCGCCGGCTTCTCACCTCGCATCACGGCCGCCCCCTCGATGATCGCCAGCACGATGTTGTGATAACCGGTGCAGCGGCAGAGATTGCCCTCGAGGTACTCACGCACCTCGCGCTCCGTCGGATTGGGGTTATTCTTTACCAGATCGAGCGCGCTCATGATCATTCCCGGTGTGCAGAACCCGCACTGCAAGGCATGATTGTTGCGGAACGCCTCCTGCATCGGGTGAAGGGTGTCGCCGTTCGCGACCGCTTCGATCGTCAGCACCGAGCGGCCTTCGGCCTGTACCGCCAGCAGCGTGCAAGCCTTGACGGCCTCCCCGTCGACATGGACGACACAGGCGCCGCATTGGCTCGTGTCACAGCCGACATGCGTGCCAGTCAGACCGAGCTGCTCGCGCAGCAGCTGCACCAGCAATGTCCTGCCTTCGACCGTCGCCGAAACCGGCTTGCCGTTCACGGTGAGGCTGACCGTCTTCTGCATCGAGATCTCCCTGAATCAATCACCCGGGTCGAGCGCCCGGCCACCAAAGGACGGCGGAAACTCCAGGCGAAGTTTTATGCCGCCTGCGCTTTCGGCTCAAGGCTTCGCGGCACGGCTTCCTATCGGGTTACGCGGCGGCCTGTGAAGAAATAGAGCATTGCGCCGATGACCGCGGCGAGCCCGGTTACCCATAACGCGGGCGGAAGCCTGATATCCTTCTTTGCCGGTGGCGCGGCGGCGACCTGGTCCCCCGGCACGGCTTCGGTCTCTGCCGGCGCGCCAGCCGCGATGGCCGGCTGCTCGGGCGCAACGGCAGCGACGAACCGCGCGAAGAAGTTTTCGGCCATTTTGCGGGCGACCGAGTCGATCAAGCGCGATCCGATCTGCGCCAGCTTGCCGCCGACATGCGCCTGGACGGCATAATGCAGCACCGTCGCGTTGCCATCCTCGTCGAGGTTCACCTTGGCGCTGCCTTTGGCAAAACCGGCGACACCGCCGTTGCCTTCGCCGGCGATCGTGTAGCCCCGCGGCGGATCGAGATCCGACAGTGTCACCTTGCCGGCGAAATTGGCCTTCACCGGCCCGACCTGGGCGAGGACCTTGGCGGTGAACTCGGTGTCGGATAGCTTCTCGATCGTCTGACAGCCGGGGATGCTGCTCTTCAGGATCTCCGGATCGTTGAGCCCCTCCCAGACGCGCTGGCGGGGAGCGGGGATGCGGAATTCGCCCGTCATTTCCATCGGCATATTCCTCTCCTGCGGTATGCGAGTGTGGCCTCGGCGCATGGCGATTGCAACCGCGCGGGCAGAATCGACGCCGCCGCGGAATAACTTCGCCGTTGCTGCGGTCCTGGTTGGTGCGGGGTAGAAAAGCGCGCATGGCGTGGATCGCGGAGCGGCGTCGGCAAAGCCGGTTCGAGGCGGTGGTGCTGCCCCATCTCGACGCCGGTTATGCGCTTGCGCGCTGGCTGACGCGCAACGATGCCGACGCCGCCGATATCGTGCAGGAGGCCTGTCTGCGGGCGTTTCGTTATTTCGACAGTTATCGCGACGGGGACCCCAAGAGCTGGCTCCTGAAGATCGTACGGCGGACCGCCTATGACTGGCTCGGGCGCAACCGGCCCGCGGAGCTGGTGCCGCTCGAACTCGAGGGCGACCCCGACGGCTCGGTCCACAGCCCGTCGGCGGTGGCCGTCGATGCCGATGCGCTGCTGCAGAGCCGCTCCGATCTGCGGCGCCTCGATGTGCTGATCGAGCGCCTGCCGGCGCCGTTGCGGGAAGCGATCGTGTTGCGCGAACTGCAAGAGCTCGACTACCGCCAGATTGCCGAAGTGACGGGGGTGCCGATCGGAACGGTGATGTCGCGGCTGCACCGGGCGCGGGCAGCGCTGCGCCGAGCCTGGGACGGAAAGGGATGTGGGTGATGCGTTGCAATGATATCCGCCCCCGGCTCGAGGCCTACCTCGACGGCGAGCTCGCCGAGACCGAGCGGGCGCCGTTGCGCGACCATCTGCAGAGCTGTCCCGATTGCGGGCCCGAGGCGGCGGCTCTCGAGCAGCTGCGCGACGCCATCCGCCGTTCCGCGCCGGTCTATCAAGCGCCCGAGGCGCTGCGCTCGCAGATCCGTTTTGCGCTGCGCCGCGAGGCAGCGGCGAGCACGCCGGCGTTGTCGTCGCGTGCGCCGGGCTGGCTTGCCTACGCCGCCTCGATCCTGCTCGCCGTCGCGCTCGGCTCGGGCGGCACCTTTGTGCTGTTGGGCGAGCGCCAAACCGACACGATAGGCACCGAGATCGTCGACAGCCACCTTCGCTCATTGCTGGGTACGCACCTGACCGATGTCGCGTCCTCGGATCAGCACACGGTCAAACCGTGGTTTGCCGGCCGCACCGATCTGTCGCCGCCGGCCGTCGACCTCGGCGCCGAGGGGTTCCCGCTGGTCGGCGGCCGGCTCGACCTGATCGCCGGCAAACCGGTCCCTGCTCTCGTCTACAAGCGTCGCGAGCATGTGATCAGCCTCTTTGTCCTGCCGGTCTCGCGGGCCGACCGCGGCGAAGCCCTGACCCGCCGCGGCTACAATCTGCGGCATTGGGACGAGGGCGATCTCGGCTTCTGGGCGGTGACCGACGCCGCCGCGACCGAGCTGGCGGAATTCGAGCACCTCTTCCGGGCCGCGACAAAGGGATAACTACGCGCGCATCGGGAACCGCCACGCCGTTCGTCACACCGGCGAAGGTCGATTCCCACTGCAAAAATAGGTCCCGGCCTTCGCCGGGAAGACGAAAAGAAGCAAAAACAGCAGATTTTGCGAATGTGGCTGCCATGGGCGAGTGCTACGATCGCCGCATGACGGCATACGGATTTACGCTTTTCGACACGGCGATCGGCTGGTGCGGCGTCGCCTGGAGTGATCGGGGGCTGGTCGGCGTGCAGCTTCCCGAAGCCAGCGATGGGGAGACGCGCGAGCGCATGCTGCAGCGGTTTCCGGCCGCTGCGGAAACGGCGCCGCCAGCAAAAGTGCAGCATGCCATCGACCGCATCGTCGGGCTGCTTCGGGGCGAGCCAAGCGACCTCTCGGCGATCGCGCTCGACATGGAGGGGGTCGCGCCATTCCATCGCCGCGTCTATGAGGTGGCGCGCACGATCCAGCCGGGGAAGACGCTCGCCTATGGCGACATCGCAGCCCGACTCGGTGCCGTCGGCGCGGCACGCGCCGTCGGCCAGGCACTCGGGCGCAACCCCTTCCCGATCATCGTGCCGTGCCACCGCGTGGTGGCGGCCGGCGGCAAGATCGGCGGATTTTCCGCCCATGGCGGCACGGCGACGAAGCGTCGCATGTTGGCGATCGAAGGCGGCGAATGAATGAGGGGCTCGGCTTCGAGCCGGCGACCGCGGTCGAACACCTTCGCGCCAGTGACGCTTCGTTGGCCCGCGTCATCGACGCGGTCGGGCCCTTTCGCCTGCAGCTTATAGAAGCGTCGAGCGTCTTTGCGGCTCTGGCGCAGGCGATCGTTTACCAGCAGCTGACCGGCAAGGCCGCGGCGACGATCTTCGCGCGGTTCTGCGCAGTGTTCCCCGGCGCAGACCCGACACCAGAGCGGGTCCTCGCCGCATCCGAGGAGGAACTGCGCGGCGCCGGCCTATCGCGCTCGAAACTCCTCTCGCTGCGCGACCTCGCTGGCAAGGCCGTCAGCGGGGAAATCCCGCCACTCGCCGAAATCCGGCGGATGGATGACCAGGCGATCATCGAGCGCTTGACCGAAGTCCGTGGGATTGGCCGCTGGACCGTCGAGATGCTGCTGATCTTCCGTCTCGGCCGGCCGGACGTGCTGCCCGCGGACGATTACGGCATCCGAAAAGGCTTCGCTCTCGCCTGCGGGCAGGCCGAGCTGCCGGCGCGCAAGGAAGTCGAAACCTACGGCATCCGGTGGAAGCCCTATCGCACCGTGGCGAGCTGGTACCTATGGCGCCTCGTCGAACAGGCACCGCTGCAAAAACAACGATGAGTCCCGATGATCACCTGTCGCGAAGTTCCCGGAAAAGTGGAAGACCGCCTGATCGTCGCGCTCGATGTGCCGAGTATAAGCGAGGCTCGCACGCTAATCGACAAGTTGGAGGGGGTGGTTTCTTTTTTTAAGGTCGGCCTGTGGCTGCAATTCGCCGCTGGGTTCGACGGCCTGCTCGATTATTTGCTCGCAAAGAACAAGGACATCTTCCTCGACGCCAAGATGTTCGACATCGGGGAGACCGTCAGACAGGGGGTCGCGCGGTCCGTAGAACGAGGCGTCACCTTCGTCACGGTGCATGGTGACGGGGAGATCATGAAGGCTGCGGTCGAGGGCAGGGGAGATTCTCGGCTGAAGATCTTCGCGATCCCGGTCCTGACCTCGGTCGATCAGGAGGGTCTGCGCGACCTCGGTTATCTATGCAGCGTCGAAGACCTGGTCCGGCTGCGGGTCAAAAGTGCGATCGAATGCGGTTGTGACGGCATCATTGCGGCGCCGCACGACAACCCGAACCAGATACGTGAGCTCGCGGGGGCAGAGCGGCTGCTGATCGCGACACCGGGGGTACGCCTCGCCGGCTCGTCGGTCGATGATCACAAGCGGCCCGGCACCCCGGCGCAGGCGATCGCCGCGGGTGCGGATTATCTCGTCGTCGGCCGCCCGATCGTCAGAAGCGACGACCCTGCCGGCGCTGCCGCGGCGATCATCGAGAACATGCGAAGCGCGGCATAGCCGACCCATCGGCCGGGGCCCTGCCGCGTTGCTGGCACCGGCGCGACTATGTTACCTTTGCTGCCAAGCAGGGCTATCAGCTCGCGGTTGGCGGGCAGGGAGTTGGCGATGATGACCAGGCGTTGTTTGCGCGCGCTCGGTATAATTGGCGTCGCGCTCGGTTTCGGTACCACCGCGCAGGCGGGGCCGACGCTCGACAAAGTCAAGCAAGCCGGTCAGATCAGCTGCGGCGTGGGGACCGGCCTCGCCGGCTTTGGCGCGCCCGACAGCCAGGGCCATTGGGCGGGATTCAATATTGACATCTGCAGGGCAATGTCGGCCGCGATCTTCGGCGCCGCCGACAAGGTGAAATACGTGCCGCTCACCGCGCAGCAGCGCTTTACCGCGTTGCAGTCTGGCGAGGTCGACCTCCTGTCGAACAACACCACCGACACTTTGCAGCGCGACACCGATCTGGGACTCAATTTCGCGCCGGTCGTGTTCTATGACGGCCAGGGCTTTCTGGTTCCGAAGAAGCTCGGCGTCAAGAGCGCCAAGGAGCTGAACGGCGCGACCATCTGCGTGCAGCCGGGCACGACGACCGAGCTCAATTTGGCCGATTACTTTCGCGCCAACAAGATGGAGTTCAAGCCGGTCGTCATCGAGAAGCGTGATGAGGTGCTGAGCGCGTTCTTCTCCGGGCGCTGCGATGTCTACACCAGCGATTCCTCGGCGCTCAGCGCTGACCGGTTAAGCCAGGCTCCGAACCCGGACGATTACATCATCCTGCCCGAGCGGATCTCGAAAGAGCCGCTCGCCCCGGTTGTCCGCCATGGGGACGACCAATGGGATGACATCGTCCGCTGGGTGGTCTATGCGCTGATCGAGGCGGAGGAGAGGGGCATCACTCAAAAGAACGTCGACGAGAACCTGAAGAGCGATGACCCCAACGTCAAGCGCATGCTCGGTGTCACTCCGGGCATGGGGAAGGCGCTCGGGCTCGACGAGAAATGGGCGTATAACGAGATCAAGCTGGTGGGTAATTACGGCGAGATCTTCGACCGCACGCTCGGCAAGGACACCGAGCTCAAATTCGACCGCGGCCTCAACAATCTGTGGACGAAGGGCGGCCTGCTTTACGCGATGCCGATCCGCTGATCTGAGAGCGGCGCGCGGGAAGCGAGGGGCCAATGGCGACGGAGATCATCCGGCGCCCGACGCGCTCTTCTCCGTGGCGCAATCCTGCGATACGCGGGATTGTCTTTCAGGTGCTGTTCGTCGCCGCCGTCCTCGCCCTCGGCTCGTTTCTCGTCCACAACACCGTCGTCAATCTACGCCGCCAGAACATTGCGAGCGGGTTCGGTTTTCTCGACCGCGAGGCCGCCTTCGGCATCGGCGAGTCGCTGATCGCCTATTCGCCAGCCGATACCTATGCGCGCGCATTTCTCGTCGGCCTATTGAACACGCTTTACGTCGCCGGTCTCGGCATCGTGCTGGCGACGATCCTCGGCACCGTCATGGGGATAGCGCGGCTGTCCCGCAACTGGCTGATCAGTAAGCTGGCGCAGACCTATGTCGAGACCTTCCGCAACATCCCGCTGCTGCTGCAGCTGTTTTTTTGGTGGGGGCTGTTGCGCGAGAGCGCCCCGCAGCCGCGCCAGGCCTGGGAGCCGCTGCCCGATGTCTTTGTCAGCAATCGCGGCATCGTCTTTCCAGTGCCGAGCCCCGACCCGGTATATGGCTGGATGGCGCTGGGATTGGGCGTCGGAGTCGTCGCCACGATCGGGATTGCCCGCTGGGCCAGGCAGCGGCAGGCGCGCACCGGACAGCAGTTCCCGACCGGGTGGGTGGGGCTGGGGCTGATCCTCGGGCTGCCTCTTGTAGTCTTCCTCGTCAGCGGCGCACCGCTCGCCCTCGACCGCCCCGAGCTCAAAGGGTTCAACTTCCTCGGCGGGCACGCGGTGTCGCCCGAATTCGCTGCTCTGTTGCTCGGCCTCGTCATATACACGGGCACGTTTATCGCTGAGATCGTGCGTGCCGGCATCCTCGCGGTCAGCTGGGGCCAGAGCGAGGCGGCGATGGCGCTGGGCCTCAAGCCGGGACGGCGGATGCGGCTGATCGTATTGCCGCAGGCCTTGCGCGTCATCATCCCGCCGATGACGAGCCAGTATTTGAGCCTGACGAAGAGCAGCTCGCTGGCCGTGGCGATCGGCTATCCGGACCTCGTCTCCGTCGCCAACACGGCGATCAACCAGACCGGGCAAGCGGTCGAAGGCATCACAATGATCATGGCGGTCTATCTAACGATCAGCCTGATCATCTCGGCATTGATGAACATCTACAACCGCGCCGTCGCGCTGGTGGAGCGCTGACGGGTGACTGACGTCACGCAAGATCTGCCGCTCGCCATAGAACCGCCGCCGCCGGCCACTTCCGGCCTGGTCGGCTGGCTGCGCGCCAATCTGTTCAGCAGCGTCTTCAATTCCATCCTAACCCTTCTCGCGGCCGCTTTTCTGGCGGTCACGCTTCCGCCGGTCATTCGCTGGGCTTTGGTGGACGCGGTCTGGTCGGCCCCGAACAGCCGCGCCTGTCGCGGCGCCGGCGCGTGCTGGGCCTTCATCCACGAGAAGTTTCGCTTCATCCTGTTCGGCACCTACCCCTACGAGCAGCATTGGCGCCCGTTCGTCGCCGTGCTGATCTTCCTCGCGCTGATCCTGGCGAGCTGCGACCGCAGGCTGTGGGGTCGGCGGCTGGTGCTCCTCTGGCTGGCTGGGCTGGTGGCAGTGGGCGTCCTGATGTGGGGCGGGATTTTCGGCTTGAGCTATGTCGGCAACGAATTATGGAGCGGATTGCCGCTGACCTTGATCCTTGCGGTGGTGGGTATCGCCTTCGCCTTTCCGCTGGCAATCCTGTTGGCGCTCGGGCGGCGCTCGCGGCTACCGGCGGTGCGCACGATCTGCGTCGCCTATATCGAGCTGATCCGCGGCGTGCCGCTGATCACGGTATTGTTCATGGCCTCGGTCATGCTGCCGCTGTTTTTGCCGAGCGGCGTGACGATCGACAAATTGCTGCGCGCGCAAGTGGCGCTCATCCTGTTTGCCGCCGCCTACCTCGCCGAGGTCGTCCGCGGCGGATTGCAGGCGATCCCGAGGGGCCAGATCGAAGCCGCCGACGCGCTGGGGCTCGGCTATTGGAGACGCACCCGGCTCATTGTCCTGCCGCAGGCCCTGGCACTGGTGATCCCGCCTCTCGTCAATACGTTCATCGGCACCTTCAAGGACACCACGCTCGTCATTATCATCGGGCTTTTTGACCTGCTCGGCACGATCAATGCGTCGCTCAACGACGCCAATTGGCGCGGTACCTCCGTCGAAGCCTATGTCTTCGCCGCCGCGTTCTATTTCTGCTTCTGCTTCTTCATGTCGCGTTACAGCCAGATGCTCGAACGCGAGTTCAACAAGGGGCGACGGCGATGACGGTTTCGGGGGGCGAAGCGCCGATCATCGAGCTACGCGGCGTCGACAAATGGTACGGCGACTTCCACGTCCTCAGAAACATCAATCTCGATGTCGGCAAGGGCGAGCGGGTCGTCGTCTGCGGGCCGTCGGGCTCCGGCAAGTCGACGATGATCCGCTGCATCAACCGGCTGGAGGAGCATCAGCGCGGCCAGATCCTCGTCGCCGGGATCGAGCTGACCTCGGATGTGAAGAACATCGAGGCGATCCGCCGCGAGGTCGGCATGGTGTTTCAGCAGTTCAACCTGTTTCCGCACCTGACGGTGCTGGAAAACCTGACCCTCGCCCCGATCTGGGTGCGCAAATTGTCCAAGAAGGAGGCCGAGGAAACCGCCCGCCTCTATCTCGATCGCGTGCGCATCCCGGAGCAGGCGGACAAATATCCGGGCCAGCTGTCCGGCGGGCAGCAGCAGCGGGTCGCGATCGCCCGCTCACTGTGCATGAAGCCCGAGATCATGCTGTTCGACGAGCCGACCTCGGCGCTCGACCCGGAAATGATCAAGGAAGTGCTCGACGTGATGGTCGAGCTCGCCGAGGAGGGGATGACGATGGTGTGCGTGACCCACGAGATGGGTTTCGCGCGCACGGTCGCCGATACGATGGTCTTCATGGATCGCGGCGAAATTGTAGAACGCGGTTCGCCCAAGGAATTCTTCGCCAACCCGAAGAGCGACCGCACCAAATTGTTCCTGAGCCAGATCCTCGCGCATTAGCGCAAAATGCTGACCGGTTATAAACTCGGCGCCATCGGCCAGCGCATCAATGGAGGAGAGGGGGTTCATGGCGCAAGAAATCGATATGTCGGCGGCCGAACGGCTGGTCGCGCTGATGGACCATCTGGGCCTCGATACGGCCTATTTCGGCACGCCGATCCCGCGGGACGTCTCGGAGCTGGCGACGGCGCATCCCGAACGGCTGGCCGGCGTCGTGCTGTGCGTGCCGAGCCGGCTCGATCCGGCGCCGTTCTCCGATATTGCCAATCGCGTTTTGATGATCGCCGGCGAACGCGGGCCCGCGGCGGAGGCCACGGCACGCGCGGCGGTTCGCCTGCCGGCGGCCGAGCGTTCCATCCTTGCGGGGTACGACGCGCCCGGCAGCTGGGCCGACGCCGTCGCCGATCGCACCGACGAGATCGCCGAGCGCATACTCGCCTTCCTCGATCGGCTGGCTGCCGATGGCCGGCGCGCCGGCACGCCAAACGCTGCGCCGGGCGAAGGTACCCACGCCGGCATTTCCTATCGGATCGCGGGCTCCGGTCCTGCCTTGATCCTGCTGCCGTTCTTCCTTGCGCCGTCGCAATGGAACCCAGCGATCTCCCGCCTGGCCCGGCGTTTCACGGTCGTGACCCTCGGCGGACCCTATCTCGGCGGCGTCGCCTCGCTCGAGGATCGCGCGCAGATGGCGAGCTATCGGGGGATGTTTCGCAGCTTGATCGACGCGATCGCGCCGCAGCCGGGGGAGAAGATTCTAGAAATCGGCTGCGGTGCGGGATCGCTGGTGCGCCAGCTCGCGGTGCGGCTGGGGGAGACCAATCCGATCACGGCGGCCGACGTGAACCCTTTCTTGTTGCGCGAAGCCGCGCTGCTCGCCGAAGCGGAAGGCTTGGCCGGTGCCATTCACTTCGCGGAGGGCAACGCCGAGGCGCTGCCGTTCGAGACGGAAAGCTTCGACTGCGCCTATTCGGTCACTGTGTTCGAGGAATGCGACGCCGATCGGGCGATTGCCGAGGCGATGCGCGTCGTCCGCCCCGGCGGGCGGGTCGGGCTCGTCGTGCGGGCGCTCGACATGCCGCAATGGTGGAACCTCACATTGCCGGAGGCGATCCTGCGCAAGGTCGAAGCGCCGCCGCACTCCGTCGCCCCGGCCGGGGTCGCCGACCGCAGCCTATACCGGCGGATGCGCGATGCCGGGTTTGTCGATCTCGTGTGCTTCCCGACCTTGGTGACATTGGACCGTCCGGGCGGCCCGATCTGGCGCAACCGGGAGGATCATGTCCTGTCGCAACTGTCCGCGGAAGAATTGCCGATCTGGCACGCCGCGCGCGACCGGGCGGCGCGGGACGGGCTCCTCTTCATGGCCCACCCGCTGCATTGCGCCGTCGGCACCAAGCCGCGGTAGCGTAAAGGGACGCTATCTATCGCTGATCCGACCTTGGCAGGATCCTGCCGTCGCGCGGGTCATCGAAGGACACTCGGCGGCGGTCGTACACGGCGAAACCGGCCTGCTGGTAGACGCTCAGAGCCTTTGGATGATCGAAGGTCGAGGTGTGCAGCCAGAAGCGGTCCAGCGGCCGCGACCAGGCCTGGTCGACGGCGGCCTGCAAGAGGTAGGGGCCGAGCCGGCGGCCGATAAAGTCGGGGATGAGCCCGAAATAACATAGCTTGGTCACGCGCGGCGCTGCGGTATCGAGCTCGAAAAAACCGGCCGGCACGCCGCGCACATAAAGCACAAAAATCTCGATCGTCGGATTGGCAACCAGGACCGCCAGCGCCGCGTCGTCGACGAGCCGCCGCTCGAACCACAGCCAGGGCGCTCCGACGGTATTGTACAGATACCGGTAAAACGAGACCGTGCAGTTTTCGGCGCGCATCACCGCGAGCCTATCAAAAGGCGCCGGAACCCGCCGGCCGCTGGGCCGCTCGAGCATCTCGAGATAAGTGATGACGTCTTCGAGGGCGGTCACGGCGTTTTCGCGGGCGCAGGCCCGGTCTCGACCGGGGTGTCGCCCGGCAGCCCCCATTCCGACCACGACCCGTCATAGACGGCGGCGCCGGGATGCCCGATCAGGTGCAATGCAAAGGCGAGCGCACAGGCGGTGACCCCCGAACCGCAGCTCGTCACGATCGGCCGGTCGAGCGCGACCCCGGCATCATGGAACAGGCCGGAGAGCTCTTCGGCATTGCGCAGGCAGCGAGTCTGCGGATCGGTGACCCGGTCGTAGGGGAGGTTGCGGCTGCCCGGAATGTGGCCCCGACGCAGCCCGGGCCTGGTTTCTTCGGCAGTGCCGTCGAACCGGCCGGCGGCGCGGGCATCGAGGACCTGCTCGCGCCGCGTCGACAGATTGTCGAGCAGCGCTCGCTTGTCACGGACCGGAGCCGGGTCGAACCGCGCCGTAAAACGGCGGTGCGGCGGGGTCGGCACTGCGGTTGCGAGCGGCCGACCTTCGGCCTGCCATTTGGGCAAACCGCCGTCGAGGAGCGCGACATTGTAATGCCCGAAAAGGCGCAGCATCCACCAGGCGCGACCGGCAGAGGACAGGCCGGCGCTGTCGTAGACGACGACCCGGTCGTCGTCGCCGATGCCGAGCCCCTCCATCTTGCGCGCGAACAGCTCGGGCGACGGGATCATATGCGGCAGGCTCGTCCCGGGCTCTGCGATGTCGTCGATGTCGAAGAACATGGCACCCGTGATATGGCCGCGATCGTAATCCACCCGCGCCGTCGGGGTGATCCCCGGAAGTTTGAAGGACGCGTCGACGACCCGGGTATGCGGGTCGTCGAGATGCGCGGCAAGCCACTCGGTGCCGACGAGCGCGTCGGGATGGGCGTAAGGCATGGACTTCTCTCCTCCCTAACTCGGCGAGAGCCCCTGCTCCGCGAAAGCCAGAATCACGCGCCGGTTCTGCTTGCCCTTGTTCTCGATCTTGGTCACCGCGACCGGACCGATCTCGCTGGTGTTGCGGATATGCGTGCCGCCGCAGGGCTGCAGGTCGATGCCCGCGATTTCAATGAGGCGCACCCGCCCCATGCCGCTCGGCGGCTTGACCGACATCGTGCGGACGAGCTCGGGCTGGGCGGCGAGCTCCGCATCGGTGATCCAGCGCGGACCGACCGGGTACGCCTCTGCGATCAGCGCGTTGAGCCGGCCCGCGAGCGTCCCCTTGTCGAGGCTCGATCCGGGCACATCGAAGTCGAGCCGCCCCCTGCCGTCGGAAACCTGACCGCCGGTCACCGCCCCGGGGACGATGCTGCACAACAGGTGAAGGCAGGTGTGCATCCGCATCAGCCGGTGGCGCCTCTCCCAGTCGATCTCGGCGACGAGCTCGGTTCCCGGTTCGGGCGGCGCCGATCCCGGCGCCGGGACATGGATCACCGCGTCGGGACCATCGCCCTTGATCGTGTCGACAATCGCGATCGCCTCCCCCGACGAGAGCCGCAGCACGCCGGTGTCCCCCGGCTGGCCGCCGCCCATCGGATAGAACAGCGTGCGGTCGAGCCGGATGCCGCGCCCGTCAGCGGCAATGACCCGCGCAGCGCAGGATCGCAGATACCCGTCCTCGCGAAAGAGCAGCTCGGTCATGTTTCTCGGCGTCCTCCAATCTGCGCTTTCCCGGCGGAAGCCGGGACCCACCGTGCCGCTCTCACGAGCGCCTGATCCTCACCTCGATAAGCGCGCTTCCAACTCTTGATCCGCTTTTCCCGTTGCATCGCTGCTTCCAATGTGTCGTGACGCTCGAACCAGACCAGTCGATCGACGCCGTATTTTGCGGTAACCCCGGGGACGGCTTTCAGCTTGTGCTTCCACACCCGCCGCACAAGGTCCGAGGTCGACCCGATATACAGGGTTCCGTATGGTTGGCTCGCGAGGAGATAGGCGAAGAACATTACGCGCGCTTGAAGGTGGGTCCCGGCTTGCGCCGGGACAGCGATAGTACTTCTTCACAGCCAGGGCGGGGTGGGCAGGTCGCGCGTTCTCAGGAATTCGGGATTGAAGAGCTTGGATTGATAGCGGGTGCCGGAGTCGCACAGGACCGTCACGATCGTGTGGCCGGGTCCGAGTTCCCGCGCGAGGCGAATGGCGCCGCATAGATTGATGCCGGTCGAGCCGCCGAGCACCAGCCCCTCCTCTTGCACCAGGCTGAACAGGATCGGCAGCATTTCCGCGTCGGTTATCCGGTATTGCCCATCGGGCGTAAACCCTTCGAGGTTCTTGGTTTCGCGGTTGTTGCCGATGCCTTCGGTGATCGAGTTGCCCTCCGGCTTGAACTCGCGACGCGCGTACCAGCTGTAGATGCCCGAGCCCATGCAGTCGGATAGATATATCTTGACGTTGGGGTTGCGCTCCTTGAGCGCGATCCCGACGCCGGAAAGCGTGCCGCCGGTCCCGACCGAGCACGTAAACCCGTCGACTTTGCCGTCGGTTTCCTCCCAGATCTCGGGGCCCGTCGTCTCGTAATGGCCGCGCCGGTTGGCGAGGTTGTCGAACTGGTTGGCCCAGATCGCGCCGTTCGGCTCCTCGGCGGCGATTTCCTCGGCGAGGCGCCCGGAATAGCGGACATAGTTCATCGGGTTGGCATAGGGCACCGCCGGCACGAGCCGCAGATCGACGCCGCACAACAAGAGCATGTCCTTCTTTTCCTGGCTCTGCGTCTCGGGCATGACGATGACGGTGCGGTAGCCGCGGGCATTGCCGACTAGCGCGAGGCCGATCCCGGTGTTGCCGGCGGTGCCCTCGACGATCACGCCGCCCCGGCGCAACAGGCCCCGCTCCTCGGCGTCCTTGATGATGTAGAGGGCGGCACGGTCCTTAACCGAGCCGCCGGGATTGAGGAACTCGGCCTTGCCGAGGATCGTGCATTCCGTCTCTTCGGAGGCCCGCCGCAATTTGATCAGCGGCGTCTTTCCGACGGTGCCGACAAAGCCGTCGCGAATCTGCATGCCTCCCTCCGTACCCAGCTCAGCGCCGACAGTATCGGCGGCGCAACAGCGGACGCAACATTTCTGCTGCTGTTTGCGCGGCTGCAGGCTTGGCTTACAACTGCCGTCGCCGATCCAGATGGATTTCCACGTGACCGAATCTGAGGCGAGCGACTTGTTCCCGGCGCCGGACGCCATCGAGGGCGACCGCCAGAGAGACCTGACGACAGGGTTGTTGCCGTCGCAGCTGCTGCGCGAGGCGGTGGCGCAAGGACGGGAGATCCTGTCGCCGCAGCCGATCGGCGACGACCAGATCCAGCCGGCCAGCATCGATCTGCGGCTCGGCGAGGTCGCCTATCGGGTGCGGGCGAGCTTTCTGCCCGGCGCCCGCGCGAGCGTTCGCGACAAGCTCGATCTCTTGTCGATGCATCGGATTGATCTGACGCAGGGCGCGGTCCTCGAAAAGGATTGCGTCTATATCGTGCCGTTGCTCGAATACGTGTCGCTCAGGAAACGCACCTCGGCCGCCGCCAACCCAAAGAGCTCGACCGGCCGGCTCGACGTATTTGCTCGGGTCATCACCGATTACGGTACCGAGTTCGACCGCGTCCGCGAGGGCTATAAGGGCCCGCTCTTCGCCGAAATCTCGCCGCGCGCCTTCAGCGGCTTCGCTTGCGGTGGATTTTTCGGGTCGCTGTAGCCGAACGGCAGAATCGTGAAGATTGCCCATCCTTCCTTGACGCCCAGCATCGCGCCAATCTTTGCCGCGTCGAAATTGCCGACCCAGCAGGTGCCGAGAC
>Ga0209040_10002213_pt1 | contig 15363 bp, 15 predicted proteins | sample BogFormECP12_OM3_FD_188240 | JGI IMG/M metagenome (GOLD analysis project Ga0209040, IMG submission 188240) | Bog forest soil microbial communities from Calvert Island, British Columbia, Canada - ECP12_OM3 (SPAdes) (version 2) | ecosystem: Environmental > Aquatic > Freshwater > Wetlands > Bog ...
GTGATCGCCCATGACCGCCGTGGGCACGGGCGCTCGACCCAGACCGCTGACGGCCACGATATGGACCACTACGCCGACGACCTGGCGGCTTTGACGGCGCATCTCGACTTGAAAAACGCCATCCATGTCGGCCATTCCACCGGCGGGGGCGAGGTGGTGCGCTATCTGGGTCGGCATGGTGAAAGCCGGGTGGCCAAGGCCGCGCTGATCAGCGCAGTGCCGCCGCTCATGGTGAAGACGGCGGCCAACCCGCTCGGCCTTCCCAAGGAAGTGTTTGATGGCTTGCAGGCGCAACTAGCGGCCAATCGTTCGCAATTCTATCGCGAGGTGGCAGCAGGGCCTTTCTACAACTACAACCGGCCGGGCGCGAAAGCCTCGGAGGCCGTCATCCAGAATTGGTGGCGTCAGGGCATGATGGGCGGTGCCAAAGCGCATTACGACGGCATCGTGGCTTTTTCCCAAACGGATTTCACGGAAGACCTCAAGCATATCACCGTTCCGGTGTTGGTCATGCATAGCGAAGGCGACCAGATCGTGCCCTATGTCGCCGCCGGACCGTTGTCCGCCAAGCTGCTGAGGAACGGAACCCTGAAAACCTACAAGGACTTCCCGCACGGCATGCCCACCACGCAAGCGGACACGATCAATTCCGATCTGCTGGCGTTCATCAAAAGCTAGCCACGACGAGAAATTCCAGATCGTGTGTTGGGAGATGTTACCGGGTCACCAAACGGTGACAAGTGACTACTGCTGGCGCGAAAACGAGGATGCTAGGGTATTTTCGAATGCAAAACTGCTGTCGCGGCGTGGCTTTTGCCTCTGCTGCACCGGCGTCGCTGCTTCCGGGTGGCTGACGCCTCGCGAGGCATTTGCGGAGGCGCGGGGAATCGTCAGTCTCATCAAGGACAGTGCCGCGACATCTCCCATCGTAACACACACGCTTCGCAACAATATCAGCGTGCTTGAGGGCTCTGGCGGAAACATCGCCGTGCTGATCGGCCCCGACGGCAAGGTTCTTATCGATGCAGGCATCGGCGTATCGCGCCCGCAAATGATCGACGCTCTAGCCGCCCTGGGCACGGATCCCATCACTCACCTGATCAACACGCACTGGCACTTCGACCATACCGACGGCAACACGTGGCTGAACGCGTCCGGTGCAAAGATCATTGCCCAGGAAAACACCCGCAAGTACCTGTCGGAGGTGCAGCGTGTCGAGGATTGGGACTACAATTTTCTTCCGCTGCCAGCGGGCGGGATTCCCGCCGAGGTATTCGCGAGCGAGCACCATCTGAAGCTCAATGGCGCTTCCATCGGCCTCAAGCATTACGGCCCCGCCCATACCGACAGCGATATCTCCGTCACGTTCGGCGAAGCGGACATCGTGCATGTCGCCGACACGTTCTGGAATGGCGTCTATCCGTTCATCGACAAGTCCACGGGCGGTAGTATCGACGGCATGATCGTGGCATGCGACGCCAATCTGGCGGCGACGACGGACAAGACCATCATCATTCCCGGACACGGACAGCCCGTCAGCAACCGACGCGAACTCCAGGACTTCCGCGACATGCTGGTCACGATCCGCGAGAACGTCGCGCTGCTCAAGAAGCAGGGCAGAACGCGCGACGAGACGGTTACCGCCAAGCCGACCGCCAAATTTGATGCCAGGTTCGGCAGCTTCGTCATCGATCCCGATTTCTTCACCAGGATCGTCTACGAGACGGTGTGACCACACACGCGCTCGCCCGCAACACCACTGACAATTCTAAATGGGGACGAAAATGCAAGCCGCTCGTGCAACGCGCAAACCGTTCGCAATCGATCGTCGCCGGATCTTCCTTGGGCTTCCGGCACTGTCCGCCGGATTCACGTTAGCGCGCGGCACGTCCGCCGCCGCCGCGACTGACGGCTCCGCGGCAGTCACGCACTACCGCACGAAGACCGTCGACGGCATCGAGATCTTCTATCGCGCGGCGGGGCCGGAGGACGGCCCGGTCGTTCTGTTGCTGCACGGCTTTCCCACGTCGTCGCACATGTTCCGCAACCTGATCCCGGCGCTGGCGGATCGCTATCGGGTGATCGCGCCGGATTATCCTGGCTATGGGCAGAGCGACATGCCGGACCGTGCGACGTTCGCCTACACGTTCGACCGCTTCGGCGAACTCGTCGGCGGCCTGCTCGACCAGCTCGGGGTCGTACGCTATGCGATGTATGTCATGGACTACGGGGCGCCGGTGGGCTGGCGGCTGGCCCTGAAGCATCCCGAGCGGATCACCGGTCTCATCGTGCAGAACGGCAACGCGTATGATGAAGGGCTGAAAGAGTTCTGGGATCCGATCAAGGCCTATTGGTCCGACCATTCGGATGCGCACCGCCAAGCCCTGTATGTCCTGGTCGCTCCCGAGACCACGATATTCCAGTACACTGACGGTATGTCAGATCGGACCCGTATCTCACCGGACAATTGGGTCCACGATCAGGCGCTGCTCGATCGTCCGGGCAACGCCGAAATCCAGATGGATCTGTTCTACGACTATCGCACCAACCTGCCGCTCTATCCGGAGGTCCAGGCCTACTTCCGCGCGCACCGCCCACCCACGCTGATCGTCTGGGGCAAGAACGACAAGATCTTCCCCGCCGACGGCGCGTACCCCTACAAGCGCGACCTTCCCGATGTCGAGTTTCACCTTCTGGACACCGGTCATTTCGCCCTGGAGGACAAGGCCGACGAAATGGTGCCACTGATTCGCGACTTCCTCAGCCGGCACGCCTAGCAAAGAAGGTAGTCATAAGGGTGTCTGTCCGACCGACGTCCGCTCTGGGTCGGAACCGGAAATCCCAAAATTCCCATAGGAAAATAATCCTTGCCACAGCCACCCCTTCTGTGCCTTTATGCCCTCCATGTCCGGTGCGCCGACCGCCCCAGCCTGCAAACCCAGCCGTGTCAGCGGCCTGCTCGACCTCGTCCGCAAGCTCATCAGCTACGGCACCTTCCTCGCCGCCACCCTTCGCCAGAGCGGTCTCGGCAATCACCCTGCCATCCAGGGCCGCCGGTTCGGCACCACCAACGTCACGCTGATCCTCGTCCGTATCGCCCGCGGCCTGCTGCGCGCCGCGGCCCTCGAGGCCAGGCTGCACCGCAGCGCCACGCGGCTCGACGCCCCGCCCCGGCCACGCCCTCCCTCACCCGCGACCGAGGCACCGTCCGACCCGCCCGCCCCACGCCGGCGCGCCAGCCCACTCCACACCGACGACGACGACAATGCGCTGCTCGCGCACATGCCCACGCCCGAACAGATCGCCGAACAGATCCGCCGCCGCCCGATCGGCGAGGTGATCGCCGACATCTGCCGCGATCTCGGCATCGTTCCCGCCCATCCACTCTGGCGAGAACTTCAGACGGCCATCATCCGCGAGGGTGGCCGCTACGCCGCCCTGGTCATCGACATCCTGAAGCGCCCACGTCTGGTGCCGCCCCCCGAGGACTGGCCCGAACAGCCACCTCCCGACCTATGGTCGCCTTGGCGCTACTCGCCCGAACCCGCCGGCACCGGCCCGCCCTGACGCAATCCCGACCACCCGCGCCTGACCACCGGGGCCAGTCACTGGCCGGCCCCGCCATCGTCGTTGTTACTTCGCGACAAGAAGGCGGCTGTGCGCGCCCGCCGCTGCACCGGCTTCGTCTCTCGAGCGGCTGGCGAACCTGCGGCCCGGTGCGATCCTGGTGAACACCGCAAACGTCGCGGTGGTGGACGAGGCGGCGATGATCGCCGCGCTGCGCTCGGGCCGGCTGCGGCATGCGGCACCGGATGTGTTCACCAAGGAGCCGCTGGAACCGGGAGACGAACTGGCGACGCTGCCGAATGTCACGCTGTCCGCGCACGGCGCGTTCCGCACGCCGGAAGCGTCGCAGAACCTGATCCGCAGGGCGCAGGCCGATGCTGCTGGTCGCCTGGGGCCTGGTGCCGCTCCAGGGCCTGGTGTACGCGGCACTGGCTGATCCCTACGCGCTCGTGCTTTGCCAACTGCTGGATGCTGTCAGCGGCGCGATCTTCGGAGTGATGATAACCGTCGTCGCTGCCGACCTGACCCGACGCACCGGCTGGTTTAACCTCACACTCGGCGTGCTCGGGGTTGCGATATCTGTCGGCGCGTCATTGAGCACCTTTTCACCGGTCTGCTGGCTGCCGCATTCGGTCCCAGGGTGGCGGCGCTGGGATTGGCGCTGGTGGGGTTCTGCGGCCTGCTGGTGCTATGGGTGGGGATGCCCGAAACGCGCTCTCCGGGCCGGAGCCGGGCACTGCTTCGGCGTAAGATCGGCCGCGGGTTCCGGTGCGGGCGCTCGCACGGTATCATGCGCCTTCAGAGATCACCGTCGAGGGGAGAAACCGCCGTGCCGCTCTATCAAAGAGGCGACGTTCGCATCCACTACGAAGAGGCCGGCTCCGGCTTTCCGTTGCTGCTCATTCCGGGTGGGGGTCTGAACTCGACCATCCCCTTCGTCAAAGAGAAAGGCCCGTTCAACGCGATCGAGGAGTTCAAGGGCGAATACCGCTGCATCGCGGCGGATCTGCGCAATGCCAACGGTGGCCAGTCCTCCGGCCCGCTGGAGATCGATCGGCCCTGGGACGCCTACACCGACGACCAGCTCGGCCTGATGGATCACCTCGGCGTCAGGGAGTTCATGGTGATGGGCTTCTGCATTGGCGGCCCGTTCATCTGGAACATGCTGCGGCGGGCGTCCGAGCGCGTCGTCGCTGCGGTGCTGGCGCAGCCCAGCGGGTTCAGACCGGAGCTGCCCGACCTGTTCTACCAGAACAACATCAAGGGCTGGGGCCCGCCGCTGTGCGAACGCCGGCCCGACATCACGATGGCGATGGTCGACGTCTTCCTGAGGACGATGTACGGCGCCAACCCCGACTTCGTGTTCACCGTGACCCGCGATTTCGTGCGCAACTGCCAGACGCCGATACTGGTCCTGCCGGATGACGTGCCGGCACACCCGTATGCCGTGGCGATGGAGAGCGCGCTGCTCGCACCGAACGCCCAAGTGAGCCTGTATCCCTGGAAGGAGCCCGCGGAACGCATTCCCCTGGCGGTGCGCCACGTGCGCGGCTTCCTCCGCGCAAATCGACCGCTGACAGGTTTCCGCTGAGATCGTGGCAGACCAACCCGGACCGTGATAGCGTTCGGCATGGATACAGCAGCACGCAACACTCCGTTTCTCGATGCCGACGCATTCTTGCGGACCGACCAGTCCGAGTTCGGTAACGCTTGGCGTTATGAGCTCGTTCGCGGCGCGATTGTCGCGCACGCGGCGCCTTCTCCCGAACATGGTGTCATCCTCAGCAATCTGGCTCGTGAGATCGGTAACCGCCTGCGCGATCATCCCGAGTGCCGGTCGGAAATCGGCAGTGGCGCCGCGCCCCAGTACGAACAGCGTGACACGGCACGCATCCCGGATGCCACGATCCGCTGCGGGAAACTTCCTCGGGTGCTGTTCGAGGTGATCTCTCCGTCGGAGCTGCAGCACAAGCGACAGTGGGACCAGAAGCGATCGGACCTGCAAGCCGTCGAAGGCGTGCAGGAGATTGTCGAGATCTTCCAGGACGAGATGCTGGCGCACGCCTATCGGCGTCAGGCGTCCGGCTGGGTGTTCGAATCGATCGCCGGACCAGATGCAGAGTTGGCGCTGCCGAGCGTTGGCGTCGCGGTCCCACTGGCGGCGCTGTATGAGCGGGTGGTGCCGGAGGGGGAGTAAAGCGCCGCCGGCATTCATCACACGATGACCGTGCGAACGTGGACGCAAGAAGCAAGTTATTCCAAGTCCCACCTTCATGACTCGTGCAGAGAAACACGTCATTGCGCCAGGTTCGCAGATTTCAGCAAATGGACGGTGTTCAGTGTGCATCTGTCCTGATCGGGGCTAAACCTTTATGAAGGCGAAAGGGAGGGCCACAGCCATGACACAGGTTGGCACGGGCGAATACACCTACGAGCTGATCCGCGATTTTCTTAAATTGCCCAACGGCGAGAAATTCGGCCTGGTCAGCCGGGTGGCGGCTGATTCGCAGGACCGCATTTACGTATTCCAGCGCAAGGATCCCCCGGTGGCGGTGTTCGACCGCGAGGGGAACTGCCTGGGCACCTGGGGCAGCGGCGAGGTCACCGACCCGCACGGGCTGAAGATCGTCGACGACGTCGTCTACACTACCGATCGCTCCGACTCGGTCGCGAAGTCGTTCACGCTGGACGGCAAACCCCTGCTGGAGTTGGGCCGGCGCGGCGTGCATTCCGACACCGGGTGCACCGGCGCGCCGTGGCTCGCGCAACGCGCGGCCGGACCGTTCAACCACCCCACCGAGATGATCGCCCACCCCAACGGCGACATCTACGTGACCGACGGCTACCGCAACGCCCGTGTGCACCGCTTCACGCGGGATGGCCGGCTGGTCACGTCGTGGGGCACGCCGGGCAAGGCACCAGGAGAATTCCACCTGCCGCACAGCATCGCGACCGACCCTGACGGCAAGCTCTATGTGGCCGACCGGGCGAACAAGCGCATCCAGATGTTTTCCCCCGACGGCGACTTCCTGGGCATGTGGACCGGGATGGGCGGGCCGAACGACATCACGCGCGGCAAGGACGGCACGTTCACCATTGCCGAGCAGGAAGACGGCGACAAGCCAGCGTATGTCTGCGTACGCGATGCGGGAGGAAATGTGCTCGCCCGCATGGAGAGCCGCCATGTCCACGGCGTGGGCGTGGACTCACGCGGTGACATCTACGCCGGATTGACGGTGGACCGCAGCGTGGACAAGTTCGTCCGAACAGGTTGAGCGCCATCGCAACGAGGACGTCCGGTTGGCATCCCGCAGCGGTTGCTGGCAGGCGCGGCAATGCCGGCACGGTCGGTTGCCGTTTCAGATGCGACCCCCCGACGCCGCGCCGCGGATAGCGGCGCCGTGGAGACCGGCGACATGCTGGCGCGGCTGGGCGAGGTGATACGCGAGCTGCGGCTCGACCCGGCGCGGATGCGGCGCAATCTCGATCTGGGCGGCGAGCCGGAACTCGGCGCCGCCGGATTGTGCAACAGGAGTCCTGTCACTCCACGGGATACGGGCCATCTGCAAACGTCTGACCGTGATACCCCTTCGACCCAATGAGCAAAGCCAGCGGGCTTTTGACGCCGTCGCCGGCCTTCAGGAGGTCGATGACGAAACCGAAGTCATAGCGCGGCTGCCAGCCGAGTTCGCATCGGGCCTGTTCGCTGACATAGACGCGGTCGATGCCTGGAACCATCCGCCAGCCACGGCGCGAGTACTCTGCCTCGTAACCAGGGACCCGGCGGCGCGCCACGCGCGCGGCATCGATGCGCAGCTCAGCAAGATCGCTGCGTGCAAAGGGTGTGGTCGCGCTGATGATGTAGCGGCGAAAACCAAGTGCAGGTGCATGTTCTGCAGCGAGCAGATGCGCACTGACGACGTCCTCGATAGCCACGCGCCGATAGAGATATTCGTTCGCCTTGACGTTGTCGTCCACGAAGGCGTCCCGCACCGCCCAGTCGTCGTCCTCCTCGGTAAAGAACCGCGACGTGCGCAGCACGATGCATGCAAGCGGCTGGTTCCGATGGAACAACTGGCACAGGTCTTCCGCCGCAGCTTTGGTGACGCCATAGATGTTCCTGGGAACCGGCGTCACCTCATCGGTCACCCACAAGGCCGGAGCGCCGGCGGGCGGCGCCAGCGCGGCACCGAACACACTCGTCGTGCTCGTATAGACGAACGACCGGACTCCCGCCGCGACACTCTCCTCCAGCAGCTTGAGCGTGCCGGTGATGTTGGTGTCGACGAAGTCCTGCCGAGCATGCGTCGCAACATGCGGCTTATGCAGCGCGGCTGTATGGAAGACCGATTGGACGCCGGCCATGCAGCGCCTGACGCAGGCACGGTCGGTAATCGACCCGACATGCGTGGTGAACGGCCCGACAAGGATGTCGAGGCCGACAACCTCCTTGCCCAATGCCCGCAGCGTGCGAGCCAACGCCTCGCCGAGGTGTCCGGAACTTCCCGTGATCAAGACTCGCATGGCGAGATGCTATCTCAGATGGCACGCCACCAGATGCCGCGGCGCAATCGCACATAAGTCCGTCGCAGCGGATTCCTACCGGCTCGCCGTCACCGCGTGGCCCGGCGCGAGCCCGCCGACGATTGCGTGCGCCAGCGACTGGGCAACGCACAGATAGCCGCGGTCATTGTGATGCAGCCCGTCGACGGCGATGAACTCGGCGAGCGGCGCGCCGTCGTGGTGCCAACCCAGCATCAGGGCGCGGCGGGAGAACAGCGCGGCTCCGGTCTCCTTGGCCACCTGGGCCAACTCCTGGTCGAACACCGGTTCCCCCGCCTTCGCCAGCAGAGCCGGCGACTGCTGATTGTCCATCAGGATCACATCCGCGCCGGCGGCCTGCATCCGACGCACGCCGGTGGTGACCATGGCGCGAAACACCGCGGGATCCGCGTTGCGCAGCGCGCCGTTGGCGCCCACCTGCCAGATCACCAGTTGCGGCCGCACCGCCAGTACATCGGCGTCCAGCCGGGCCAGCTCCTCGGCCGCGTCCTGGCCGCCGATGCCGCGGTTGATCACCGCGACATGCGCGTCCGGCAGCTCGTTGGACAACACCTGTTGCAGCACTGCCGGGTAGGTGTGGGCAAGATCGGATGCCATTGCGCCTTGGGTCGAGGACGACCCGAGCGCCACGATCACCCCCTCGATGCCGTGGCGCATCGCGCCGAGCAGGTGCGGCAGGGCCATCGCTGCTGCGGCGGGCGTACTGGGACAGGCGGGGGCGGCACGCGCCGATGCGACCGGCGACAGCAACAGCGCGAGCCCGAACAGGGCAGACAACAAGCGGGCGGCGACGGTATGCATGGCCGTCTTCAACTATATGCGAGCGACCGTGTCCAGATGATTAATCGGTCAGCCGCCATGTGTGCCGCCATCCTCGGCGGCACGCCGCTTCCGCGCTGCGGCCGCATACTGACCGCGCGGCCGGACCTCCTGGACGTGCGGCCGCACCACCGTGTCGTAGTAGTCGTCCCAGTCCTCGGGAGTAAGCTGCCGCAGCTCGGGCACCAACTCGTAGTTGTTGAGCGTGGCATCGTCGTAGGCGTTGCGCGGAATCGGCTGCACCTGCAGCAGTGGGAAGTCGGCGCGGAAGTCGATCGGCACGTCGGTCTTGGTCAGCCGCATGTTGGTGATCAGCGGCCCGAACCAGCGATCGGTCTCGATGATCCCCTCGAACATTTCGTAATTGCCGCTGCGCGGAATGTTGGCGGGCGCACGCACCATCAGACTCCAGCCGGGAGCGGTGCGGGCGACGATGCCGGTCCAGCACTGGATCAGGCCAGGCTCCTGCAAGGCGCCAAGGAACGGCGGCGAGTATTCCCGGATCTCCTCGGGCGCGATCGAGTCGAACAGGTCGCGAAAGTTGGGGAACTGCGCGGATTGGAGCGGCAGCCAGGTACCCGCGCCCTCCCAGGTCCACATCACGTCGCGTCCGTCCCATTGCAGGCTGAAGCTGATCGGCGGGAAGATGTAGTAGCCATAGCCGGACGCGCTGGTGGAGGGTTCACAGTAACGGAAGGCGCGCGTGGGCAAAGAGCCGGCAGCGGAGCGGTCGGCCCGCTGCGGCAAGCGCGCCGTCGGGATAAAACGATGGAAGGTGACGAGAGGGATCTTCTTATCGGGCTGTCGGGAGCCGGAGCGGGGCGATGCTGTCGTCGACACAGTTATTGTCCTGATCAGAGGCTGTGGAATCTGACGGATCGGGCGAGTGGTGCCTGGACCAATGTCGCGCGATCGCTCCCTCAGGCTGCAGTGCCACCAACGGTGAGGCCACTCAGCTTCAATGTCGGCTGGCCGACACCAACCGGTACACCCTGGCCATTCTTGCCGCAGGTGCCGATCCCCGGATCGAGCGCCATGTCGTTGCCGACCATAGCCACCTTGGTCAGCGCATCGGGACCGTTGCCGATCAGCGTGGCGCCCTTCACTGGGGCGGTGACCTTGCCGTCCTCGATCAGGTAGGCCTCGCTGGCCGAGAACACGAACTTGCCCGAAGTAATGTCGACCTGCCCGCCACCGAAGTTAACCGCGTACAGGCCGCGACGCACCGAGCGGATCATCTCGTCCGGCGAATGCGGCCCGGCGAGCATCACGGTGTTGGTCATCCGCGGCATCGGCGCATGGGCGTACGACTGCCGGCGCCCGTTGCCGGTCGCGCGCATGCCCATCAGCCTGGCGTTCAGCCGGTCCTGCATGAAGCCGACCAGGACGCCGTCTTCGATCAGCACCGTGCGGCCGGTCGGCGTGCCTTCGTCGTCCACCGTCAGGCTGCCGCGACGGTCGGGCAGCGTGCCATCGTCCACCACCGTAACACCTGGCACGGCGATGCGGCTGCCCAGCAGGCCGGCAAAGGCCGAGGTCTTCTTGCGGTTGAAATCGCCTTCCAGGCCATGGCCGATCGCCTCGTGCAGCAGGATGCCCGGCCAGCCGGGGCCCAGTACCACCTCCATCTCGCCGGCCGGCGCCGGAATGCTTTCGAGGTTGACCAGCGCCTGGCGTAGCGCCTCGTCCACCGCACCGCGCCAGATCGCGGGTGCCGTCACGTGGTCGTAGGCAAAGCGACCGCCCGTGCCGTAGCTGCCGGTCTCGCGCCTTCCGTCCCGTTCGACCACCAGCGAGATGTTGAGCCGTACCAGCGGCCTGAGGTCGGCCACCCGCGTGCCATCGGCACGCATAATCTGCACCGCCTGCCACTCGCCGACGATCGAGGCCATCACCTGGACGACACGCGAATCCTTGCCGCGGGCGTAGGCATCGATGTCGGCCAGCAGCGCGGTGCGGGCGGGGAACTCGGTCGCACCGAGCGGATTGGCGTCGGAGTAGAGTCGCGCGTTGGTGGCGCGCGGCGGCTCCGCGGCGATGCCGGAATGGCCGGCAGCCACCGCGGCCACGCTGCTCGCGGCACGCCGCAGGGCCGGCTCGGACAGCTCGCCGGCGTGCGCGTAGCCGGTGGCCTCGCCCGCCACCGCGCGCAGGCCGAAGCCCAGCGAGGTGTCGAAGCCGGCAGTTCGGATGCGCCCATCGTCCAGGCTGATCTGCTCGCTTTCGCGGTATTCCAGGTAGAGCTCGCCGTCGTCGCTGCCGGTCAGCGCCGGGCCAATCGACGCCTCGGCCGCGGCGCGGTCGAGCTGGGTGTCGGCACGCTCAAAAAACAACCTGTCGGTGGCGGCGAGCGGCGTCATGGCAGCGTCCCTTGCGGTGGTCAGTGGTCGGTTAAAGTGGGGCTTCAGCGGCGCCTTGGCTACCGACTACCCACGACCGACCACCAATAACCCGATCGGACGGCAGCCGGATTTCGGCCGTGGTTCCCGCGCCCGGCGCGCTACGCAGCGATAATTCGCCACCATGACCAGCAATCAGGGCGCGCGAAACGTAGAGGCCCAGGCCGGCGCCCTGGAAACGGCGCGACAAAGTGCTGTCGAGCTGGGTGAACGGCTCGAACACGCACTCGATCTCCTCCTCCGGGATGCCGATGCCGGTGTCATTGACAAACAGCAGCAGCCGGCCGTCGGCTTCAAGCGAAGCGCCGAGCGTCACGGTGCCCCCCGCCTCGGTGAACTTCACCGCATTGGACAGCAGATGGTTAAGCGCCTGCTGCAGCCGTCTCTCATCCGCCCGAAGCAGCGGCAGATCCTCCGGCATGTCGGCCGCGAGCGTGATTTCGGCGGCCTGTGCAGCGGCGTCTGACTGGCGCAAGCAATGGCGTACCATGCGAGCGATGTTGACCCGGTCAGAGGCAAGGTCGAAGCGGCCCGACTCGATCCGTGCCACGTCGAGGATGCTATTGATCAGTCCCAGCAGTTGGCGGCCGGCCTCGTTGATCTGGGTGGCGAACTCGGCCACCCGGGTGCGGGTCGGATTGGCCGCCTCGTGCAGCAGCGCGTCAGAGAAGCCGATGACTGCGTTGAGCGGGGTGCGCAGCTCGTGGCTCATGGTGGCGAGGAAACGTGACTTCGCCTGATTCGCCGCCTCCGCTGCCTCCTTGGCGCGGCGGAGCTCGTCCTGGGCGGCGCGAGCCTCGGTAACATCGGTCACAGTGCTGACCCAGCCGCCGTCCGGTGTGGGATCCGAGCGCAAGTCCAGTACACGGCCGGACTGGCTGATCGCCTGGCGAACCACCGGCACTGACCGATCGATTGCCCGCAGCTCCCGGAGGTGCGCCGCAGCCTCGTCGCCGTGGCCGAAATGGCCGCGCCCGAGCATGGTTTCGATCAGTTCGTCCTGGGTTCGTCCCGGCGTCAGCAGGCCGGCGGGCAGCTCAAGCAGCCCAGTTGCCACCGCGTTGCTGGCGACCAGGCGCCCTTTGGGTCCCCAGAGCACGACCCCGTGGCGGATGTTGGCCAGCATGAACGCCAACTCGTCGGCGCGACGGGATACCTGCGCCTCCGCTTCGGTCAGCGGCGTGATGTCCGTTACGACACTGATGTAGCCGCCGTCGGGCAGCGGCGTGGTGCGCACATCCAGAGTCGTGCCATTCGGCCGCCGCCGCTTGCGAATTTGTGGGCGGGTGACGTCGAACGCCATCTGCTGGGCGAAGATCTCGTCCGCGGCACCGGGCCCGTACTCGCCTGCCGCGGCACGCCGTCGGATCACGTCCTCCAGGTGATCGCCAACGCTTAGTGGCGCGCCGGCCATCACCTGGGTGTACGCCCGGTTGAACATCATCACGCGACGATCGGCACCATAGACGCATACGCCGTGCGGAAACGCCTCCAGGATGGAGTGCAGCAATGTTGCCCGCCGCCGGGCGTCGTCCTCAGCCTTCGCGAGTGCACTGATGTCGGTGACGGTCAGGGCCCAGCCGCCATCGGGCAGCGGATCGGAGACAATGTCGATCACCTGTCCGTCGGCATGGATCCGACGCACCGCGGAAGGGCGTGAGCGGTCCGCCTCGCGCTGTGCCGCAAGGAAGGCGGCGCCATCGAGTTGGGCAAACTCCTCGTGCGACGCCATTTGGTCGAGCAGACGCGCGAACCGCAACCTGTCCGACTCTTCAGCGAGCCCAAGACCGAACAGTTCGCCGAAGCGGGGATTGGCGAACAGCAGGGTGCCATCGGCCCCAAAGGCAGCGAGTCCGGTCTGCAGTGTGGCAAGCGCCGCGTTGACCCGACCCAGCGCATCCTCGGCGGCGGTCTCCAGCAAAGCCTGCGGCAACAGCGTGGTCGGAACAACGGTCGCCGTCACGGCCGTGTCCTGAGCGGTGGCGGACGGGTGTTGTGCATCAGCACGATCGTGGCGGTGAGCAGCAGCGTGGCCGCTGCCTGGTGCAGCGTCGCCAGCGCAATCGGCACGACAAGCAAGAGCGTTGCCATGCCGAGCAGGTATTGCACCGATGCGGCGCCAAGCAAGGCCAACAGCGCAAGTCTGCATCCGCGCGGCGAATTCACGGCGAAGCCAATGACAACGGTGCCGACGGCCGCCAGTACGGTCAGCGTTGCCAGCAGCCGATGGTCGAATTGCACCGCGGCGATGTTCTCCGTGAGATTGCGCACGAACGGTTCAAGCCTGCCATATTCCTGCGGTACCAGCCGCCCGTCCATCAGCGGGAACGTGTTGTAGTCGAGGCCCGCGTGGATTCCGGCGACGAAACCGCCGGCCAGCATGGTCAGTACGACGCACCCGCAGCAGGCCCAGGCCAGCCAGTACAGCAATCTGGCGGCCGCGGGGCGTGGCGGCACCGGCCGTAGCACTGTCAGGCCGGTCCACAGAATAGCGGCGTAGAGGCCCAAGGCGAGAGCCAGATGGATCACCAGCCGGTACGGCGAGACGGCGGTTGTCTCGCGCTCGAAGCCGGATGCCACCATGAACCAGCCGACCGCGCCTTGCAGCCCGCCCAGCACGAACAACAGGGCAAGACGCAGGCGCCCCCTGCGTTCAATCCTGCCGGTCGACCAGAACCAGATCAGCGGAACGATAAAGACCAATCCGATCAGCCGGCCCCAAAGGCGATGGATCCATTCTAGCCAGAAGATCCGCTTGAAGCCCGCGAGACTCAGGCCGTCGTTCACCAGGGCGTATTGCGGAATCTGTTGGTAAAGGTGGTGGAGCCGCTGCCACTCCGCGTCGCTCATCGGCGGCAACACGCCGGCGAGCGGCGCCCATTCCATGATAGAAAGGCCAGCGCCGGTGAGGCGGGTGACCCCGCCGAGTACGATCATCACCAGAATCATGAGGGCTATGGTGAACAGCCAGGTCGCGACCATCCGGCGGCTACGGCGGCCAGCCGCGCGGTCTTCCGGCGGGGCACCGGGAAAGTCGCGAACGTCGAAGGGCATGGCACACTATATAGGCGTGTGCGCCGCCCGCGGATACTGCGGCGGGACCCTGCATAGATCGATGGGTTCCGCTCCGCTCAACCCATCAATGAACCAACCGCACATCGACCCTGCGGCGTCAGTGGAGCCGAAGGTATGCGCCCGGGCTGCGATACGATGCCGGCTTGATCAGTCTGGCAGCAGCGACGCGCACCGAGTGCAGCTCGCCATCCAGCTCACGGCGCCAGAAATCGAGGAATTTGTGCAGCACGGGGAAACGCGGGGCGAGGTCCAGTTCCTGCCAGATATAGCTCTGCAGGATTCCCGGATGGTCCGGCAGACGATACAGAATCTCGGCCGTGGTCAGTCGATAGTCCTTTAATTGCAGCGCAACGCTCATTCTGGTCTCCGTCTGCTGTCCTCCAGGGTCTTCTGACAACAGCATGATATGAACACACGTTCCTTTTGCCAGCATGAATCGCAGTAATTTCAATGGTTTGGCACTCACCTGCGGGAATTGCTGCCGGACGCTTGACTCCGCCGGCACGGCGGCCTAGATCGCTGGCACTCTCCGGAGGGGAGTGCTAACAAGCCGCGCCGTGGTGCCCATCCAGGGGCCGCAGCGGGTCCGTTGGCAAAACCACATCATCCCATTGGTGAGATCACTCAAGGAGCGATCCGAATGAAGTTCCGTCCCCTGCACGACCGGGTCGTGGTCCGTCGGCTGGAAGCCGAGGAAAAGACCGCGGGCGGCATCATTATCCCCGACACAGCGAAGGAGAAGCCGATGGAGGGCGAAGTCGTCGCCGTCGGCCCCGGCGCCCGTGACGAGACCGGGAAGCTGATCCCGCTCGACGTCAAGGCGAACGACCGCATCCTGTTTGGCAAGTGGTCCGGCACCGAGGTGAAGCTCGATGGCGAGGAGCTCCTGATCATGAAGGAGTCCGACATCATGGGCATCATCGAGGGCCAGGCCGCCGCC
>Ga0209040_10002214_pt1 | contig 15362 bp, 12 predicted proteins | sample BogFormECP12_OM3_FD_188240 | JGI IMG/M metagenome (GOLD analysis project Ga0209040, IMG submission 188240) | Bog forest soil microbial communities from Calvert Island, British Columbia, Canada - ECP12_OM3 (SPAdes) (version 2) | ecosystem: Environmental > Aquatic > Freshwater > Wetlands > Bog ...
GACTCTTCAGTTGGGTGCGTTCGTCCACGCTTAGTTCGAGGGTGGGTTTGGGGCGTCCGGTGAGCATAGTGCAGCTTACCGTCACCTTGGCAATATTGCTAGTTATTTATGGGACACTACACTAGAGCGTGTTTCATAAACACGTTTTGAAAGGGCACGGCTTCAGCCGTGCCGGCAACGCGTACCTAAAACCAGGGCTTTAGCCCCTGAGGGATGTTTTCTCAAGTCCCGCCAACGGACTTATGAAACACGCTTTAGGAGGAATTTATTCCACTGTATGCGATGGGTGGAACACGAAGTCATTGTTGCAAGCGATTCTCCATTCGTAGGCAGTGCAAAAGGATGAGTTGAGCGTCGATCTTCAGCGATGAGGTGAGGCCACAGAAAAAAGCAGTGGCTTTCCCGTGTTTTCTAGAAACAAGGTGTCGCTCCGACGCCACACAGTATTCCAAGAATCATATAACCACTATCGGAGGTCTACAGATTACGGGAATTGGCTACGCGCTTTCTCGTTCAACCAATTGAGAAATAATGGGTTAATAGATGAAAATCTTGGAACTTGAGTTGCTGGTCTATTAAGCACAGGCCGTCCTTAGGGTTTCAGCATTCAAGTGCGTTAAATTGAGCAGGGTGCTTTGAAGCAAGATTTGGACAAACTGTGGCCTATGCCAGTAGCCCTATGGTTGCTCCGAAAAACCCCGAACGGTGAGAATTGAAAGGATGAGTATGAACTGCTTGGTTTCCGACCGCCCCCGTAAAGCTTTTACTATCCTAGCGCCAGTGATGATTCTGCTCCTGCTGCTACCAACCAGTCTATTTGCCCAGTCCATCGTCACCGGCGCCGTAAATGGCACCGTTACCGACCCAAGCGGCGCGGTTGTACCGGGAGCTACGGTCACACTCAAGGACCAGGCAACGGGTGAGAGCAAGGCGGGGGCCACGAACTCCGCTGGCCTATTCAGCTTCGCCCTTCTGAGACCGGGCACCTACACTCTCGCTGTCAGCCAGACTGGCTTTAAGTCAGCGGCACAGAATATAGAAGTTACGCTGGGCCAGACAGCGTTAGCCAACTTCAAGCTGTCGCTAGGCAATACTTCAGAGACGGTGGAAGTCACGGCTGCGGGGCAGGCGATACAACTCGAAGACGCCAATATCAGTACCAACATTGGCCAGAGGACGATTAACAATATTCCGAACCCGGGCAATGACATTACCTACTTTGCCCAGACCGCGCCCGGTGTTTCTATGAACACTTCCAGCGGCAACGGTTATGGCAACTTCAGCGCCTTCGGCCTGCCGGGTACTGCCAATCTGTTCACCATGAACGGCAACGACTACAATGACCCCTTCCTGAACCTGAACAACTCGGGTGCCAGCAACCTGCTGCTGGGCGGCAACGAAGTGCAGGAAGTCGCGGTCGTCAACAACGCTTACACCGGCCAGTATGGTCGCCAAGCCGGCGCGCAGGTTGATTACAGCACCAAGTCAGGCACCAACGCGTTTCACGGTGACGCTTCCTACAGCTGGACCGGCAAGGCGATGGACGCTAACGACTGGTTCAACAACTTCAACAACGCTCCGCGCCCCTTCCAGAACAACAATCAATGGGCCGACGCTATTGGCGGACCGATCATCAAGAACAAGCTCTTCTTCTTCGTTAACAACGAAGGATTGCGCTACATCTTCGGCACCAGCACGACGGTTTACACTCCAGCTCCTTTGTTTGAACAGGAAGTGCTCGGCAATATTCCGTCCACTTCGGTTCCTTTCTATAACAACATGTTCAGTCTCTATAACAATGCCCCCGGCATCAATCGGGCTACTCTGGCGGACAATAGCTGTGGTTCCTATACTCCCATCAACCCGGCTATCGGCGCGCAGTGTCTCCAGACCTGGCGCGACACGACCACCAACGGCAATACAGAATGGTTGATGAGCGCTCGCGTGGATTGGAATATCGGCGACAAAGACAAGTTGTTCGGCCGCTACAAGCACGACCAGGGCACGCAGCCGACTTATACCGACCCGATCAACTCGATTTTCAATACCGTCAGCAAGCAGCCGCAGAACGAAGGGCAGTTGAATTACACCCACACCTTCAATCCCAACCTGGTGAACAACTTCATTGGGTCGGTGCTCTACTACTCGGCGATATTCGGGAGCGCGGACCTGAATGGGGCGCTCGCCAAGTTCCCGTACATCTTGGCTTCGGCCGGCGATACGTCCCTGACCGCGCTGGGTTCAGGCGGTTCGGACTACCTTGCTGGCTTTTTATTCCCCCAGGGCCGCAATGTGACCCAGTGGGGGCTGGTGGATGACGTCTCGTGGACCAAGGGCAAGCACAGCTTGAAGTTTGGCGGAAACTTCCGGCGCGATGACGTGAGCGACCACACTGCCGGCGAGCAGCCTTTTCCAGCCGACGTAACCGACCTCAACGGTTTCGCCACTGGCATGGTGGACACCTTTGTCGCACAAAACTTCGCGCGTAGCGCCTCGCAACCCATCGCCATTTCCAGTTGGGGCGTTTATGGCCAGGACCAGTGGAAGTACAGTTCCAAACTGACCTTCACCCTCACTCTCCGGGTTGACCGCAACAGTCCTGGAACCTGCCAGAATGGCTGTGCGTCAAAGACGACGCAGCCCTTCAACTGGTCCACCTTCGATCACTCGGCCACTGTTCCCTACGACCAGATGGTGTACAGCAGCAAGCAAATTCTGCGCAATATACAGCTCGCAGTGGTGGAACCGCGGTTTGGCTTCGCCTGGGATCCTTACGGCGATGGCAAAACCGCCCTCCGCGGCGGTGTGGGTCTGTTCTCCGATCTGTATCCGGGAACACTCCTGGACGGCTTTACCACGAATTTCCCCGAGGTAAACCGGTTCTCGATTGCGGGGAGTTTCCCGCTATCGCCTACTGAAGCAGGTAATGCTGCCAGCATCGTTTCAGGTTGTAACGCTGGCTTCACCTCCAACTTCAAATCGGGCGGAACGGTTACCAGTTACGAGGCCAATAACCCCCTTTGCGCTGGCAATGTTCCTAACCTGAACGATGTCGCTCAGCATTCCAAGAACCCGACCTACCTTCAGTGGAACTTTGAATTGCAGCAGGCGTTGAGCAATTCGACCACCCTTTCCGTCAACTACGTCGGAAATCACGGCTACGACATTCTCACCAACAGTCAATACCTGAACGCCTTTGGATTTGGTACTCTGCCGGCCACCGCTCCCGACTCGCGTGTGCTGCAAACCAACGGGCTGTACAATGGCGGCATTTCCAACTACAACGGTATTACGGTTTCGATTAACCAGCGGGTTTGGCATGGCTTGACCGGGTCGGTCAACTATAGCTGGAGCCACGCTTCGGACGAAATTTCCAATGGCGGAGTGTTGCCGTACAGTATTTACACCAGCATCACCAATCAGGTGAATCCGTATTGCCTGCGCTGCCAATACGCCTCAGCCGATTATGATGCCCGGCAAAACCTGAACGCCAACTATGTTTACAGCCTGCCGTTCAAGAGCACCAACGGCATCGTGAACCAGTTCATTGGCGGCTGGACGGTCTCGGGGACCTTCTTCTTCCGCACCGGCCTTCCCTTCAGCGCCATCGACGGGGCCACGGCCGCTGGCTTGGTCGGCAACAACTTCTCCAGTAGCACACCGCTTCTCGCCTACCCGTCGGGTAACGGCGTCTTGCCTCAGAACTGCGGAGCGCCAACGGTGAGCGCCGGGCAGATTGTGCCGTGTATCGCAGGTCCGGGGAATGCGCTGGGGCTGACCCCTGTGGTCGCATCCGCTACCGGGTTTAATGGTATTCCCCGCAACTATTTCCGTGGGCCGGGTTACTTCAACACCGACCTCACCATCCGCAAGAACTTCAAGCTGACCGAACGGTTCAACTTCCAGGCCGCGGCCAACTTCTACAATGTGCTCAACCACCCGAACTTCGCCAGTCCGTACCCGAACCTTGCCGTCCCCAGCATATTCGGAAGTGCCTTTACGACAATTTCGCCGCCGACGACTCCTTACGGAGCCTTCGCGTCCGCTGCCGAGGATGCTCGCATCGTTCAGTTGAACTTTAAGCTCATCTTCTAACCAGTTTGACCCTGCTTCACTTGTGGCGGCCCCTTCGGGGGTCGCCTTTTTTTGATCAGTTGTAAGTCGCCAGTAGTCAGTTGCCGGTCCTGGCACTGTTTTCTCTGTTACACTTCGATGTCCGGCAGTCAGCCTTCTGCGCCCTTGCTGTTGATGACAACTAGCTACTGACTACTGGCTACTGGCTACTGACTACTGACTACTGACAACCGCTTTCTGAGGTCATTATGCAGAATCCTACGCAGCCATCAATTCAGTTGACGAACACGCCCGACTATCGGGAAAGCTATGCCAACAGCGTGCAGGTGCGGGTGAACGTCTGGGATTTCTTCCTGGTATTCGGCACGCTGCAACAGCAGGACGAAACCCGCGTGGACGTCCGCAACTTTCAGGGAATTTATCTGAGCCCGCAACAGGCCAAGGCGCTCTACACCATCCTGCAGCAGAACCTGGTCAACTACGAGAACACCTTTGGCGAGATCAAGCTCGATCCGCGCATGGCTCCCGGCGCCGGGCCCATCCATTGAAGCGCTTTTCGTGTAGGCGTGTCTTTGAAGGGGCACATCTCTAGCTGTGCCGTACATGGGTGGTCGAAGAATTGGGCTTCAGCCCCTGAGGGAATTCGGTTTGTGACTTCGGCGCAAAGATACACGGCGCTGTCATGGGGTGGAAAAACCGATGTCCCTGTGCGGCTGAAGCCGGCTTGTTTTCAACCGTTCACGGCGCGCCTGAAGGCGCGCCCTTTCAAAGAGCAAACTTCTTCTGAAACCTCAAGACCAGTAAGCCAGCACCTCTCTGCCTACGCGCTCATCTTTACGGGTCTGTTCCTCACCCACCTGCCGTTGCTGCGGCTGCCTTACTTCTGGGACGAAGCCGGCTACTTCATCCCAGCGGCGCGTGACCTGTTGCTGACCGGCTCGCCCATACCGCATACGACGCTCTCCAATGCGCACCCGCCGCTGGTGATGCTCTGGCTGGCGTTCTGGTGGAAGCTCAGCGCCTTCACGCCGGCGGTGACGCGTATCTCGATGCTGCTGGTGGCGTCGTTCGCGCTCCTTGGGCTATGGCGGCTGTCGCGCGATGTAGCCAACGAAGCCGTCGCGCTGGCCACGGTGTTGTGCGCAGCGCTCTATCCCGTCTTCTTTGCGCAGAGCTCACTGGCCCACCTCGACATGATGGCTGCCGCCATGACGCTTTGGGGGCTGGCGATGTACGTCGAGCGAAGGCCGGTGGCCACGATAGTGTTCTTCGCCCTCGCGCCACTGGCGAAGGAGACGGCCATCATCGCTCCTATGGCGCTATTCGCGTGGGAATTGGTTTGTCCGCTGCTTGCGGAATCACGCGGCGAGGCTCTCTGCCTGTATCCGCGGGACGTGCGGCGGACTCTCTCGTTCTTGCTGTGCCTCCTTCCGTTAGCTGGATGGTTGCTCTACCATCACCATCGGACCGGCTTTTACCTCGGCAATCCGGAATACCTGCGCTACAACCTGGGAGCCACCCTCAGCCCATTGCGCTTCGTCCTAGCGATGCTGATCCGCCTGTGGCAAGTGTTTGGGTACCTCAACCTTTTCCTGCTGACTTTGGCGGCCGCAGCGGTCATGTGCCGCCCCGCTTTGCGTCAGGCTGACGGGACGTTGCGTCCACGAATCGCCGTAAGTGTACAGCTCGTCTTCGCGGTGGTGATCCTGAGCTACATTGTCGCCCTCTCGCTTGCAGGAGGCGCGGTGCTGGCGCGCTATATGCTTCCCGTGGTCCCGCTGGTGATTCTGATCTGCGTTTCCACGCTGCGCCGGCGGGCTCGGCGGTGGGCCTGGTGGATTGCCTTGACCTGTGCTGCATTCGTGGTCCAACTGTTCATTCCGCCGCCATATCGTATTGCTCCCGAGGACACGCTGCTATATCGCGATTACGTTATTCTGCACAAGCTGGCGGCCAATGAGCTTGCGCGGCGCTATCCGCAGGCCCGCGTGCTCACCGCCTGGCCGGCTTCTGATGAACTCGCGCGTCCCTTCCTCGGCTATGTCAGGCAGCCGCTGACCGTGGTTCGAATTGAGAACTTCTCGCCACCGGAGATGGTGCGCGCGTCACAAGCTGCCGACCAGTTCGACGTCGCCCTCATGTTCACAACCAAGTGGCAGCCGCCACATCCACTGTTACGCGTTCTACCGTTCGGACGGAGGTTGCAGGAGGTGTTCTTCGACTATCATGAGGACCTGCCTCCGCAATCCGCCGCGGGACTTCTCGGCGGCCGCATGGTGAGTTACCTGAACCACGACAACGAATGGGTGGCGATTATCGCGCTGGAGAAGATCCAGAATGCCGCAGATCACCAGCCTTGCGCAGCCTGCCGTTGAAGCCCCAAACTGCTGAGGTGCAGTTCACCATCCGCGATTATCGCGCCGCCGATTTCGATCGTCTCTGGCAGATTGACCAGCTCTGCTTTCCTGATGGCATAGCCTACACGCAGATGGAGCTAAGCGGTTTCATCATGAAGCGCAACGCAATCACTCTGGTTGCGGAAACGCAGACGGCGAGTACCGGCGATTCGGTCCAGGTGGTCCAGGGCGCTGACGCCAAGGGCGAGCCAATTGCCGGGTTTGTGGTTGCCCACCCGATTCGCGGAAAAATCGGTCGCATTCTCACGTTGGACATCATGCCTGAGGTGCGTCGCTTTGGACTAGCATCGCACCTTATGCAGGAATGCGAGCAGCGACTACGCGCTGCCGGCTGTACTGCGATTTACCTGGAGACGGCAGTCAACAACCAGCCGGCGTTGCAGCTCTACCGCAAGCTCGGCTATCAGATTGTTCGCACCCTGCCAGAGTACTACTCCAGCCACGCGCTGGATGCCTTTCAGATGGCCAAGCGCGTTTAGGGGCGTTTGTGCGGACCAATGCCGCATGTTACCAGCCGGGAACGAGACTCTGCCTCGTTCTCTGCTATGCTCTGCGCAGAACATGAAAGTCGCGATCCAGGGAGAACTCGGTTCCTTCAGTCACGAAGCTGCGGGGAAGATGCTGCCGCGGGCCGCCATAGTTCCCTGCGCGCGCTCGGCTGAAGTGTTCGATCGCGTCGAGAAGGGTTCCGTGCAGGCCGCTGTGATCCCCATCGAGAACTCGCTGGCCGGATCGGTGGCCGAACACTTCGACCTTCTGCTAACACGGAATGTCTTCATTCATCGCGAGTTTCCGTTGCGCATTCGGCACAACCTCATCGCGCCTGCGGAAGTGAAGTTGAGCGCCGTTCGCCGCGTATTCTCTCATCCCGTCGCGCTGGACCAGTGCCGAAATTTCTTTCGCTTGCATCCCAAGATACAGGCCGTACCTTTCTACGACACGGCCGGAAGCGTTCGCCATGTCATCGCCGAGAAACTGCAAGATGCTGCCGCGATCGCTCCTGTGCAAGCCGCCGAGCAATACGGAGGACGCATACTACTGAGGGGCATCGAGGACAACCAGCAGAACTTCACTCGTTTCCTGCTCATCAGCAAATCGCATAAGTCTGACAAAGGCGCGAACAAAACGTCCATCGGTTTTGCGCTGACGAACGTGCCGGGGGTGCTCTTCAAGGCGCTCAGCGTTTTCGCTCTCCGCGACATCGACCTAGGCAAGATCGAGTCCCGGCCGCTTCGCGGTCATCCTTGGGAGTATGTTTTCTTCGTCGACATCCTGCGCGGCGACGACGCGGCCGCCCGCAACGCTTTGCGGCATCTGGGAGAGATTGCGGAGTTCGTGAAGGTGTTAGGGATTTACCCGGCGGCCAAGTAGGCCGCGGGAACAGGGGGATGGCCTGCTCGCAGCAGCAGCGGATTATACTGTGACCAGGAGCAGCCATGACTATTACCGTGGAGATTCCGCCTGAGATTCAGGACGAACTGGCCGCCCAGGCACGTGCGCACGGCATGGAAGTGCCGGCCTACGCCGCCAGCCTGATCGAGGAGGCCGTCCGCCCCGCACAATCCGAGCGGAAAAATCGCACGGCGCCTGACCTTGATCGAACTCTGGCCGATATGGCGCAGTTCTCCCACAAGATACCCTCCTTGCCCGAGGAAGCATTTTCTCGGGAAAGCATTTACAAGGAATGCGATTGATGGGTAACAGCGAGGCCTGTCTGCTCGATAGCAATATCCTGCTGCGGATGAGCAAGAGCGACGATCCTCAGCGTAGGACGATCGAGACCGCGCTCCATGTGCTGACGGCGCGGTGCGCGCCTCTGCTACACTTCGCAGACGTTAGGCGAGTTTTGGAACGTTGCGACACGACAGGTTGGCCAGAACGGCTTCGGGTTGAGCGTGCCCGAGACGGATCGCCTTGCCCGCGTGATTGAACGTGATTTCGAGTTTCTCGCTGATAGTTCCGAGGTGCATGATCGTTGGAGAGAATTGCTGGTTGTCCACGAAATCAAGGGCGTGCAGGTTCACGATGCCAGACTCGCGGCCAGCATGTATGTTCATAATGTCCTGCGCCTTCTAACCCTCAATGTCAGGGACTTTGCTCGTTTCCATGCACTGCGCATTATTCGGCCTGCCGACGTTAAGCCGGGCGAGCCAACGGTAAGACTGGACTAATTGAGTTTGCGGCTTGCCGTTCCTGATACAATCCTGTGCCTGGAATAGGGCTGTCCGTTTCGACGGTTGCTCAGAACGAACCATGGCGAGCGACGGCCGCTTCTACGGATTCAGGGGCTCATTTAGCTATGCCGATAGCACGTCATTGGGGCGCTGGAAGGGCCTTTGGTCGGCAGTTTGAGACCGAAATTTCGGGTTATCCGCGTTGCATCCTTTGCTAACGCGAGACATCTAAAATTTGAGCGCCTTTGACTCAAGGAGTCATATGTCTAATCATAATAAAGATTTACAGCCTGTCGACCCCGAGCTTCGTGACGATTCTGCCGAAGCCAGGACGCTGCCTGTTCTACCCGTGCGAGACACGGTTTTGTTTCCTCATGCAGTGCTGCCGCTGACGGTTGGCCGCGAGAGTTCAGTCCAGTTGATCAATTCGCTGGGCGACGATAAGACGATTGTCGTGGTGGCACAGCGTGAGGCGAGGGTCGATACGCCGCAGCCGACCGACCTCTTCGCGGTAGGAAGCCTGGCCGTGGTGCACAAAGTTGTGCGCATGCCCAACCAGAGCCTGTTCGTCTTCGCCGAGGGTCTGGAGCGCGTGAAGGTGACGGAGTACACCCAGTTGATGCCGTTCATGCGCGGCACCGTGGAAACCATACCGGAGCCGCCGACGCCCAAGGGGGCCGAAATCGAAGCCTTACAGCGCAATGTATTGACGCTGTTCCAGCAGATCGTCGCTGGCTCGCCGACGCTGTCGGATGAGATCTCGACCGTTGCCGGAAACATCGACGACGCCGGCCGCATGGTCGATTTCATTGCCTCGTCGCTGCCGTCGCTGTCCACCCGCGACAAGCAGGACGTGCTGGAGACGCCCGACGTCCGTGTCCGGCTGGAAAAAATAAATCAGCATCTGGCAAAAGAGCTGGAAGTCCAGCAACTGCGCAACAAGATCCAGAGCGAAGTGCAGGACCGTGTGCAGCAGACACAGCGCGAGTACTACCTCCGCGAGCAGATGAAGGCCATCCAGAAGGAACTTGGCGAGCAGGACGAAACCACCCGCGACGCCGACGAACTGCGCCAGAAGATCGAGTCGGCGGGCATGCCCGACGATGTCAAGAAAGAGGCGCTCAAGGAACTCGGACGCCTGGCACGCATGTCGCCCATGGCTGCCGACTATTCGCTGACGCGCAACTACATCGAGTGGCTGGCAGTGCTGCCGTGGCAGAAGTCGTCGGGAGTCGAAGTGGATATTCCGAAGGCGAAGGAGATCCTCGATTCCGATCACTACGACTTGGAGAAGGTGAAGGACCGCATTCTCGACTACCTGTCGGTACGCCGTCTGCGGCCTGGGATGAAGGGCCCGATCCTGTGCTTCGTCGGGCCCCCGGGCGTGGGCAAAACGTCGCTGGGCAAGTCGATTGCGCGCGCCCTCGGCCGCAAGTTTGTGCGCCTGTCGCTGGGCGGGGTTCACGATGAGGCCGAAATCCGCGGACATCGGCGCACCTACATCGGTGCTCTGCCCGGCCAGATTATGCAGGGCATTCGCCGCGCTGAGACCAACGATCCGGTGTTCATGCTCGACGAAATTGACAAGGTCGGACGCGACTTCCGTGGCGATCCCGGATCGGCGCTGCTGGAGGCGCTCGATCCCGAACAGAACTTCAGCTTCCGTGACAACTACCTCGACGTGCCGTTTGACTTGTCGAAGGTGTTGTTCATCACCACTGCGAACATGCTCGATCCCGTGGCCGATCCGCTGCGCGACCGCATGGAGATCATCGAGCTGCAAGGCTACACCGAGGAAGAAAAAGTACACATTGCATTTCAGTATTTGATTCCGCGGCAGGTTGAGGAGAACGGCGTCACCGGCGACCAGATCGAGTTTCCGGAGGAGACGATTCGTTTCATCATCCGGCATTACACGCGCGAGGCCGGCGTGCGCAACCTGGAGCGGACGATTGGGACCATCTGCCGCAAGCAGGCGCGCCGCATCGCGGAAGGTAAGACTGGCAAGCTGACGGTTACGCCTGAACTGGTGCAGACACGCGACATGCTCGGCGGCATGAAGATTCGCGCCGAAGGCGAGATCGCCGAGCGCACCAAGCGCCCTGGCGTCGCGGTTGGACTGGCCTGGACGCCGACGGGAGGCGACGTGCTGTTTGTCGAAGCAACTAAGATGAAAGGCAAGGGCGGCCCTCCCACGATCACTGGGCAACTCGGGCAGGTGATGCAGGAGTCGGTGCAGGCCGCGTATAGCTGGGTACGGTCGCACGCCAAGGAGCTTGGGATCGACGAGGGATTTTTCGCCGATCACGACATTCACATTCACGTGCCTGCGGGAGCGATTCCAAAAGACGGACCTTCCGCGGGCGTGACCATGGCGACAACGCTGGTTTCGCTGCTAACCGATCGTCCAGTCCGTCCGCTGACCGCCATGACCGGCGAGATTACGCTGAGCGGCAACGTGTTGCCCATCGGCGGCGTGAAGGAGAAGACGCTGGCAGCCAAGCGTGCTGGCGTGAAGGACATCATCATGCCCGCCGAGAACCGCCAGAATGTCGATGAGGACCTGACGGCCGAGCAGCTCACCGGGCTGACCATTCACTACGTCAAGACCATCCAGGAGCTACTGGACGTTGCACTGCCGACCAGTCACGACGAAGTGAAGCAGGATGCAGAAATTCGCGAAGACGTGCTGAGCACGGTTCCGGTGGGATAAGAGCGTCCCATCGCAGCCAAAGCAAGGGCCATCCGTTCGGATGGCCCTGTTGTGTTGGCAGCGGTTCTGAGATTGATATACCCAGGATCGGGTAGAGCGGGCCTTAGGCCCGCTCTACCAGGGTACAGTCAGCCTGGATCTGATAGGGGAGGTTGCCTGGAGCAGCGTTTTAGACCTGCTTCACGGTTCCCCGAACAGGCGAAAGTAGAAGCTCAGCAGGCCCGAGCGGTTCCCCGGAGACTGCGACTGCTGCCAGTCATAGATCTGCCGCTCCGAAGCGCGCAAGCGCGCAAGAAACTCATCATCGGTGATGCGCCGCTTCGCCATAAGCTCTCGATTCTTGTACCTCATTTTGCCAACGCCGCGAAGTCCAACCCACCATCCGCGAAGGTACGCCGCAAGGTGTCCATTCCGCAGCGCAAACCCGAACCACAAGCATTGACAGACAACAATGCGCGGCAGCAGCCGCAAAAACACGGAGCGCGGATAATCCTTCACCAGTAGATAGATCTGATTGCGCGTGAGGTACTCGACGATTCGAGGATGCAGCACATCGCCTAACGTCGCGCTGCCAATGTGGTAGGCAACTGCGTCCGGCAAATACACGCCCGTGTAACCAAGCAGGTGGGCGCGCAACGCAAGATCGAGGTCCTCGAGATAGGCAAAGAAGTCTGTATCCAGTCGGCCTGAGAGTTCAAACGCCTCCCGGCGGTAGAGGACGGCGGCGCCGCATCCGCCCAAAATCGCCATTGGCCGGCCATACTGGCCGTCATCCTGATCGAAATGACCCAGACGATAAGCTGCGCCGGCCATCAACATCGCGTCGCCTGCGCCATCGAGATGAGTGCGCCGGGCCGCGCGCAACAGCTTGCCGGTGGCGAAGGCGAGTTTCGGGTCAGAATCGAGAGCGCGCACCAGTGTCTCAACGTAAGCGGGTTCCATCTCAATGTCGTTGTTCAACAACAGAATGAAGCGCGATTCGGTGGCCGCTACGGCGCGATTGATGGAGCCGGTGGTGCCCTCATTGGTCGTCAGTTCGATACGCCGTGTATTCGGTGGCACCGGATCGGCAAGGATGCTGTCGGCCTGCGCTTCGTTTTCGATGACGACCACTTCCCACTCGTCCGCAGGAAGCGTTTGCTGCTGGATGAATTCAAGACAGCGTTCGGTGAGGTCGGGGCGATGCAGCGAGGGAATTGCGATGGTGACGGTCTTCACGCGGCTCTGCCTCACTTCTTGTCTATCTGCACAACCCGCTCCATCTGTTCGGCGGTCCGTTGCCGCAGCCGGGGGCCTTCATACTCCAGCGCCTTCTTCTCACCGCCGAGTCCCATGCTCCGCCGCAAGTCAGAATCGGCCAACATCTTTTCGATGGCGTCCGCAAGTGCGTTGGCATCGCCGAACGGCACTACGACTCCCCCACCGCTTTCGGTCACGAGTTCGCGCGACACCGCGATATCGGCCGCAATCACCGGCTTGGCATTGGCCCAGGCCTCAAGCATCGCCAGCCCCAGCGACTCGACTCGCGAAGGCTGTGCGACCACTGTGGCCGAAGCCAGCAGGTCGCGCTTCTCCTGGTCGGCGAAGGCCGGCAGATTCAGCAACCGCGGAATGACGGAAGCATTCGCCGCCAGGTATCGCTCGAAGTCTGACATTGTAGGACCTGCCATCACAAGCCACGCGTTTGAGCCAAGTGACCAAAGAATCTTCATCGCCTCCAGCAGCGCAATAGACCCCTTCTCGAAGGTCTTTACTGCAAGCTGCAGTACGACTGGCCCATCGACGTTGTACTTCTCCCGCAAATACTCGGGATTCCCGCCCGCGACAAAATCCAGATCGATGCCGCAAGGTGCGACGACTTTCTCCGCCGTTACTCCCAAACGCTCCAGCATTAGGAGTTCGGTGTTCGTCATGCAAAAAATCTTTGCGCACCGTTGCAAGATATTGAGTTGGTATGGCTGCAGGTAGTGCCGCGCCACCTCATCGTTACCCTCTTCGCCGAGGTGGGCGCATGGAGTGGCAACCATGGGCACGCCTCGCGCTTCTGCGGCCTGCAATCCGGCATACATCAGGTTGGTGTAGGGCAGAGGGCCGATATGAAAAAGGTCGGCATCAACCCTGCGAAGGGCCTCGTGCAGGCCAGGAATACGAAACGAGGGCCGCCAAAATTGCGCCTTCCATCTCCAATAAGGGAGCATCCCCAGCAGGCGGCTCATGCGGCGGAGAGTCTTGTTGTAGCTGATCGGGAAGCGGCGCACCGTCACGCCATCGACGGAAATCTGCTCTGCGGGGAATGTTTTGAGTCCTGGCAGCCAGAAGGCTTCCAGGTCGTCGGCGACGGTGGTGAATACGGTGACGCGATGCCCGCGCTCCACCAGATGCTTTGCGATCCCCAAAAGGGAGTTTTCATATCCACCGCGGTAAGGATAAAAGCGAGGAAGTACGAGGGCGACATGCATCGCAAAGGACCGGCCATTACCGCGAAAACCTAAATGTTAAATGATTTCGCCGGGCGGTGCCGTGCCCGAGCAAACTCGACAAGCGGAACCTTCAGTGGCTCGGGAGGTTCAGATCGGTCATTCCACGCAGCAGTTCCCGCTGCTCATCGGTGAAGTTATTGCGGTACTGATCCGAATTCAGCGCTTGACTGCGCGCATCCGGCGGCATTCCCCGCAAGCGCCGGTAAGCTTGTGAAACCTTTGCCCGCTGGTCTTCGGGCAGGTTGTGATATTGCTGGAACAAGTTGCGGGCGCTCGTCTGCTGCTGCGGCGTCATGTGTTCGAAAGTCTCCATCCGGTCGAGGATCTGCGCCTTCTTCTCAGGAGGCTGGTTGTTGAAGTTGCGCAGACGGTCGAGCAATTGATTCTGCCGGTCCGGTGGAAGCTTGTTGAAACCGGGGTCCTGTTTCAGTTGCTGCTCTTGCTCCGCGGGCGGAAGATTTCCATACTTGCGCAGCCAATCGCCGCGATGAGGCCCAGGGCCCTTGGGCTGGAACTGATGAGCGCTGCTGCCGTTCTGAGGGTTTGCCATAAGAGCAGAACTCTTGGGAGGTTGGTTGGCCGCTTTTGCGCTTGACTTCTGCCATCCTGGAAAAATCGCCAGCGCCGGCACTGTACCGCATAGCAGTACCAGTAGCGCCAGGATGGACTTTGAAGCCCGCACAACTCTTACCTATTCCGTAGAAGACTGCCCGTCAAGCGCGTCGAACTCAGAAAACAGATCCGCGTTCTTGTCAAGATACTGCAAATCGTTGACCGCGTTTCCGGAGGCATTTACCCGGACTACGTTGTCCTTGGTGGCGACTGTATTGCGGTCCGGGAAATTACCCACCTCCAGCATACTGACCCCGACTCCCACCAGCAGCATGGCCGCAGCCGCAACCACGGGCCGTCGCAACCAGGCCAGCCAGCCGGCAGGTTGCGCCGCAGCTTCCTCGCGCACTCGCGCCCGCAATCTGGAGCCGAAATACGGCGAAGGCTCCGGTGCCTGCCACTCATCCAGCAATGCCATGGTTTGCCGGAACGAAGCCAGGTCCTGAGCACACGCCGCGCAACTCCGCAGGTGTTCCTGCACCTCGGGCGAAGCCGCCTCCGGCCCGCTCAACAAAGTTTCCATCATCTCTTCGCGAATGTTCTCGCACTTCATAACCGCACCTTACTTCCTGCTTACAAAAACCGTTGTAACGTTTGCCGCAGCGTTTCATAGGCCCGGAACAATAGCGACTTGGTCGCCGATTCGCTCAACTTCAGGACGGCTGCAATCTGCTTGTAGTCCATGTCCTGATACTTGTGCATGATTACGGCCATGCGCTGGCGCTCAGGCAGCGCCTCCACCTGATGTCGTATGGCCGCCAGCCGTTCCCGGCGCAGGATCGTTTGCTCGGCGTTCAGACTGCCGTCCGCCACGTCCACCGTCAAGCCCGTTTCGGTGTCCGGCTCGTCGATGTTGACCGTGTTCTCCGGGCGCTCGTACTTGGTATCGCGC
>Ga0209040_10002216_pt1 | contig 15350 bp, 13 predicted proteins | sample BogFormECP12_OM3_FD_188240 | JGI IMG/M metagenome (GOLD analysis project Ga0209040, IMG submission 188240) | Bog forest soil microbial communities from Calvert Island, British Columbia, Canada - ECP12_OM3 (SPAdes) (version 2) | ecosystem: Environmental > Aquatic > Freshwater > Wetlands > Bog ...
GCATTCCGGGAGATTCTGCTATGGAACTGCCAATGGACAAGCACTACGAGGCCCGCATCATCGAGCGCCGCGATATCGCGCACGATTTGTGGCTGATTCGCGTCGATCCCGGAGGAGCGTTCAAGTATCTTGCCGGCCAATACGCCACGTTGGGCGTTGAATTTGAGGGCAAGCGCCTGGAACGCGCCTACTCCATCGTTTCGTCGCCCTACGAAGAGATCCTGGAATTTTTTATCGAATTGGTGCCCCAAGGCCTGCTCACACCGCACCTTTACAAACTGCACGTCGGCGACACGCTGCTGTGCCGCAGAATTTCCAAAGGCCGCTTCACACTGGATTTGCGCAGCGGCCGCAAACATCACCTGCTGCTTTCCACTGTCACCGGCATTGCCCCCTTTGTCAGCTACGTGCGCACGCTGTATCGCGATTGGAAGGAAGGCAATAGCCCCATGCCCGGCGATCACAAGCTGTATTGTCTGCAGGGTGGCAGCCGCTCCTGGGAACTCGGCTATCGCGACGAAATGGAAAAAGTCGCCGCGGAAGTTCCCTGGTTCAAATTCGCCACCACCATCAGCCGCCCGTGGGAAGACGAAGCGTGGACCGGAGAAACCGGCCGCGTCGACGATTTAATCCGCAAATACACCGATGTGTGGAGTCTGCGCCCCGCGGAGACCACCGGATACCTCTGCGGCCATCCCAACATGGTGGAAAACGGTCGCGGCATCCTGCAGCGCGCCGGATGGAAGAAAGACGCCCTGTTTGAAGAGATCTACTTCCAACCCGGCAAAGAAGCGGAAGAATAAAGGCAAGAAGTCAGCCGAGAATAGAACCCCCATCGAGCGCAATTTCAAACCCTTTGGGGTGCACCCAGCGGCTTGGTACTGAGCAAAGGGTTCGTCGCGCGGTCCGATGTCTTGTACAGACTTGTAAACCGCACGCGAACAAACCAATAAATCATGCTCACCGCCACGATCAGCACCGGCACGTTCAGGAGATGAGTTTTGATCAGCGCCGCGGGGAAATGTTGCTGCTTGCCGACGAACAAAGAGGCCGTACCAATGAACAGCGCCAGGCCCATGCGCACCAGATGACGCGCGATGCGTGCTGCGCCAGAAACGCCGCCGCGCAGCAGCATGCGCAGGTCCCAGACAGCGCAAAGCAGAGCCACCGTTCCGAATATGAAATAGGGCGCGGCGGGAATTCCATCTTTAAAGGTCCCGCCAGTCACCACGCGAAAGCCTAGGTATAAAGCGCACGCTCCGTCCGCGAACGCCACCAGCATCGCGCCGCGTTCAAATAGTCCGGTTTCGCCCGCACTGCGCTTTACCGTCGACCACGCGGTGGCCACCAGGTAGCAGGTCAAGATGCCGACAATGACGTTTCCCGGCTGCTGTTTCATGGCGCCCATAAACGCGCCGGTTCCCCCCATCATCAACATGCCCGCGAAAAATGCGTTTCCCGTCGAACGATGCATGCGCGCGCCTTTGCGAAAAACCAAGGCCGTCCACCCAGCCAGCAAGCCGATGATCGCACCGAAAATATGCAGAACTAATACAGATGAAAAGTTCATAATGCTACCCCTTATCGCAGCTTTTTCGCTGCAAAGCCCTGCGCCTTCCATCGCTTTTTGCGAAGAATCGAATCCATTCGCCGGCCAAATCAAATCGGTTCGCGATATCGCCGCACCCGGACCGCTGCGGCGAGAAATATCCCCGCGAACGCCAGGCCGATCCACAGCCCCGGACTCCCCAGGAAATGCTCCGGAGTAATGTGTGTGTGTGGATCCATGGGTAAGGTGCCCGGCGCCATGACAGCTTCCGTGCCGCTGCCCGTCAGCAGCCGCTCCAGGGATTCGGCGAAATGCGCGGTGTTGAACAACAGCTTCTCGAGGGCGCAGACTGCCAACGGCGGCAACACGGCCCAGAGTAACGCCGCCCGCCGCGCCCAGGCGGAGACCAGCAGGAGCCACGCGAAAGCGGGTGCGCACCCCAGGACGTGCACCGTCGCCAGGTGGTAGAGCAGCAGCAGCGAACTCTGGACTAACGACACTTGCGCCCAGTACGCCGTGACACTCAGGCCGCTGACGGCCAGTACCGCGCTGCTCAGCGACAGCATGATGAACTGCGTAACAACGGTGACGGCAAAGGTGAGCAGCGGGAGCACCACGAAGGGGATGCTCGCCTTCGCGGCCACGGTCGTGAAGTCCGAGACCGGCAGAGATTTCCAGAACAGGATGCTACGATCGCGACGCTCTCTTTGCAGCGCCTCGATGCAGTAGAATACGGCGACGATCAGGAAAGTCCCCATGAGCAGAGCCGCCGCCATGTCATAGGGCTGGACGATGGTTTCGTGCTGCTTCATCGTGTCAAAGGCTGTCGCCCGCACCCTTTGGGGCAGATGCACCATGCTGATCGCGAAGCCGAACAGGAATAGCGTGGCCACCGCCAGCGGCGCGACATAGATCGCACGGTTTTCCCAAAATTCGCGGCGCACGGCCCAGTAGATCCGCCGCATCGCCGGGATGGGCCTGAGCGGCATGACCTGCGATTCCACCGAAGACTCGGGCATGACGTTCGATGGAGTATTCATCGAGCCGCTCCTTGTGCAGGTCCCGCCTGATTTCCCATCAGCGCCACAAACACGTCCGCAATCCCGGGCCTGCGCACCTCGCCAAGCGCGGCCAGTTGTTGACGGTTGACACCATCAAACAAAAGGACCGTGCGACCGAACAGCTGGCGCTCATGAATTGGCCGGAGCGCCCGAGCCGGGGCGAGATGGTCGGGATACACCATCAGTTCCAGATACCGCGATTCCAATTCCTCCATGCTGCAATTGAAAACGATGCGACCACGGTTGATGAACATCACGTCGGTTAGGACCTCCTGTATCTCCTCCACCTGATGGGTCGTCACCAGGATGGTGCGGCTGCCATCGAAGTAGTCGTTCAGCAAGGAATCGTAGAACTGCTTGCGATACAGAATGTCCAGTCCCAGAGTCGGCTCGTCCAGCACTAGCAACTTCGCATCGATGGCCATCACCAGAGCCAGATGCAGCTGCGTCACCATGCCCTTGGACAGTTCCCGCACCTTGCTGGTGCGCTTGATCGTTGTCTTTGCCAGAAAGGCCTCCGCCTTCGCCCGGTCGAATCGCGGATGTACACCTGCCACGTAGTCGAGCGCCTGCGACACTCTTATCCAGCGCGGCAGCACCGCGACGTCCGCAATAAAGCACACATCGCGCATGAGTTGATCGCGCTCGCTCCAAGGGTCGCGGTCCAGGACTTTCAGTTCTCCCCGATAGGAGGTAAGACCGACAATGGCGTTGAGCGCCGTGGTCTTGCCCGCGCCGTTCGGCCCGATCAGCCCAAGAATGCGCCCTTCTTCCACACGCAAGTCGACGCCATCCAGCGCGATCGTGCTGCCGAAAGCTTTCCGCAGGCCGCGTGCCTCTATGACACTCATGGCTTCATCGGCTCCTTTGCACCAGCATTCGGCGACGAGACAGTAGCGGCGGCGTCCAATAATTCTTGCGGTGTTAGCCCCAGCCGCCGGATGGAGGCGGACACCCTCGGCCACTCTTCCGCAAGAAACCTCTGGCGTTCGCTCCGCAACAGCAACTCGCGCGCGCCGGCATTGACGAACATCCCGCGTCCTCGCTTGCTCTCCACCACTTGCTCGTCCACCAGTTCTTGGTAGCCCTTCAGCACCGTGAGTGGATTGACCCTATATTCCGCCGCTACGGTGCGCACCGAAGGCAACGGATCGCCTTCTCTGAGCACCCCATCAAGAATCATGTCCACGACACGATCGCGGAGCTGGCGGTAAATCGGCTGATTGTCATTCCACTCACGTTCCATCATGTTTTCCAGATTGCTTTACCCGCGTACTTCATTTCGCGCGCCGGAGGTCCAGGTGCGCATGCATCGGCTTATCCCCGGGCATCATGTACGTCCAGTCCTCGGTGTGATGGTTGGCGTCGACGATGGTGAACACCGCGTGGTGCATGTGTCCGTACTCCGTGCTTCCCGAGACATCGATAAAGTCGAATTCGACCGTTTTCCCGTCCACCGAGGTCCGGGCAACCATCCGCGGCCGGTTCCCGGCGTCGCAATAGTGCGTTAGCACCAGCCGTTCGCCGTCCAGGTACAGCATCGTAACCGGATGGTCGTACTGTGCCGGGTCGTCCGGCGTTCCCGCTCCCTTCATCTCATGCACCAGCGCGTTTCCCCGGGAGGTTACGCGCAGCGAAATCTCCGCGAGCGTCCCCTCCTTGATGTCCGCTTGCGGCGGGTTGGCGCTCACCGGACCTTTCCAGGTACCTGCCAGGCTCTTGAGTAGTGTGAAAGACTTTTGCGCGTCGGACTGCTCGGCGGCTGGTGCTGCGGACTGCGCGAAAGTTGCCGCGGTGAGGGACATCAGAACAAGGGCCGAAAGTACAAGACCAAGGGATCTCATCTTCGTTCTCCTTAACTCCAACTTGCTTGGCGTTCGGAGCGGGTTTCTTGGCCTGCCTCGAGCGCGGGGCGATCAATTTGGGACCGACAACTAGTGTTATAGTTAACTATAACACTAAGCGGAACGCAAGCTTTTTCTTCTCTTTCTCGAAACTCCTGTTTTTCCTACTATCCCTATTAGAAACAGTTGTTTATGAAACACAGTCCAGCTTGGCTCACGCCGCATTGCCGGGCACGCGCCAGCGCTCTTGGCCCTTGAAGGCTTGGATATCGCCGCTTGATCTAGGCAGGGAATTGGAATTCAGTGAGGGATTCAAGGAGAAAAAATCGCAATTTGCGAGAACATCGTGCTCGCGAAAAGAGCGCACGTCCTCAGTCGTAAACTGCCGCAACATCAACCCAAATTCAGACGCTGCGTTTACGTATCCTGCAGTGCGCAGACGAAATAGCCGCGCGCGAGAACCCCGCTAGATTTCGAGCGCAGTCCGGAGTCCGCTTCGCAGATCTCAGATGCCGCGATGTTCTTCAGCCAGCTCCTGCGTTACGTCCTCAATCGTGGCCAGCGGACATACCACATGCACCTGCTCATCAGGCTGGCTCACATCAATCCTTATGGCTCCGTGGTGCGTGCTGATCGTCACGTGCTCGTCGCCGTCCTTCACTTCCACCAGCACCGAATCGGGAAATCTCCCCAGCTCATGCGCCACGGCACGCGCCACGGGCATAAATTCGCGGCCTTCGCGGAAGGCCTTCTGCATATCGCGTCGCGGCATCAGTTGCATGGCCATGGGAATCGCCGCCGCCGGTAGCCACACATGCACGTGCGAACCGTTCGCACGATATTCATCGACATCCACGCGCATTACGCCCTCGCGAAAGGTGTATGCGCCGGTTACTGCCACGGCCCCAACGATGCCCAGACCCACCTTCGCCAGCAGAATCATCGCGTCCCTCCCCCCGGTCCATCAACCGCGCCGTTCGTATTCTTCGAGTCGATCCACACGCGCACAGTGTTTTCTTCATCCTTCACCGAAACGAGTTCGGTATCGCCCTGTACCGAGAGCATGCGCAGCCCAGCGACCAGGTCCAACTCATCCTTCTTCCCCGAAAGCAGCGCATCCACCACCGACATCGGGATTTTCACTTCTACGTGAGAGACATTCGCGGTCACGGCTGCTTTGCTCGGGTGATCGCGATCCGCCGACTTCTTGTCGTCCTGATCCTTTTCCTGGGAATCCTTGTTCGCGTGGTGGTGATGCGCTACATGCCCCGAGGCATCCGTAACGTGCACCAGCAGGAATCCACCCTGCTTGGCCACCCGTACATCCTCCCCATCCTTGCCGTTCACGGTCACAAATTCGCCATCTTTGGAGCCGCGCACCGCCTCGAGCACCGCGCGCAAGTCCACGCCTTCCTCATCCAGCTTGTCGATGGTGATTTTGCCCCCGTGCAGCTGGTTTTTGTTGATCGCCGGCAGGACTTTTTCCGCCAGTTCCAGCGGCACATTCACGCACACGGTTTCACCCTTGGAGTCTGTGCTCACCACCCGCACATGCAGCCAGCGGTCGCCGCTGGGCGTGCTCTGCGCGTAACCGGCCAGCGGCGCGAGTAGCAACGCGGCAGCCAGCAGCAAGGGCGGTGTCTTAAACGATTGCAGGGAAGTACGATTCAGCAAAAGGCTCATAGCGTAGATCTCCTTCAGCGATGACCAACCGCCAGTGCAGCCTTGCGGTGCAATCGCCGCCGGCAGTCTGCCGGCGTTTGATAGGAATACGCTGGCCGAGGAAGAAAAGTTCCAGACCTTGCGGAAGATTTTGCGGCTAACTCTTGGACCACTTCAGGTACACAGCGCCCAGCGGCGGTAGCCTCAGCTCCAGGGAATAGGGCCGGCCCCGGTGCGGAACCGCTTTGGCATGGACGTTGCCTTCATTGCCGACATTGGACCCGCCGTAACGCTCCGCGTCGCTATTCAAGACTTCGCGATAGCTGCCCGGTTCGGGAACCCCGATGCGATACTTCTCGCGTACCACCGGCGTGGCGTTCAGCACCGCCACCACAAAATCTCCCGGCGTGCGCCCTCGCCGGATAAAGGACAGCACGCTGTTGTCCCCGTCGTTGGCATCGATCCACTCAAACCCCTGCCAATCGAAATCCACCTCGTGAAGTGCGGGCTCGGCGGCGTACAGATGATTTAGGTCGGCGACTAAGTGTTGCACCCCGCGGTGCGAATCCCAGCGAAGCAAGTGCCAGTCCAGGCTGTGCTTTTCCGTCCATTCGGCGCGCTGCGCGAATTCCTGACCCATGAACAGCAATTTCTTGCCCGGGTGCGCGTATTGATACGCGTACAACAGGCGCAGATTCGCGAACTGCTGCCACATGTCTCCCGGCATCTTGTGCAGCAGGGAATTTTTTCCGTGCACCACTTCATCGTGCGAGAAGGGCAGCAGGAAATTTTCCGTGAACGCATAAATCAGCGAAAACGTCAGCTTGTTGTGTTCATACTTGCGGTGAATGGGGTCGGAAGAAAAATATTTCAGCGTGTCGTTCATCCACCCCATATTCCATTTCAGGCTGAAGCCTAGTCCGCCCAGATACGTCGGCCGCGAAACGCTGGGCCACGCCGTGGACTCCTCGGCAATCGTCAAAATGCCCGGAAAGCGTTCGTAGGCCACCTGGTTCAGCCGTTTTAGGAACTCGATGGCTTCCAGGTTCTCACGCCCGCCGAATTTGTTGGGTACCCACTCGCCCTGCTTCCGCGAATAATCCAAATACAGCATCGACGCCACTGCATCCACGCGCAGGCCATCGATGTGATATTTGTCCAGCCAGAAGAGCGCGTTAGAAATCAGGTAGTTCTGTACCTCGTTGCGCCCGTAGTTATAAACCAGCGTGCCCCAGTCCGGATGCGAGCCCTGCCGCGGGTCGGAATGTTCGTAAAGGTGTGTGCCGTCGAATTGCGAGAGGCCGTAGGTGTCGCGCGGAAAATGCGCGGGCGTCCAGTCCAAAAACACGCCTAGGTCCGCCTGGTGGCAGCGGTCGATGAACTCCATAAAGTCCGTCGGCGAGCCAAATCGGCTGGTCGCCGCGTAATACCCAATGGTCTGATAACCCCACGAGCCGTCGAACGGATGCTCCATGATCGGCAGCAGCTCGATGTGCGTATAACCGAGTTCTTTCACATACGGAATCAGCTGATCGCCCAATTCCCGATACGTTAGCCAGCGATTTTTTTCCTCCGGCAACGTGCGCCACGAACCCAGGTGTACTTCGTAAATCGCAATAGGCGCATCCAGCCACTTCCTCGTTCGGCGCCGTTCGATCCAGTCGCCGTCATCCCACGTATGCGTATCCAGCCGCGCCACCACCGACCCGGTATTCGGCCGCAGTTCGGAACGAAACCCGTACGGATCCGCCTTCAATGGCAGCATATTTCCCGCCGGCCCGATAATTTCGTATTTGTAGATCGCGCCTTCCTTCAGCTCCGGGACGAACAGCTCCCAGATGCCGGAAGACCCGCGCGGCCGCATCACATCCACGCGCCCGTCCCACCGATTGAAGTCTCCGACCACGCTTACACGTTTCGCGCTCGGCGCCCACACCGCGAAGTGCACCCCGCTCACGCCTTCGTGCGTGACCACGTGCGCGCCCAATTTTTCGTAGGTATCGTAGTGCCGCCCTTCGCCCATCAGGTACAAATCGAATTCGCTGATGGAATAGGGGAAAGCGTAGGTGTCATACACCTCATGGTGCTCGCCGTGGTGCGTGACGAAATGAATTTTGTAGCTGGCTGGCGCGGGTGCCGTATTGGAACTGGAAAGAAACGTAGCCTCAAAAAATCCTTCGGGCCGCAGCTTCACCGCGTCCACAACCTTCGCCATAGCCACCGGCGGACGCTCCGCCGCCGTGCTGCTCAACGAAATGCTGGCTTCCGCTGCCCACGGCAGGAAAAATCGTATCGCCCATCCGCCGGACACCGGGTGCGGACCCAGCAAGGCAAAGGGATCCCCGTTGCGTCCGGAAACCAGCGCGTCCATGCTGCGCTGCAGAGCTTTCTCCGGCGTTTCTCTCGGCGTCTCCTGCGAAGCGGTCGTCAGCGATGGGATGGTTTCTTCGGCCAATGTTTGCCTCAGCAAAGCTTACCCGGCAAGCGACACGCAAACGGGAACATACACCGTAAGGGATTCTATGGTCTAGCCGAAGCAATTTGCAAACCCCGCGCCCACCGGCCAGGTATTTTGCGGTGGGGCAGTTTACCCTGCGCTTTGCTCGAAGGGCTTGACGCCACTTCTTCCGCTCGCGGCACCGCCACAGATCGTCCACCGTGTATTGGCGCGGTGCGCGCAACCCGAGGCCGCAATCGCCCCAGAGAGTTCGCCTCGCACTCGTTCTTTCCTTGCAATTCTCCACCTGCCCGCTGACAATCAAGCGCCCTAATGGCCACGACTTCCGACGTCCTTCCGCGATCTCCAAACGCTGGCCTCAACCGCATTCTGCTCTTACTCGCTCTCTCCGTTTTTCTCAACTACATTGATCGCAGCAATCTCTCCGTCGCTGCCCCGCTGCTCAAAGACGAACTGCATATCTCCGCTTCGCAACTCGGCGTTCTGCTTTCGGCATTCTTCTGGACCTACGCGGCGTGCCAGCTCGCTTCCGGATGGCTCGTGGATCGCTTCGACGTGAAATGGGTCTTCGTTGCTGGTTTTTTTCTGTGGTCCGTCGCGACGGCCGTCACCGGGCTCCTTCACAGCTTCGCGGCCCTGCTCGCCGTGCGCGTCATGTTGGGCATGGGCGAATCCGTCGCTTATCCTTCCTACTCTAAAATCATCGCCGGACATTTCCCGGAAAATCGCCGCGGCTTCGCCAACTCCATGGTCTCCGCCGGCCTCTACCTTGGCCCCGCCGTAGGCCTGCTCCTCGGCGGACCGTTGATCGCTCAGCTCGGTTGGCGGCCCTTTTTTCTGCTCCTCGGATTTGGCAGTCTGCTTTGGCTGGTTCCCTGGCTCGCCTGGATGCCGGACCGTGGCGCCGTTCCTTCCGGGAGTCATCAGCAACTCAGTTTTTTCACCATTTTGCGCCAGCGCTCCGCCATCGGCACCTGTCTCGGCCTGTTCTGCGGCAACTACTGCCTCTATTTTCTGGTCACCTGGCTGCCGTTCTATCTCGTACGCGAACGCCATTTTTCGCTGCGCGAAATGTCTCTCATCGGCGGCGCCGTGTTTCTTACCGGCGCCGCTTCCGCAGCCGTTACCGGCAAACTCTCGGATCTTTGCATCGTTGCTGGTGCCTCGCCTACTCGCGCCCGCAAAACGGTGTTGGCCCTCGCCTGCTTGTGCTTTGCCATGGCCGTCGCCGCCGCCGTTTACTCCCCGCGCACACTGTGTATCGCGTGTTTGCTGGTGGCTGCCGCAGCCATCGGCGGCGGCAGCTCCAATATCTGGGCCGTCACGCAGCGCCTTGCCGGGGTACGCGCCGTGGGCCGTTGGTGTGGCTTGCAACTGTTTTTTGCCAATCTTTCTGGGATCGTGGCTCCCGCCCTCACCGGTTTCCTTGTGGACCGCTCTGGAAACTTTCATTCCGCTTTTCTCGTGATGGCCGCTGTCTCCGCTTTGGGTGCGCTGGTCTGGGTCTATGTCATCGGACCGATCGAACCTGTCGCTTGGCCGTCCAACTCCTAGCTGCGTGGTGTCGGATCTAGCAAACACGTCTCTCGGAGGTCGCAGCTGTGGTGTGGCGATGGGAAAGGGAGAATTTCTTTAGACGGCGGTTGAGGGTTTCCGCGCCCGAGTCCATCCCTCAACCGCCGCTAGTGGTGGAAACTTTCGCTCCCACCAAGTTCGTTCCGTCAGGGGGATCGAACGAGTGTAGATTCGCACCTGGCCGTATGCGCCGCAACGGTAATCGCGCGGCGCATCAGAGTGATTTGAATGCAGATGAAGACTTTCGCGAAGCGTTGAACACAGGTTAAAAAATGGCCATTTCGGCGGCGTAAGGGGCCGTGGTTTCCCGGCGAATAGGCGGTCGCGCTGGTCGCTTGCGGGGCGTGACAGCGCACGGTAGAGTCCCTAGCTCGGGGTTTGTTGCCGACTTTGGAATTCTAAAGGCTTTGGCGAAGGAGTTTTTCGTGGCGATGAAAAAAATATTCCGGGTCCGCAACGCGATGGCGATGCTCCTTCTACTTTTCGCGTACGGAATCTTCTCGGCGAAGCCAACGCCGGCACAGGACCGCGGCCAAGCCCGTTCCATGGTCATCTCGCGCAACGGCATCGTGGCCGCCGAATCTCCCCTGGCCGCGCAAGCCGGGGTACAAATCTTGCAGCACGGCGGTAACGCCGTTGACGCAGCCATCGCCACCAATGCCATGATGGGCGTTGTCGCACCCATGATGAACGGCATCGGCGGCGATTTATTCGTAATCGTTTACGACGCCAAGGCCAACAAACTCTACGGCCTCAACGCCAGCGGCTGGGCTCCCAAAGGACTCACGCCTGAATATCTCCACAAACAGGGCCTGCGCGATATGCCCCAGCAGGGCATCAACTCGGTCACTGTTCCTGGAGTCGTCGATGGCTGGCAAAAACTAGCCGATCGCTTCGGCCGTAAAAAACTCGCCGAAGACTTGGCCGCCGCCATTCGCACCGCGCAAGACGGCTTTCCCGTCCCAGAAATGACCGCGGCCATTTGGGGCCTGGAAGTCGATCATCTGCGCGCCGACGATGCCGCGACAAAAACCTATCTGCCGCAGGACCGCGCTCCGAAGACCGGCGAAATTTTCCGTAATCCAGATTTGGTCCAGTCGCTGCAAGAAATCGCCAGCGGCGGACGCGACGCTTTCTACAAAGGCGCGATCGCAGCAAAAATCCTCGATGCCATGAAGCGCCACGGCGGCGTCATGACCGCGCAAGACCTCGCCGAATATTCCAGCGAGTGGAACGAGCCAATCTCCACCACCTACCGCGACTGGACCGTCTACGAAATGCCGCCCAACGGCCAGGGCCTTGCCGCCCTGGAAATGCTCAATATTCTCGAAACATTTCCCCTCGGACAAAAAGACACCGCCTTGGGCTCCACCAAAGCGCTGCAAGCCGAAATCGAAGCCAAAAAATTGGCCTACGCCGACCTCGCCAAATACATCGGCGACCCGCGCAAGCAAAAACTCCCAACCGCCACGCTGCTTTCCAAAGCCTGGGCAACGGAACGCGCAAAACTAATCGACCCGGACCACGCTAACTGCGACGTGCAGCCAGGTCTGATCGCCGGCGGCAACGACACCACCTATCTCAGCGTGGTGGATCGCGACGGCAACATGGTTTCGCTCATTCAGAGTAACTACTCCGCCTTCGGCTCCGGCATTGTCGCCGCCGGCACCGGCTTCGTGCTCCACAATCGCGGCGGACTCTTCAGTCTCGATGCAACTTCGCCGAATCTGCTCGCCGGCCGCAAACGCCCGCTGCACACCATCATTCCGGCGTTCGCGCAGAAGGGCGACACGCGCATGGCCTTCGGCATCATGGGCGGCTGGAACCAGTCGCAAGCCCACGCCCAATTCATCCTCGACATCGCCGACTTCAAAATGAATATCCAAGCCGCTCTCGAGGCCCCGCGCTTTACCAAAAAGTCCTTTGCCGGTTGCGACGTGGAAATGGAAAACCGCTTCAACGGCAAAGTCCGCGACGAACTAACCGCCAAGGGCCACAAAATCGAACTAAAGGGCGCTTTCTCCAGCGATATGGGTGGTGGTCAAGCCGTCCTCCGCGATTTCGCCACCGGCGTGAACTACGGCGCCTCCGACCCCCGCAAAGACGGCGAAGCCATTCCAGAATTGCCGCCAAACTAACGGCCGAACCGTGGCACCCCCTCGCGACTCTTCAGCGAGACAAAATGCCCAAGAAGTGCACCAGAGGGGAACAGTTCTGCCCAAACGGCTACTTTTTCCTTTTGGAACGAATCTAAGTCACGTTATATCTGCGATTTAGCATGGAAAGAGTGGCCCGTCAGATGCACCTGTACTAAGGGTCAGGGTACGCGGCCCCGCAGCTACGCCACCCTCAGCCGGAGCTCTTAATGGGTACTCTCTCCTTCGCCCTGCCCGTGTCTACCCGCCTTTGCGCGTCGCCGTGCCGCCCGTTGCTCAGGAGTTCGTTCCCCAGGATCGCCCCCATTTTGCTGGTTCTCGTGACCATTTTTCTCCTCTCTCCGGCGTGCCGCGCGCAGACTGCAGATGTGACCGGGCGCTACCAGTGCGTGCAGGTGAAAGTGGCGCAGAAGGTGGTGCCGTGCAAGGCCGCTCCGCTCATCCTGAAGAACGATGGACGCTTCGAGCTGCGCGGCTGGGAAGGCAGCTACCTCGTCAACGGACAGTGGGTGGAGCTCTCCGACTCGCTGTTGAAGGCCCGCGCCAAGATAGAACCGGGCCACCGCATCGTTTTGCGTTATTACGGGGATAACGGATTGGTGGAGATGATTTATGAGCGCCGCGTCGCGGAGCTTGGAAAGACGAAACTCAGCTGACGCCCCAATCAATCCATCGGTCCACCCCCCCTGGGGTTTTTTGAAAGATTGTGATTCTACAGGGACTTAAAGTACCTTTGTTTTCACACTCTTTCGCAAGTGTTCATTTTGAATGGGTTAGCTGGCTTTTTTGGTTACTCCTTTATAACTAGCGGGGCGTGCTTTTCGCGAGCCTTTGTACGGGGACACACTTCTACGCGATTCGTAGTATACCAAAAAGATACATCTGTTGTCAAGTACTAGTTTTAGAAAATGGCAATTTCTTCGGAAGGTAGAACAGGGCTATGGAACGCGTCGCGCAGCAGGCCCGAATCCCTGCCAGTCTTAACCAGTGCTAACCGGTGTTAACGACGAGCTTTGAGGGCTAGCATGCCCGCAGCCAATGCTCCCGCGAACAGCAGCGAGGCGGAGCCAGGTTCAGGGGTGGATGCGGTCCCGGCTGCTACGGAGAAGCTAGCGAGATTGCCGTCCGCAGTATAGAACGTCCAGGACGCAGGCAGGCCAGCCCCGCCGAAGGCGATGGTGGCGGTATTGCCGCTGTCCGTCTCGCTGAGGAATGAAGCCAACGAAGAGGCCAAGCCCGTGGTGCAGGGACCGGTCAAAGGGTTACCAAGACTATCGACCGGGCCGCCGGTTGGGTCGGTGAAATTATCGCAAGCGAAGTTGCCGTAGGCGTCGTTGATGTTGTTGAGGTTCAAGCTCAGCACGGAACCTTGGGCGATGGAGGCCGGCAGAGTGAAGACGTCGAACAGACTTACATCGCCCGCGCCATCATTGGTTACGAACTGATAGACGCTGGCACCGTCGACAGTTTCAAACGGCGTCGAGGAATACTGTCCACAATTCTCGGTATTGGTGGTAAGACTGCAAGTGGCAAAGCTTAGACCCACGCCATTGTTGGAGGCGCCTTTGTCCTTACGGATGGGACCAGCCATAACAACGGAGGCCCCGAGGAGGAATACAACGACACTCAGCAGGAGCAAGCTTCGGGTAATACGCATGGTGTAGAAATCCTTCAAAAATTAAATTTGGCTACGCCGAACAGCGTCGGGCTGGGGACCACGCGACGGCGACTATATTGCAGATACGGGGTCGATGTAAAGGGCTTTTCTGGGGCTCACGAATGCCGCGAAACTTGGGCCGTTGATCGGTCAAAATCCAGTAATAAACTGTTCGCCATCAGCGTCATACGCCGTCGAATTTTGTGCGCAAGGCTGACGTGTCCGTTGCATCCAAGCTGTGGCATAATCCAACCATCCGCGAGATTCCTCTATGGCCGATCCGAACTCGAGCCAGCCCCTTGACGACCGCCCAAATCTTGTAGACGCGACAGACAATGGCGAAACTCTAGTCGGCGAGGATGTGGCCCAGGACAAGTCCTCACCCGGCAATTCCGCATTTGTAAAGGGACAAGTCCTGGCGGGCCGATTCCGCGTCCTGCGCTTCGTCGCCCGCGGCGGCATGGGCGAAGTGTACGAAGCGGAAGACCTGGAGCTGAGTGAACGCGTCGCGCTGAAGACCGTGCGCTTCGAGATGGCCGACAACGAGCGCACCGTAGAGCGGTTCAAACGGGAAATCCAGCTCGCCCGTAAAGTCACACACCCCAACGTTTGCCGCACCTTCGATGTGTTTCGCCATGCGGAGCAGGTTGCCGGCGGCGCGTCTCGCGAGACGCTAATCGTCAGCATGGAACTGCTGCGCGGGACGACTCTGGCGCAGCGCATTCAACTCGATTCCCGGATTTCTACGGCGCTGGCCCTGCCGATTGTCGAACAGATCGCCGCTGGATTGCAGGCCGCGCACGACGCCGGCGTCATTCACCGGGATTTCAAGAGCGCGAACGTCATTCTCGTTCCCGTCGCGGGCAGTCCGGGTGGCGTGCGTGCGGTTATCACCGATTTCGGGCTGGCGCACGCCGCCGCCGGAGATGCGAAATCGCTTACCGGTTCGCTCGAAGTCGTAGGCACGCCGGCCTACATGGCGCCCGAGCAATTGGAAGGAAAGGAGATCACTTCCGCAACCGATACCTACGCGCTGGGGATAGTGATGTACGAGATGTTGACGGGAAAACTCCCCTTCGCGGGCGGCTCGATTTTCACCAGCGCGATGCGCCGCCTCAAGGAGCCTGCTCCTTCGCCAAGGAAGCTGGTTCAGAACCTCGATCCGCGGTGGGAAGCAGTGATCATGCGCTGCCTGGAACGCGCCTCCGAGCAGCGGTTTGCCAGCTCCTCTGATGTCGCCAACGCGCTTCGCGGCGGAGAATTCGTCCCGGCCCCGCGGAAACCAAGTGCGTATGCAAAACGAAAGTTGATGTTCGCGGGTGTGGCCGCAGCTCTGGCCTTGCTCGCCGCGATTTCGTATTTTTCCAGGGCGCGCCGCGCGGAGAAAA
>Ga0209040_10002217_pt1 | contig 15332 bp, 16 predicted proteins | sample BogFormECP12_OM3_FD_188240 | JGI IMG/M metagenome (GOLD analysis project Ga0209040, IMG submission 188240) | Bog forest soil microbial communities from Calvert Island, British Columbia, Canada - ECP12_OM3 (SPAdes) (version 2) | ecosystem: Environmental > Aquatic > Freshwater > Wetlands > Bog ...
CGCTGCGCCCAGCCAAGGACGCGTGCGCCCTCCGCGGAGAGCTCAAGAAACCACTGTCCGCGCTCGACGATCAGTACGCCGAGACTCTCCTCAAGTTGCTTGATGCCGGCCGAAAGCGTCGGGTGTGTCACGTTGCAGGCTGCAGCCGCCCGCGCGAAATGCCGCTCCCGCGCCAGCGCCGTCAAATATTGGAGGTGCCGGATGACCATCATGCGGGAACAACGCTCGTTGACGATGCTCCGACCAGAGGAGGCTATAACAGACCTCGCGCGTCGCATCAGCCCTAAGAGCTAATCTATCCCCTCAGCCGGTGCCCGTTCAACGGGTGACGCGGGCATTGCGGCTTCTGCCGCTACCGCCAGTGTGTCGGGCGTCGGCTCTTCCGCGGCCGGCTCCGGCATCGCGGCGAGCGGCCGTGCGCATCGCGACCCGCCGGCCTGATCATTCGAGCGATGCCGACTGGCGATTGATTCTCCTGAAAATCCTCGGCAGAGTTGGCTGAGATGCCTGAAGCTGCGCCGGCGCAGCCGAAAGCAACCGGTACCGGCAGCCGGACAATCCGCAGCGCGAAGCGCGCCCGGTCAAGCCGGGCCTGTCTGAGTTATGGGAGGGAAGATGGGGTTTTTTTCATTCCTGGACCGGAAGCACACCCTGGCGGCACCCGGCTACAGCCGGTGGCTTATTCCGCCGGCCGCGTTGTGTGTGCATCTTTGCATCGGGCAGGCCTACGCCTTCAGCGTTTTCAACTTGCCGATGAGCAGGTTGATTGGCATCTCCCAATCTGCCCCCGACGACTGGAAGCTGACCGAACTCGGCTGGATCTTCAGCCTGGCGATCTTCTTTCTCGGCGCTTCAGCGGCGCTTCTTGGTCGGTGGGTCGAAGAGGGCGGGCCGCGGCGGGCGATGTTCACCGCGGCGTTATGCTGGGCCGGCGGCTTCTTGGTCTCGGCGCTCGGCATCTACCTCCATACCCTCTGGATCATCTATCTCGGTTACGGCGTGCTAGGCGGGTTTGGGCTCGGCATCGGCTACATTTCGCCGGTTTCCACCCTGATCCGCTGGTTCCCCGATCGGCCGGGCATGGCGACGGGCATGGCCATCATGGGTTTTGGCGGCGGCGCCTTCATTGCCTCGCCGCTCTCTGTTTGGTTGATGGGCAAATTTTCGACATCGACGCATGTCGGGGTCGCCGAGACCTTCATCGTGATGGGCGCGATCTATTTCTGTTTCATGATGGTTGGCGCCGCAATCGTGCGCGTTCCGCCGGAGGGTTGGGCACCCGCGGGGTACGTCGCGCCGGCGCAGTCGACGCGGCTCATCACCACGCAGAACGTCTATGTTTACCATGCACTGAAAACGCCCCAATTCTGGCTGATCTGGTGGATTCTATGCCTCAACGTCACCGCCGGAATCGGCGTCTTGGGCCAAGCGTCTGCAATGAGCCAGGAGATGTTCCGCGGCCAGGTCACCGCAGTCGCCGCCTCCGGATTTGTCGGCCTGTTCAGCCTGTTCAACATGGCCGGACGGTTCGTCTGGTCCTCAACATCGGACTATATCGGCCGCCGGAATACGTATTTCGTGTTTTTCGCGCTCGGAACCGTACTTTACGCGCTCGTGCCGCACACCGGGGCGATCGGCAGCGTCGCCATGTTTGTGTTCTGCTATGCGGTGATCTTCAGCATGTATGGCGGCGGATTTGCCACAGTCCCTGCCTATCTGCGCGACATGTTCGGCACCCGCTATGTCGGAGCGATCCACGGGCTGCTGCTGACCGCGTGGGCGATGGCGGGGATCTTCGGACCGGTGTTGGTCAACTACATCCGCGAGTACAATATCACTCACGGCGTCGCCGCGGCGCAGGCCTACAATACGACGATGTACGTGATGGCGGCGCTGCTGGTGATCGGCTTTCTCTGCAATTTCTTCGTCAGCGGGGTTCACGAGCGTCACCACATGCGGGCACTCGAGGCGGATGCCGAGGTCGAAGCGGCGCCGGTTTTTGGGAGGCAATGATGGCTGGCGACCAGCAAACGCGCGCTAGCGGGAACGGCGTCAAGCTCGTTCTTGCCTGGGGTTTCGTCGGCATACCGCTCGCCTGGGGCGTCGTTCAAACCCTGCTGAACGCGATCAAGGCGTTCCAGTAGGCCGAAGGCGGGGGGCCCAACCGCCCGAGCCACGGTCGGCGCGTCTCGGGTGTGCCGGGCGAGCAGTTGAAGCGCGTCGCCGAGATGTTCGCGACGCAAAAGCCCTCGACCTTGATCTGGTGCATGGGTCAGACCCAGCACACAGTCGGCACCGCCAATGTGCGGACGAGCTGCATCGCCCTGCTGCTCACCGGCAATGTCGGTAAGCCCGGTACCGGCGCAAACATCTTCCGCGGCCATGACAATGTGCAGGGCGCAACCGATGTCAGGCTCGATATCGCGACCTTGCCGTTCTACTACGGCCTCGTCGAAGGCGCGTGGCGCCACTGGTCGCGGGTGTGGGAAGTCGATTACGACTATCTGCAGTCGCGCTTCGATTCCCAGAAGATCATGCAGACGCCGGGCATCCCGCTGACCCGCTGGTTCGATGCGGTCCTGTTGCCGAAGGACCAGGTGAATCAGAAGGACAATGTGCGGGCGGTGTTCGTGCAGGGCCGCGCCAGCAACAGCATTACCCGCACCCCGGAGTCGGCGAAGGCGCTCCGAAGGTCGAACTGCCGCTCGTCGCCGATCCGCATCCGACGACCTGGGCGTCTCTGGCGATCGAGGCGGGACGCAAGGAGGCCATGTATCTGCTGCCCGCCTGTACCCAGTTCGAGGCGTCGGGCTCGCGCGTCGCGTCTAACCGCTCGCTTGCATGGGGCGAGCAGATCGTAATGCCGATCTTCGAATCTAAGAACGATCTCGAGATCATCTATCTCTTGCTAAGAAGCTCGGCTTCGCCGACCAGATGTTCAAGAACATCAAAGTGGAGAAAAACCTCCCGCTGGCCGAGGACGTGCTGCGCGAGATGAACCGCGGCTCCTGGTCGACCGGCTATTGCGGCCAGTCGCCCGAGCGCCTCAAGCCGCACATGGCGAACCAGAAGGATTTCGATCTGGTCACGATGCGCGCCAAAGAGGCGCCGTGCAAAGGCGATTATTACGGGCTGCCCTGGCCGTGCTGGGGCAAGCCGGAATTGAAGCATCCCGGCACGCCGCTGCTCTACAACACGAATCTCCCGGTCATGGGAGGGTGGCGGCACGTTCCGCGCTCGTTTCGGCGTCGAACGCGACGGTGCCGACCTGCTGGCCGAAGGCGCCTATTCCGTCGGCTCGGAGATTAAAGACGGCTACCCCGAATTCACCTTGGCTGTGCTGAAGAAAACTGGGCTGGGACAAGGACCTCAGCCCCGGTGAGCTCGCGATTATCGAGAAGATCTATAGCACTCCCGACAAGATCGATACTGTGTCGTGGTCGACCGACCTGTCCGGCGGCATTCAGCGCGTGGCGATGCACGACCGCCGATGGCGTCGTGCTGCATTCGAAGGACATTTGCAGCGGTTGTGGCTATTGCTTCTACGCCTGCCCGTTCGGCGCGCCGCAATATCCGCGCGTCGGCAATTTTGGCTCACGCGGCAAGTGGACAAATGCACGTTCTGCGCCGGCGGCCCTGAGCCGGACGGCAGCATGTCGGAATACGAGAAGTACGGCGCCAACCGCCTCGCCGAAGGCAAATTGCCGCTCTGCGCCGAGATGTGCGCGACCAAGTCGCTCCTCGCCGGCGACGGCGAAGACATCGAGGAGATCTACAAGGCGCGCGTCGCGCAGCGCGCAGCGCGGATACGGATCGGGAGCATGGGGCTGGAAGACGGCCTATCGCGAAACGGTCGGCTCATAACGACAGAAAAAGGATGAAGTCCGGAGGGAAGGCCATGCAGGATCGCGCAGCGCCGCTTCGCATCGCCCTCGCCTTTGTGTTCCTGGCGATCGCATCGATCGGATACCCGGCCGCGACGCAGGCACAGTCGGTCGATCCAACAAAAGACGCGGTCAGCGAACGATCCAGTAGATGAGCTTTTGGCCTGCATTGAACCGGTATGCCGGCGGATGATCATGCCCGATCATGCCGCCGCCGCGCTTTATCCACTCGACATCCACCCGCGTCGGGATGTTGCCGCCGAGCCGCATCAGAAATATCAGCACGACGCCGAGGGTGAACGGGAAGCTCAGAAAGTTGTGCGCGTATTTCGCCCATTCCGAAAGGGCTGTGAAGGATTCCGGCCTCATCAACGGCAGCAGCAGTGGTCGGCCGAAGGTGATGTTGAGCCCGGAGAGCGCGAGCACGATGAAGCAGACCGCCGTCATCCAATGCACGAACCGCTCGAACGCATTGAAGCGGACGATGCTGCGTCCCGACCGTCCGCTCTCGATGCGGACCATACCTCGCGCTAGGTAGAAGATGACCACAAGCGCCAGCATTCCGAGTATCGCGATACCGCCGATCCAGCGCAACGTCACCTCGTGGAAATGGCGCCAATCGCGGCCCGCCGGCTGCTCGAGGGTATAGGACTTGGTATCGGGAATCGTGCCGAGACCCTCCGCGAGCCAAAGGCTGTGGTGTTCCTTCGCCCAGTTGAGATCCACGGTGCCCGAGCCCATGGCCTCGAAGGCGCCCTCCATCCCGATCGTCCCGATGTAGAGGAGCGGGCCCGCGAGATCGTCAAATAGGTCGCAGCGACGCGGACTGCTTCGGGTTGAATTTTCCGCCGTGGATCAGTAGCTGACCGATGTGCGACCGCGCGGGATCTCGGCTCCTGGCACGATACCGAAGCAGCGCTGACCTCACGGTGGAATGTCTTCTCGAGAGGCCGGCCGGGGGTTGTAGAAGCCTGTTGTCTCGCGCGCTATGTTCATGCCGTCGCCAAGCGCCGGCATGGCCGACAATGCGAGATGAACTGCGACGCGCTTCGTTCCCAGGATTGGGTAAGCGCAAACGCACGGCAGGCCGCGCCCGAAATCGTCAGGGCCTTGAGGCAGGCAGATTTGAGATCTTCGTCGAGCACGCCGACCGGATTGTTGCCGATCACATCCTGTGGTCCCGGGACGGGGTACGCGGCAACCGGAACGCCGCAGGCCAGCGCTTCGAGTTGAACGACGCCGAATGTGTCGGTTCGGCTCGGGAACACGAATGCGTCCGCCGCCGCAAGATGAGCGGCCAAGGTTTCCCCTTCCAGCTGACCGAGAAAGTGGGCGTCCGGAAAACGGCGCTGCAGCTCGCCCGCCTGAGGCCCCTCGCCAATGACGACCTTCGAGCCCGGCAGGTCGAGCGCCAGGAATGCCACCAGGTTCTTTTCTACTGCGAGGCGGCCGACGCTGACGAAAACCGGGCGGGGCAGATCGATTGCCGCGGCGCGCTCGGGGCTGAAGAGGTCGGTGTCGACGCCGCGCGTCCACATCGCCAGGTGCGCAAAGCCGCGATTGCCGAGCTCTTCGATCAAAGAGCGGGTGGACACCATCGTCACCGCCGCTGCCGCATGAAAGCGGCGCAATAGCGCATAGGTCCATGAGAGCGGAACCGGCAGACGCGCCGAAACGTACTCCGGAAATCGGGTCATGTAGCTGGTCGTGAAGGATAATTTTCGCGCGAGGCAATAGCGCCGCACGATTTGCCCGATCGGTCCCTCGGTGGCGATATGCAGGCAATCGGGCGCTGCAGTCTCAATCCGCCGCGCAATTTCTCGCCAGGTCGGGATGCCACAGCGAATGCTCGGGTAGGTCGGCAGCGGAAAGGTCCGAAAGCCTTCCGGGGTCAGAAACTCGATCTCGGCACCCAGCTTTCGAGCATCGGCGGCGAGAGACTGCAGGCTCCGGACGACCCCGTTGACCTGTGGCGACCATGCGTCGGTAGCGATCAGTATTCGCATCACATAGTACCACTCACGACGGCAATCGCATCAGCGGCTGTCCCATGCGAATGACCGCACCCTCTCGTACCGAGCCGCAAAGGGTGACGGCTTTCGGTGCAAACATGATGATGGTCGACCCGTGTTGGAACCATCCCATTTCTTGCCCTTTGGTGAGGGTGGCCCGGCAGGGAATTTCGGTGTCCCCGCGGTACTGCATGTTCAACAAGACGTCCAGAAAATGCAGGCGGATGCTGGCGACGAGGATCGCGGCAACCGGGACCAATGTGACCACCACACCGGATGGACGAAGCATCGTGCAAATGACTGCGCGCTCATTCTTGCAGAACAATTTGGCAATGCGATTGAGCGCGATCGGATTGACGTTCCACGTATCGCCGGAAATGTACGTGACCTTGTCGACTGTGCAGTCGTAAGGCGCATGGAAGCGATGGTACATGCTGGGCGTCAGCCGCAACGTGACGTATTGACCATCGCGATAGAGTTGGACGAGCTGCGGGTCGATCAGCAAATCCTGCAATGTGTAGGGAAATCCCTTGGCCTGGATTAGCTCGTTGCGGTCGATCCGTCCGCAGCCGCCGACGATCGCATCACAGGGACTGGTCAAATTGTGCGGGTCGCGGTCGACCGGACGCGCGCCGGGTTTCAGCTCTCGCGTGAAGCACGCGTGCAAGCTCGGGAAGCGCTGCGTTCGCGCTTCGCTCAGATCGAGATCGGCGAAAAGCCGCCAGATCGCGATCGAGGCTCGCGCCAGCAACGGCGCCTCGATCTGGCTGAACCAGCCGAAAAGCCGATTCGCCAGCTGATGCGGGATGCGGTTCGTCAGCAGAAAAGTGATGTCCTCCCGCAGCAGGGTTTTGGCGGATGCTGCTCGCGTCGTCATATTCATGTAAAAATCATCGGGTAATGACTGCGCTCATGGAGGCGGCAATCACCACCGCCGCCGCTTACGGCCTCGGGGCCATGGGTTTGGCGGCGTCGGCGGTCGGCCTGAAGGCGCGGCTGGAGCTGTCGAGAGCAAAGCACAGATCGCTCGGCGGTCACTCCCGCATCGCGCGGCTCGTGGCGTCGTTGGTCCCGTTCTATGAGTACGACGAAGCGCAGATCTTCAAGGCCGACGCAGCGCCGGATACTGTTGTTGCGCACCGGCAGGCCGATTTCTCGCGGCTGGCGGATCTCTATCGCGAACGATTTGCCGCCACATTGCAGCTGACGGCCGAGGCGACGGGCCTGATCTCGGATTTGCAATTCACCGAATCCTATCGCGTCCCGTTTCAGTTCAGCCGCCACGTACGCAGCCATTTGCCGGTCGGCGCGTTTCTCCAATCGTCGTGCGGGGTCAGGACGACCGACCTCGACGGAAATTCGTTCTACGATCTTACCGGCTCTTACGGCGTCAATCTGTTCGGCTACGATTTCTACAAGGAGTGCATCGATCGCGGCATCGAGCGCGTGCATGCGCTCGGCCCGGTATTGGGCCCCTATCATCCGCTGGTCGCCGACAATGCCGCGCGCCTCGTGCGCCTGTCGGGCATGGACGAAGTTTCGTTTCACATGTCCGGAACGGAGGCCGTCATGCAGGCGGTCAGGCTCGCGCGCTACCATACGCGGCGCTCCCACCTGGTGCGTTTTTGCGGCGCCTATCACGGCTGGTGGGGCGATGTGCAACCGGGCATCGGCAATCCGGTAGCGGCGCACGAGACATACACGCTGAAGGACATGTCCGAGGCCTCGCTGCGCGTGCTGCGCAGCCGACGCGACATCGCCTGCGTTCTCGTCAACCCGGTGCAGATCATGCACCCGAACAGCGCCGCACCGGCCGATTCGACATTGGTCGACAGCACCAGGCAGGCCCTTCTCGATCGCGCGGCCTATGCCGATTGGCTGAAGCAGCTCCGCGCGGTCTGCACCGAGCGCGGCATCGTGTTGATCTTCGATGAAGTGTTCGTCGGCTTCCGCCTCGCGCCCGGCGGCGCGCAGGATTATTTCGGGGTGCGGGCCGACCTCGTTACCTACGGCAAGACTCTCGGCGGCGGTCTGCCGATCGGCGCCGTGTGCGGGCGCAAGCATTTGATGAAACGTTTCCGCGACGATCGGCCGGCCGATATCTGCTTTGCGCGCGGCACCTTCAATTCGCATCCCTACGTCATGGCAGCGATGAACGAATTCCTGCGGCGACTCGAAGAGCCGGCGATCGCTGCGCTCTACCGCGACCTCGACGAAATTTGGGATCGCCGCGCCGCGGTGCTCAATCGGCGGCTGCGCGACGCCGGGCTGCCGGTGCAGGTGGCAAACCTGTCTTCGATTTGGACGATCTGCTACACGCGGCCTTCGGCCTACAACTGGATGTTCCAGTACTATCTTCGGGCAGAAGGCCTGGCGCTGAGCTGGATCGGTACCGGCAGGCTCATCTTCAGCCTGAATTATACGGAAGCCGATTACCAGGCTGTCGCCGACCGCTTCGTCGCCGCCGCCGAAGCAATGCAGCGGGGCGGCTGGTGGTGGGAGGACCCGCTCGCCAGCAACCGCACGATCAAGCGCCGGATTTTGCACGAGATGATCGCTCATCGGTTGTCGCCGCAGAGGGCTCGGCCGGCGCGAGGCTGAACGACGCGCCCCCGGCCCTCAGTGGCTGTGCCCCAGCGCCACCCCGTCCTCGATATCGCCGCGCAACAGATAGTACGGCGCCTTGTAATAAAGTTTGATGTCGTGGAACGGGTCAGTGATGATTTTGACCCCCCAAACCAATCCTGTCTGTAGGTCCCTGATAAAGAACAGCTGAATGGATCGCAGAATCACCCCGGCGACTCCGATAAACAGCCAGCACATCCCGATCTGATGGGCAAACCCGAGGGTGCTTTCCCACGGGCTGATCATTCCGAATAACGTCGGCTTGAAGTATAGCGGCAGCGGAGACAATGCCCAAATCGAGAGCAATACGACCTTGCGGCGGAGATTGTAGCCGACCTTGACCTCTTCTTTGTATTGGTGAGTGACGTCGTTTACCGCGTCGTAACCCTTCGGCTCGAAGAAGAAATGACCGATCTGGCGGCTGGTCATCGACACCATCCATCCGGTCATTGCCGCTATCGCCGGATCCCAGAACAGCAAGAAATACATGAGAACGAAGCTAGTCGCGCTCAACAAATGAAGCGATTGGTTAATTAGACTATGGTGATAGTAACGGTGATCGTCCCAGCGCTGAACTTTCAGCGTCTGCATAAAACCACACATCCGGACATCCCCCTTTGACGAGTATTGGCACAGGCAGCCGCGAATCGGCCAATCTTCGGTGCTCACGCTCCCGCCCCTTGTTCGAATTTCACAAATCTCAGGAGCGAGAAATGACCAAACGGCGGCATCGGCCGGCGCTCGATCAGGCGCACATCGGTTCGGCGTTCGGTCCAGCGAGCGAATCGGTCCCAACGAAACTCAGCCCGCCATCCGAGCCGACAAACGAGCGGTTGCAACAATCGTTCGACCAGGTGCCGCAAGCCGGCGTCCGCACCGATGCGGCTGAGGAGGATCATCTCGCCGCCGGGTCTGAGCATTCGCGCACACTCGTCGAGCGCGGCCTCCGGGTTTGGCACGGTCGAAATCACGTGGTTCGCCACGACGACATCGAACGAAGCGTCGGCGAATGACAGATGCTCGGCATCCATCACCTCCAGCTTGTCGACGTTCGTGAGGGACAGGTCCGCCACCCGTCGCTGCGCTTTGCGGAGCATCTCCTCCGAAAGATCAATCCCGGTTATGCGATTCCGGGAGGAATAGCCGGGGAGCGAGATGCCCGTGCCGACACCGACTTCGAGAATCCGGCCTCCGACCCGCTCGGCTGCGGCAATCGCCGCCCGACGCCCGCGCTCGAACACGGCGCCAAAGACCAGATCGTAGACGGGCGCCCAGCGCGCGTACGCCTTCCGTAAGCTGACCCTGTCGAGTTCTGCGGGCAATTCCTTCCCAGCTGCATCCGTCACCAAACCCCACCGCAGTCATGTCTCAAGATCGCAATAAAAGCCTAGCTGTCCCTTGTTACAGTAAAGTGAAGAAACTATTGCACTTGGATGGCAACGCGTCTCCGGCACATGTCCTCGTATCGCTTCGTCAGACGTGATGGCTGCTGCGAAGTTCAGTGCACAGCGCTCCTTGTTGTCCGAAACGGTGCCGCTTCGGGATCCTCGTTGGGAAAACCGCCGATAGCTGGTATTCTGGATGTCCTCTGCTGGCACTCAAGAGGCCTACAGTCGCTCCGGCAGAGGGTCTCCTTACTGAGGCAGTGCTGAAGTACGGGTGCGTCGTGCCGAACCGCCGCCCACGACCCATCTCGGGCATCGCGCCCCGGAACGCTTTATTCAGGTTAACGTTACCTATGCAAACGCAAATTGGTCAAGCCCACCAAATTGCCGACAGAGACTGATCAACGAAGCAGTCGAGGCGGAGCCCAAGCTTTCTTAAACAGCTTTGCGACTACTGGCGGAAGAACTTCGATTGGCGAAAGCAAGAGAACTATATCAATAAATTCAAACAATTCCGCGCTGAAGTGGATGGCGTTGGACTCCATTTCACTCATGTAAAAGGCAAAGGCGACAATCCGATTCCGCTGCTGCTCGTGCACGGCTGGCCCGATTCGTTCGCGCGCTTTCTAAAAATCATTCCCATGCTCACCAATCCCGCGGAGCATGGGGCGGACCTTCAGCCGTCATTTGACGTTATCTTACCCAGCCTGCCGGGTTTCGGTTTTTCGGACAGGCCGAAGCAGAGAGGATTGACCTTCTCCTTTGGCGATCTGTTGCGCAAATTGATGGTCGAAGAATTGGGTTATCCGCGCTTCGCTGTGCACGGTGGCGATTGGGGAAGCACGGTGGCGGAGCACATGGCTCGCAGCCATTCCGAATCTCTTGTCGGCATTCACCTGACCGACGTGCCATTTTTTCATATGTTTCAGGAGCCGAACGATCTCTCGCGTGCGGAAGCAGTCTATCTGAAGAAGATGGAGGAATTTCCGCAGAAGGAAGGCTCCTACGCGCTCATCCAGTCAACCAGACCCCAAACGTTGGCTTGCGGTCTGAATGATTCGCCGGCCGGCCTCGCGGCCTGGAGCGTGGAAAAATTCAGAGGCTGGAGCGATTGTGATGGGGATTTGGAAAGATGTTTTTCAAGAGACGAAATGCTCAACAACATCATGATCTATTGGGTCATCCAAACCATCGATAGCTCCTTTTTCCCTTATTACGACTTGGCGAACGCCGGCCCACTTCGTTGGATTTCGGAGGCCGTAAAGACCTGGTTGGGATCGACTGGGGGTTCCGGCAGGATTCGCGCTCTTTCCGAAAGATTTAGGGGCCCCGCCGCGGGAATGGGCAGAACGCTTCTTCAACGTTCGGCGCTGGACCGAAATGCCGCGCGGTGGTCATTTTGCTGCAATGGAACAACCCGAGCTCTTGGCTCAAGAACTTCGCTCTATGTTCAATCCGTTGAGCGGCGTCGCAGCTATACCTGATAGGGTCTCTCATCGGACTGCGTGAACCGGCTCGCCGTGAAGCGATTCCGCGTTTGGCACATCGCGGACATCGATGGGCTGGCCCTGGCGGCCTCGCGCGGCGGTATTATGGGCAGTGCCGCTGCTGGCGGGATGGGCGTCAGCGCCTTGGATGCCCCCTGAGCGCACGCCAAATGCGCTCGGGAGTGGCGGGCATCGGCACGTCGGTCACGCCGAGCGGCGTGAGCGCGTCAAGGATTGCGTTCATCACGGTCGGCGTGCTGGCGACGGTGCCGCCTTCGCCGACACCTTTGGCGCCGAGTGGGTTCGTCGTGCTCGGGACGGGGCTGAAATCGACTGCGACCGGCGGCATCGTGTCGGCGCGCGGGATGCCGTAATCCATCAGCGAGCCGGTCAGGAGCTGGCCGCTGTCGCGGTCGTAGACGATGTCCTCCAGCAACGCTTGCGCCGCGCCTTGTGCGACGCCGCCTTGGATCTGACCCTTGGCCAATAGCGGGTTGATGACAGTGCCGATGTCGTCGACGACCGTATAGCGGTCGAGCTCGACGCCGCCCGTCTCCGGGTCGATCTCGAGCTCGCAGATGTGGCAGCCATTGGGGAAGCTCGGCACATCAGAGGAGAAGGCGCCCGCACCCTGCAAGCCGACGCCGAGCTCGGAGGGCAGGCCCACCGGGATGAACGACATCTGTGCTACTTGGCCAATCGGCATCGACCGGTCGGTGCCGGCGATCGTGAAGTCGCCGTCGGCAAAGGCGATGTCGGCGGCATCGGCCTCCATGAAATGCGCCGCAAAGCGCTTGCCGCGCTCGATGACCTCGTCGGCCGCGGCGCGCAATGCGCTGACGCCAATCATCATGCTGCGCGAGGCGTAGGTGCCGCGGCCGATCGCGACCTCGTCGGTGTCGGCCTGTTTGAGATGGATCTTGTCCTCGGGCACGCCGCGCCAGTCGGCGACCATCTGCGCATAGCTCGTCTCGTGCCCCTGCCCGTGCGACAAGGTGCCGGCGACGATCGTCACTTCGCCGCTGGGGTCGAAGCGCAATTCCATGCGCTCGTTGAAGACGCCGGTATTGTCGACATAATAGGTGATGCTGCGGCCGCGGTGTTTGCCGGCGGCTTCGCTGCGGGCACGCCTCGCGGCATAGCCGGCCCAATCCGCCAAGGCCTGGCACTTCGCCAGTGCCGCGGCGTAGTTGCCGGTGTCATAGACCCAGCCGGTGCGCGTCTCATAAGGATAGGCATCGGCCGGATCAGGTTCCTTTTGCGCAGCTCGGCCGGATCGATGCGCGTCTCGCGCGCCGCCTGATCGACCAGCCGCTCCATGATGTAGACGGCCTCGGGCCGGTCGGCGCCGCGATAGGGCACGGTCGGCGCCGTATTGGTGAAGACGAGGCTGCTCGTCACCGCCACCGCCGGGATGTCGTAGACGGGCGAGGCGAGCTTCAGCGAAAACAGGATTGGGATCGCGCCGGCACCTTCGATATAGGCGCCGACATTGTGCGAGCCGGTCCAGCGCAAGGCCAGAAACCTGCCGTAGGCGTCGAGCGCCAATTCGGCCGTGACCTGCTGATCGCGCCCCTGACTGTCGCCGAGCGACGCCTCGGAGCGCGACGGGATCCATTTGACCGGCCGTTCGCCAACGTCGCAACGATCACCAAATATCGGTTATGGCGGACAAAGGACAGAAGCGCGAATGAAATCCCTGCAAGACATCCGGGACGAGTTTCTGGACCAGCAGCGACAAGAGGATGCAGAGCCTCTCGTAAAAGTGCGGGAAGCTCGGGCCGAACTGGATGCGCTGCTACAGCGCGCCGGCATCAGAGATGGACCAGATGATATGTTCGGGGATGACGCCGACAGGTGGAGGGACGAGGACTATTACCGCAGACGCGTCCGCGAGCTGGTGTTCAAGTTGCCTGACCGGGAGCTCCGCAGGCAGATCATGGCGAAATTGAGCAGTTATCGCTCCGAGTTGTGGGACCGGTGGGAAATGCGACGCCTGCTCGATGAGCGCTTCGCCGACCGCTTGCGTGCTCAGCGTTGCAATCCGCCACGCGTTTTAGAAGCCCCTCTATTTGCAGGTCCTGCTGCCATTGTAGGCGTCGCATACTGGTTTGGCAGCGCCCTTGACGTGCTGGTGTCTGGGGTCGCCGTTGCTCTTCCCGCGCTTGTGCTTTTCGTCGTTAAGCATATGACCAATTTGCACCGGCACGACGTAACGATGCAGGAAGCCATCAAGTTCGTGGAGCAGGCCGCCGCCATATCAAAGCAGGAGGCGCAACGCTGGCTGCATCTGCCTGAGATTTTTTCACGTCGGGAACAGAGAACCGGCGAACCGGATGATGAAATCGAAGCTCTCTCCGCTTAAGGCGGATCGGGAATCAGCCGCCATCAAAAGGGCGATATCGGAGGTACGGTTAGACGGGTTGCGCGATGCCTAGAGTTGTACCAAGTCAGATCATCGAGTTTATTGACGCGGAATTCCCGTTCGCTCGGACACGAAAGCGATACAACGTCGACATCCAGTATAAGGGGAGAGTGAGCGCCCTTCTGCAGCTCGCGGATCAGTTGCCTGAAGAGCTAATACGCATGGATAGTACAGATTATAACCGGTTCGTGCTCAGTGTCTCAACGATAAGGAGCACGCTTTCGCTAGAACCTTGGATCTCTCGCGGGCATCTAGCGCCACGTTATGATCGAGAACTGGGGGACGCTATCTCCGATCTTCGTAGCTGCATAGCCCCATTAGACGATCAGCAGATTTCAGAGGCTACAACCAGTCTCGCTTTTATCGAAGACGCGCCCCTCCGCGAAAGTATCCGAGGCGACATTGCCTTTGCAGATCAGGCTTTCGGCGGCGGTGAGTGGAAAGCAGCAACGGTACTAGCGGGCGCTGTGGCAGAAGCCCTGTTGCTCTGGGCGATCACAGCAAAAAGTACCGAGGCCAAAGTGAAGGCTGCTGCCCGCTCGGCGTCAGTTCGCAATTCCTCCGCGGACCCCAACAATTGGGGCCTGGACGAGTATATCAAGGTCGCTCGCGCCCTGGACCTGATCAAAGACAATACGGCCAAACAAGCGGCACTCGCGAAAGATTTCCGTAACTTGATCCATCCAGGCCGCTCCGCTCGCCTAAAGGAAGTATGCGACCGCGGAACCGCGCTCTCAGCACTGGCCGCGGTTGAGTTAATCGTGCGGGATCTTTCGTAGCCGCGAACCGCCGGCGCGTGCGAGATTCAACTCCAGACCCGCGCGCGACTCTCCGCAGCAGCGCATTTGGCGGGGATTCAGTCTCGGACACGCTCGCGGATGGCGCGCCAGATGCGCTCGGGGGTGGCGGGCATTGGCACGTCGGTGACGCCGAGCGGGGCGAGGGCGTCAAGGATAGCGTTCATCACGGTCGGCGTGCTGGCGACGGTGCCGCCTTCGCCGACACCTTTGGCGCCGAGGGGGTTTGTCGTGCTCGGGACGGGGCTGAAATCGACGCTGATCGCCGGCACCGTGTCGGCGCGCGGAATGCCGTAATCCATCAACGTGCCGGTCAAGAGCTGGCCGCTGTCGCGGTCGTAGACGATGTCCTCGAGCAGCGCTTGCCCCGCGCCTTGCGCGACGCCGCCGTGGATCTGTCCCTTCGCCAATAGCGGGTTGATCACGGTGCCGATGTCGTCGACGACGGTGTAGCGGTCGAGCGCCACCTCGCCGGTCTCGGGGTCGATTTCGAGCTCGCAGATGTGGCAGCCATTGGGGAAGCTCGGCACATCCGAGGAGAAGGCGCCCGCGCCCTGCAGGCCGACGCCGAGCTCCGAGGGGAGGCCCACCGGGATGAACGACATCCGCGCCACCTGCTCTATCGGCATCGTGCGGTCGGTGCCGGCGATCGTGAAGGCGCCGTCGGCAAAGGCGATGTCGGCAGCGTCGGCCTCCATGAAATGCGCCGCAAAGCGC
>Ga0209040_10002218_pt1 | contig 15326 bp, 13 predicted proteins | sample BogFormECP12_OM3_FD_188240 | JGI IMG/M metagenome (GOLD analysis project Ga0209040, IMG submission 188240) | Bog forest soil microbial communities from Calvert Island, British Columbia, Canada - ECP12_OM3 (SPAdes) (version 2) | ecosystem: Environmental > Aquatic > Freshwater > Wetlands > Bog ...
CCCTAGCGCGTCCAGCGCTTCCCTCTGCGCGGGGTCCATCACGGCTCGATCGCGATCAGATGCTTGTCCTGGTCGCCGATTTCGACGGCGGCGGCCCGGTCGTCGGCCGTGAGGACTTTCTGATTCTCCTCGGGGATGAGGCTGACGCCGGGAATTCTGTACATGCGCTTGAGCGTGGCATCCAGTTGTGGTCGGGGAACGTCAGCCAGTTCGGCGCGCAGCCGGGCCAATGCGACCCAGCCGCCGGGCTGGGCCGCCAGGCCCTCATAGCTGCGCCGCACCAGCAGCTCGACATCGGTATCGGCGGTGCCGTCCGGTCGCGGGGCGTCCTCGCGGGCCGGCGTGAACACGTCTGCCAGCACGAGGTCTTCCCTGGCCAGGTAGCGCCCGAGGCTGCGGAGCAGCGTGTAGAGCGCCTTTCCTTGACCCTTCGACAGCGGGGGGGCCGCCGCGGCAAAGATGTCCTGGCACAGTCGCCAGCCCTCGTCAGTGAGTTCGTGCACGTAGCTGTTCCCGGGTTTCGATGTCTCGATCAGTCCGAGCCTGTTCAGCCGCTCGCGATTGAGCTTCTTTAACTCCGGGCCCAGTTGTGTCAGTTCGGGATTCGGCACGGGGCGCGACTCCGCCATCAGCACCAGCAGGACCGCCTGATCGGCGCCGGTTAATTCGTCAAGGGCAACTTTCACACGTGCATCCCTTCGTTGTTTCGTCTGGTCGTCAGCAGTATTCGGATGACATCGAGCGCCCGCGGCAGGTCGCCCTTCACCTCGTCGTTGGTGAACCGCAGTACCGCAAACCCGTCGAGAACGAGCGTGTTGTCGCGCCGCCGGTCGTCGGCGTACTTGAGCGCACCGAGGTGGTCGGGGCCGTCGATCTCGACGACGCACCTGCAGTCCAGCCACATGAGGTCCACCCGGATCGGGGGCGCTAGCCGATGCGCTTGGTGGGTTTGATTCCAGGTCCGCCCGCGCGCCCACTCGCACCGCGCCAGTGCCGCCTCCAGCGCGTGCTCGGTCTTGCTGCCTGGATGCGGTCTGCCCGCCAGCACCGGGAAGTGGACGGTCGCCTCTTGTTCTTCGGATGTGCCCGCGGCGCGAGCCAGTTCGGCGAGGTATTCGGGCACCGGCAGCGTCACCAGCGGGAAGCGATCGACCTGCGACAGCGGGTCACCCACGAGCCACACACCGATGCGACCGTGATTGGCCAACCATTCCGCTGCTGCTGCAACTGCGTGCTGGTCGTCGCGACCGAGCGGGACCTGGGCGCTAATCACCACTGCCACACTTTCCCGGCGGTAGATGTCCCGTAGCAACCTGCTCAGACCCCGGGCACGGATCTCGGGTGGGAATCGGTGATCGCTGGGACCGCCTAGGAGCGCGGCTTCGGCGAGGTCGGCCAGGAACGGTCCGTAGTGGCTGGTGGTCGAGCCCAGCCGTCGGGCCAGCTGGCGCACCGTGCGGCGATCCAGGCCGCTGGCTGTATCGATGGCGTCGGCGCTGGGCAGCCAGGCGGGAAATAGCTCGCGCGCGAGGACTTCCAGTGCTGTCAGGACTCGGTCGACCATCGCGATCGGCGCCGTGCACGGCGGCGTGACCTGGTAGGCGATGACTGCCGGCGCATCCTCGGGTGGCGGGTCCAGGGCGATCGCTAGCTGGTCTGCGGTCAGCCCGCCCAACCGCACAACGCGTTCGGCCGGTACGCGCGTCCACGGGACAGCGTCCTGTACGTCGCGCGCGGGCTTGGGATGTGCCAACGTGTCCACAAAACCCCTCACCGTCGAACGCCTGGGAACATTCTGACCCGACCCGGGGATTACAGCACGGCGGACCTGGCAGGGTGACCGAGGCCCCGACGGGCGCAAATCGCGACGCCGCCCGACGGCCGCCGGCGCGGCCATCTGCGCAAGTTGGGGTTGTCTGGATCAGTGTGCGGCCGTTGGTCCACAACGCCCAGCTGCCCGGTGTGCAGAAAACGAGTTGGTGATGGTGGGCATCACCACTCTTATCGTGATTGAAACAGCGCCCGTGACAGGGCGGCACCGTGCGACGCACCGCGCATTCCCCCTTTTCGTATGCAGGGCCTGAACAAGCCGAGGAGCTCGGTGCTGGACTGAATTGGGCCCATGATTCCGCTCTCGAGGCGCGCTTGTATCCACCGCGCTCATGCTCGGGCCGCTCACCTACGCGGCCGGCAGCGGCAGCCGCGGGGTGATGGGTGCTACTGCAACCCTGGTCGAACGACCGCGTCCCTGTCGGCCCGGAGCCGCTGGATCGGGCCCATCACCGGCACCATCGATCCAGGAAACCTACGGCCTCCGGGTCGAACACGGCGAATGGGCGCCGCTCTGCCTGCACGCACGGTCTGGCCCGCATGGTGGCCGTCGGCGATTTCGATTGCGCTCACCCTGAGAGGATGGGTCCTGCGCTGAATGACGCGCCATGGCAGGGCGGCCGAGCAGCTGAGCGACCATTTCGGCGCGGCTGGATACCGCGAGCTTGGCAAATATTCGCCGCAGGTGCGTGGAGACTGTCCAGACGCTGATGTGAGGATCCAGCGCGTGGCAGGTAAATGGGCCGGTTGTCGTGCGGATCCGCTACCCTCCCCGCGTGGATGAAGGACTTTACGAGTCGCTGCTAACGGACCGGTTGAACCAGGAGCTTGCACAACGACCGGACCTGCGCCCCGAGACCGGTCTCGTCGACGAGGCCGAACAACCGTTGACCTTGGCACGGCACCTCACACCGGTCATCGAAAAGTCATTGCGCACTGCCGGGGACGCGCATGCGCGCGCCGAACTGGTGCGCAGAATTCTGTCGGTGCTTCCCGATCCCGATATCATGGTGGAGGCGCTGTTTCAACGCGAGCCAGGAAGGATCGACCGGCTCGATGCTGTCGCCAAGGCGAACGCCTTTGGCGTCGCTCGACTCCCGAGGCCAGCGACCCCATTGTCGGACACAGCATTGATGACCAACGCGCACAACGAGCCGACACTAGCTGCCGAACTGCGCGCCGAACTCGCCAGTGCCGACGGCGTGGACCTGCTGTGTGCATTCGTCAAGTGGCAAGGCCTACGGCTGCTGGAAGACCAGCTAAATGACCTGCGTACGCGCGGTGTGCCGCTGCGCGTCATCACCACCACCTACTTGGGGGCGACCGACGCACGTGCACTCGACGCTCTGGTCGACGAGTTCGGAGCCAAGGTTCGTGTCAACTACGAGACGGACCGTACTCGGTTGCACGCCAAGGCGTGGCTGCTGCGACGCAGGACTGGGTTCCATACCGCCTATGTGGGGTCGAGCAATCTCTCCCATGCGGCGCTTGTCGACGGACTGGAGTGGAATGTGCGGCTCTCAGCGGTGTCGACACCGCATCTGCTCGAGAAGTTCCGGGCGACCTTCGACTCTTATTGGGAAAATCGGGAATTCGAGCCCTACCGACCTGACACTGACGGGGACCGGCTCCGGGAGGCGCTTGACATTGCAGCCGGCGAACGCCAAAGGAACCGGCTGACGATCACGCTGTCGGGTCTGGAGGTGCGGCCCAAGCCCTTCCAGGCCGAGATGCTTGAAGAACTCGACGCCGAACGGGTCCTGCACGACCGACACCGCAACCTTATCGTCGCGGCTACCGGAACCGGAAAGACCGTAATCGCCGCGCTGGACTACCGTCACCTCCTTCGCGACGTTCACCGCCGCGATCTCACACTGCTGTTCGTCGCGCACCGAAAGGAGATCCTCAACCAAGCTCGCCGGATGTATCAAGAGGTGCTGACCGACCCCACGTTCGGTGAACTACTCGTCGGCGGTGAGATACCTACAAAATGGCGACACGTGTTCGCCAGCATCCAGTCTCTATCCGCCGAACGGCTTGCCGCGCTCGAACCGCACCATTTCGACATCGTGGTTATCGACGAGTTCCACCACGCCGAGGCCGCCTCCTACCGCCGGCTACTCGAACACGTACAACCGGTGGAGCTTCTCGGCCTGACGGCAACCCCCGAACGCGGTGACGGTGTGGACGTTCGAGAGTACTTCGGCGGGCGCGTCGCGGCTGAACTTAGACTCTGGGAGGCGCTGGAGCAGAACCTGCTGTGCCCGTTTCACTACTTCGGTGTTCACGACCAAACCGACCTTGGCGATTTGCAGTGGCGGCGCGGCGGATACGACCTGGCAGCGCTCAATAATCTCTACACCGGTAACGACGCGCGGACGCGGATTGTGCTCAAGGAACTGCGCGACAAAGTCGCCGAGGTCGCTGCGATGCGCGCGTTGGGTTTCTGCGTGAGCGTGGAGCACGCCCGTTACATGGCCGATCGGTTTGTCGCCGCCGGCATACCGGCGCGGGCGGTGTCGGCAGAGACACTGCCGACGGAGCGTCAGGCAGCGCTCAACGCGCTGCGCCGCCGCGAAATCAACATCCTCTTCGCCGTCGACCTGTTCAACGAGGGACTGGACATTCCTGAGGTCGACACCGTGTTGTTCCTCAGGCCGACCGAAAGCGCGACCGTCTTCTTGCAGCAATTGGGTCGTGGTCTGCGCTTGACTACCGGCAAGACTGTCCTAACGGCCCTTGACTTTGTCGGGCATCAGCGCCGGGAGTTCCGTTTCGACCAGCGCTTCCGTGCCTTGACCGGACTTGGCCGCAAGGATCTGGAGCGCCAGATCCAACAGGGATTTCCGTTCCTGCCGTCGGGGAGTCAGATCGTGCTCGACTCGGTCGCGACGGAACTTGTGCTGGAGAACGTTCGCCAGCAGGTGTCGCCGCGCTGGGCGGCCCTGGTCGCAGAGCTGCGAACACATCCAAGCGATGATCTTGGCTCCTACTTGGATGAGTTTGGTCGCGGCCTGGAAGATGTGTTGCGCGGCCCTGGTCGTTCCTGGACCACACTGTGCCGCGACGCCGGCAAGATCGTCGCCGCGCCCGGACCCCACGAGGCGCAGTTGGTAAAGCGGGCCCGCGCGTTGGCTCACGTCGACGACCGTCTGCGTCGGGTTGGCTACCAGGCCATCCTCAAAGGTGGCGCTTCATTCGAAAGCCCCGCCGAGCAGCGCCTGGCGGAGATGCTGTTCTATTCGCTTTTCCCCGACGGAGGCGGATTCCCCAGTGCGGCGGCTGGTCTCGAGGTACTCAAGGAGGAGCCTGTCGTCGCCGAGCTGCACCAGGTGATCGACCTCGCTTTTGACGCCGCGCATCACAGCACATACTCGCTCGGAGACCTCGTCCCGTCGCTTGTCGACATACCGTTGGCAGTACATGCCAGCTATTCGCGTGAGGAAATCCTCGCCGCGCTTGGCTTCGTGTCGCTGCGCCGCACGCCGAGCACGATGCGGGAGGGCGTCGCGTGGTGCGAATCGATCAACACCGACGCCTTCCTCATCACTCTGAAGAAGACCGACACCGACTATTCGCCGACCACGATGTACCGGGATTTCGCGCTGAGCCCTGAGCTGTTTCATTGGGAATCGCAGTCCACGACGTCATCGGGCTCACGGACCGGGCAACGCTACATCTCTCACCGCGAACGCGGTTCGCACATCCTGCTTTTCGTCCGCGAAGCTAAGACCAGCACGCTCGGCGCGGCACGATACATCTTTCTCGGACCAGCGGACTATGTGTCGCATGAAGGCGACCGGCCGATGGCGATCACCTGGCGACTGCGACGTCCGATGCCGACCGACGTGTTCCTCGCCTCACGTGCCGCGGTCGCTTGATGGTGAAGCGGATTGGTCGGCTGCAACATCGACTTGGATCCACCACCGTGGGTAGGTGATGTCGAGCCTGGTGGAGTGCTGGTAACCCGACCATGTGGGCACTCCTGCAGGTTGTCCGCGATATAGGCCCCGTGCGGCCGCGACGACGCGCTGGTATTGGGTAGGCCACTGGATAAGGCTTGCGATGTCCTCGAGCGCATCCCGGTCACGCGCCAGCACTCGGTCAACGATTTCGACGGCCGGCAGCCCTTGACGCTTGTCGCCGTTGCACCGGGCACACGCGAGCACGAGGTTGGCGAGGCCATCAATACCTACCAACGACCAGGGAAGCACGTGATCGATTGGGTTGTTGGGCGGCAACTGAGCGCGGCAGTAGAAGCAGTGGGGACCGAAGGTGTCCTTGAAGGGTTCACGGACCGCCGCTAGCGCGGTGCGCTCGCGGCCGAAGAGGTGTCCAGCGACGTCTGGGACGTCGGCTTCGAGAAACTTATTCATCCGGCGTACGTCATCCACCCACATAATTTCCAGAGCCGGCTTGAGCAGCCCGGCAAGCCGGGCTAGCCCATATGCGACGCCGGGCTTAAGTTCGATCGCGTCACCATGGGCACGCAGCCACGACCGCGAGACGCTGTCGTGAAGAAACGAATCGTCGTAGAGGAAGGTGTCGCTTGCGGCCGCGCCGGGCAGTCGCTGAAGTCGGTGCAAGGGCTGCTGTGCTAGGCACAGCGAGATCTCATCGATCGCGACAGTGTAGGAGTCGGGCGCGCGGCTGATCGCAAGCTCAAGTGAAGCGTTGCCCTCGCCGATCCCCGCAACCGTGCGGAAATTTTTGGCGGCGAGGAGGATTCGCGCTTTCGGCTGGGTTGACTGACGCAACTCTTGTCCGTCGAAGGGGCGGATTTGTCGCCAGTAAATCTCGAGGATCCGATGCGCCAGGTCTGGGATCGGTACCCGCAGTGTCGCAGTCGGGTCGTCTGGAAGGTGTTCTATGCAGTGGTCTATCAGAGCCATTAACGTCGCAAGCTTGTATGTGGCGGTGCGCAGGCCGGTCTCCAGAATCGCAACGACGCGCTGCCCAAGCATTAGGGGGTCGGTGGAGTAGGTGGAGTAGTCAGCCATCGAAGCCGTTCCGCAGCCGTCGGAGGAACCATCGGACGTCCCGCAACTGTGCACAAGAAAGCCGGTCTGCTAGCAGCCGAGGAGCATCGGGTACAGCGGCGAGCAGGCACGCCCGCCGATCCGTCGGCCAGGCGCTGTACAAATACACGACCATAGTATGGCGAGGAGGCGCGATGCCTTGGGCAAACTTGTGCGGGACAGTATCCCCGACATCATTCGCGCCTCCGGACGCACCCCGGAAGTGCGGACGCTGGACCATGAGTCCTATGTCGCCGGGCTGCACACCAAACTCGTGGAGGAAGCCGCCGACTACTCGACAGGTGTTGTTACATGTAACATGGGTGCATGGCTAGCGCGCGGGAGCGGGTACGCGAACATCGCGAGCGGTTGCGCGCGCAGGGGCTTCGACCGGTCCAGGTTTGGGTGCCCGACGTACGGGCGCCAGAATTTGTCGCGGAAGCTCACCGCCAATCGGCCGCCATCGCGGCCAGCGAGCATGACGCTGACGACCAAGCATTCGTCGATGCGATCTCCGTCGACTGGGCCACCGCTGAGGGTGAGGGGGAATTCGCCGAGTGAGGCGGGGCGATATTCACATCGCTGCTGCACGAGGTGCCTATTCCGGCAAGCCGAGACCTGTCGTCATTGTTCAGGATGATCGGTTCGATGCGACGGCCTCGGTCACGGTCTGTCCGCTGACAACCAATCCGGTTGAGGCGCCGCTGATCCGGATCGCTGTAGAGCCGACGGCAGTAACCGGAATCGAACAGCCAAGCCAGATCATGGTCGACAAGATCACCACGGTGCCGCGGGCAAACGTACGCGATCATCTCGGCCGTCTGGCCGACGCCGATCTCATCCGGCTTGATCGTGCACTTCTCGTATTCCTCGGGCTTGCCGAATGACCATACTCAAGTCGCCAGCGAGCGTCGGCGGCTTGGCGTGCTCGTTTCGCTCCGGCGCGCTGGGCGCTGAGGTGAGCGACCCGATCGGGCAGCTGCTTGGGGTCGACGGTGGCGGCGACTTGGTGCGGCGCAGTACCACTTACTTGCCGCCGTTTTGAAAGTCGCCGAGTGAGTCAAGCGCGGCGGCAATGTCGTCCAACTCGTCGTCGAACAAGTCGGCATACGTGTGCGCCGTCACCGTGATCGACGCGTGCCCCATCGCCTTCTGCAGCAGCCGAAGGTCGGCGCCGGGCCGGCGTGACAACGAGGCGTAAGTGTGCCGCAAATCGCGCACCCGCAACTTCTCGCGGCCGATCTCCGCGATCGCCGCCCGCCAGCGGACCGACCGCTTCCAGTTCTCCAGCCCCAGGCGGGAACCCTTCGCAGATGCCACCGCCGGCGCCCCCGGTAGACGGCCAACGATTCGCGCCTCGAGCATCGGAACCAGCCGTTCGGGGATCGGAACCGATCGACGCCCCGCCTTCGACTTCGGGTTGCCTTCCACCAGCTCTCCCCCGACCTGAGTTATCGAGCGGCGCACCCGGATCCGGCGCGCATCTAGATCCACATCCTCGACATTCAGCCCGGTCAGCTCCCCGAACCGCAGACCGGTGTAGGCCAGGATTGACACGACGTCGCCCTGATCCCCACACACACGCGCCAACACCGCAACCTCGGCGGCCGTGAGATAAATGTGCGTCGTATCCCGCATCGGCGGAAACTTCGTTCGCGACGCCGGATTCTTCGCGATGAGGTGGCCCGCGTCGCTCGCGTGGTCCAATTTCATCTTGAGGACCGTGTGCGTCCAGCGAACCGTCCGGGGACTGAGCCCAGCCGCGGACATGTCGTTGACCCAGAGCTTAATTGAGTCGTGATCGATCCTCCCGATCGGCCAATCACCGAACCGCGGCTCAATCCGAAGCCGCCAGTTGTCTTCGTATCCCCGACGGACTTTCGCGCTCAGGTCCGGCCGAGACGCCAGCCACGACCGATAAACATCCGCCAAGGGGATCTTGCCGCCACGCGGGTCGATAACCTCGCCCCGGGCGCCGCTGCCGATCAGCTTCGCTTCGAATCGCCGCGCTTCGCGTTCGGTCCGAAACGTCTTTTTGCGCTTCGAGCGGTCAGGCAGCCGCCACTGGACGTCATAGCGAGGTCCGAGGGTAGTTTCACTGCGTTTGATAGCCATGCCTGCCTCGACCTCGTTATAGCCCTGGGGTCTGACATCCCCGGGGCAGAGCCGGGCGCTCGACCGCGCGGGGGCGTCCTCGGGCATCGAGCGTGAGGACCCCGATCAGACGCGGGCCGATTCAAGCCAGGCGCTCACGTCGGCGCGCAACCAGCGCCGGTGGCGTCCGCTCAGCCGCACGTGATGGGGTCCGGGTGCGTCAATTCCACGCTCCCGCTTGGCGGCCCAGTCGTGCAGGGTTGACACCGGCACGCCGGTGATCTCACGAACCTCAGTGGCAGTGAGCATCTCCCCTTGGTCGTCGCCGTTGTTCCTCATGATCGGATCCTTCTCCCCGTGTCCGGGGTTCGAAAAACAGCACGAGCGGATCATGAACTACAGCGATGTGCTCCGGCCACCACTAGAGGCGACTTCGCCGCAAGTCGACAATGCGCGGCCGATTTCGCCACCGGCCCGCCTGCCGGTCTCGCTGCGGCTTGGACGAAGTCGTCTGCAACCATTCGGGCGGTCATGTAAGCGCTGGACCCACCGCGGCCGGAGGCGTGAAAGGCGGAACGGAAACGCGCGCCGAGGATGACCGCTCAAGACAGCAATCGCCACTCATCCCCCGGCTGCCTTGACCACTCACGCTCTCATCCCAAAGTCCCCATGATTCAATAGCGTTCATCCAGTTCGTCCGGTTCGTGTTCCCTCTGCTACTACAGCGGCCCGATACACTGGGCCTCCAGCAATTTCCTACCGAATTCGCTTCTAGTGGTGGCACATTTGCACAAGTGTGTGCGAGATTGGTTCTGGCACAAGGTGTGGGCCAGCGGTGGCCGCCTCGGGTGGGCGGCCTGGCGTGGGCTTGGTGGTGGCGAATGTTGACGATCGCGAAATTGTCTCGGTGGTCGATCGACTACTACAACCGCACCGCCCGTGCGGCCGGCGAAGCGGCCAAAGATGCGCAGCGGGCGAACGGCGGGCTGGGGGAGTACTACTCGGAGCGCGACACGCGCGCACCGGTGTGGCTATGCGCTGGCGACGCACACACCGCCGCGAAGTTAGTCGGACTAAGCGCTGCGCAGCGCGCCGGCGGGGAGGCCGATCCCGACGTGGTGGCGCGCTGGCTCGACGACGGAACCGCGCCCAACGCGGCGCGCGGGCGCGGCTTCGGCAAGCACTCTGTGCACGGCTTCGACTTGACATTCTGCGCGCCGAAAAGCGTGTCGCTGATCCGCGCCGTGGGCGGTGAGGACGTCAGCGAGAAGGCGGTCGCCGACCCGCACGCCACCGCGCTGGCGGAGGCGATGGAGTATCTCGCCCGACATGCCGGATACACCCGGATGCACAACCCGGTCACGGGCGAAAAGGATCTGGTTCGGCTGCCGGGGCTGGTGGCGATCGCCTATCAGCACGAGACGTCGCGGGCGGGGGATCCGCACCTGCACACCCATGTGATCGTGTCGAACCGGCAGCCGCGCGTCGACGGAAAACTGGTGTCGATCGACGGCACCTCGCTGTATCACGAGGCACGCGCCGCCGGGGTCATCTATCAGGCGACACTGCGACGCGAGCTGAACCGCTCGCTCGGGGTGGAATGGGCGCTGCTCGACGAAGCCACGGGCATGGCCGAGGTCGCCGGCATCGACGCCGCGACCGTCGCCGCGTGGTCACGCCGCTCCACCCAGCTGCGCGAATGGGCCGCCAACAACCTCGTCCTCATCGACGGCGCGGCGCCCACCCAGGCGCAACTGGCCGCCGCGCAAAAGGCCACCCGCCCGGCCAAACCCGAACAGCTGGCGTGGGCGCAGCTGCACGCCATGTGGGCCGACGACGCGCGCGGACTGCGCCTGGACCGCGCCGCGCATGCCGCGGCGCGCCAAGCGCGCGTGAGCGCGTCGCGCGCCGCGTTTGACCGGCGCCGGCTGGTGGCGATGGCCACCAAAATCGACAAGCCCGCGTTCACCCGCGCCGACCTGATGGAGCTGATCGGCGCCCAGCTACCGATCGACGGTGAGGGTGAGCCGCGCGCACAAATAGAGGCGGCGGTCGACGAGGTCGCGATCCGGCTCACCGCGCCCCGCGCAGCGCATCAGCGCGAGGGCTACGAGCGTTTCACCGTCGATTACGTGCTCGGCGAGGAGGTGTCGCTGCTCAACCTCATCGACGCGCGCGATGCTCGATCCGAGCTGCCGGTCGGCGCGCACGCGACCGCCAGCCTGTCGCCGGATCAGGCCGCGGCCGTCCGCACCATCGGCGCCTCGCCGTGGCTGGTGCAGCCGCTGCAGGCGCCCGCCGGCGCGGGCAAGACCACCTCGATGCGCGCGCTGCACACCGCGGCCCGCCGCGCCGGCAAGCGCGTCGTGGCGCTGGCGCCCACCGGTCAGGCGGTGGACGTCGCGGTGCGCGAAGGCGCCGCCGACGTCGGCTACACACTGCACAAAGCGCTGCACGCGCTGCGCGCAGGCCAACTCTCCTTCGATGCGCGCACCCTGGTGGTACTCGACGAGGCGGGCATGGCCGGCACCCCCCAGCTGCGGGAGCTGCTCGCCGCGACCACCGCCGCGGGGACCAAGACGGTGCTCGTCGGCGACGCGCACCAGCTCGCGCCGGTACGCGCCCGCGGCGGCATGTTCGCCCAGCTGTGTACCGACCTGCCCTGGTCGCAGCGGCTCACCGAAGTGTGGCGGATGCGCGACCCAGCCGAGCGCACCGCGTCGCTGGGACTGCGCGACGGCGGCCCCGCCCCGGTGCGGCGTGCCGTCGACTGGTACCGCCGCCGCGACCGGCTCCACACCGGCGACCCGATCGCCATGGCCGCCGACGCGCTGGGCGCCTACCGCGCCGACGTCGCCGCCGGCAAGGACGCGCTGCTAATCGCCGACACCTGGGAATTGTGCGACGCCCTCAACAGGCGCATCCACGACGACACCATCGCCGCCGACGCGCCGACCGTCACGGCGGCCCGCGAACATCGGATCGCCGCCGGTGACGTCATCATCACCCGCGAAAACAACCCCACCATCCGCGTCGACGCCCCCCAGGGCCAGCCCGCCGACCCCGTCCGCAACGGCAACCGGTGGACCGTGTTCGCCGTCGACCACAACAAGGAGTGGGTCGCGGCCAGACGCCTCGCCGACGGAGCGCGGACACTGCTTGCCGGGGACTACCTGCGCCAGCACGTCACCCACGGATACGCGTCCACGGCGCACGCCAGCCAAGGCACCACCGCCGACACCGTGCACGCCGTCCTCGGCGAAAACACCAGCCGCGCCACGCTGTACGTGGCGATGACCCGCGGCCGCGAATCCAACACCACCTAACTGTATGAGCGGATGGCCGGCGAAGACGACCACGAGAACGCCGACCCACCCGGTGTGCACGTCATGCGCAGAGGCACCAGCCGACAAGCCGCCACACTGGTGCGCGCCATCATCGCCAACCACGACGACCAACCCCAAACCGCCCACGACGTCGCCGCGCGCACCAAGCCCGAACATCTGCCCGCGCTTGTGAAGCGTCTCGCAGTGCAACGCCGCGTTTCCGCTTTACACGGCCGGCGGGCCACCTACCAGCAGTGGCGTGAGGAAACACAACAGCTAGTCGCCCAGCATGAACGGTGGATCGACCAAATCACAAGCCGCGATCGCGCCAAGGAACACACGTTGGACACCGGAATCTGATCTCTAGGCAATTCTGTAGCGCCACATGACTTAAGTGGACCACCGCGGTCACTGGCCGCGATGCACCGAGAGTTCACGTGAGGACGTCTCTCAGGAGAATTACGCGACCTTGGCTAGGCGGCGCAAAAACGCCGCACGACAAACGCCTCAAACGCCGCAACCAACTAGTCGAGAATTTTCCTTGCTGCTATCGAGGAGGGGTCGCCGTCGTCGGCGGACTGTGGTCGCCGACGCGTTGGGACCATCTAACTGGTCGAAGGCATGGAACTCGAAAGGGTCATCGGGCACTCGTTCAAGGCCAGAGTCCGCGCAATTATTTGTCCAAAATGTCTACAAGTCACTCGACTTGCGGGACCCACAACTCAACTCTTGATGCAGTGGCTGGCCAACACGCGAGCGAATCCCATTTGAGCCTTGCGAGTCGCACGTGCGCACCGCCTCGAAAGTGCTTTAATACACCCCGTGGAGGGCATGCTAGAAGTCCGAATCAACAGCACGATGGTGACTGGCAAGCGTCATTCGAGCGGAATGTCCGGTCTGAATGTCTTTCCCTGAGGCAACTACATGGCAGAACTTCAAAAGGTCGAAATCTCTCGGGGCCTCCTGACGGGGAAGCGCCTTAACGGCTCAGCCGTAACCGTGCCGGTCCAGTCGGCCGTCGTCGATGCGGCCGTGCCCGTCGAGCCGGGGATCACGGCTCGCTTGACCCAGGTGAAGGATCGCAAGTACTTCCGTTTCGAGACCGACAAGATCGGCGGTGTCACGGCAGTTATTGTTGATGGATCGGGTGCTGCTCGCAGGCATCGCTTCTTCCCGCATCGGCTGGCCCAAATCCGCGTCGGAGGACAGACCTACCAGACGCAAACCAACCAAGCCAGCGGCCGCCTTGACCTCGAGGTGGCTATCCCAGGGCATGGCGCCGACCTTTTCCATGCCTTAGCGCTGCTCCGGCGCAGTCATCCGCGAGGGATTCCTGCATCGGGGATCGTCGTGACCGCCAAATTCGCCGATACCGCCGCGCAGAAACAAGTGCGAGAGAGTGCCCGGCGGGGGGGTCAGGACCCCTGGTCGCCTGCGTGGCACGAAGGTCTCGGGTTGGTGGTGGGAGCCCTCACGGTCAGCCGGCTTTTCCACGGCGAGCCGAAAGGCCGGATTGGCCTTGCGCAGGGAATGGGCATACAGTTGCCCCAGGCGATTTCACGCGCGTTGGCCATCGATAAGCTCGGGGTCGTCTGGGTCTCCCGGATCGGCGTGGACGCCCCATATCGGGGCTGCGGCGTCGGCACGGCTCTTCTCGACCTTGTCCGCACCTCGATTGGTGCGACCCTGCCGTGGCAACCGCGAGTGATCGAGGTGCTGCAGTCAGTTCCCAGGGCAAACGCCACCACAGCCAGCAGGTTCTTTACTGCTGCTGGCTATCGCTTGGACCGCGACACATACACTGCTCCTGTCCGCAGGATCGATCAGTCTGGAAAGCCGGAGAGTAACCTGACCCCTCAACGTTCGCTCTATTACTGGGCGGCCATAGGTTGACTGTGACAAGCTGTCCCACCGCCCGCCGGCTCTTCGTTCCTCTCAGTGCGGAACCGTTTGAATGGTTCGCCTCACGGAACAAGCAATGGGAGGTCCGGCGCAACAAGGGTGCGTTCCGTGCCGACCACCTCATTGAAGGCCGACGAGTCGAGCTACGACGCGGCTACACCGGTGCCTCGCTGTGGGGAACGCTGACAGATGCGATCTTGGCCTCCAACGCCGCGGACCTATTCATGGAGATCTCCTACAAGGTCACGGTGCCTACCGCACCTTCCCAGTCCGACGCAATCGCGTTTGTCGAGAAGCTTTTAGGAACAGGCGCGAAACTGGTCGCCTTCCGCGTCGACCTCGATGAGCCGAACATCCAGGACATCAAGTTCGATCCGGCTCTACTGCGACTCGTCGACACGGGCGAAAAAACAACCACGATTCGCGCCGGTCACCGCGATTACCAACCCGGTCCAGCGCTACTCCATTTCGGTGCCGACACTCAGCGCGATGCGTCAATCGTTCAGTCTCGCCTTACTACGCTCGATGAACTTACCGCTCATGACGCGCGTACTGACGGCTACGAGACAACCGCGCAGCTGGTTGCCGCATTGCGCCACTATTACCCGGATTTGGCCGACACGGCCCCGGTAACCATCGTGGAGTTCAGATGCCGACGGAACTGACGGTCCAAGCCAAATTCGAGGAAACCGCATCCAACCTCACCGGACAAGAGAAGTCCGATCATCGCGTACAAGCGGTGAGGAAGCTAGTCGACGATTTGTCCTACTCGACCGAGATAGGTGGGCGCGGCCTCCGCGTCGACAGTAAATACGCATCGACACTCGTCCGTGGTCCGGAGCCGGTCGGGCCGGCTCCGGATTGGTTCGAGTTCGACATCCAGATGCCCGACGAGCTGTTCCCAGTTCACCAAGGTGGACTGCAACACCTCGTCGGAATTGTCGCGGGGGATGTCCTGCCGACCATGACGGGCACCGTTATCTGGAAAGAGAAGCGGATCACTCGATTCAGGCTGTCGAAGCAGCTTCGCGACAATGCGATCGCTCGGTTCCGCCCGGCGCATCACACCATTCCGGAGATCCGGGCGAAGTTTAACCTCCCTCCTAATAGGCCGCTCCTGGCCTTTAGTTTCAAGCCGCGCGTCGGTGTATCGCTA
>Ga0209040_10002219_pt1 | contig 15320 bp, 8 predicted proteins | sample BogFormECP12_OM3_FD_188240 | JGI IMG/M metagenome (GOLD analysis project Ga0209040, IMG submission 188240) | Bog forest soil microbial communities from Calvert Island, British Columbia, Canada - ECP12_OM3 (SPAdes) (version 2) | ecosystem: Environmental > Aquatic > Freshwater > Wetlands > Bog ...
GCCGAAACCCGCGTCTCACTCGAGGCCGACCTGTCCCAATGGTTTCTGCGGTTGATTCACAACCGCTTACGGACCGGTAAGATCCAGACCGACCTCGCCATTCTGGCCGGCCGGATCGCTGACGCTTTCAGCCACACCGTGGAAGGAGCCAGCCTTCGCGCCTCGCTGCCCACCCTCCGCCGCAGTGCCGGGCTCTGCTCCCGTTGCGGCCAGCCCTACAACGGCCTTGCCAACGCGTGCCCGGTCTGCCTGGCCCAAGCACAACCCTCGGCAAGGCCGCCAGGGCCGCCCGCCACTTGATCCCGTATCGGAACAACCTCGATACCAGTCAGGCTGCGCGCTTCGTGACTCGCCCCGACGATGCGCAAGGGCGGTCCCTCGGAACCCGCCCGGTTCCATTAATCGCTCTGGGTCCACCCGGCCACGTATCGCTCAGCCTGCTCAAGAGTCTTTCTCGTCGACTCGGTGTCGGATAACCGCTGCTCGAGCATCTCGACGGCAAGGTGATTGGGTAAACATTCAGAGAATTTCAACCCCTCGATCGCGTCCTCGTCAATGACTGGGCGAATGGAGGCGACGTCTTGCGACCGGACTTCCTTGACCGCTTGTTGGATGTCGTCCAGGGAGAGCCGTGACTCGAACGTGAGACTGAAACCGTCGTGCTCCACGCGACTTCGCGTGGCGTCCGTCAAAGCCCTGGCCAGCGTTGCATTGGCTCGCGTCCCCCCAAATGTCCACCATTCCACCTCTCCGCTCCGACCTATCAGGACCACCGTCGAATCGGATTCGAGCCAGCCGAACTCGTGCCGGATCTCCTCCATCTGTTTGGTTGCCCGCCTCGACCAGCGTTCACAGCCACCACTAGCGATTAGAACGTTCTTAATTGCCCGGCAGAGTGGGTAATCAAGGCCACGGGTCCATCCTTTCCAGCGAGACTGTCCCTTCGCGTCCGTTGCTTCCACGTACGCCAGACGACGCTGCCAATCGATATGGTTGACGAGCCAAGCACGACCACCTAAGAGCAAGATCCGCGGACCATCGTGCTTACCCAGGAACGTCAACTCATCGACGAACCCCAGCTCTTGCCGGCCGTGGCGTACAGAAAACAGCGGCGGCGATAGAAAGACGGAAAACAGTTCGAGGAAGTTCTTTCGACCGTATGCCTCCTCGCCCTTCTGTCCGAAGCTCAGGATCCCTTGGTCACTCCAGAGAATTTCGTGGTCGATCATCCACTGAAGAACCTCTTCCCGCCGCTCGCGTTGCATTTCACGGAATGCTGGCAAGCCGCCAAGCCACTTCCAAAGCTCACTTCGGCCGATCCCCTGCTCCTGGAGGGTCAACGCCATCAACTGCTGGGCGAGGATGTGATAAGGCAAGGCTGGTGGAACGATCGCTTCGATGTACCCTTCAGCCCATAGGTCACTTAGACCTGCGGCACGCACAAGGCTGTCGTCGCTCGTCGCGAGGAAGAGGCAGTTCCGAGGCGAACCTCTCCGACCGGTGCGGCCCATTCTCTGTAAGAAACTCGAGACCGTGGGAGGCGCGTCAATCTGGATAACGCGATCCAGATTCCCCACATCGATTCCCAGCTCAAGGACGCTGGTCGCAATGATGACACAGTTGTCGCGTACGGTGAATGCGTGCTCCGCCTGCTGCCTTTGCTCTTGGCTGAGCGAACTGTGCGTGACGAACGTCGTCACGTCCAATTGGCGGAGGTTTGAGCCGAGCTTCTCCGCCTTCGCTCGGCTGTCGACGAACACGAGCCGCTTTTCTCCTCGATGGAGCCGAGAAATCACCACAGCGGCGTTTTCAAGAGACCCCACATAATCCAACGTGACCTCGGCCTGACTCGTCGCGGACTCTTCAGGCCGAAACACCCGGCGCGGTCCGCGGCACGAACCAGAGATCCAATCGAGTAACGCCTCCGGGTTGCCCACGGTCGCGGACAACCCGATTCGCTGAATCTCGCGACCTGCAATCCGCGAGATCCGCTCCAGGAGAGACAGGAGGTGCCAGCCGCGGTCATCCCCGGCGAAAGCATGAATCTCGTCGACGATGACCAGGCGAAGGTTCGAGAAGAGGCTCCTCGAGTCGATGGTGGCCGAGACCAACATCACCTCCAGTGACTCGGGGGTTGTCAGTAGACAATCGGGCTGTTCGCGCAGGATCCGTCGACGTGCTGACTGTTTGACGTCTCCGTGCCAGAGCGTCGATCGCCTCCCAAGCAATGAGCAATAGCGCTCGAGCCTGACGTCGAGGTTGTTCAGCAACGCCTTGATTGGACAGATGTAGAGAATGCTCAGTCCTGACCATCCTTCGGTGAGCATGCGCGACATCGCGGGAAAGAAGGCGCTCTCGGTCTTCCCTCCCGCGGTGGGTGCCAGGATGACCAGGTGGTCACCCGCAAGCACCGAAGGGATCACGGCATCCTGAAACGGCCGCAACTCGCGCCAACCTAGACTGTTGACGATATGGTGCTGAAGCGCAGGATGGAGCTGCTCGAAGTTGCTCACAATTTCAGTTCGACCTCATCGACGTTTGAGGCTCCCATGGCCTGTCGTTCCACAGGAAGGAGCTCTGATTCGCTGATCGTCAATGCATAATGGGTACGCGGGTCGAAATCCGCAAACTGGTCGATCCGGTCCAGAACATCGGAAACGAGCTTCTTGAGGAAGATACGGGGCGACACCCCGACCTTGCCACCCAGCTTCCCCGCCACGGCGTTAGCCAACTCCGAGACATAATTGTCATCACACAGCAAGTTAACACGCTCCTGAGAAAGTGCATGCTGGCTGTAGATGTCTCGAATCTTGCAGCCAACGAGTCGGAGCCTTTCCAGGGTGAACGCGGGGAGTCGGATTTGCACGGCCCTCGGGTTGTCGAACCGGAGGTCCGTCTGGAAGTCGACGTGGAGACGCTGGGCGAGTGGCTCCAGCCTCTGGATACCCTGGGGTCCTTCGAAGAACGCGGCTGTTCCGGTGATCAACAGATAGAGGCCGGGGAATCGCCCAGAATCGACCTCGTCGATGAGCTGCCTGAGCGCGTTGAGGCTCTTATCACGAACGTCGCTTCGCACGCGTTGGATGGTTTCAACCTCATCCAAGACGACGAGCATGCCGACATGGCCCGAGTCCCGGAGAATCGTGAGAATTCCTTGGAGGAAGTTCAAAGCACCGAAGTGGTCGATATCCCCTTTCACGCCGGCAAATCGCTTGGCCTCTGAAGCCACGTTGGGTTGACCTGACAGCCAGGCGAGTATCCCCTCCGCGATATCGGGCCGTTCATCGACTTGAGCCTGCCGATAGCCTCGTAGCGCCGCACTGAACGTCGGGGCGGTCCGGGCCACATCCGCGAGTCGGCGCTCGAGCAACCCATTCGTGCGCTTCAGCAGTTCCGATGCATCGTTCGGGGCAATCGAACCCTCTGCGAGGACATCCTCCTCGAGGGTGAAGAACCACCCATCAACGATGTTCCTCAACGCGCCCTGAGTTGTATCTGCCGTCGCAAGTCGTTCGTTCAGCCGCCGGTAGACCGTCTCAAGCCGATGCAGCGGCGTCTCGGTCTCGGAGATTTGGACCTCAGTGGAAGCAAATCCCATCTTGCGGGCGCGATCGGCCAGCCAGCGTGCAAAGAACGTCTTCCCGCACCCGTATTCCCCGCGGACCGCCTTGAACACGCTCCCGCCCGCTGAAACCTTCCTCAACTCATCGTCGATCGCGGCCTCGAAACGATCCAGCCCAACGGCGAAAACATCGAGGCTGCTCTGGGGGACGGTCCCCCGACGCAGGGCGTCGATAATCTGGTCTCGCCTTTGAGGACTGATACTCGCCACAAGTCGTTACCTCAGGTCGAACTGACGCTTCAGGAGTTGCCGATTCAGATCCACCGTGTCCGAGGCCTCGTCTCTGGTCAACACGGCAAACCCATCGATGTTCAAAACGCGCTGCATCACGGCCAGGAGCCCGCGAAGCCGCATGGGGGGGTAGTTCACCGTGCGAGAGATCGCTGCCGACGTCATGCGGCCGCCGCGCTGATCCAGCGCGCTGAGCACGGAACGCAAGATCTCGTCCGATGGGACGGAACGCCCGGCGAGCTTCTTCTGCTGCTCGAAGATCGGGGACCGGAAGAGTGTCGCAACCAATTCCGTTTCCACTGGGATTTTGGCTGCCGGAGTGCGTGCTTTCACGCTCTCCTCTTCCATGTTAAACAAGAGGCCCGTCTGCTGAGGCTTTGGAGGTTTCGTTCGGGCCGGAACCTTCGCCGTGAACTCGAGAGCGCCAGCCGGCTGCTCCCACCAGAGAGGCACGTCGACCGGCACGTCGACCCACCCTTCCGGAAACGCGTCCGAGGGAGAAAGGACCGCGATAGGGGTCACCATCTCCTGGGGAGCGACACCTCCGTGATACCCGTTCTTCTTGATCCCGTACCGAATACTCTCTGACCAGGGAACGATCACCGCTTTTGACTCGGCAATCAGCACTCGTGGCCCACTTAACCGCAGCTCGCCTTCCCGAGGTGCATCCACAGCATTCCGCCAGCGCTCTCCCCCCTCGCTGGGTCTGCAGACCGAGTTGGAATCGAGGACGTGGCCGTGGTCGCTCGTGATCACGACAAGGCGCCGGGACAGCTTCGCCTCGTGAAGCAGGGCGGGAAGGACCGGTATCGTATCGCGGGACCAGCGGGTATCGAGCTGTTCCCCTTTTAGCAACTGATCATCGACGGCATTGATGACAACGCCGACGATGCGTCGGTCAGGAGATGCGATCTCCTCGCGAATCTCCCCGGCGAGCACGGCGTCTCCCTCGCCACGGAGGACCGATTTGTGGAAGACAATCGGGGGAAAGCCGCTCCTGCAGTGGGTCCGGAGCCCGGGGTGCGCCTCGAAGCCGACTTGCTCATCGGCCGACGATCCCTGCCTTAACTGACCGCAGAATAGGCTTGTCCGCGAAACTTCGGTAACCGAAGGGATGGTTGCCAGCCCTGCCGAGAGCAGTGATTCCTTCCCCTCCCGATTGAGCGGGATCCAATCCTGCCCAAGCAGGTCCGGGAGCAGCTCCCGGCAGACGGCAACGCTCATCCCGTCGAGGACGATCAGAAGAACCGGGCTGTGCGCGGCAAGCGGGGAGACGACCTCTTCCAAGAGCCGCTCGACCGGTACCAGCCCTTGCTGCGCCGAATTCGATTCCGTCCATGTGCGCAGCAGCTCCGCGAATTCCCGCGATCGAGCCTCACGCAGCTCCGTTACCCGCCCGAAGAGTTTTCCATAGGCCTCGGAGAGTTCACGGATCGGGTCGCCCGTGCGGAGCGTGAGTCGGGCCCAATCGACGAACCCACCCTCGGCCAGATGGTAATCCGACGCCTCGACGAGCGAACGAGGCTCGCCTTGCGCCGTTGTCTCTCGTTGTTTAAGCCAACGGACCAGCCGAATCGCCATATCGACACGATCGAGGCGTCTTCGCTCTCGGGCGGCTAGTTCATGGTCGCCGATCTCGACCCGTGCTGCCATCAGGTCCTCGAGGGAGGCTCCTCCCTTCCCATCCAGAATGCATGCCAGATCCTTGCCAAACCGCGCGAGCCGCTGACCAAAACCCAGCGGTGAAGTCGAACTGAGGTACGCGAACTTTTCGGCACCCACCTCATGCAAAATCTCGTCGGCTCTCTGAAGCAGACTGCCCTTCGATCGGGGGTCTGTGATCTGGAGGCGAATGACTTCCGCCGCCACCGCGTTCCAACGCTCGACGGTGGCTTCGTCCGGAGCCGACCGAGCCAGGTATCGCTCTTCCATCTTCCCGGCGGCCTTCTCAAGCTTGCCCTTGGCCTTCGCGTTGTAGATAACTCCAGCGGCAAGCCCGATGGGGAGAGCATCGGCTTTCTGATTCGCCGCGATGCACCGGAAAACCACGGTGGCCGTGGTGCCGGCTGTTTCGGAAAGCCAGTTGACCGCGGCTTCGCGGAACTCTTGCGATGCAGCTCGAAAACGCGCGACTGTAGTTGTGTCGATGGACCACTTGAGAATCGCGGCCAAATCTGGCCGGTCGCTAACGAGTCCGATGACCTGCCCGAGCAGAATAGGCCAGACCATCTCAGCGTCCAGAAAGCCTCCGGAGACCGCCGGATATCCCCCTTCGGGGATGAACTCCATGAGGTGGTCGGCGATCCAACGATGCCGGGTCAGCCGCGGATCGATCGCATGGGCCTGAAAGAGCGACTTGACGATCTGCCAGGAGTCGATGGGAAACAACTTTCGCTTCGCGAGTCGTACGAGTATATCGTCGCTCAATTGCTTCTCGTCGAGGTTCGTGATCAGGACCTTCGTTGTCGTCGCTCCGCCTTCCTCCCTCAGAGCGATGCGCAGCGCAAGTGGTGAGTCGCACTGCTCGATCACGTAGGTTTCTTCGCCGTGCCGCTTTATCCTCTCACCAGTCCAACGCCCCGGCGCGCGAATACCAATCACGCGCGCCTCCGGCAGTTTCCTCCGGATGGCGGCCACTTGGGCTCTGATCTGACTGAATGTGGGGGCTGTCGTTGCCATCACGAGGTTGTTTCTTCTTCAATCTGCCAGGTAATCGTCATCCGTATGTCTCGATGGTCGCCAGTCAGTTTCGCCAGTTCCTCAAGCTTCGCTTTGGCGTCCTCGATGCGCCGGAACTCCTCCGCTCCCTGATCGATCAACTTTCGCCCAGGTTTTGGGAGAAAAATCGGTGAGGACACCACCGTTAACAGCCGCACTGCCTTCGACTGGGCCTCCTTCAAGGTTCCGGCGAGCGGCTTGACATGTTCATCACAACGCAGAGCCTGTTCGACTGCAGACCGAATGTCGTTTGCAGCAGCTTTCCTTTCGTCCGTGAGACCCGCGATCGCCTCGAAGATCTCCCAGTTTGTCCCGTCGAGGGTCGCGGCGAGAGTCCCTGCTTTGTTCAGGCACTCGCCCATGGCCGATTCGCTGGTTGCGACTTCGGCCGAAGCGAGAGCTCCGACGACCGCACCCTCGGCAGACAGATGGAGTTTCTCGAGAATCTGCAAGGTCGCCGTCGCGGTTTTCAGACGGTCAGAATCAGCGAGTGGTAGGCCCAGCTTCTCGAAACGGTCGCGGAGCTTCTGGCAGTAGCTCTGGCAGGTGGTCCGCCCATCGCTGACCTTCTTCCCGACACCGATGACCAACGACGAGACGTTGCTCGAATTCAGGAGTGGGGAGCCGGCCACACCGAAGATCGAGCCCGCACGCTCAATCGCGTTGTCCCATTGGTCCTGGGGCGGAAGCTTCTCCGCACGTAGAACGCACACATCGGGAAGATTGCCAATCGTAGCCTCGTTAAACGGGGCGCCGTGAATGAAGAAGGAATGGTTCGTCTGCAGCGCGTGAATCAGGAGGACCAAGTTTTCAGCCTCCTTCGGGAGCCCCATCGGCTTCGGCTCATCGATCCACTTGCGGAGCTGGCGGACCTCGATGGCGGCCCCCGTCTCCGCCACCTTCTTGGTGAAGTGGTTCTTCCAGTGCTGGCCGAGCACGAAGTGCGTGGCGTCAAGGCCCATCTCCCCGAGCTTGAGAGGATTGGCGATGCTCCGCACGAGCGGCCGGAGAACCTTATCCACAGGAACTCGGCCGTCCGTCGACCGTGCTGCCTGGCTGACGACCTCGAACACCTTCCTCAAGTTGCTGCTCTTGACCTCAGCCTCAAACTGGGGGGCCGCGGGGAATTCGTGGTCAAGCGCCTGGCTCACGAGATGGTTCATGGCCCCGGCCAGATTGGCGGCCACGGGAGGCCTTGGTTCAAACCCTGGCCAGAGCGAGACGAAGCGCTCGGACGGCTCCAGGTCGTGGACCGTGTCCAGGGAGCCGGGGATCAGCGGCTCCAGCCCATAAGCGGCATCAAGGTGACTCTGAACCCGCTGCCGCAGAACGCTCCGTTGATTCTCAAGCAACGACCTCGCGGATTGACGGTCCTGGGGTGAGAGGTGGTTCGAATACTGAGCGTATCGTTCGCCGGTCAGGATATGCTCCAGGATGACGAGCAGACCAAGGTCTTTCTGAGCGTCGTGGCTGAAGAACGCGGGAACCCAGCAGAGCGTCTTGGCGCCGTTCGGATGCGCATCCTTGAATGCCTGAAGCTTGCTCAGGTCGTCCTTGGGTCCGTGTCCCGCTTCATCGAAGGGGAAGTCGATGATCAACTTCCAATCGTCACTGGCGTTTTCGAGCGACGAATCCGACAGCTCGCGGATGTTCTTGAACAGCACGATGCACGAGCGCTTGGTGTTCTTCCAGAGCAGCTCGTAGGACTGCTCGAACTCGCCCTCACGCTGCACGCCGACCTGCTCGAAGAGCATCTGGCGCACCCGTTGAATACGGTTCCCCTGCCTGTCCTCGCCCTCCGCCTGCTTGATAATGCTCTCTGTGTCGACACCGGAAAGTTGAACGGAGATCGTCGGGTTGGTCTCTTCGCCGATGTGAATCTCACCCACACTCGCGGCCCAGGTCCGGCAGCGCCGCAAGACCTCTTGCCCTTCCTTGCCAGGGATAGGCGTGCGGATCGTCCCGTGATTGAGGGCGGCCAGTCGCTCGGCGTTGAGCGACCGAAGTGACTCGACCTCGGGGACAAGGGCAGAAAGCAGCAGCGTCTTCACCAGCCGGTCGTCGTTTCGGAAGGCGGAGCGTTTGGGATCGTCATAAGGCAGATTCTCCAGATCGTCACGCCGGCCGTGCTGCTTCTCGAGCACAGGCAAGAGCTTCTGGTGATAAATCCGCTTGGCGTTGTCGAAGTGGATCGCTATTTCCTGGCTAGACGCCTCGTCCCCGTGGGCGATGACGTCGAACAGATCCCCCACCGGAACGATGTCGCCGACCTTGAGCGTCTCGCGGTGGTCGACCAGGAGCTGCATCATGACCTTGAGTGCGGTCCGTTCCCGCTGGAGCACGCTTGAAACGGCGATGAGCGTTTGCACCAGCGCGGGGCTGAACGGGTAAACCTTGCGAAACATCGCCCGGTCCCCTTCCCGCGTGAGCAGGACATTCATGACCGCGTCCCGGATCGCCCGGGTCTGGTCAAAGGCTGCATCGAGTTCCTGCCTGGCGGCCTCGCTCTTGACCTTGAGGACGCGCTTTTCGGCGATGGCCGGCAAGTTCCGGTCTTCCAGAGCGATCTTGTGGAACCGCCCTTCCCAGTGCTTCAAGGCGTCGCCGAAGTTCAACCGGTCAGCGCCGGGGACGGAGTCGCCGATCAGTTCGCTCAGGTCCCGTTGACGGGCGACGAAGCTGATGACCGGGATGGGCCGGTCTGGTGTCTGCGCTTCCACCAGCTTCGCCAGCTTCTGGCCTTCCTGGTGGACGAACTTGAGGTCGGATGCGTGACTGGCGAGCCAGAGAACAAGCTCGTCGAGGAACAGTATTAGACCGTCGTAGCCGACACTGGCTGCATGCTTGCTGAGGACCGAGAGCCCCTTGTCGAGCGAGAGGAATGCCTCGCCATGGGCGCCTGCTTGCGTGTCGTAGGAGCCGAAGAACTTGCCGATGAGCAGGCTGATGAGCTGCGAGCGTTCTTCCGAACCCGGCGGCGCGACGATCGCAGTTTCGAACCGCGCGGCATCCCACTGCCGGTCGACGTCGCCGAACTCGCTCTCCGCTGATGAACCTTCCCCGAGCGTGCCGAAGAACCGGTCGTCACCCATCTGCTTCCGAAGGTTCTCGGCGTCGCGGAACAGGCCTTCGGCGAGGTAGACGCCGGGGATCGGTGCATCGGGGTGAACGCGGCGGATGAACTCGACGTAACCGCCGAGGATGCCGGACTCCATGTCGTGGGAGCCGATCATGTGATACGGCACGAGCAGGAACTTCTTGCCGGTGATCCAGTCGTTGTGCTTCGTGATGACCGGGGCGAGCTCGGGAATACTGCGTGCTGCCGTGTTGCCATGAAGGATCAGGTGCAGCACGGCCATGAAGTGGCTCTTACCGCTGCCGAAGCTGCCGTGCAGGTAGCTCGCCTTGCTCGTCTTTGTCTGCAAGGCGCTCTTGATAAACCTGAAGGCGTCTTCGTAACAAGCCCTCAGCTCAGGGGTGACTACATAGTCGTGAAGCGACTCCTCGGGACGGGTGACGCCCTCCGCGAGGCGGAGCACAAACTGCCCCTTCTCAACGTGGTCGGGGATTTCAATGAGGTCTTTGATAAGGGTCATGGGAATCCTGCAAAGTCTCCACGGAGCTCGACGAGTCGCTTCTCCATCGATTCGGGGTGTTTCGGCCTATCGGGAGAGCCCGCGCGGGGGGCTCAGGACGGCTCCCCGGATCGCCCCTGAGTCCCGGGCCGTCTGGCCGGAAAGTACTCGTCCCCAGGTCTCGCCAGGTAGGGCGTGGTGCGAATCTCTCTCTCCGGGCGGGCCAGGCCGTTCAGGATGTAGCCGGCGAGGACCACCGGCCAGGGGCCATCACCGCCGATCCCGAGTTGGTCGCGGACATCCGGCCTGTCGAGGAACCGGACAAATCTCGGATATTGGGCCTTCAAGGCGTCGAGCCCGACAAGGGGCAGGGGCGCAAGGTCCGTCCACAGGACATCGATCTGAGCCTCGCGGTAGGCTTCGAGTAGGAATCCGACACAACTGAAGCGGCGATAGATGACGGTCTGGTCCTCACGGCGGACGTCCTTGACATGGGGGCAGATGACGTATTGCTCTAGGAGGCCCCCGAGTCGTGCCGCCTCGTACTCCGATTCGACCTCCTCGCAGAACAGTCGGATCTGAAGCTCTTCATCGACCGTCAAATCGGCGGAGCCGACACAATGAGCGTAGCACTCGCCCTCCCGTTCCAACGGGGGACGCATATGCAAGACGGGGAGGACGGCGGACGCTGCATAGCTCGCGCGTTCCTCGGCCGCAAGGGCGACATGCCCCACGAAACCGGGCTCACTCGACGCATCCTGGCCGACGACTTCGAATTGTCGAATGGCGATCGGCGCACTTCCCACTCTCTGGGCCGGCATGCGTCTGCCCCCTACGAAGCGAGAGTGGACGGATTCCGATCGCTGAGTTGTCCCAGGACTCGAGCGATGTCGGCGAACTTCGCCCCCGACTCGCGCGAGAGTAGATCCGCCCGAAGTCGAGCTGCGCGGCGAGCGAGGAGTTGCTGAAACCATGGGACATCGAGGGTCCGCATCCTTTCGAGGACCTCCGCGTCCCGACCGCTCCGGGTCAGCACCAGTCCCAGCACGGCGTTGAGGGCGACGGCGCCGTACTTCTCGCGGGCCAAGAACCTGGGCCTCGCGTAGGCATCGACGAGCTCTTCAAGCCGTAGCGCCAGCTCCGTGTACTGATCGCGTTCCGTCGGAGGATTCGCGGTCAGCTTTCGCCCGACCATCTTGGTCACCTCGACTTCGAGTTCGATGGGGATCGGGAGCCTACCTTGCGCCTTCAAGAGGCTTGCTGCGGCCTCGAAGGCGTCATCGGAGGCCGCTGTTGCGACGTAGTTCCGGATCGCGGAACCCACGGCGACCAAGTCGGCGGGGACGTTCGACTCCCGGTACGTCTCGATGAACTGCCGAAGCAAAGGGACGAGTGCGGCGGCGTGTTGACCTCGGAACGGCAGGACTTCGGCTTTGAGGATCAACTTCCGACGCTCCTCGTGCTCCAGGTCGGGGCGTCGTAGAGACTCGACGATCGCCCTGCATCTCGATTCGGGATCCGCACCCTCCGCTTCTGCTTCTGCCGACTCCACCGGGGGCTGCTTTGTTGAAGCCGGGGCGGGATCCCGCGAATGCTCCTCCTGCGATCGAACGATGCGACGACGTATCTCGAAGACCCTTCCGAGCCGGGATTTGAGATCGGCGAGATCCGGCGCGACGCGTTCCTCCCAAGACCCGGTTGCACGGCACACCTCCATGGGCAGCAATGACCGCAGGAGCGCCCGCGTCGCCTCGATCTTCAGCAGATCTTCCCAGTTTGCGACTCCTGGTTCTGATTGAGCCTCATGTGACCAGATCTTGCATTCACAAAGCAATATATGCGACCCCTCAGCGAACCCGTGCCACGCGAAGGACACGATGGAAACGTCGGCATCGGCGATGACCCTCGCCCACGGCTCCTCGGGTCGCGACGCTTGATCCCATGGGGATGGGGCCACCGGCGGCGAGGCTCGTGAGTACCAGCGCCGTGCCAGGGCCTCGAAGTCCCTCGTCCCTTCCTTCGGCTTGATCGATCGCCATTCTAATCTTATCATGACACATTCTCGTCGGGGACTTACGATGTATGCTCCGCAAGGCCCTCTGGGATCCATCGACGAATGGATTCCCCGAGCGCCTGCAATTTCTTCCGGGCCTTCTCGGCCTCGTCCAGGAGCTTTCCCACCAGTTCGGGGGAGAGGGCGATCTCGATGCAACGGGTATCGTCGGACTGGGTTTCGTACATGAGTTTGAGTGTCGTCTTCGTAACGAAGCCCTCAATCGTTGTTAGCTCGCGATCGAAGACCGGCCTGGCATCGCACACGATCTCGACGTGTTTCCCCTGATGGCCCGTCAAGGCTCTAAGTCGTCCGGCCTCGCGCTGCCGATCGAGCGCCGCCGACGGACGGATGAGTCGGGGCAAGACCCGTCGAACGGAGGCGAATGCTTCGTCGGGGAATGTCCCGAGGTGGCGAGCGTCCGCACGTCGCCACTCCTCGAGAGCATTCAAGATCTCTTCCAAGGAGCACGATCGCAGGTTGCACAGCGCATTGACCACGGCGTCTGCGGCAGTCTCGTCGTCTTCAGGGATCACCTCCTTGACCAGCTTTTCGAGACGTGTGTCGTCGAGAAAACCGCCCGCGCCCTCCACGGAGGCCCCGATCTGCTCGATGACGGGAGGAGGAATCCTGGAGATTTGCAGGAGATCGGAGATCATCTGCTGGGGCACGCTGACCCCGCGAATAAATTCATCCGGAGAACCGGCAACGAAGAACACCCGATCGGCCATGAACCGCATCTCCCGGGTCGATCAGCACGCCGATCGGCCCCAATTGCTTGTTACCTTGTAGTTTAGGTGATCCTCTCGGTGTTTGCCACAGGCAAGCCTCCGGACGTCCGCCGCTCCGGGAGTTCCGGGACCCTAATCGCTCGTGGTATCCGGATCTTCGTTACGCTGGCGACTCGTAGAGCGAGAGCCGGCGCCTGACGTCCGGGGACGACGAGCTGCCCGCTGAGGCGGCTGCCAGGCCTTGATCTCGGCGAGGGTGAGACCGAGGTTCCGCGACTCCTCTTGCAGGAAGCCCTCGAAGTAGTCGCCCATGGGGACGCCGAACTCGGGATCGACCTCGTTGTGCCACTGCTTCAGCCAGGGGAGAAGCTCGATGAGGCAGGCGAGGAGCGGGACCAGCCGCGGGTCCTCGCGGCCGCCGAGGCGTTCCTGGACGTCGACGTAGTAGGCGCTGATCGCCCGGGCGAGCTGAAGATGGTCGTAGCCGGCCCAGGCGACCATGAGCGTGCCGTCTTCTCCCTCGCAGTGCGGGAAGCTCACCCAGCGTTCCTTGGGCACGTCGAGCTTATCACGAAGGCGCCAGTAGTCCGCCTTGAGAAAGTCCTCACGCTTGTATGTGGCCGGTACTGGAATACTACCGACTTGTTGTTGCTTCAATTTTTTCGCTTCCAAGCCGGTTAGATGGTCTTTGTGATCTTTCGGCAGTTGAGTGCGAGCATCGATCTCGTCTTCTTGACGCTGGAGTTCCCATGTCTTCTTCCATTCTCCGCGGTTGCGCATACCGGATGCTTCGTAACGTAGGCCAGGAAGTAATGGAACGCTCTCAGCCTCGACCAGTTCGGCCACGAGTCGCGACACATCGAACGCCGGGTCCTCCCGGTACAGTTCACCGACCTGTAGCAACTGTGCGTCCTTTCGCGCGATGTCGGCGAGCCGCCCGACGGAGATCAACGCAACATCAATTCGAGCGGTAGGCTTTCGCTCTTCATTCATTCGCCCATCGAAGTCAAAGTAGGACTCCAAGTCACTGAGAAGCCTCTCACGAAAAGCAGCATGGAGCTGTAAATCCCAGGACTCTCTGTCCCACCGGCGCTTACATTCAGGTTGCTCGATGAGGCGAATGTTTCGATCGCTTTCAATGAGGTCGATGCGGCGAGCCACTAATTTCCTATAGTCTTCAGGCCACTCATCAGGGAGCTCTATAATCGGTTTGCTGCCATGCCGCTCGAACCAAGATGTCCTCTCTTCTCCCGCGGCTAATCTACGTGCGAGCACGATCTCAAATGGCCTTTCACCTAGGCGAATCGGAGGAGGTGAAGCACACACGAGTGCCTCCTCGGTTAGTCCGTACAGAGCATAGCAGCGCCAATCAAGCTCTTCCTGAAGCGCAATCATCTGTTCGTTGGCTTCCTTCCATCGTTTCTCAACCAAATCCTTGGCGGCTTGAACTGACATAATCGATTGATTTAGTTCCTCGATTCGAACAGCGCTTGCACACGCCTCCTTCATGCCCTGAACCGCCTGCTCAATTTGCACTGCGGCAGCAGATGGAAACTGTTCCGGCATTGGAATGGCCTCAACTGTGGTGCAACTGATTTGTCGCCTTTGTTCATAAGGAAAGGGAGTCAAGCCCCGACCGATGCCGCCTCCAGCTTTCGGTTGTGAATTCTGGCGAAGCCAGAATCCGACCACCGAGCTGTTGAGCACATAAAGCAACTCCATCGTCGTCGGGTGACCATTCCCAGCCTTGAGATCAAGCACTGGAGCCGATCGATTGAAGGCAACGCGCCCTCTTGTATATGCGAAATGGTTATGTGTTGCGGTGGCGGCAAATGCGATCCTCTCCAATCGCATCGCACGATTCCGCGGTATCTGATGGAATGTGAACCATGGCAAGCCCGCTTCTTTGTAAGTGCCTCCCGAAAAATTTGCGCGGCTCCAAAGATACGTGCGCAAGGCATGAAACCAAGCCCAACGGGGTTCTCGCGGCACCGAAGGCCATGGTTTAATGGTTTCATCATAGGGAAATACAATGCGATCTTTAATGTCGACGATCCAGTGCCGAATTTCTTCGCCTCTAACATGATCACAAAACCAATCGTCACAACGCATTCGCCGTGCGAAATACCTGTCGTGAACGAAAGCCTCATCTGCATGTGTATCTTGAAAGAGCCCTGCACCGTCGATGTACGCTTTGAGCGTGTGCGTGGCGTTTTCGGACAACGATCGTTGCAGCTCGGCCGCGCCGCCACCACTCAGTACCCAAGGATGTCGATTTAGAATTCTTCGCGGTGTGGTGGTGTCCTAGGAAAGATGGATTGACGTAACATGGCTCCTCTTCCCATCCTAGGGTATGCTAACCTGCTTCGGTTTTTCACCCAGGATGCCTC
>Ga0209040_10002220_pt1 | contig 15320 bp, 18 predicted proteins | sample BogFormECP12_OM3_FD_188240 | JGI IMG/M metagenome (GOLD analysis project Ga0209040, IMG submission 188240) | Bog forest soil microbial communities from Calvert Island, British Columbia, Canada - ECP12_OM3 (SPAdes) (version 2) | ecosystem: Environmental > Aquatic > Freshwater > Wetlands > Bog ...
CGCTCAATGTAGCTGCGCGCGTGATCCACCAGGTGCATGTAGTTCACGCCGGACGGACAGGTGGTCATGCAGGCGAGGCAGGAGAGGCAGCGATCGATATGGCGCACCACCTCCTCGGTGGCCGGCCGCCCCGTCTCCAGCATGTCCTTGATCAGATAGATGCGTCCGCGCGGACTATCGAGTTCGTCGCCAAGCAGCAGAAAGGTCGGACAGGTCGCGGTGCACAGGCCGCAATGCACGCAGGTGCGCAGCACCTGATTGGAAGCGGCGGTGTCCGGATCGCGCAACTGCTCGGCAGTGAAATTGGTCTGCATGGCTCAATGCCTGGGCGGCGGCATGTGACGAGACAGAAGGACCGTCAGGCCCAGCCAGAACAGCGCGAGCAGGAAGAACACCGGCGAGAGTGGCAAGTTCCCGAGGAACACGGTGATAAACATCAACGCAACCGCTCCCACCATCAGGCCAAAGCGGAGGTTCATGACGCGTCGCTCGGGGTTGATGCGAAAATACTGGAAGGCAAGCATGATGAAGCTCGCAATGTACAGCGGGATGATGGCGCCGTAGGGAATGTGCATGTCCACCTACATGCCGCCGTACAGGCGCCCGGGATTCAGGATGCCTCGCGGATCGAGCGCCGCCTTCACGCGCCGCGTGATCCGCGCCAGAGGCTCCGGTTCCGGCGGGATCACGTCCACTGCGGTGCGCAACGATTCTGGTCCGCGCATCAGGAGCCAGGTACCACCAGCGGCCGTGACCGCCGCCACGACCGCGGAGTGAGCCGCGACGGTGGCCGGTGCGGCGATCCAGACCAGGCCGCCACCCCAGTCGAGATAGCCCAGCGCACCGACAGCCTCCGACAGCGTCCGCAACACGACAGGCCCCGCTGACGGGCGCACGGATATCCGCCAGATGGCATCGGCCGGTTCGGCCGCCAGTGGCGTGAGATTGCCGATCGCCCGCCACACCGTGCGCGATGACGCATCGTCGAGGATTTCGCAGCGTCGGTGTCCGAGTTCGTCACTCAGCCTGGCGGCGCGATAGGTCACCGACGAGGCGAAATCCTCGATGCGCGCCAGAGTGGCGGAACGGCCGAAGCCGGCGAGCGCAGGGATGCGGGCGGCTGCTTCCGCCGGTAACCAGGCGGCGGCCGAGACGCTGTATGGCGAACCCAGTGCGGTGGATAGCGCCGCCACGCCTGCCGCCGCATCCAGGTCCACCAGAACGATTGTGCCGACGGTTTGCGGCGCCGGCAGCACCTTCAATGTCACCTCGGTAATCACGCCAAGCGTGCCGTGACTGCCGGTGAGCAGCTTGCACAGATCGAGCCCGGTGACGTTCTTCAGCACCCGGCCGCCCGAGTGGATCGCCTCGCCGTGCCCGGTAACGGCGCGGATGCCCAGCACGTGATCGCGCATCGCGCCCCAGGCAATGCGCCGTGGGCCGGACAGGTTGGTGGCGACCACACCGCCCAGCGTCTGCTGTCCGCTGGCACCATATATCCTGGCAAGGTCTGGTGGTTCAGCGATGATGTGCTGGCCGCGTTCGGCCAGGGCGGCCTCGATCTCGGGCAGCGGTGTGCCGGCACGCGCCGAGATGATCAGTTCGTTGGGAGAATAGAGTGTGATGCCGGTGAGGTTGCGGGTGGAGAGCGAGCGCGCCGCCTGCACGGGACGCAGCATGTCCATCTTGGTGCCGTTGCCAAGTATGAGCAGCGGTTCCGCTTCCCCCGATGCCTGCGCCACTGCGGCAGCGATTGACTCCTCGTCGGCGGGTGCCAACAGGTCAGTCATACGACTTCAACCGACTCAATCAGCGCCAACGTGATGGGTTTCGCTGCGCTCAACCCATCCTACGCCGTCTTCCCGCGACGAGTACCTCGTAGGATGGGTAGAGCGCAGCGAAACCCATCATCGCATTCCGGCTTCGCGGAGCGGAAACACCTTGTTCGCGTTCAGCAGCCAGCCGGGATCGAACGCCGACTTGATGCGACGCTGCTGGTCCAGTTCCCGCTCCGTGAACTGCACCGGCATCAGCTCGCGTTTTTCCACGCCAACGCCATGCTCGCCGGTCAAACAGCCGCCCGCCTCGACGCACAGTTTCAGAATGTCGGCGCCGAACTGCTCCGCCTTGTGGAAGCTCTCCGGATCGTTGGCGTCGAACATGATCAGCGGATGCAGGTTGCCGTCGCCGGCGTGGAAGATGTTGGCGACCTTCAACCCATATGCGTCGCTCATCTCGCCGATACGGCGCAGGACGTCCGGCAGACGCGACGTCGGGATGACGCCGTCCATGCAGAGATAATCCGGGCTGATGCGGCCGATCGCACCGAACGCCCCCTTGCGGCCCTTCCAGATCGCCAGCGATTCCTCCGCTGACTGAGACACCCTCAGGCTGATCGGGTCGTGCCGTTCGCAGATCGCACGGATCCGCGCCAGCAGATCGTCCTGTTCCGCCGCGCTGCCTTCCACCTCGATGATCAGCATCGCCTCGGCATCCAGCGGATAGCCGGCGTGCGCGAACTCCTCGCAGGCATGGATCGCCGGGCGGTCCATGAACTCCAGCGCCACGGGAATGATGCCCGATGAGATGATGGAATCGACGCAGGCGCCGGCGACCTCGTTGGAGCGGAACGCGGCGAGCATCGCCCGCGCGCCCTCGGGCGAGCGTAGGATGCGCACGGTGACCTCGGTCACCACCGCCAACTGGCCCTCGCTGCCGGTCAACAGGCCGAGCCAGTCGTAGCCGGCCGCATCCAGATGCGCGCCGCCGATGGAGAGGATCTCGCCGTCCACCGTGACGATCTTCAACCCCAGCAGGTTGTTGGCGGTGACGCCGTATTTCAAGCAGTGCGCGCCGCCGGAGTTCATGTTGACGTTGCCGCCGATCATGCAGGCGAGCTGGCTCGACGGATCGGGCGCGTAGAAGAATCCCCTGTCCTGCACCGCAATGGTGATGCCGATATTGGTGACGCCGGCCTGCACGGTGGCGCAGCGGTCGGCGTAGTCGATATCGAGGATGCGGTTCATCCGCATCAGTCCAACCACCACGGCATCCGCCATCGGCAGCGCACCGCCCGACAGCGACGTGCCGGCGCCGCGCGGCACCACGCGCACGCCCTCGGCATGGCAAAAGCGCATGACCGCGGCGACCTGTTCGGTCGTGTTCGGCAGCACGACGGCGAGCGGCGGCTGGCGGTAGGCGGACAGGCCGTCGGTCTCATAAGGCTTCAGGCGAAGCGGCTCGGCGATCACCGCGTCGGCAGGCAGCAGGCCACGCAGCCCTGCGATAATAGTGTCGCGTCGCGCGAGGACATCGGCTTTCGGTTCGGGTTGTGTCAGCATGAGCGGAAACTGGTCCTGCGCGCAGCCGCTGGCAAGGGTCAGGCCTGACCCCGGTCTGGCCGTCTTGCACCGATTGAGCAATAGTCCGGAGGGATAGGACATCATGCTGCAACGTTGCGCGAACTGGCGGGAGACGAAATCACATTGTCGGGCTCTGTGCATCGGGTGGCAATTCTCATTCTGGTCCTGCTGTCGGCCGCCGGCACGGCCGGGTGCGTGCCGCCCGTCGGCGCGCAATGGCCGGGGGCGCTGAGCAAGCCCTGGATGTTTGGCATCGAGACGATGCGCGGCGATCCGGAGCCGCAACTGCCGTTCACCAATCGGTTCATCGCCGGCCTGTCGGCGATGCCGAACGTGCAGGTGGTCTATCTGGGCGGTGAGGGGAACCGGTTCCTGTTCAGTGCGTGGACCGGCAACAAGGTGCAGGTTTCGCCATGGCTGCGTGCCGGCGGGAACTGCATGGACCTGACCTACACGCTGTTCCAATCCGGTGAGCAGCAGGTGGTTCTAGGGCTGGTGGTCGCGCCGATGCCGGCCGGCACCGAGCCGGATTCGGCTTGCGTCGATCGAGCGGTGACGCAGTTCTACCAGGCGCTGGTGGTCCAGCGATTGTAAACGCCGCGATGCAGTGTATCGCTTCGGCAGCTTGGGACGCCGTGGGCGCTGCCGCCAGCACGCCATCCTGACGCAAGCGATGGCGCGGGTGCTGCTGGGCGAACCAGCGACGTTGACCGGTGCCCAAACGGCCAAGTATGTTGCCGCCGGCGTGCTTTGTTTTGCGAGCGGGTCGGGGTTCGTGGCCTCAAAGGACTGGCGGCGCATCACACCTCGTACTGTCGTCGGGGACGTCGCGCGCACGCAAAATCACGGAGAGATGCTTATGCCGGAGAACTCCCCACGTTTGCCGATTATTTTATTTGCCGCGTCGGTCATCCTTGTTGCCAACGTTGCAGCCTTGGCGCAGTCTGACCCACCGAAATCAAAGGTTTGTTCCGCTGATGACGGTGGATGGTCTGTTGCCGGTGGCGTGCCGTCGACAGGCCGAATCGTCATGAGCAACGATGGCGGTTGGTGCGGCGAGCGCCTGGCGGTAAGGAATAACTCACTCGTATTCGGTGGAGCGATGCACCTGACCAAGCAACCTGCGCACGGTCAGGTGTCAATTATGCCTCGTGATGATGGCACCGATGTGTACTATAAGCCCAGTCCTGGCTATATCGGACCAGACAGCTTTGGTGTGCTGGTTGAGTTATTCAACATTGACAAGCCTTACAATGTGGTCGTGGAGTAGATGGATGGGCACAGCTAGTACGCTGCCCGGTTGAGCGTAGTCCTGCCGACCTCGAAGAGCCCGCGATCGCGGACGGTCTCGGCCCCGCGTCCCGAGTCTTGTGGCGCTGCGGGACAAGAAAGGTTTTCACGCAGATGAAGGCAGATGAACGCTGAACGCGCAGATGGTTCAGGCCGTCTCTATCTCCGTGAATCGGCGTGAATCCGCCTCTTAATCCGCGTTCAACCTCTTCCTCTCGCTATACTACCGGCAGCGCCTCCCCGGCATCCATGCAGATGTTTGTTTAACGTATACAGACAATATAACTAACAGCATAATGCCAGCATGGAGCGCCAGGCGCTGGGCGCCCGCTCGTTGCTGCAACGCCTGCAGGCGGAAAGCCGCGAGCGCGAGGCCGACAGCGCCGGGCTGATGGCGGATGCGCTGGGCGACGCCCTGGGCAAGGCCCACTGGCGGGTGGCACAGCCTGCCCCGGACTTGATCCGCGGGCGGAGCCGTGACCTTCCTTCGTTCAGCCGATTGCCCTGGGCTGTTCCGGGGTGGCAGGCGGGGACGAGGTCCGTTAACAAGTGCTGCCGGCCAGCCGGGAGATCGCCTTGTTCATCAGACTCACGCTCTCCGCCGCGCTCGCAGCGTCAGTTGCCGGCTGCGGCCCGGACTACTCGCCCAACACCTACGCCACCAATGCCGTGCAGCAGGCCAACAAGGTGGACCAGGGCGTGGTCGTCGGCGTCCGCGAAGTCGGCGTCAGCGCCGGGGGTACAGCCGGCGCTGCGGTCGGCGCGGCGGCAGGCGGCATCGCCGGCGCGCAGACCGGCAGCGGCGCAACCAGCGCGTTCGGTGCACTGGGCGGCGCGCTGGTTGGTGGCATCGCCGGCACCGCCGCGGAGCATGTCGTCGGCGACACGCGCGCGTTCGAATACATCATCCGCAAGCTGAATGGCGATCTGCTCAGCGTGACGCAGAAGGACACCGAACCGCTGGCGATCGGCCAGAAGGTGCTGGTGATCGCAGGCAACCAGGCGCGTGTGGTGCCCGACTATACCGTGCCGGTCCAGCAGCAGCCCAAACAGACCGCCGCGGCGCCGAAGGAAGACGCTACCACGACCGCGCCTGCGCCGCCGCCGGTCACCGCCGTCCCGCTGCCGGCGCCTGACCAGCCCAAGGTAGAGACGGGTCCGTGAGTGCTCAGGTCTCCCAGGGCGGGCCTTTCAGCTCGACCATGTTGCCCTCGGGATCCGGCACGTAGATCGACGGTCCCTGTCCTTTCGCGCCATAGCGCGACTCCACCGGGCCAGGCTCGCAGCCGTGATGCTTCAGATGGGCGATGATCGCCTCGCCATCGAATGGTTCCACCTGCAGGCAGAAGTGATCCATGTTGCGGCCCTCGCGCCCTGGTGCCGCGCCGCCCTTCTGCCCCGCGGGGCGGTCGACCGGCACCAGGTCGATCAGCGCCGACCCGGCGCGTAACTGCCAGAGGCCGATCTTCTCCTGCACCTTCTCCAGCGTGCAGCCCAGCACGTCGATGTAGAAATGCGTCATCGCCTGCAGGTTGCTGACCCGCAGCACCACGTGGTCGAGTTGCCTGATCTGCAGCATCACACCCTCCCTCGCCGCGCGACTATTGCTTGCCGCCCAGCATCTGCTTGATGTTGACCTTCATGCCATTGCCCATCAGCACGTCGCCGGGTTCCATGTCGGCGGGACACGGCCCGGTCCATTTCGCGTCCTGCGTTACCACCGACTGGTCGCGTCCTGCCAGCGGCGGATCGAACTTGGTATTGGCATCGGTGTGATAGGCCGTATCGCCGGTGAACCTGGTCACTGCCTGACTCGTCAACTGCGACTGCCCCATCTTGCAGACTGTGCTGACCGTGACGGAGCTGCCGCTGCGATGGATGTCCGGTTTGTCGCACATCCCCTGGCTGGCGTTCATGCCTAGCTTGTACATTTCAGCGTCGGTCGCCGGGTCGATGCACATTTTCATCTGCTGTGGCGGCATCTTCTCGCCCGGCATGTTCATATCGATCTGCCATAACCCGGCCTTGCGCGGGGGGAAATCATCCGCGTGCGCAAAGCCGCATGCCGTGGCGCCCAGCAGCAGTGCACCGAGACCGATGGCGACAGTCATCCGATCCATGTCCGGCTCCTCCGATAGGATGCGGCGGCGACGCCAGGACAGGATGGCCCGGCGGAACATCTCCGCTACACCATCGGGCATGTTGAAGCCACCGGGCAACCCGTCGGACCTTCAGCGGGCATGACAGACCGAGGTGACCTGACCCACGGCCATCTGCTCGATGGCCGCGTGCGCTACGCCCAGCCCCGGTCCGGCTTCCGCAGCGGCATCGAGCCGGTGCTGCTGGCGGCGGCCATCCCGGCGCACGCCGGTGAGCGTGTGCTGGAGGGCGGCAGCGGCGCCGGCGCCGCGGTGCTTTGCCTCGCCGCCCGTGTGGCTGGCGTGCGGGGGCTCGGGATCGAGCGGGACCCGGCGCTGGTGGCGCTCGCTCGCCTGAATGCCGCCGCCAATGGCTGGAGCGATCTCCGCTTCATGGCAGCCGACATCGCATCGCTGCCGGCGCTCGATCCATTCGACCATGCGTGCGCCAATCCACCTTACCACAGCGCCGCTGGCACACCGTCTCCGCAGGCGTCCCGCCAGACCGCCAAACGCGCAGCCGAGGGCACATTGACCGTCTGGGCCACCGCCCTGGCGCGCCCGCTGCGGCCCCGAGGGACACTCACCTTCATCCTGCCAGCCGCGCTGCTGCCGGAGGCGGCGGCGGCGTTTATCGACGCCGGCTGCTCGCCCACCGCCATGTTACCGCTCTGGGCCAAGCCCCGGCATCCGGCGAAGCTGCTGCTGCTACGCGGGGTCAAGGGAAGCCGCGCGCCGTTCCGCGTGCTGCCCGGGCTGGCGCTGCATGCGCCGGATGGCGCGTTCACGGCCGAGGCCGATGCCATCCTTCGCGGCGGCGCGGCGCTCGATCTCTAGTCGGCATCATCGCCGATATGCGGATGGCGCAAATGCCACAGCCGCTCATGCGCCGCTACCAAACTCTCCATGTTGCGCCGCCGCGTACCGTCCGCGGTCAGCGGGCGGCGGGTCAGCATCATCTCCAGGATGTGCAGCAACTGCTCGGCGACCTCGAAATCCGCCTGATCGCAGGCGTGATGAAAGGCGATCAGGATCTTATCGGACAGCCGTCGCGTGTAGCGGGGAACCCCCGTGCCGATCTCGCGTCCGCTGCCTTCGTCGGCCCGGCTGACTGTATCCCCTATCGTTGACCCCATCTGGTCTCGTCCCGTTTGCCTGCGATTGGTCAGGATAATCTCTGCACTACTCGCACACTGCTGCGCGTCATTTTTGTGCGATCGCGGCGTTATTTGCGCTGAATGCCCAAATAAGGGCTTGAGTCCTGCTTCCTGGCCACGAACATATCGCGAACAACCTCGCGTTGAACGAGGGTCGTCTTGCAATTTGGGCATCGCATAATTTGGACGGCGTTACTCCCAGACCACCTCAGCCTCCGGCGGGCGTCGGATCGTCGGCAAACGCCTCCTCCCACGTGCCGGTTGTCGAAGCCCTGCTGTACTCGGTGGCCCGGTTCTCGAAGAAATTGGCGTGCTCCACCGCATTTAGCATCTCATCGAGCCAGGGCAGGGGATTTCTTGACACATGGTAAAGCTGGTTGAGCCCAAGCTGCATCAGTCGGCGGTCGGCGATGTAGCGGATGTATTCCTTCACCTCGCGCGCCGTCAGTCCCTCCACCGCGCCCTGCTCGAACGCCAGTTCGATGAACGCGTCCTCGTGGTCCACGATAGTGGCGCAGGTGAGGTAGATGTCGCGCTTCAACTCCTCCGTCCAGATCTCTGGATTCTCCTGCACGAAGGTGCGGAACAGCTTGACGATCGAATCGCAATGCAGGCTTTCGTCGCGGACCGACCAAGTGATGATCTGGCCCATTCCCTTCATCTTCCCAAAGCGCGGGAAGTTCAGCAGGATGGCGAACGAGGCGAACAATTGCAGGCCTTCGGTGAAGGCGCCGAACGCAGCCAGCGTCTTGGCGATCTCGAACTTCGAGTCCACCGTGAAGCTCTGCATGAAATCGTACTTATCCTTCATCTCCTTGTATTTCAGGAACGCCTGATACTCGAGTTCCGGCATGCCGATCGTGTCGAGCAGGTGGCTGTAGGCGGCAATGTGCACGGTCTCGATGTTGGAGAATGCCGACAGCATCATCAGCACCTCCGTGGGCTTGAATACGCGAGCGTAATGCTTCATGTAGCAGTTGTTCACCTCGACGTCGGCCTGGGTGAAGAAGCGGAAGATTTGCGTCAGCAGATTGCGCTCGGCATCGCTCAGGTTGCGGTGCCAATCCTTCACGTCGTCAGCGAGCGGCACCTCCTCGGGCAGCCAGTGCACGCGCTGCTGGGTAAGCCAGGCCTCGTAGGCCCAGGGATAGCGAAACGGCTTGTAGACCGGGTTCTCGGTCAGCAGATCGAACCGCACCGGATGTTCGTCAGCCGCGTGAGTGATGTCATCCATGCTTGTTTACCGCCCTTGGTGCCTATCTCTACCACATATTGTGGCGCGCAGCCACAGTGCCCTACAAGATTCGACCGCTCCGCCCGGCTGGCGCCGCACCGCGGCAGTCGCCACCCGGGATGACTCGAGCGCCTGCCCGAGCCGCACCAGATGCTTCACCGATAATCAGCTTCTTGTGCCGGACGCGATCACGGCGGCAATCGGCACCGCGATTCCCTCCGCGCTGCCATAGCGCTCGGCATTCCCAGCGATGTCGGCGACAATCACTGCCATCGCATCCGGCTGCTGTGCCTCCAGCATTGCCGCCATGCGTGCGGTCCCGGCCTGCAATGCCGCCACCAATGCCTGTGCGTCACAATGCCGCCAGGTCGCGTGCACCACCCGCGTCGAGCAGCCGGTGAAGCCGGCCTGGCGCAACGCATCAGCGCACTGCGCTTGGGTGCCGAATCCGCCGCCTGGCGCGGGCGCCCGCCCCGCCGCCCGATTACCATGCCGCGCAATCGCATCGAACACCAGCTTCCAGGCGATGTTCTTTTCCGGCTCGGCCCAGAAGCTGAACGCAACGTGTCCGCCCTGGCGCAGCACGCGACGCGCCTCGCGCAAAGCAAACAGCGGCCGCGGCACGTGGTGGATGCCGAAATTCGCCACCACCGCATCGAATGCCGCATCCGGGTAGGGCAACGCTTCGGCGTCCCCCTCGTCGAACCGCACCGCGGTCTCGCGTGCCCTGGCAACTGCAAGCATCGCCGTTGAGAAGTCGAGGCCCCACGTCACCGCGCCGCGAGCAGATCCGCTGGAGGTGACGAAGCCGGGGCCGCAGGCGATGTCGAGCAAACGCGTGCCACGCGCGACCTGCGCCGCATCGAGCAACGCTTCGATGAACGGTTCGGTCGCACTGGCGAATGTCGCGCCGTAAGCGCCGGCTGCACTCTGCCAGCGCGCATGCTCGAAGGCACGAACCGCTTCCGGATCGAATGGCGCGGACGCCAACTACACCACCGGCCCCGCCAGGTGCTGCTTATAGTCCGGCCGTTGCAGCAACCGGTCGTACCACCCCCGCAGATGCGGCACCTCGGGACGTTCGAAATCCATGTTGAACCAGCGATGCAGATGCGGACCCCACGGGATGTCGGCCAGGGTCAGCTCCTCGCCCGCCAGATATGGATGCTTGGCCAGTTCCGCCGAAACCATTCCCCAGACGCGCGTGGCGCCCTCGATCCCTTGCTTGATTTCCGCCATGTCGCGCTTGTCGGAGGGCGTCCGCACCAGGCCCCAGAACACCACGGTGATCCACCGGTTCAGCAGCGTCTGCTGCGCGTCCATCCAGCGGTCGACGTTGGCGCGTGCATGCGGCTCCTGCGGCCACAGCTTCGAATGCGGAGCATGCGCATGACAAAGATAACGGCAGATCGCGTTGCTCTCCCACAGCGTGAAGTCGTCCTCCTGCAATGTGGGCACGAGGCCGGTGGGGTTCATCGCGTGATAGTCCGCCGTGTCTGTCTTGCCGAATGAACCGCCCACGTCGATGCGTTCATAGGGAAGCTGCAACTCCTCGAGCGTCCATATCACCTTCATCACGTTGCTTGACGTGGCGCGGCCCCACAGAATGCGGCGCATCTTGCTTCCTCCTTGCCTGGATGCCGTGAGCCTAGGCCGCGGCACGGCGAGCGGCAACGGCTTGCACGCGCGCTGGAAGCAGGGCACATCGCCGCCATGACGCTGCCCGGCATCCGCGCCATCGCCCTGCTGAGCGTGCTCGCCGCGGCGTTCGCGCTGGGGTTGGCGCTCGCCTCGGAACGCTGGGAGGGCCTGGTGCCATGTGCCCTCTGCCTGCTCGAACGCTGGCCCTATCGCGTGGCGATCGTGCTTGGCCTGCTGGCCTCGGTAGTGCCGCATCGATGGGCGCGAGCGCTGCTCGTGCTGGTGGTGCTGTCGATGCTCGCCAGCACGGCTCTGGCCGTCGTGCACGTCGGCGTCGAGCAACGCTATTGGCCGAGTCCGTTGCCGGAATGCACCGCACCGAGCTTCGTTGGTGGATCGATTGCCGAGCGTCTGGCGCAGATGCCGGCGCGGCCGGCGAAACCGTGCGAGGACCCGGCATACCTGATCCCGGGTCTGCCGATTTCCATGGCCGCGATGAACCTGCTCTACGCGTTGGCGTTCGCGATGCTGCTCGGCTTCGTCCTTTGGCGCGACAGGAGCGTTGCATGAAACCTGCGCAACCACGTCTGCCCGGCGATCCGTCACCCGAAACCAGCGTGGCACGCATGCTTCGCGTGGATCACGCCGGCGAATATGGCGCAGCACGTATCTATGCCGGCCAGCTTGCGGTGCTGCGCCATGGCGAGTCCGCACCTGTACTGCGCGAGATGCAGGCGCAGGAGCAGCTTCACCTGGAGCGCTTCGCCGATCTGATCGTGCGCCGTCGGGTTCGCCCGACCGCGATGCTGCCGCTATGGCACCTGGCCGGATTCGCCCTCGGCGCCGCGACCGCGGCGCTGGGCGAACGCGCCGCGATGGCCTGCACGGTGGCGGTGGAGGAAGCGATCGAAGCGCACTACGCCGATCAGATCGCCGCTCTGGACGACAGCGAAGCCGAGCTGCGTGACACGCTGGGCAGGTTCCGAAACGACGAGCTGCAACATCGCGATATCGGTCTGCAGCATGGCGCGGAGCAGGCGCCCGGGTATCGGCTGTTGTCCGCAGCGATCAAGGCGGGCTGCAAGGTAGCGATCCGGATCAGCGAACGCATATAGGGTGTGCGATGGGGATCGAGCGACTCGCGGCGCGCGGCATCGACCTCGAAGTCCTGCGCAAGGGCGCGGGGCCGCCGATCCTGTTGCTGCACGGCCTGCACACGGTGGACCCGCAGGCGCCGTTCCTTGATCTGCTCGCGGCGCGTCACGAGATTATTGCGCCCTCGCATCCGGGGTTCGGCCACTCGCCGCGGCCGGACGATTTCGACACCCTCTATGACCTGGTGCATCTGTATCTCGACCTGCTCGAGGCGTTGCCGCACGACAAGGTGACGCTGCTGGGGTTTTCGTTCGGCGGCTGGCTCGCCGCGGAGATCGCGGCGACGTGCTGCCATCGACTGCAACGATTGATCCTGGTCGATCCCCTCGGAATCAAACTCGGCGACCGTGAGAGCCGCGACATCCTCGATCTGTTCAACACCGAACCGGCCGAGGTGCAGCACCGCACCTGGCACGATCCGGCGAAATGGCAGACCGACTACAACGCGATGTCGGATGACGCGATCGTGGTGCACGCGCGAAATCGCGACGCGCTGTGCCATGGCTGGCAGCCGTTCATGTACAATCCAAGGCTGCCGCGCTGGCTGTGCCGCATCGCGGTGCCGACACTGGTGCTGTGGGGTGCGAGCGATGGCGTGGTGACGCCCGACTACGGGCGCACGTACTGCGAGCTGATTCCCGGCGCGCGATTCGAACTGATCCAACAGGCGGGCCACCATCCCGAGGTCGAGCAGCCAGCCGCGTTCGCCGCACGCGTCGCCGCGTTCATCGCGGCCGACGGGTGAGCCTTGGAATCATCGGCAATAATGGGTTTCGCTGCGCTCAACCCATCCTACGTGTCAACGCGGGACGTAGGGTGGGTTGAGCGTAGCGAAACCCGCCGTCTGCTCACGATTATTCTCCTTCTGCTGCTGCCGTCCTGTGCCCTTGGCGCCGAGCTGAAGCTTGCGACCTGGAACCTTGAATGGCTCACCACCAGTGATCGCGATCTGCCCGCCGATGTCCACCCGAAGCAACCGGAAGACATCGACAGGCTGCGCCGCTACGCGGCGGAACTCGACGCCGATGTGATTGCCGTGCAGGAAGTCGATGGCCCCGCCGTCGCCGCCCGCGTATTCCCGCCCGACAACTACTCGATCCATCTGAGCCGCGACGATGTTGTGCAGCGTGTCGGTATCGTGGTGCGGCGCGGCATCCACTACAGCGTCAATCCGGATCTCACCGGCCTGGACGTCAGCCGCCAGTTGCGCAGCGGTGTCGATATCACTCTTCGGTCGCAGCCGCCGTTGCGCATCCTTGCCGTACACCTGAAGACCGGCTGTTTCGACGAGAAGCTCAGTAACCGAACGCGTCGTGCCTGCGCCGAACTGCGCGAGCAGATGCCGCCGCTACTGGACTGGATCCGCGCCCGACAATCCGAGGGCGTGGCGTTCGCTATCCTCGGCGACTTCAACCGCCACATGGACGGGCGCGACCAGCTTTGGTCCGCACTGCGCCAGGCCGCGCCGCTGAGCCGCTCGACTGAGGGTCGCGCCAGCCCTTGCTGGGGCGGTGAGGCGTTCATCGACCACATCATATTAGGTGGAGCCGCGCGCGACTGGCTGCAGCCGGACACACTGCGCGTGCTGACGTATCACGAGACCGGCGCGGAATGGAAAGAGCGCCTGTCGGATCACTGTCCGGTGTCGGTGCGCTTGCGCCTGCCGGACTGAGGACGTTGAATGCGATGAGGGCGGCAGGAGCAGCTTCATGAAGATCACCGGCATCACCACCAAGGAATTCCGCTGGCCGCGGCACAAGCCGATCGCCAACGGCAAGCACACCTACACGCACGTGACGTTTGCCGTGGTGGAGATCGCGACCACCGAGGGCATCACCGGCATTGGCCTGGGCGGCGGCGGCGAGATCGAGCGCGCCACCATTGCGCGGCTGACGCCGATGCTGATCGGCGAGGATCCGATCGATGTCGAACGTCTGTGGCAGAAGATGTGGGAACCGAAGCTGATCGGCCGCCGCGGCCTGACCACGCGCGCGATCTCGGCGATCGACATCGGCCTGTGGGACATCCGCGCCAAGTTCGCCAACCTGCCGCTGTACAAGCTGCTCGGCGGCTTTCGCGATCGCGTGCCGACCTACATCGCCGGCGGTTACTACGAGGAGGGCAAAGGCTTGCGCGAACTGGCGCGCGAGATGGAAGACAACGTGCGCATGGGCGCCAAGGCGGTGAAGATGAAGGTCGGCGCGGTGCCGATCGTCGAGGATGTGGCTCGCGTGCGCGTCGCACGCGAGGCGGTCGGGCCTGATGTGAAGCTGATGGTCGATGCGAATTGCGCCTATCGCTACTACGAGGCGATCCAGCTCGCGAAGCGCATCGAGGAATTCGATGTCTTCTGGTTCGAGGAACCGGTGGCTCCGGACGATTACGACGGCCATCGCAAGCTGGCGCAGGCGACCAGCATTCCGATTGCAACCGGCGAGAACGAATACACCCGCTACGGATTCCGCGATCTGATCAGGCACGAGTGCGCGGCGATCCTGAATGCGGACGCCAAGATCCTGGGCGGCGTGACGGAGTTCATGAAGGTGGCGGCGCTGGCGCAGGCCAACGACCTCGACATCGCGCCGCACGGCTCGCAGGACATCCATGTGCACCTGGTCGCGGCGATCTCGAATGGGCTGATCCTCGAGTTCTACCGTGATACCGTCGATCCGATGTGGGGCCGCGTCTATCGCCATACGCTGACGCTGAACGATGACGGCACGGTCAGCCCGCCGAACGTGCCTGGCATCGGCGCGGATCCGAATTACGACTCGCTGGCCGAGTACCGCGTAGCCTGATACCGGCCGCTCACGTCATGGCCGGCGAAGGCCGGCCATCCACGTCTTTTTCTTTCGGATGCAAGTAAAGACGTGGATGGCGGGGCCGAGCCCCGCCATGACGATGGGGAACGGCCGGCGCACAACTATCGAAACAAAGGAGACCTCACGATGGCGAAAATTTTGGTCATCCACGGAGCCGGCATGAACATGCGCGGCAAGGTGCAGACCGAAATATTCGGGCCGATGACACTGCCCGAGTACGACGAGCGCATCCGCGGCTACGCGAACGAACTCGGCGTGGAGATCGAGATCTTCCATTCCAACATCGAAGGGGAAGTGATCAACAGGCTCTATGAGGCGAATGACCAGGGGTTTGACGCGGCGATATTCAATCCTGCCGGGTTCTCGCGCGGCTACCCGGCACTCGTCGCCGCAATCAGCCAGGTGAAACTCCCGACGATCGAGTTGCACATGTCGAACCCGGTGCGCCGCGGCCCCATCTCGGAGACTGCGACGGTCAGCCAGGGCATGGTCACCGGCTTCGGCATCGTCGGCTACTACCT
>Ga0209040_10002222_pt1 | contig 15312 bp, 13 predicted proteins | sample BogFormECP12_OM3_FD_188240 | JGI IMG/M metagenome (GOLD analysis project Ga0209040, IMG submission 188240) | Bog forest soil microbial communities from Calvert Island, British Columbia, Canada - ECP12_OM3 (SPAdes) (version 2) | ecosystem: Environmental > Aquatic > Freshwater > Wetlands > Bog ...
GCGCGCGCCTCCTTCGGCCCGGCGGTGAAGAACGTGACGAGGTGGAGAAGGCCGTAGCCGGCGCGGATGACGCGGTTGAGGCCGGGTTCGCGCAAGCCGACCGCGGCGAGATAGTCCTGCTGCTCCGTTTGCGGCAAAACCGCGATTTCGCTCTCAATCTTCGCCGAGACGACCACCGCCGCCGCGCCCTCCTTCTCTGCCTGCGCCTTCACCGTCTCCGAATAGGCGTTGCCCGCGTCCGCCGAGGCTTCGTCGACGTTGCACACATAGAGAACCGGCTTCGACGACAAGAGGCCGAGCGATTGAAAGAACCGGCGCTCCACACGGCTGACCCCCGCCCGGGCCGGCTGTCCCTCGCGCAGCCCCCCAAGGCTGCGCTCGGCAAGCACAAGCAGATCCCGCGCTTCCAAGTCGCCGCCCTTGGCCTTCTTTTCCATTGCCGGAACGCGCCTCTCGAGGCTTTCGAGATCGGCGAGCATGAGCTCAGTCTCGATCGTCGCGATGTCGGAGAGCGGGTCGATGCGGCCCTCGACATGCGTCACATCCCGGTCCTCGAAGCATCGGACGACGTGCGCGATGGCGTCGCATTCCCGGATGTTGGCGAGGAACTGATTGCCGAGCCCTTCGCCCTGCGAGGCGCCGCGAACAAGCCCGGCGATGTCGACGAAGGTGAGCCGCGTCGGCACGATCTCCTTGGAGTTCGCGATCTCCGCGAGCGTTGCGAGGCGCGGGTCCGGCACGGCGACTTCGCCGACATTCGGCGCGATGGTGCAGAACGGATAGTTGGCCGCCTGCGCCGCGGCGGTTTGGGTTAGCGCATTGAAAAGCGTCGATTTGCCCACGTTGGGCAGACCGACGATGCCGCATTTGAAGCCCATGAGGTGAAGGCCTGCGTTTGCTTGAGACTTTGCGAGGCGGCCTCATGCGGGGCGACGCGGGAAAAGGCAAGCTCAAGGCGGATCGCCTCCATTCCGATGCGGTTTTGCCCGACAAGCGCCGCGATCAGGGAGACTAGATTGAGGCGCCTGCGAAAGTGGGGTCGTCGCCGGCGGGGCAGTCCAGAAAATTCGGGGTGAGCATGGACATTCAGCGCTCGACTGGATCCGCAGACATGACTTCGGCTGATCTGAGCCTTGACGACGAGGATGACGGGCACGAGTCGTTCGTCATCGCCGCGCGTGCTTCGCTTCAAGACATCCGGCCGCTTGTCCTAAAACATGGTGACGCCTTCGGCGTGTTCGACTTCAACGGCGATGCGATTTCAAACCAGGGCGGCGCAGAAGGCCTTTACTACCGCGATACCCGTCATCTGTCGCATTTCGCAGTCACGATCGACGGCGCGCGGCCCATGCTCTTAAGCTCGACCTTGCGCGACGACAACGCGACCCTCACCTGCGACCTGACCAACCCTGACCTGCCCGAGGCGAAAGGCCAGCCGAAATTCGAGCACGACCTCGTCCATTTGCGAAGAACGCGTTTCCTGTGGAACGCCGCCTGTTTCGAGCGGCTCAGTATCCGCAATTTCGACGAACGCCCCCGGCGCATCCGCCTTGGGATCGAGTTCGCCGCGGACTTCGCCGACCTCTTTGAGGTGCGAGGTTCGCATCGCGAACGGCGTGGCTTCCCCCATCCTCCGGAAGTCCGCCCCGCGGAAACGGTCTTGAGCTACACAGGCCTCGACGAAATACGCCGCTCGACAGCCATCCGCTTCGATCCGGGGCCAGACAAGCTCACGGGCGCGCACGCCGTCTTCAGCATCGACCTTGAGCCGCGCGAGAGCCGCTCGATTTTCCTGGAGATCTGTTTTCAGCAGGAGGAGGCGAAGGCGCAGCCGATCCGCGCCTTTTTCACCGCCCTGAGGGACGCGCGCCGAGAGCTGAGAGCGAAATCCTCCCGGGCGGCCTCGATCGAAACGTCAAACCAGATTTTCAACGAAGCGGTTCGCCGCAGCATTGCGGATCTCTACATGCTGACGACCGAGTTGCCGGAGGGCCTTTACCCCTACGCCGGCATTCCCTGGTTCAGCGCCGTCTTCGGCCGAGACGCCATCATCACCGCGCTCGAAATGCTCTGGCTCGACCCCAAAGTGGCGCGCGGGGTGCTCCGGCGTCTCGCCGCCACTCAGGCCACGAAGGTCGACCAGCAGGCGGACGCGGAGCCCGGCAAGATCCTGCATGAATCTCGTCACGGCGAGATGGCCAATCTCGGCGAGGTTCCATTTGGTTGCTACTACGGCAGCATCGACTCGACGCCCCTGTTTGTCATGCTGGCCGGCGCTTATCTCGACAGAACAAACGATCTCGAAACCATTCGCGCGCTCTGGCCGCACATAGAGGCCGCGCTTCAATGGATCGAGGCTTACGGCGATCGCGACGGCGACGGCTTCGTCGAATACGAGAGGCGAGGGAGCCAGGGGCTCGCGAACCAAGGCTGGAAGGACAGCCACGACGCCATTTTCCATTCCGACGGAAGTTTGGCCGCGCCGCCGATTGCGCTGACCGAAGTCCAGGCCTATGTCTACGCGGCCTGGCGGGCGGCGCAAAGAATGGCGCGGGTAGTTGGGGAGATCAGGCGCGCCGCCGAGTACGATAAACGCGCGGAAACGCTGCGGCGTCGCTTCGACCAACAGTTCTTCGACGAGGCGCTCGGGACGTATGTGCTGGCGCTCGACGGCGACAAGAAGCCGTGCCGGGTGCGCGCGTCCAACTCGGGTCATGCGCTCTTCGCCGGCATCGCCTACCCGGAGCGCGCCGAGGCGGTCGTGCGCACGCTGATGGCCAGTTCCGGCTTCTGCGGCTGGGGAATCCGGACGGTCGCGTCGAGCGAGGCGCGCTACAATCCGATGAGCTACCACAACGGCTCGGTCTGGCCGCACGACAACGCGCTCATCGCCTCGGGCTTCGCCGATTACGGACACCAGGGTGAAGCCGCGCAGGTGTTCGAAAGCCTGTACCACGCTTCGACCTACATCGACCTTCGCCGCCTGCCTGAGCTTTTCTGCGGGTTTCCGCGCCAGCAGACGCGCGGGCCGACGTTCTATCCGGTCGCCTGCATTCCCCAGGCGTGGGCGGCGGCGGCGCCTCTCTATCTGCTCCAGTCGTGCATGGGACTGACGCTCGAGGCAGACGCTAAGCGAGTGTCGTTCCGCGATCCCGTCTTGCCGAAGTTCCTCGATGAGATCGTCGTGCGCAACCTCGCCCTGGGCGACGCGCAGGTCGACGTCGCGCTGCGGCGCTCAAAGCAAAACGTGGTGGTGGACGTGCTTGAACGGCGCGGCCGCGTCACCGTGGTGACGGTCAATTGAAGAGTATGTGGCGCGGGCGACTTGGCCTCTTCACTCCCCAGCTCGGGTTTCAGGCGGCTAATCCGTGGGCGCCGCCAGCGGGCGATTGAAAGGCTTGAGCGCGACCGCGGGGACGGCTGGCGATAGTCGCAGGATCGACTGGTCGAGGTTGCCCGCAGTTGCGGCGACAACGCCGAAACCGTTCGCGCGCAAGCGGCGCGGGGCGCGCCTCACGCCCGGCAAGCTGCGGTAAATCCTCAAGTAGTCGCCCGCGACGCGCTGAATCGTGAAGCGCCGCTCGAAGCAGGCGCGGGCCCCCGCCCGGTCGAAATCGCCGATCCGCCGAAGGGCCTCGACCGCCTCGCCGACGTCGTTGGCGAGATAGCCGGAAACGCTGTCGTCGATGACTTCTGGCGCCGAGCCCTTGGGAAAGGCGATCACCGGCGTTCCGCACGCCATCGCCTCGATCATCACGATGCCGAAGGGTTCCGGCCAGTCGATCGGGAACAAGAGCGCCTCGGCGTTGCCGAGGAACTCGGCCTTCTCGCGCTCGCCGATTTCGCCCACGAACTCGACGTTCGGATGGGCGTCGACCATTGGCTTGACGACATCCTCCCAGTATTCGCGGTCGGCCTTGTCGATTTTGGCCGCCAGTTTCAGTCTGAAGCCGGCGCGCGTTGCGATTTCGATCGCCTTCTCCGGACCCTTCTCGGGGGAGATACGGCCGAGAAAGGCGAGATAGTCCTTCGACGGCGCCGGATGAAACGGCAACAGATCGCGGGGCAGGCCATGATGGACCAACCCAACCCAGTTCACTGGCGGCATGGGCCCGCGCTGGTCCATCGAAATGGACACGAAGGGCGCGTGCGCGAAGGCCGAGTAGAGAGGCTTCAGTTCGGGCAGATCAAGACGGCCGTGCAGCGTCGTCACCGTCTTGTCCACGAACTCGCGAATGATCGGATAGTGCAGCACGTCCACGTGGAAGTGGAGGACGTCGAAATCGTCCGCGACCTTGCGAACCGTGTCGAGCATGACGACGTGGTGCGGAATCGGGTCCCTGACCCTTGGGTCAAGGCGCAACGCCGTCTCGGAGAAGGCCTCCAGCCGCGCCTTGGTGCGCGAGTCGCCGCTCGCGAACAGAGTCACGTCATGCCCCTGCCGGACGAGCTCTTCGGTGAGGTACGACACGATCCGTTCGGTCCCGCCATAGAGCCGAGGAGGGCAGCTCTCGAACAGGGGCGCAATCTGGGCGATCTTCATCGACTTCTCCTAAAGGTCCGCGGACTGACGTTTCGGGTCGTCAACCGAAACTCTTAGAATAGGCGACTGGTTCCGCAGAAGAAGCTAACGCGCTCAACAAGTGGCGAATTCTGGGAGAGAAACAGCAAATTGAGTGCAAATGATGGATCGGGGCGAAAAACTCGGCATTTGTTGGTAGGACCAAACCGAGACCGCCCGGCACGCCGTGGTTTCCAGTTTTCGACTTTGAGAGGGGTATTGGGGTTGTCCGGGACCGCGCGGCCCCCCCCGAGCGCGCCGCGAGCCCGACCATGTCGCCCACGAGATGCGGGAGCCTGTAGCTGTCGATCTTCTCCCGCCTGTCGGTCCGCCCGCAACCGCGCATGTCCGGCGCAACGGCGGGGTAACCGGCGTCAGACAGCTCTTTGAGATGAGCCGCCAGGAATACCAGTTCTCCAGAAAACCGCGGCGGGGCGAGCTTCGCATGGGGCGCAGACTAAATGGGAAGCGGGGCTCATGCGGGATGCAAACGTCACGCCAGTGTGCCTACTTCGTGGGATTGTCTACGATCAAACGAGGCCCGGAGCTCCTTCGCGGCTAAGTCACGTCGATCCAGTGGCTCAGTTCGGATTCGACAATGCCCGCCGAACAAGAAAAACCGCCGACTTTGCGCTCCACGGCGAGAGGTGAATTGATCGGCCCGGCAAACTCTTGCCAAACATACCCTCGTCTTGATGCGCGCTTGCGTCATCGGTTTTCTTGCAGCGCCCCTTCACGAGCTCGGCCCTGCGGCGGTTCGTGCTGGACACCAACACCGCAAGCTGGCTTCTCAAGGGACATGCGAACGTCGTGGCGCGGCTGAAAGCGGTAACGCCGGAAGACGTGTGTCTCTCCGTCGTGACGGCAGCGGAACTTCTTTACGGCGCCGCCAAAAGACCGGACGCGCGGCGGCTTCGAACCGCAGTCGATGAGTTCCTAACGGCGATCGACGTTCTGCCTTGGACCAGTCAAACCGTAAGTCGATTTGGGGCAGTTTCTGGCCTCCACCTCGAGGACTGGACCACACACTGAGGCTCTCGCGCAGTTGGCCGCTCGCTAGAGGGAGAGCGGTTTGCGCAATCGGCGTGACCGCCTGTGCTGCTCGCCTTCACCGCATCAAAGCATAGGGAAGATCTTACCCCGCTTCCCCATCCGTCAAGAGGCGCTTCAGCGCATACAGCGCCGCATGCGCATTGCGCGGGCTCATGGAATCGGGGTCGAGCGCGGCGAGCGCCTCGCGCAATTCGTCGCGCGGCGGCGCCTCGGGCGGCTCGTAGGAGAAGAGCGGCAGCGAATCGAGCGTCCCCCGCGGCCGCGACGCCTCGAGGTCGGCCAGAACTTTTCTCGCCCGCTTGACGACCGAGGCCGGCAGCCCGGCGAGCTTGGCGACCTGAATGCCGTAGGAGCGGTCGGCCGCGCCGGGCGCGACCTCATGCAGGAAGACCAGGTTTCCCTTGAACTCGCTCACCCGCATCGTGAGGTTGACGAGGCGCGGCAGCGTCTCGGCGAGCTGCGTCAGCTCGTGGAAATGCGTCGCGAAAAGCGCGCGCGAGCGGTTGGCGCCGTTGAGATGCTCGACACAGGCGTAGGCGATCGAGAGCCCGTCGAAGGTCGCCGTGCCGCGGCCGATCTCGTCCAGGATGACGAGCGAGCGCGCCGTCGCCTGGTTGAGGATGGCCGCCGTCTCGACCATCTCGACCATGAAGGTCGAGCGCCCGCGCGCGAGATCGTCGGCGGCGCCGACGCGCGAGAAGAGCCGGTCGACGACGCCGATATGGGCGCGCGCCGCGGGGACGTACGATCCCATTTGCGCGATGAGCGCGATAATCGCGTTCTGCCTCAGATAAGTTGACTTGCCCGCCATGTTGGGGCCGGTGACGACGGCGATGTGGCCGCCGTCGGCGACATCGCCTGAAAGATCGCAATCATTGGCGACGAACGGCTCGCCTGCGGCTTTCAGCGCCGCCTCGACCACCGGATGGCGCCCGCCCTCGATTCTGAAAGCCAGCGAAGCGTCGACGGCCGGCCGCGTCCAGTTGCGCTTGACCGCAAGCTCGGCGAGCGCGGCGGCGACGTCGATTTCGGCCAGCGCCTCGCCGATGCCGCGCAGTTCGCTTGCCTTCGCAAGACAGCCCTCGCGCAGCCGCTCGAACGCGTCGAGTTCCAGCATCAGCGCGCGGTCGGCGGCGGAAGCGATCTTCGCTTCGAGTTCGGCCAGCGCGCTCGTCGTGAAACGCAGCGCGCCCGCCATCGTCTGCCGATGGATGAAGGTCGCGTTCAAGGGCGGCTTCAGGAGCGCCTCGCCCTGCGCCTGCGGCGTCTCGATGTAATAGCCGAGGAAATTGTTGTGGCGGATTTTGAGCTGGCGAACGCCGGTCTCGCTCGCGTAAGAAGCCTGCATCTCCGCGATCACGCGCCGGCTCTCGTCGCGCAACGCCCGCGCTTCGTCCAGCGCCTCGATAGCCCCTGGCCGCATGAAGCCGCCGTCGCGCTTGATGAGCGGCAGGTCATCGGCGAGCATCGCGGCGAGGTCGCGCGCCAGCGGCTCGCAGTCGGTTTTGAGTCGCGCAACGGCGCGCACGAGTTCGGGCGGCAGATCGTCTGCCGCCTCGAGAAGGTGGGCGACCGCGTTCGCCGTGGCGATCCCGTCGCGGATCGCGGCGAGGTCGCGCGGGCCGCCGCGGTCGAGGCTCAAGCGCGACAGCGCGCGCAGGAAATCGGGCGCGCTTTTGAGCTCCCGTCGCAGCGCGTCCCGGACCGGCGCCGCTTCGATGAGCCAGTCGAGCGACAGGAGCCGCTCGTTGATGAGGTTGGGGTCGGTCAGCGGAGTGGCGAGCCGCTCAGCGAGCAGGCGCGCGCCAGCCGGCGTGACGGTGAGGTCGATGGTCGCGAGGAGCGAGCCCTCCCGCGCGCCGGCGAGCGTCCGGGTGAGCTCCAAGTTCGCGCGCGTCGCGGCGTCGATCTCGAGGTTTGAGCCCCGCGCGCGCCGCGTCGGCGGCGACAGCGCGGGCTGCGCATCGAACTGGGTGCGCTTGAGGTACGCGAGCGCCAGCGCCGCGGCGGCGATCTCGGCGCGCGCGAACTGGCCGAAGCCGTCCAGCGTCTCGACGCCGTAGAATTCGCACACGCGCCGCTCGGCCGCCGCGGCGTCAGCGGTTTCTCGGGCAAGCGGGGTTGCGGGAATGCGAAGCTCCGCGACCACGCGGGCGAAGGCCGGCTCGTCGTAAATCCCCTGCGCCGCGACGACTTCGCTCGGCTCTAGCCGCGCGATTTCACCCGCGAGCCCGGACTCGTCGGTCTCGCTTAAAGAGAACGCGCCGGTCGAGAGGTCGAGCGCCGCAAGGCCGTAGGTTGAGCGCGCGTCGCCGGCGCGAATCCTCTGCACGGCAAGCAGAAGGCGGGCGCGGCCCGGCTCGAGCAGCCGCTCCTCGGTGATCGTGCCGGGGGTGACGAGGCGCACGACCTCCCGCTTCACGACCGATTTCGCGCCGCGCTTCTTCGCCTCCGCCGGGTCCTCGATCTGCTCGCAAACCGCGACGCGATGGCCGAGCGCGATGAGGCGGCTCAAGTAGTCGTCGGCGCGCTCGATCGGCACGCCGCACATGCGGATGTCCTCGCCCTCGTGCTTGCCGCGCTTGGTGAGCACGATGCCGAGCGCTCGGCTCGCCACTTCCGCATCCTCGAAGAAGAGCTCGTAGAAATCGCCCATCCGGTAAAAGAGCAGGCAATCCGGATTGGCCGCCCTGATCTCGAAATACTGCGCCATCATCGGCGTGAGCCTCGAGGCGGCGCTATCAGGCTCGGCTTTGGCGCGGGAGACGTCCATGCTCGCCAAGGCTAGCAAATTGGCGCCATGTGCGCAGCGCAGGCGCCGCGGCTATCCACGGGGCTGTTTGGACACTCGGAGCCGTTATGGCTAGCCGAGGGGAGCTTCGAGAACCTGGCGGGCGGCGAAACTCTCGGCTCTCCGCCAGGCTTCGTCGTTGTCCCCGCGAAACGACAACAGGCGATCGAAAACGACCCGGCCCTCATCTTCGTCGGCGATCTGGATCTTCGCCCATTCGATGAGCGAACTCATCTTATGGACGCCGCCGGTTAGGACGAACTTCGCCCCGGCGGCCGGGCGGCAGTCTGAACCTCGAAGGGGGTCGCCCCCGACGCGCACGGCGCGCCGCCGCAAGCGATTGAAACGATCCGATAGCGCCCGCCTGCGGCGAGATCGCGCCGTAAGGCGCTCATGAAGGCGGCGAGCCGCTGCCGATGAATGGCGGCCTCATCGGCGGGCTCGCCGGACGTGTCGAGATAGTCGAAGTCGAGGACAGCCAGCGCCGCCGGCCCCGCCGCCTGATCTTCGGCGTCGGCGCGCATCTCGTACGCCGCCGCCGCCGCGAGCAGAGCCGCAATCGCGGCCAGAAAGCAGAAGACCCCGCGCATAGACAAGTCCTCCACAAACAGCCCGACTTCACGCGGCCTGCGCCTTCAAGAGCCGCCTCGCCTTCATGGCGCTTGCGGCCATCGTATAGCCGCCGTCGGCGCCGTCCACGAAATGAACGTGGCTGCGGTCCGTGATGGACGGTACGAAGCAGGTGATCTGCGCCGCCTTCTGCCGGAAAAGGCCCCAGTTGGCGTAATCGTCCGCCGCCGTGAGCTTGGCCTCGAGCGCGTCGGCGAAGCCGAGCGAGCAGTCGAGCGTCATGCGCAGTCCGTCGTCGAACTTGCGGAAGTCGGCGTTGGCGGCGACGTCGGCGGCATAGACGGCGGCGTCGAAGCCGCCCGCCTTGAGCTTCAGTTTGTGGAACGTCAGCCCGAGCGCGTAGCCGGCGGCGGCCTTGAGGCGCGCCGTAAAGGCCGACGCCCCCGACGCCCTGATCGCGTGCGCCTCGAGCGCGATCGCCCGGCCGGCCTTGGCCGCGCCAAGCCGCTCGGGCGTCACCGGCCGCTCCGCGGCCCCACTCTCCGCCGCCATTCCGACGATCTCCTCGATCAGCCCCGGGAAGCGCGGATCGTCGCCGCGCGGCGCGACGATGACGGAGAGGACGAGGCCGTTCTTCGCCGGGGCGAGACCCCATCGGCAGGAAAGTCCGGAAAGGTCGGGACGCGCGTCCGCGTCCGCGGGCGACAGCGCGTATTGACCGCGCTTCGCCCGTTCCTCGACCCATGAGACGCCGCCGCCCATGAACATCGCATAGACGCAATGCTCGGAGGCGGCGTAGCGCGCGATGCGCACGTCGCGGCCGGCGGCTCTGATCTCAGCCACGGGGACCATCGCCGCGCGCAATTCGAGCTTGAACTCGGCTTCTGCGAAGGACGCCATGGCGGCGAGCGCCTTGGCCGCGGCGGCGCTGTCGGACGCGGAGACGGCGAAGGTCGCGCCGTCGCCGCCGAAGACGAACGGAAACGGGCGCCGGCCGAGCGCGTTGGCGACGGCGGCGATTGCCCCCGCGCCCACCATGTTGACCGACTTGTAGCCGCCATCCGCGACCGCCTTGGTCGAGCCGACGACGTCGGAGAAGCCGACGCGCCAGCCGTCTGGCGCCGGCCGATAGTTATCGGCGCGCACCGCTTCGGCAAAATTGTCGTAAACCGGAAGCGAAGCGTAGAAATCGCGTCCTTCGCTGTCCAAGAGCGCCTCCCTATCAGAGCTAATGGCTACCGCAAACCGCACCGATGGGAAATCAACGGCGAGCGAAAAGGTTCGATTGAATGAGCGGCCCCGCTCCCGAGCCGAGTCTAAGGAGGCTTCCCCGCGCGATCGCCTTGCTGACGAACGCCTTGGCGAGCCGCACTGCCTCCGGCAGCGCCTCGCCGCGGACGAGGAAGGCCGCAATCGCGCTCGAAAGCGTGCAGCCTGTCCCGTGCAGGTTCTTCGATGCGAGCTTTTGCGAGGCGAAACGATGAACGCCGTTCGCCGCGACCAGGAGATCGACCGCCTTCGGGCCCTCGAGATGCCCGCCTTTCATGAGGGCGGCGCGCGGACCGAGCATGAGCAGCGCCTTTCCCTGGCGCGCCATCTCGGCCGTGGTCCCCGCGGACGACTCGCCGAGGAGCGCCGCCGCCTCGGCAAGATTGGGGGTGAGACAGTCGACCCGGGGCAGCAGCTTTGACCTCACGGCCTCGATAAAGCCCACGCCGCTGAGCGCGTCCCCGGAAGAAGCGGCCATCACGGGATCGTAGACGACGAAGGGCCCACTGTCTTCCCACGGGCCTGCCTTTCCTTCTCCCCTCAGGAGAAGGTGGCGCGGAGCGCCGGATGAGGGCTCTGGCCTGAAGTCGTCGACTTGCTCTGCGCGGGCGCCCTCACCCCCAACCCCTCTCCCGACGGGAGAGGGGAGAAGGTCCGCCACCGCCTCTACGATCTCGGCGTTTCCGAGCATGCCGACCTTGATCGCGGCGACGGCGAAATCCTCCATCACCGCCTCGATCTGCGCGCGCACTGTCTCGGCCGGGATAAAATGGACGGCGCGGACGCCTTTCGTGTTCTGGGCGGTGACAGCGGTCACGACGCACGCGGCGTAGACGCCAAGCGCGGCTAAGGTTTTGAGGTCCGCCTGAATTCCGGCACCCGCGCCGCTGTCCGACCCGGCGATCGTGAGCGCGACCGGCGTCCGCTCGCTCATGCGGGCCGTGTTGCTGCAACCCACTCCCGCGCGCGCCCCTCCGGATCGGCGTTCAGCGTAATGTCGGTGACGACGGCGACAATGTCCGCGCCGGCCGCGAGACAGAGCTTGGCGCGATCAAGCGTCAGCCCGCCGATGGCGACAAGCGGGATGGCGCCGATCCGTCGCTTCCACTCCCCGATGCGGTCGAGCCCCTGCGGGGCGAACGCCATCGCTTTCAGGATCGTCGGGTAGATCGGCCCAAGCGCGACGTAGTCGGGCGAAAGCGCGAGCGCCCGCTTCAGCTCCGCGTCGTCGTGGGTCGACAGCCCGAGCTTGATCCCTGCCTTGCGGATCGCGCCGATATCCGCTGCGTCAAGGTCGCCCTGGCCGAGATGGACCCATGGCGCGCGCTCTTCAATGGCGACGCGCCAATGGTCGTTGACGACGAGCGCGGTGCCGGCTTCGTTGCAGATGGCGAGCGATTCGCGCGTCTCGCGCCTGACAGTCGCCTCATCCTTGTCCTTGACGCGCAACTGGATGAGCCGCGCGCCGACCCCGACGAGCCGCGCCACCCAGGCGGCGCTGTCCACGATGGGATAGAACGGGTCGAGCCCCCCACTCCCAATGGGAGAGGGGTTGGGGGTGACGGAACTCACGTCAGCACGGCCTTGCCCACGACCGGGGTCGACGGCGCGGCCATGTCGCGCGGCTCCATCGGCCCGGCGAGATAGGCCGCGCGGCCAGCCTCGATCGCCTGGCCGAAAGCGCGCGCCATCGCGACGGGATCGCCGGCTTTGGCGACCGCCGTGTTGAGCAGCACGCCGTCGTAGCCGAGCTCCATCGCCGCCGCCGCGTGCGAGGGCAGGCCGACGCCGGCGTCGACGATGAGGGGCGTGTCGCGGAAGTGCACACGCAGCGCCCGCAGGGCGAACACGTTGTTCAATCCCTTGCCCGAGCCGATCGGCGCCCCCCACGGCATCAAGACCTTGCAGCCCGCCTCGAGAAGGCGCTCGGCGACGACGAGATCCTCGGTCGTGTAGGGAAACACCTCGAAGCCGTCGTCCGAGAGGATGCGCGCCGCCTCGACGAGGCCGAACACATCCGGCTGCAGCGTATCCGCCTCCCCGATCACTTCGAGCTTGATCCAGGACGTATTGAACACTTCGCGCGCCATTTGCGCCGTCGTCACCGCCTCCTTCACGCTGTAGCAGGCGGCGGTGTTCGGCAGCACGCGCGCGCCGATGTCGCGGATGAGGCGCCAGAAATCCTGCCCTTCTTTGAGCCGCGCCGATTCGCGGCGCAGCGACACGGTGAGGATTTCCGCGCCGCTGGCGCGCGCCGCATGGGCCAAGATCGCGGGCGAGGGATATTGCGACGTGCCGAGCATGAGGCGCGAGCGTAGGACTACGCCGTAGAGAGCAAAGTCGGACATCGCACTATCCCCCCTGTCTCGGCGCGACGATCTCGATGCGGTCGCCCTCCTTGAGCGGCGTCGCTTCACGCGCGCGCTTCGGCACGAACTCGCCGTTGAGCGCGGTCGCGACCCTCGCGTTCTCATAGTCGAGCGCCTTCAGCGCGGCGGCGATCGTCGCCGCCTCGATCTCCTGCTCGACGCCGTTCACAACGAGCCTCATGCTTCGACCAGTCGCGCCTTTTTCGCCGCCGCCCGCGCGAACACAAGATCGGCGGCGCGTGCGGCAAGAGCCGGCGCAAGGAGGAAGCCGTGGCGATAGAAGCCGTTGACGAAAATTCGACCGTCGCGCTCCACGACGCGCGGCTCGTTGTCGGCAAAGGCCGGCCGCACGTCGGCGCTCATCTCAAGAATCTCCGCCTCCCCGAAGGCGGGATGCAGCGCATAGGCCGCGCTCATGAGCTCGATTGCCGAGCGCACGGTGACAGGGCCCTTCTCCGCGCTCTCGATCATCGTCGCGCCGATCATGTACTCGCCGCCGCCGCGCGGGACGACATAGAGGGGAATGCGCGGATGTAGGAGTCGCACGCACCGCTTAAGATTGATCTCGCGCGTGCGCACCCGGATCATCTCGCCGCGCACGCCGCGCAATTCCGGCAGCTCTGAGCGGGCGGCGAAACCGCGGCAGTCCACGACAAGTCCGGCGCCAGCAGCGACGCCCTCGCCGTTCTCGCCAAAGCGCAATTCGCCGCCGCGCCTCTCAAGCGCCTTGAGGAGCGCCCGCATCGCCGCGCGCGGATCGAGGTGGCCCTCGCTGGCGAAGAAGAGCCCCTTGCGAAAGCGCCCGGCGAGATCAGGCTCGAGCTCGGCGATGCGCTTTTCGTCGGCGCGCTCGTGACTTCTCGTGCGGGCTGCGAACCGCTCGATCTCGGAGGAATCGCGCGGCGGCGTGACGACTAGCGTGCCAGTGCGCGAGACGCCGGGGACACGGCGGGCCCACCAGTCGATGGCGCCCTTGCCCGTCTCGACTACGCTCAAAGGCGCGCTCTCGCCCTCGCAGAAGGGCGCGAGCATGCCGCCGGCGAGCCACGACGCATTGTCGCCGAGCTCGCGCGACCGTTCCACCACCGTGACCTTGGCGCCGCGCTCGGCGAGCGCCGTCGCGGCCGTCAGGCCCGCGACGCCCGCGCCGATGACGAGGGCGCGGCTCATAGATGCCGCGTCTCTCGCGGCGTCGACGCCCAGTCGTCGTTGAGGCCGTCGCAATAGCGTATCGGCCCGTCGATGAGCTCCACAAGGTCGACGTTCTCGAGGCAGGCGACGCTCACATTGACATAGGCGCGCCCCAGCATGTTCGGCGTGTCGACCCCGCAATGCGGGCAGTAGAAATGGCGCGCCACCGGATTGCGGCCGCGATAGTCCGTCGCCGCGGGTTCGGCGCGAAATTCCCCCGTTCGCGCCCGCGCGTGCCAGAAACGCGTCTTCGCGCAGTACGTGCAGTTGCACTTGATCGTGCCGTCGGCGAGATCGAGCCCCGCCTCGAAGCGCAGCGCGCCACAATGGCAGCCGCCCTCATACACCCGGTTCATCGGCCGCCGCTCGTGCGACGCCGCCCCGCCGTGCTACTCCGCCGCGTCGACATAGAGCGCCCCTCCGCGGTCGACAAACTCGCGCGACTTTTCCGCCATTCCGGCCATCGCTTCGGCCTCCTTGCGCAGATCCTGCGTGATCTGCATCGAGCAGAATTTCGGCCCGCACATCGAGCAGAAATGCGCCACCTTATGGCTGTCTTTCGGCAGCGTCTCGTCGTGGAATCTTCGCGCCGTGTCCGGGTCGAGCGACAGGTTGAACTGATCCTCCCAGCGGAAATCGAACCTTGCGCGCGAGAGCGCGTCGTCGCGGATCTGCGCCGCCGGATGACCCTTGGCGAGATCGGCGGCGTGGGCTGCGATGCGGTAGGCGATGACGCCCGCCTTCACATCCTCTCGATCCGGAAGGCCCAGGTGTTCCTTCGGCGTCACGTAGCAAAGCATGGCGGTGCCGAACCAGCCGATCATCGCCGCGCCGATGCCGCTCGTGATGTGGTCGTAGCCCGGCGCGATGTCGGTCGTGAGCGGGCCCAGAGTGTAGAAGGGCGCCTCGCCGCATTCGCGAAGCTGCTTCTCCATATTGACCTTGATCTTGTGCATCGGCACGTGGCCGGGCCCCTCGATCATCACCTGGCAGCCCTTCTCCCAGGCGACCTTGGTGAGCTCGCCGAGCGTCCCGAGCTCCGCGAACTGCGCCGCGTCGTTGGCGTCGGCGATCGAGCCGGGCCTGAGCCCGTCGCCGAGCGAGAACGAGACGTCGTACTTGCGCATGATGTCGCAGATGTCGCCGAAGCGCTCGTAAAGGAAGCTCTCGCGGTGCCCGGCGAGGCACCAGCGCGCCATGATCGAGCCCCCGCGTGAGACGATGCCGGTGACGCGCTTGGCGGTTAGCGGCACGTAGGCGAGGCGCACGCCGGCGTGGATGGTGAAGTAGTCGACGCCCTGCTCGGCCTGCTCGATGAGCGTGTCCCTGAACACCTCCCAGTCGAGCTTCAAGGGATCGCCGCCGACCTTCTCGAGCGCCTGATAGATCGGCACCGTCCCGATCGGCACGGGCGAATTGCGCACGATCCAGGAGCGGATGTTGTGGATGTTGCGGCCGGTCGAGAGGTCCATCACCGTGTCGGCGCCCCAGCGGATCGCCCACACCAT
>Ga0209040_10002223_pt1 | contig 15311 bp, 13 predicted proteins | sample BogFormECP12_OM3_FD_188240 | JGI IMG/M metagenome (GOLD analysis project Ga0209040, IMG submission 188240) | Bog forest soil microbial communities from Calvert Island, British Columbia, Canada - ECP12_OM3 (SPAdes) (version 2) | ecosystem: Environmental > Aquatic > Freshwater > Wetlands > Bog ...
TCGCGCGCTATGGCGACCGCTCCCTGCGCGACGCCATCGACGGCGACGAGGGCGAAGGTCATTTCGATGTAGAGCTCCGCCCGCTCTTGTGCAGCGCGCGCGTCACCGTCGGACGCCCCTCGAGCTTCAGGACGCCGTTCATCATCGCATCGTCGAAACCACGCCAATGCGCGGCGCGAAGGTGACCCGGCACGATGAGATCGAGATTTTGATCCAGCGCCTCCGCGGCGCTGAACCCGAACAACGCCGTCGAGGCGCGGTTCCAGCGGCGCATCGTTCCCGACCGGTCGGCAAAGATCATGGCGTCGGCGGTCTGATCGAGAATCTGCTCGGCGAGGTTCGCTTGGCCTTCCACTTGTTCCTCCGGCATGAGTCGCGTCGAACCTTGTTATGGTCCGCTTCGACGGGCGAGCATGGGTCCGTATACAGCCAGAAAGGCAGTGAAGGCGAGAATCCAGGCGCCGGACGCGACAATGAGAAGCGGCATAGCGAATTCGGGCGCGAGCGCCATCGCGACGCGTGCAATGAGCGCCGCGACGACACAGAGATAGACGAATTGCGTGCCTTTCGAGGCGACGAGCGCCCGTCCGCTGTGCCCAAGGGTCGCGCGGGTCATCATTGCGAGCGTCATGACGCCGATCGCGCCGACCGCCCAGACATGCACTCCGGCGGCGTAGGGAATCCGCGATGGCCACAGGGCGTGCGCGCCCGCGGCGACGAAGCCGAGCGCCGCCAGAAAGAAGCCGGCGTGAAGCACGAGCAGGAGTGCATCGCGCCGCGCGGCAAGTCCGCGCCACCGGGAAAGGCGCCAGAAGTTGGCCGCGCCGGCCCCGAGCGCCAGCGTGCCGGTCAACGCGCCTTCGGGCGCGGCGACCCAGAGGGCAAGCGCCAGCCCGGAGAACGCCATGACGACGCCGTCCGCCCGGCCGAACGGAACCGGCCTTTGGCTCACGCCCGCTTTCGCCAGCCAGTTGCCGGTGAAGCTCGGCGTCACGCGCCCGCCGATCAGGAGGATCAGCATGACGAGGACGCCCAGCGTAGCGCCGGTGGAAACTTCGGCGAGGCCGGAGTGGGCGTCCTCGATGTGAAAGGCGACGTCGGCGAGGGCGAGCGCCAGGACGAGCCCGGCCACTTTCAGATTGCGCCAATTGCGCACGACGGTCACTTCCTGTGCGATTAGAGCCACGAAGACGATCAGGAACGCCACATCGAGGATGGCGGCGGCAGGGCGGCCGATCCAATCCGACGTGAGGACCGCGATCCGCCCGGCCCCCCACAGAACGGCCAGCGCCGCGAGCGGCCAACGAGCAACCGGGAGGCGGCCAGTCCAGTTCGGAATCGCGGTCAGCAGGAATCCCGCAAGAACTGCTTCGCCGGAGCCGAAGATCATTTCATGCGCGTGCCAGTCGATCGCAGAGAAGGCGGTCGGGACTGCGATCTTGCCCATGAGAATGAGCGGCCACAGCGCGATGCCGATCAGCGCCCAAACGCCCGCCGCAAGGAAGAACGGACGGAGCCCGCGGCTCAGGATCGCCGCGCCGCGCCAGGCGCGAGACCTTGCGGCGGAGGCGCGCGGCAAACGTTGGGAACCCGCGCCCGAAACCGACGCGAAAGTGGAGATGATTCTCATCGAAGAAGCCCGCTCACTGGAAGAAGCCGCCATGCGCGCCGGCGACGGCGCCGAGGATCGTGATGATCCCGGCCGCTAGCAGAACGCGATGGACGCGCGACAGGCGGATGAGGAGGGCCTCGGGATCCTGCGCCGCCATAGCGGCGACGCGCCTGTGTGCGAGCGGCTCGATCACGAAGACGATCAGCATGAACAGCCCCCAAAGGAGGACCATGGCGTCCATCCACCAAGCCGCCGGCTCGGCGAACAGGCCCCAGAGATCGAGCCGCCACGCCATCCAGAGCCCGGTCACGCCGGCCAGGGGAATCGAGAACCGAACCTGCGCCGCGAAGCGTCTTTCGATCGCCTCGAACAGCGCCCATCCTTTCGCCGCATCGGAGTACGACCGCGCAAGCGGAAGCGCAACGAGCGTCACGAAAGCGACGCCGCCGATCCAGTGGGCGACGAACACGACATGCAGCGCGCGGGCAATTTCGACGTCGTCGATCATGGATGCTCACACGGCCTGTTGTCCTGAGATGAACGGGTTCAAGCATTGGCCGCGAGGATGGCCCTGTCCTTGACCCTTGTTAAGGCGCCGGGTCGGGAATGCGGTATGGATGCGTCCAAATGATGCGCCGGGCGAGAGCGAAGCGACGCCTCGCGGCCCGCCGCAAGAAGTGGAGGAGCAGCGTGCGGGTTCCGGCAGGCGACGACGACGCGCCCGCCGCTTCCAGTGCGCGGGCGATCCAATGCTGCTATGGGGTGTCCTCGTCGAGGACGCCATGGCTCTTTCTGCGAAGGACTGGGAGGTCGTCATGCGGACGCCGCTGTTCAAGGCGATGGGTCCGACGATCGCGAGCGCCATGATCGACGATCGCACGCCGCGATCTTACGCACGGGGTGAGCCGATCTTTGAGCAAGGCGATCCGGCCGACGGCTTCTTCTGCATGATAGAGGGCTGGGCGAAGCTCTACCGCCTGCGCGAGGACGGCGAGGAGGTCGTCGTCTCGATCTTCTCCGCGGCCGAGACCTTCGCCGAGGTCGCGATGTTCCTTGGCGGCCGTTATCCGGCGAGCTGCGAGGCGGCTTCCCCGGCGCGCATTCTCAAAATCGACGCAACAAAACTGCGCCAGGCGGTGCTCGATCAGCCGCAACTGGCGTTCGACATGCTCGCCGCCGCGTCGATGCGGCTGAGGCAACTCGTGGACGAGATCGAGCAATTGAAGGCCCAATCTGCGCCACAGCGCATCGCCGGCTTTTTCGTTAAGCAGGCTCAGTCCGCTTCGGGCCCCGCGCGCATCGCGCTGCCCTACGAGAAGGCGCTGATTGCAAGCCGCCTCGGCATGAAGCCCGAAAGCTTCTCGCGCGCGCTTGGCAAGCTCGGCGAGCTCGGCGTCGTGGTCGAGCGCGAAAGCGTCAGCATCAGCGATGTCGCCCGGCTCGCTGCTTTCGCCGAGGGGGCGGCAAGGAACGCTATTCGGACGCCTTAATGCAAGCCCATGCTACTGGCCGGGGTTCAGTTGGAATGCAGCTGATCGCGATCGGCGAGGGCGCCTTCAGGGCGGGCGGTCCGACGTGGTCGGCGCCCCCAGCTTGACTCCCTACCCCCGCTCTCCCAAGAGGCTCGCTGGAATGACCGAGACCGCCCCGACCCAGTCGACAACGCCCCCGTTGCGCGTGGTCCTCTGCGCGCCGCGCGGCTTTTGCGCGGGCGTCGTGCGGGCGATCGACGTTGTCGAGCGGGCGTTGCAGATCTATGGCCCCCCGGTCTATGTGCGCCACGAGATCGTGCACAACAGGTTCGTCGTCGACTCCCTCAAGGCGAAGGGCGCTGTGTTCATCGAGGAGCTCAGCGAGGCGCCGCCGGGCGCGCATCCGGTGATCTTCTCCGCGCACGGCGTCGCGAAGGCGGTGCAGGAGGAGGCGAGCGCGCGCAATCTCTTCACCGTCGACGCCACCTGCCCGCTCGTCACCAAGGTGCATCGCGAGGCGCAGGTCCATAACAAGCGCGGCCGCCGGATCATCCTCGTCGGCCATGGCGGCCACCCCGAGGTGATCGGCACGATGGGCCAGCTGCCGCCGGGCGCAGTCACACTGGTGAGCTCCATCGACGACGTCGAGGCCCTGCCCGACGACGACGCAAGCGCGCTCGCCTATGTGACGCAGACGACGCTCTCGGTCGACGACACGCGCGAGATCGTGGCGGCGCTCAAGACGCGCTTTCCGGCGATCCACGCGCCGCCGATGGAGGACATCTGCTACGCAACGACCAACCGCCAGGAGGCGGTCAAAGCTGCGGCGCGGCAGGTCGAGGCCGTGATCGTCGTCGGCGCCGCCAATTCCTCCAATTCGCAGCGGCTGCGCGAAGTGGCGGAGCGCGAGGGATGCGCGGCGCAGCTCGTCGCCGACGCGCTCGACATCGACTGGAGCTCGCTCGACGGCGCCCGTTCGGTCGCGGTCACCGCCGGCGCATCTGCCCCGGAGACGCTGGTCGAGCACGTCCTCCAGGCGCTCGACGAGCGATACGAGATCGCGCTCGAGACGCTGACGACCGCGAGCGAGTCGATGGCCTTCCCGCTGCCGCGGGCTTTGCGCGAGGCGGCGACGAAGAGCAGCTGAATGCGCTGACGTTCGTTCGCCGTTGTCCGGAGAGACGGCGAGCGAGGCCGCCTTTACGAAAAAGCCGACAAATTTCTTTCGGATAATCTGAATCCGTCGTAGGATCTCCTTCCGGTCTTCACTGGCGAAGCGGTGGTTGGCCCAGTGGGCTGCGCTTGGACCAGGCGCGGTTAAGAATTGTCCGGTGCGAGCACGGGATGTGGGGGGTGGGGGCGCGATGGCGCGCCAATGAAATAACGCCTTAAGTATGTCCTATTGCTCAAGGGGCGCCGAAAAAATCTCAAGGGCTACAGCGCCGGTAACCCGTTGAAAAGTCTCGGTTCGAACGAGAGAATGCAAGGGGAAAGTTGGGTCCAAAGCGCCGAATCCGGGAAATTCAAAAGATTTCAAGAGAATTCAAATACGCGCCGGGACGGCGAAAGGCGCCCTACCCGCCGGCCCCGACCAGGATCGCCGCGGCGATGACGATCAGCGCCATGCCGAGGCCGTCGCGGAGCGACGGCGGCTCGCGGAACAGCTTCAGCGAGACGACCTGCGCCAGCGGCACCTCGATCAGCGCGAGCGTGCGCACCCGCGCAGCGTCCGTCAGCGCGAACGCGATGAACCAGAGCTGGGACGCGAGCGCGCCCATGAAGCCTGCGAACAGCGACGATCGCCACGCGGCGAGGATCGCGCGCGCCCCAGCGCGGTCGAAGACGCCGAGATAAAGCGCCAGCGTCGCCGACTGGATCGCAAGGCCGACGACCAGGATCATCGAGGCCGCGAGCGCGCGCGAGGGGGCGCCGACGCCGACCACCGCCGAGCGGAAGCCTATCGCCGCGAAAGCGAAGAAGGTCGCGGAGGCGAGCCCATACGCGGCCGAGCGCCAGTCGCTGGCAAGCTCCTTCCTGCTGCGGATCGACATCAACGCGACGCCGATCATCGCGAGCGCGATTGCGGCGATCAGAGAGAGGGTCGGAGTGTCGTTGAACGCGACGAGGCCAAAGAGCGCGACCTGCGCGGGCTCGGTCTTGGTGTAGGCGACGGCGACGACGAAGCTGCGCGTGCGCATGGCGGCCAGCATCATCGCCGTGGCGATCACCTGCGAGAACGCTCCGAACGCCGTCCAGAGGAGATTGGCGAGGGTCAGCGGCGGCGCATCGAGGCCAGTCGCGGCCAGGATGCCGGCCAGAAACAAAATCGCGAACGGCAGCCCAAACAAAAAGCGCACCTGTGCGGCCCCGACTGCCCCGAGCGCCCCGATGAGGTCGCGTTGCATCGCATTGCGCAGCGTCTGCGCGCTCGACGCCATGAGCGTGATCAGAACCCACAGTCCCCCGGGGGCCATCGTCTAAGAACGAGCCAGGCGGGCTCCCGACACCAATCCGAGATAGCCTACGCCGACCTTCACAATTCGCATCAAATGGACTCCCGTAAATTCGCCGTCACCGCAGCGGCGTCGACTGCGTAGCTGATTTTTGCGGAACGCCAAGATCGACCGTCGAATCGGCCTACAACGCTAGTGGTTCCGCGAACTCTTGAGGGCGGAATACTTCCGGCGATTGACGCCCCCCAAGCGCGCGAGCTAAGCGGGATCGCCGCCGCGCTCCCCTTGCACGAAATAAGCAAACACGACATGGCCGTCTACACCGAAGTCTCGGATGAAGCATTGAGCGACTTTGTGGCGCTTTACGACATCGGCGAAGTGGTGTCCTTCAAGGGCATTGCTGAGGGGGTTGAAAACTCCAACTTCCTGCTGCGCACGGCAAGCAACCAGTTCATCCTCACCCTCTACGAAAAGCGGGTGAAGGCGACCGATCTGCCTTTCTTCGTCGGACTGATGGATCATCTTGCCGAGCGCGGCGTCACCTGCCCGCGGCCCGTGCGCAATCGCGCGGACGAAGCGCTCGGCGAGCTTGCAGGCCGCCCGGCGGCTATCGTGACTTTTCTTGACGGGCTGTGGATCCGTCGACCGAACGTCGGCCATTGCGGCGAAGTCGGCGAGGCGCTCGCGCGCATGCATATTGCGGGCGCCGATTTTGGTCTCCGGCGAGTCAATTCGCTATCGCTCGAGGACTGGCCCCCGCTGTTTGACGCGGCGGAAGCGAGGGCCGACGAGGTTACGCCGCACCTCCGCCAAGAGTGCGCCGCGGAGCTCGCCTTTCTCGAGGAGCGCTGGCCGAGGAGCCTGCCGAGCGGCGTCATCCACGCCGATCTCTTCAACGACAACGTGTTCTTTCTTGGCCAAAAGCTTTCCGGACTCATCGACTTCTATTTCGCCTGCAACGATGCGCTGGCCTACGATCTGGCGATCTGTCTCAGCGCGTGGTGTTTCGAACCTGACAACGCCTTCAACGTTTCCAAGGGCCGGGCGATGATCTCGGGCTACGAGCGGGTCCGCCGGCTCGAAAACGCCGAGATCGAGGCGCTGCCGGTCCTGGCGCGAGGCGCGGCGCTGCGTTTCATGCTGACGCGCCTCGTCGACTGGCTCAATGTCCCTCCCGGGGCAAAGGTCGCGCCGAAGAATCCACTCGAGTATCGTGACAAGCTGCGCTTCCATCAGCTCGTGAAGACGGCTGCTGACTACGGGCTCATGCGGTGAGCGGACGCGTATCCATCTGGACCGATGGCGCATGTTCCGGAAATCCCGGCCCCGGCGGCTGGGGCGCCGTGCTGCGCTACGGATCGCATGAAAAGGAACTGAAGGGCGGCGAGGCGCTGACCACCAACAACCGCATGGAGCTTACGGCCGCCATCGAGGCTCTTGAATCTCTCAAACGCGCTTGTGCGGTAAGCCTTCACACGGATTCCCAATACCTGCGCGGAGGCGTGACCGCGTGGCTCGCCGGCTGGAAACGCAACGGCTGGCGCACCGCTGGCAGGAAGCCGGTGAAGAACGAGGATCTGTGGCGCCGGCTCGACGCCGCGGCCGGGCGTCACGATGTGGAGTGGATTTGGGTCAAAGGACATGCCGGCGACGAACACAACGAACGCGCGGACCGGCTCGCCCGCGAAGCGATGAATGTCCATTTGAGCCAGCAACGGGAGACGACGGCCTAGCTTCGCGATGGACGCGCCCGCCGATAGGGCGGGCAAAGGGACGGCAACAGGACGCCCCGCCCTGAGGAGATCGGTTTTCGCCCAATTTTCCGCGGGAGGGACGCTACGACAGCGCTCGCGAAATTCCGCATGGATGACGCAAGGTTTGGCTTTCAACCGACACGCGCCGTCTCGACGGTGACACAATCGGCAAGCATTCTGTTCTTTGGTTTTCGTATGTGCGTTCGTTGCGGACTTGCAAGCCGACGCTCGACGGCCCAAAAGCTGAGTCTTTGTTCGTTGCCAAAGTTTGTCGATACAGCGTTAACACCTTACTGACGAGTTCTTGGTATTGCGGGAATCGCGCGGCAAGGAAGACAACCGCACCTCGGTCTGTATGAAGGTTCCGTTATGAACAATGTATCCATTGCGGTCCTTTCATCGTCGGAATTCGAGAAGGCGCGTCGCCAGATATCGGAATTAACTCGGCACGCCAGCTATGACGATTGGCTTGATCGACGCTATGGTCGGTTCATGGGGTTGTCGCTCGGCGGCGATGACGCACGGCTAGTTATGATCCGGCTCGGGGATTTTCTGAACTGGTGCCGCGCTCGAAAGATGGGGTTGAGCGAAGCGGCGCTCGACGCATACGCATTCGACGTTATGCGTTTGCAAACCGCGGCCGGCCGCAGAGGTGCCGCTCAAGCCGGGCTCGAGGCTTCCGCGCCCGAGCTTGTCAATTGCAGTACGCGCGCTGGAGGCGAACGCCCATCGGGAGCAGGATCTCGCGCCCCAAAAAGCGCTGCCCTTTCGGCCGCGGTGGACTTGTAAAACGGATAGCGAGCCTCGATGGCGCTTCGCACGGCGGGGTAGTCGGCGCCCATACATGCGAGTTTCGCGGTCAGTCCCGGATAGTCGCGGGGAGCGCACCACAGCGCAGCGCCGAACGCGCGCTTGTAAAAGGCTATGTGTTCTTCTCGCGGCGTCGCGACGGCAAAATCGGCATCGAGATGTTGGGCCGCCATGAAGCCAGGACGCATGATGATATACGGGAGTTCAGGATGAGCGCTCGACAATGAAAGTTTGGCGGCAAGACGGGTGAACTCGACGATCGTCTGTCGCGCGCGCAACCGATGCGCCAAGATATCGCTGAAAGCCTGAAGGCCCGGAAGAACCGCGTTCTCGGCGGTCCCCACATTCACTCTAACCGTGCCTGCGAGTTCGCCATCGACGAAAGTCATGGTGATCCAAGCCAGGGGATCGCCGTCGTAGAGCGGGTCGTAGAGTTTGTCGTCCAGGCGGGGCTTCAGGAAACCGTTCCTCCTGTAAGCGTCATAGCGCAGCCGAAACACCGCTTCGCGTTCAGCCGGGTTGCTTGCAACCCGATGCTCAACCCTTTCCAGGAATTTCAGGAGATGGTCGGAAAAGGTCGTCGGCGCGCTGCTGATTGCCGCTCCCATAAGATTTTCCCCAGCTACCCCCAATAGCAGGTTAACAAACTGGCACCCGAAGTAAACGGATGAAGCTCAATTTTGCGCCGCCTTGCCGACATGGTCAGACCCCTGACACCCTCGACGGTGGCCGCGTCAGCTTGTTCAACACAATCTAGCCATATTCCAGACCCTCGCCAGGACCCGCGGGGATTCCACTCGCCATTCGGCTATGCCACGGCAAATTAAGGGACTTTTTAGTCCTCGAAGCCGATAATGGCGGATAATCTCGTACCACATCGGCAGTTTGTATGGCGGACCCGACGGAGCGACACTTCAACGCCGACCGACCAATTGCCGGACGAGATCTATATCGCCTTCGTCGACGCTCTTTTGTCCGACGTGGTGCCCGTAGTGTTGCTTTCGGCGATCGCGGTCACCTTCGGCGAAATTGCCGCTGCCATCGCGGCCCGCCAGCCCGTACTGTTGTACGCCGCCACTTCTCAGCTCTCGATCGCGGCGGTCCGGCTCTACTTTGTCAGGCGCCACGCGCGGAGCGTGCCGAGCGCCAGTGTCGAAATCGCGCGCAAGCAGGAGCGGATTTTCTCCTTGGGCGCGCTCCTCAGTTTGTTCGGCCTCTCGCTATGGACTTTGCTGGCGTTCTCGATAACGGACAACAGCTTCGCTCAGTTTATCGGCGTGTCGATGACGATCGCCTACGCCTTCAGCTTGATGTCGCGCAGCTACGCCATCTTTCGCGGCGTCAACATGCAGCTCGTCGCGGCGTTTGTTCCGCTGAGTGTAGCAATGGTCGTCGCCGGCGGGTGGTATCCAGTAGGAATTGTCGTCGGCATTGTGCCCCTCGTCCTCTACATGAAAGGCTCGTCGCAGCGTCTGAGAGCTAATTTCAACGAGGTGATCGCCGCGCAACAGCGAGCCGCGATGCTGGCGGCGCGACTGGACACCGCTCTCAACAACATGTCGCATGGTCTCTGCATGCTGGATGCGAGCGGCCGCCTGATCCTGATGAACGATCAGGCGCTCAGAATCTTCGGGGTGGGTCCGGATGTCGCCCTCGTGGGCGCCCATGTGAACTCGATCCTCAGGGGCCTCGTCCACGGCAACATCATTGCCGCCTCACAGCACGCTCATCTTGCTCACGTTCTGCTCGACGACGATGGCGGGGCAGACGTCATGACGCCGTTCGAAACTCGCGACGGCCGTGCGTTCGAACTCACCATCCATCGGATGAAGGGAGAGGGGTCCGTCGTGGTCATTCAGGACGTCACCGAGCGACGCAACGCGCAGCTCGAGATCAATCGAATGGCTCGTTTTGACGCCGTGACCGACCTGCCCAATCGCCGCAGCTTCGAGGACCAACTGGCCGCGCTCCTTCGTCCTGATCCCTATTTTATCGACGGAATGACCGTGATGTTCCTCGATCTCGACGACTTCAAGCAGGTCAACGACAGCCTCGGCCATCGCACGGGCGACAAGCTCTTGGCGGAAATCGCACGCAGGCTGCGCGCCATCATCGGCCCGCGCGATCTCGTCGCGCGCTGGGGCGGAGACGAATTCGTGATCCTGCACCACAATGGCGAGGGCCGGCCCGAGACTCCCGCGATCGCCCGGCGGATCATTGAGGAAGTCAGACGACCCGTGGTCATCGACGGCAGCGAGGTCGTCGTGGGCGCAAGCATCGGCAGCGCCTCGGCCCCCGACGACGGCGCCACGCCGGACGCGCTGCTGTCGAACGCGGATATCGCGCTCTATGCGGCAAAAGCGGACGGACGCAGAGGATGGCGCGCCTTTGAAAAGGCGATGGACACCAAAATCCAGGTTCGACGGCTCATCGAACTGGAGCTGAGAGCAGCCGTGGCCAACGACGCGATCGACGTCCATTTTCAGCCGATCGTCGATGTCAAGACGCGCCGGATCATCGCGTTCGAGGCGCTGGCGCGCTGGCGCCACCCCTTGCGCGGCCCGGTTTCGCCGGCCGAATTCATCCCGATCGTGGAGGAGATGGGCCTCATGGAGGAACTGGGCGCAGGCGTGCTGCGCCGCGCCTGCGCCGCTTGCGCCTCCTGGCCGGACGACATCAGCGTTTCCGTCAACCTGTCGCCATCGCAATTTCGCAACGGCAATATCGAGAAGGCGATCGCCGACGCGCTTCACACCGCGAACCTTTCGCCCGACCGCCTCGACATCGAGATCACGGAGTCGACGCTGCTCGACAATCGCCGCGACGCACGCGGCACGCTCGAAGCCTTGCGCGGCCGCGGCCTGCGCGTTTCGCTCGACGACTTCGGCACCGGCTATTCGAGCCTGAGCTATCTCCTCAGCTTCCCGCTCGATCGCATCAAAATCGACCGCTCGTTCACGATCGGCCTCGGAATTCAGGAGCGCGCCTCGATTCTCGTGGAGAGCGTTGCGGCGATGAGCCGCAAGCTCGGCATGACCGTCTTGATCGAAGGCGTCGAGACGGAAAGGCAGATGCGCATTATCGAGACGCTCGGCACGATCGCCGAGGTGCAGGGCTTCCTGTTCAGTCCGCCGGTTGCGCAGTCTGGGGTCCTTGCTCTGCTCGGCCGCGAAGGCGGCAAGAAGGTCGCGGCCTGAACTCTAACCGCCTTTGAGCGCGCCAATCAGCGACAGCGCGTCAGCCGAATCCCAATTCGCAGCGCCCGCGATGACGCCCAATTCGCAACCGTCCTTGTCGATCAGCATCGTCACCGGAAGGCCCAGCGCCTTGCCGCTCTCGCGCAGGGTCTCGAACGCGTCGCCGCTTGGGTCGGCGTAGCGCGTAAGCGACTTGACGCCGATGCCGTCCAGAAACGGACCGCGGCGCTCGAGCCTCGCGCTGTCGACGTTGACCGCCACGACCTCAAAACCCTTGTCGCCGGCCTCAGCCTCAAGGCGGTCGAGCGCCGGTATTTCGGCCCGGCAGGGCGCGCACCAGGTCGCCCAGAGGTTGAGGAGCACTGCGCGCCCGCGAAAATCGGCGACGGTCGCCTTGCTGCCGTCCTCGCGTTCGAAGACGAGCGGAATGGCCTGGCGCGGCTCGGACGCGACCGCAAGCGCGGCGACTCCGCCCTTGGCGAGAGGCGCAAGTTTCGCCGCCAACGCCTTCGAGGCGGCCGGACAGGTTGACGCGGCCTTGCGGGGCGGCTCCGCCGTCCCGTATAGGACGGCTCCGACGACGACGGCCGCGAGCGCGCCGAGCGCGACAGGCAGGAGCAGCCGACGGCGCGGCGCATCTTCGGTCTTGGTCATTCTCGAACCATCCAGGGCGACACCTGATGAGCAACGCGATGTGGGGCGGCCGGTTCGCCGACGGCCCGGCCGAGATCATGGAGACGATCAACGCCTCGATCGACTTCGACCGCAAGCTCGCCGCCCAGGACATCGCGGGGTCTCAGGCGCACGTCGCCATGCTCGCGCGCCAGGGCCTCGTCGACGCCGCCGACGCCGACGCCATCGCGAGCGGTTTGGCCCAAGTCAAGGGCGAAATCGAGGCGGGGACGTTTTCGTTCTCGCGCGCGCTGGAAGACATCCATATGAACATCGAAGCCCGGCTCGCCGACATCATTGGTCCCGCCGCGGGGCGGCTGCACACCGCCCGCTCGCGCAACGATCAGGTCGCGCTCGACCTGCGCCTCTGGGTGCGCGACGCGATCGATGCGCTGATCCTTGAGATCGCAGCGCTTCAGCGGGCGCTCGCCAGGCGCGCGCTCGACTGCGCCGGCATGGTCATGCCGGGGTTTACCCATCTGCAGTCGGCGCAGCCCGTCACCTTTGGTCACCATCTGCTCGCCTATGTCGAAATGCTGGCGCGCGACGCGGGGCGCTTCAGGGACGCGCGCAAGCGGCTCAATGAATGCCCACTCGGCGCCGCGGCGCTCGCCGGAACCTCCTTTCCGATCGACCGGGAGATGACGGCGAAGACGCTCGGCTTCGACCGGCCGACGGCAAATTCCCTCGACAGCGTCGCCGACCGCGACTTCGCGCTCGAGGCGCTCGCCGCCGCGGCCATCGCTGCGACCCATCTCTCGCGCTTCGCCGAAGAGATCGTGCTGTGGACAACGCCGCAGTTCGGTTTCGTGCGGCTCTCCGACGCCTTCTCGACCGGATCGTCGATCATGCCGCAGAAGCGCAATCCGGATGCGGCCGAGCTCGTGCGGGGCAAGACCGGCCGCGTCGTGGGCGCGCTCATCGCGCTCTTGACCGTGATGAAGGGCCTGCCGCTCGCCTATTCGAAGGACATGCAGGAAGACAAGGAGGGCGTCTTCGATGCGCTCGAGACGCTCTCGCTCTGCCTCGCCGCGATGACCGGCATGGTCGAGGACATGACGCCCGATCCGAAGCGCATGAAAGCGGCGGCGGGCGCGGGCTACGCCACCGCAACCGACCTCGCCGACTGGCTCGTGCGCTCGCTCAAGATGCCTTTCCGCGACGCCCATCACATAACAGGGCGCATCGTCGCGCTGGCCGCCGCGCGCGGCGTCTCGCTCGAGAAGCTGACGCTCGATGAGATGAGAAGCGTCGAGCCGCGCATCACTGAGGACGCCTTCGCCGTGCTCGGGGTCGAGCGCTCGGTCAGGAGCCGCACCTCCTTCGGCGGCACGGCGCCCGCCAATGTGCGGCGGCAGGCGAAGGCGTGGCTGAAGCGGCTCGGCCCGGCCTGACCTCCGGTGCGCCGCGCCGCCGCCGGCCCTGCCCTACCCCGGACTTTCATCGGCGGAATCCGCCTTCGACAATCCAGGAATGCGCCCTGCAATCTGTCCAACGTTGTGAAACGCCCTTGAAACAGGGCGTTTTCCTTCCTTTTTCCTTGCTTTTAACGCTGTGAAACGCCTGTGAAACAGGCGCTTTTCTTCGCTTTTCCTTTCTTTTCTCACGTGGAATCAAGTGTTTTCAAGGGGGTTCATCGCGGCTCAGCGCGAAAAAATTTTGCTTCCTCTCTTCCCGCCACGGCGTCCACGCTGGCGCCGTTGCCTCCACATCCCCAACCCGCTCTCCGCGGCTTGAACCAGCAGGGTAGCACCAGTTTCTAAAATCAGAAATCGAATGTTGGGAATGCGGTTTTAGCGGCGGTCTGCGCTCCCGCAGGGAGGCGGATGGGGTCAGGATCATTTGTTTGCCTGGCGGAGCGTCGCGCGAAAGGAATTTGCGGCATTAGGTAGCAAACGCGCCTGAAAGGCGCCCCGGATGAGAAATGCCAAAGCACCCGCGGCACCAATGGCAGTCAGCCCGGACACCGCGTTATCCCGGGTGTCTGCCCCTTTCGGACTGGCGCCATCAATATTACGCCGCGCTCCCCGTTTAGGTTGCATGGCAACGGGCCGGGCTGAGGCAGCGCGCTTCCCTACATCCATCCATTGATGGTCAAAACTAGCGACACGCGGCTCTCGCACATCCGGTCTCGCGCCACGGGAAGGGCTACTGGCAGCGGCCTATCAATCCGGCGGCCGCCAACGCCTACGGGCCCCATGGCAGGAGCGAGATTACAGAGAGACGACCACCTTCCTGGCGGATACGCCCTTCATTTGAACGTCGAACCCAGCTTGTATGGAATCGAGGCCCTTTCCGACAACAAACGGATCCGGGGCGGCGACATATCGGCCCTCCGCGAGGGCCCGGGGCAGTAAATCCTCGTAAATGACCCTGCTGACCTCGTTATCCATAAGAATACTGCCGAAGATGCACTTCGTACGGATGCGCCTCGTTCGGGATTTGAACTACATCGAAACGTAGAACGACAAAAGCTGAACGGTCATCAGGAGGAGCTCGAAGCCCACGGCCCTTGGGCAGCCTCTCAAGAGAGATGGGAAAACTGGCCATGGAGACGAATTTGTCGCCATGGCACGCGCGGACGATGTCCAGACAGGCCTCGGCTGAACTGCTTCCAACAGCGAGCGCGCCGGCGATCGTCTTGCCCTCGAAAGCCTTGATCACGTCTACGATGACGGTCTTGCTGTTGTAGTCAAAGCCCTGGCTCGCGCCGAGCTTCTTGACGTAGTCGAAATTCCTTGGCGATGCCGTTGTGATGACCTCGTAGCCGGCAGCGAGGGCGAGCTGAATGGCGTTGCTGCCGACGCTCGTCGAGCCTCCCCAGACGAGAAGGGTCTTGCCCATGGGTTTGGGCGGCACGGAAGGATATTGAAGCGCCAGATGATCTTTCTGGAATAGGCCGCAGGCCGCGGTGGACAGACCTAAAGGTAGAACGGCGGCGCTTTCATAAGACATGGCGCTTGGGATTGGCGCCGCCATGTGGGCGAGAACGACCGTGTAGGCCTGAAAGGCGCCCTCCGCCGGGGTGTTGCGCTTCCTGTCCATTCCAACCGCATGACCAAGAACACGATCGCCGACTTTGAAACGCGATACGGCTTTCCCGATCTCGACGACCTCGCCGGCGAGATCCATCCCGAGGACGAATGGATATTTGATCCAGGAAAACATGAAGTCTCCGATGGACTGTTTCGCCCAGTCCACGGGATTGATGGCCACTTGCGTGGTTCCTGACGACGATCTCGTTCGCCCTGATGTTCAAAGAGACGGTCGGGGCGTCGCCCATTGAATACCTGACGCGCTGAAGAATGCTGCTTGCCGGGGACAGGCTGACGAATTCCAGC
>Ga0209040_10002225_pt1 | contig 15305 bp, 10 predicted proteins | sample BogFormECP12_OM3_FD_188240 | JGI IMG/M metagenome (GOLD analysis project Ga0209040, IMG submission 188240) | Bog forest soil microbial communities from Calvert Island, British Columbia, Canada - ECP12_OM3 (SPAdes) (version 2) | ecosystem: Environmental > Aquatic > Freshwater > Wetlands > Bog ...
CGACCTGGGCGGGGATTCGCTGTCGGCGATGCGGGTGATCGCCGCGGTCAACACCGCCCTGGATGCCGGCCTTGCGGTGCGCACCGTGTTCGAGGCGCCGTCCGTTCGAAGCTTGAGTGAGCAGTTGGGCAGACATGACAGTGCGATGGAAGTAGTCCCCGTTGAGGTCCTCAAGGAGGGTACGGGTGTTCCGCTGTGCTGTATTCATGACGGTTTCGGGCTTAGCTGGTCATATCGGGCTCTGGGCAATTATTTGGATTGCCCGATTATCGGAATTAACCAAATCCCGCAAAATGGCGAAGCTGAACCTGGATCGATTCGTAGCATGGCGGCAAGCTATGCAGACAGGCTCCAAGCCGTTTATCCTGCCGAGACCTACAAGCTTCTCGGCTGGTCTCTTGGGGGCGTCGTAGCCCACGAGCTCGCCATTGAGCTTAATCGACGCGGATGCGCAGTCCAACGCTTGGTACTGCTCGACGATGCATTCAGCACTAACAGGGTCATCGCGAGAAATCAAGCCTCAGACGAGAGCCAAATCCTGGAACACATCTTGCGAATCAATCATATAGATATTCCAGAACAGTCGGGGCCTCTTACCTACCCGCAGGCAGCGGAGTTAATTCACCAACAACTAGAAGAAGTAGTGGAGTTTGCTCCCAATCAGCTGTTGGAGTTCATGGTTCAAAGTGTTACTGCTAACCACTCGTACCTGCAGGAACACGTGCCTGATGTCTTTGATGGCGATATGGTCATATTCTCCGCAGCGCGAAGTAGAAATAGGAACGGTTCATCCCATCTGCAAAGTTGGCGACCCTACGTTGCTGGCGACATTACAACGTACTCGGTCGACTGCACACATCATGAGATGTTGACCACCGCATCGCTCGGTATGTATGGTGAGCAACTCAAACTTTCATTAGAAGCTTAAGGCGGCGTTGCGGTGGAGGCATTCCATTCCCGGGGCCTGTCAGGATCTCTGGTGATTTACCCCACCGCACTCGAGGCGCCGCCGTCTGGCGTGTTGCGGCCGATGTGTAGTTGCATGTTCAAGCTGCTGGCGCAGGATGTGGAGTCAGTTGGAGGAGATTTACGATTTTCCGGGTCCTGAGGCGGCTGTGGATTCCGCTAGTCGTACTGCTGGTGATCGGTGCTGGCGGATTGACGGTGTCGCGGCTGCACGGCATCTTCGGCTCCGAGAAACGCCCTTCGTATGCCGACAGCAACATAAAGGAGACCATGCCTTTCAACCCCAAGCACCTGGCGTACGAGGTCTTCGGACCACCAGGGTGACGGTGGGCGAGCTCGGCCCGACGTGGCTAGAGCGGCAGCGCGGGCACCTGAAGGCGTCAACCCTCCGATCCTATGAATTGAGCTGGGGTGCACACGTCGCGCGGCGTTGGAGTGGCGTCCGCATCTCCGATGTCCGCTACAGCGACGTGCAGGCGTGGGTGGCGGACCTGTCGTCGCGGCGCGGCCCGGGGGTGGTGCGAATCGCGTACTCGGTACTGGCGCGGATCCCCGATGACGCGGTGCGAGACAGGCTGATTGGTTCCAACCAGGCCCGCGGCGTGAAACTGCCGAAGCAGCCGCCGCGGCGCAACGTCTACCTGACCGCCGAACAGTTGCAGCGGCTCGCCGACGAGTCCGGCGGGTACAAGTCCCTGGTGCTGGTGCTCGGGGTCGGCGGGCTCCGGTTGGGCGAGGCCGCGGCGCTGCGCGTATCAGACGTCGACTTCCTGCGTCGGCGCGTTGAGTTGCGCCGCAACGCGGTCAAGGTGGGCAGCGGGTTTGTGGTCGGCACGCTCAAGAACCACAAGCACCGCGGCGTGGCGCTGCCGGGGTGGTCGTCGACGAGCTGGCCCACGCGTGCGAGGGCAAGGACCGCGACGAGCTGATCTGGCCGTCGCCGCGGGGCGGGTACATTAGCGGGCCGTCGTTGTGGAAGACCTCATGGCTGGCGATGGCGGTGGCGCGCTGCCAGCGGGCCGACCCCACCTTCCCGCGGGTGACGCCGCATGACCTGCGACACACCGCAGTGTCCCTGGCGATCAGCGCGGGCGCCACCCGAAGGTGGTGCAGCGCATGCTCGGCCACGCGTCTGCCGCCATGACGCTGGACATCTACGCCGATCTGTTCGAGTCCGACCTGGACGCGGTCGCCGTTCGCCCCCGAAAACGTCTCTACCAGCGTATATGAGCCGGAAAGCGTGCTGTGCCCGGTTGTCTGGCGGAAAACCGACATCGTCGTGGCTGACCGGGTGGGCGGCCTACAGCTGGCGATTTACAGCGGCGAGGACCGCAAGTCCCTCGCCGACTCGATGAGGCGACGAACGGGGTTGTGCAGCTCCTCATTGGGAGCAACTCTTTCGAGGCTTTCGGCTCGATCGAGCACATCTGGATGTAGAAGCGCGCGAGGCTTCGTAGAGGGAATGCGAGGTTTAGGGTTGAACCGGCTACACGGGAGCTGCCAGCCGTGTCGGCTGGCCATGGCCGCGAAGTGTCACCGTCTCGCCCAAAGACCAACGAGCCCGTTCATTTTCGCTTGCGGCGTTAACGGTGTCCGAGGATGCCAATAGTCGGCCGGGTTCATCCTTGGCCAGTTCGCACAGTCGGGCGGCTTCGTTGACTGGCTCGCCAATTACCGTGTATTCGAACCGCTCTTTGGCGCCGACATTCCCGGCGACGGCTTTCCCGGCCGTAACCCCGATACCGGCGGGGCACTCGGGCACCTCGCTTTCAAGTCGACCAGCGATGGCGCGGGCGGCGGCGAGCGCGTGGTCCTCAGGACGGTCGAGGCGGTTAGGTGCACCGAATACTGCCAGCACGGCGTCGCCCTCGAATTTGTTGACGAGTCCGGAATTGCGGTCCACCTCTTCGACGATCACCGCGAAGAAGCGGTTCAGCAGCTGCACGACTTCCGCGGCGGGGCGGCTCGTCACCAATTGCGTCGAGCCGACGATGTCGACGAAAACCACTGCGACATGGCGTTCTTCGCCGCCGAGTTTTGGTCTTTCCCGCTCGGCGGCGGCGGCGACTTCACGCCCGACGTGACGGCCGAACAAGTCGCGCACTCGTTCGCGCTCGCGCAAGCCGTCGACCATCGAGTTGAAGCCACGCTGCAGCTCGCCGAGCTCTGTTCCGTCGAAGACCACCAGATCGCCTCGCAGGTCGCCCTGCTCGACCCGCTTGAGCGCCGCGCGCACCACCCGCACCGGCGTCGCCGTCAGCCAGGACAGGATCCACATCAAGACGAATCCGAAGATCAGCGTTGCGATCGCAATGACCAGCACCGCGACACCCAATTGAGTCTCGCTCAGATTCCTCAGCGTCAAAGCGAAGAATGCGGTCAGCGCGATGCCCAGAACCGGCACGCCGGAGCCGAGCAACCAGACCGTCAGCGTCCGGCCCATGATCCCCGGTGCCAATCGCTGTGGAACTCGCCCCGCCTCGAGCGCTTGTGCGGCCACTGGGCGCAGCGCGAATTCGGTCAACAGGTAGCACCCGGTAGACACCAGAATGCCGCAGAAACTCACCGAGAAACCCACTATCGGGATGAACGTGCTATCGGCCAGGCCGTAGAGCGTCGTGAACAGCCCAGTCGCAAGACCCCACAGGACGAGTACGCCGAGCGCTAGCCAGAACGGGGCCAGAAACGTGTTGCGTTCATCGGCGGGGGTGGGCTTGCGTTCCTCAATCGCCCACCGGAGCGCACCAATTGTCCGCCGGGTTATCCAGTACGTCCCGAGCGCCAGCGCCACGGCGACGTAGGCCGGCCCGACGACGAAGGTGATCCACAATGGAGCGTCGCTGAAGATGCTGGGGGCCGGGAAGGCGACGGTCAGCAGCAGCACCGCAACGCCGATCCCGATCAGATTCGTCGCGAGGATGAAGACGGTCAGAATGAGCTGAATGCGTACCCGCCGGCGGCTCTGACTTTCCGACGGGCGCCCCAGTAACCAGGAGCCGTACGCCGGGGTCTCCGGCAGCCGACCGCTCTGCCGGGTCACTGCCTCCAGAATCCGGCCCAGGCGTTGCGCGACCGTTCGGGTGGCCATCATGTTGGCGTCAGCCTAATTCGTCCGGTGGCTCGCGCTTAAGGTGAGTCGCGTGCGTCTCGTCATTGCCCGGTGCACGGTGGACTATCTCGGCCGGCTCACCGCTCATCTGCCGTCGGCACGCCGATTACTGCTGTTCAAGGCGGATGGCTCGGTGAGCGTGCACGCTGACGACCGCGCCTACAAGCCGCTGAACTGGATGAGTCCGCCGTGTTGGCTCGCTGAAGAGCTGGAAGGCTCACTGCCGGTGTGGGTAGTGCAGAACAAAGCCGGCGAGCAATTGCGCATCTCCGTCGAGGATGTCGAGCACGATTCCAGCCACGAGTTAGGGATCGATCCCGGCCTGGTCAAGGACGGCGTCGAAGCCCACCTGCAAGCGTTACTCGCCGAGCACGTGGAGCTGCTCGGCGCCGGATATACCCTGGTGCGCCGCGAATACATGACGGCGATCGGGCCGGTCGACCTGCTGTGCCGCGACGAACAAGGCGGCTCGGTCGCGGTCGAGATCAAGCGCCGCGGGGAGATCGACGGTGTCGAGCAGCTCACCCGCTATCTCGAGTTGCTCAACCGCGACAGCGTGCTCGCGCCGGTACGTGGGGTTTTCGCCGCACAGCAGATCAAGCCGCAGGCCAGAACCTTGGCGACTGATCGCGGGATCCGTTGTCTGACATTGGATTACGACAAGATGCGCGGAATGGATTCCGACGAATACCGGCTGTTCTGAGCTGTCTAACTAGACTGGTGCCGTGCCTCGGCGCCGCACCCCACCGCACCGGCAGCAGCCGTCACGGCCGCTGCCGGTGCAGCGCCGCGTGGAAACCGGACCCGACGGTCACGACTACGAAGTGCGACCGGTCGCCGCCGCGCGGGCTGTCAAGACGTATCGGTGTCCCGGATGCGATCACGAAATCCATTCGGGCACAGCGCATGTGGTGGTGTGGTTAGCACAGTCTGGTGAGGTTGCGATCGACGATCGGCGGCACTGGCACACGCCATGCTGGGCCAATCGGGCAACCCGCGCGCCGACCCGAAGGTGGTCCTAGTGGCTAGTGATCAGAGTCTGAATCGGCGGACGGTTCAACCAACTCGATCAAAACGCCGCCGGCGTCCTTGGGGTGGATGAAGTTGATCCGTGAGTTCGCTGTGCCGCGCCGGGGCGACTCGTAGAGCAGGCGGACGCCCTGCTCGCGCAGCCGCTCGGTGAGGGTCTCGAGATCGCTGACGCGGTACGCCAGTTGCTGGATGCCGGGCCCGCGCTTGTCGAGGAACTTGGCGATCACCGACGACTCGTCGATCGGGGCCATCAGCTGCAGCTGTGCGCTGCCCACTGGAGCGCCGCGTACCGACAACATCGCCTCGCGAATGCCCTGGTCATCGTTGATTTCCTCGTGCAAGACGATCATGCCGAGGTGGTCGTGGTACCACGCAATGGCGGCATCGAGGTCGGGAACCGCAATGCCGACGTGGTCGACGGCCGTCACCAGCGCGGTGGCGAGGACTGGACGGGCGTCAACTTGATCGGTGGTCATAACGTAACGGTAACCTGACGGGAAAGATTCTGCTTCTCCGATCCGCCGGATTGGCAGTTAGGCCCCGCTGTGGAGGTAGTCATGACGACATCGGTGATCGTTGCTGGAGCACGAACCCCCGTCGGCAAGTTGATGGGTTCGCTGAAGGACTTCTCGGGCAGCGATCTGGGCGCCATCGCGATCGCTGGCGCTCTGGAAAAGGCCAGCGTGCCCGCGTCGGCGGTCGAATACGTGATCATGGGGCAGGTGCTGACCGCCGGGGCCGGTCAGTTGCCCGCACGGCAGGCCGCGGTGGCCGCCGGCATCGGTTGGGATGTCCCGGCGATGACCATCAACAAGATGTGCCTGTCCGGTCTCGATGCCATTGCACTGGCTGACCAGCTCATTCGGGCCGGTGAGTTCGACGTGGTGGTGGCCGGCGGCCAGGAATCCATGACCAAGGCGCCACACCTGCTGATGGATAGCCGATCCGGCTACAAGTACGGTGACGTGACGGTTTTGGACCACATGGCCTACGACGGCCTGCACGACGTGTTCACCGACCAGCCGATGGGCGCGCTGACCGAGCAGCGCAACGACGTCGACAAGTTCACCCGTCTCGAACAGGACGAATTCGCTGCGCGGTCGCACCAGAAGGCCGCCGCGGCATGGAAGGACGGCATCTTCGCCGACGAAGTCGTGCCGGTGAACATCCCGCAGCGCAAAGGCGATCCCTTGCAGTTCAACGAGGATGAGGGCATTCGCGCCAACACCACCGCCGAATCGCTGGCCGGTCTCAAGCCCGCGTTTCGTCGTGACGGCACCATCACTGCCGGATCGGCATCGCAGATTTCTGATGGCGCGGCCGCGGTGGTCGTGATGAACAAAGACAAGGCCACCGAGCTGGGGCTGTCGTGGCTGGTCGAGATCGGCGCACATGGCGTGGTGGCAGGCCCGGATTCGACGCTGCAATCGCAGCCCGCCAACGCGATCAAAAAAGCGCTGGGCCGCGAGGGTATCTCCGTCGACCAACTCGACGTGATGGAGATCAACGAGGCGTTCTCTGCGGTGGCACTGGCCTCGACACGGGAACTGGGCGTTGATCCAGACATCGTCAACGTCAACGGCGGTGCGATCGCCATCGGGCATCCGATCGGCATGTCAGGCGCTCGGATCGCGCTGCATGCGGCACTTGAGCTCGCGCGCCGGGGCTCCGGATACGGCGTCGCAGCGCTATGCGGAGCAGGCGGACAGGGCGATGCGCTGATCCTGCGGGCCGGCTAGCGCACCATCAAAGGCCGTTAGCGGGGATTCAGCTGGCACATATGCGGTTGCCGCCCCGGAGATGGTTGCTGGCAACGTGAGCGCGGACAAATTTGACAGCTGATGTGATTTTGGTCATATCACTGCCGGAAACGGCCGCAACTGCGTTTCGCTGTCGAGCCCGCTGCCGCCGCAACCGGGTGAGACGGACCGGAAAGCCACGTGCCAAACTTGACGACGTGAGCCGTCCCCGACCTCCGATTGGTCCCACGATGACCGGCGCGGTCGACTTGTCCGCCCTCAAACAAAGCCCGCCGTCCAGCGGCGATGCGGGCGTGGGGGGATCGGCGACACCCGTCGGCATCGAGATCACCGAAGCCAACTTCGAAGACGAGGTGCTGCAGCGGTCCAACCAGGTGCCGGTGGTCGTGCTGTTGTGGTCGCCACGCAGCGACGTCTGCCTTCAGTTGGCCGACATTTTGTCCGGCCTGGCCGCTGTCGACAACGGAACTTGGTCACTGGCGAGCGTCAACGTCGACACGGCTCCTCGCGTGGCCCAGATATTCGGGGTCGAAGTGGTCCCGACCGTGGTGGCTTTGGCTGCCGGACAGCCACTTTCCAGCTTTCAGGGCATCCAGCCGGCCGACCAGTTACGCCGCTGGGTGGACTCGCTGCTGTCGGCAACTGCGGGAAAGCTCAGCGGTGCAACGGCTTCCGAGGAACCCGAAGAGGTGGACCCGGCGTTCGCCCAGGCGCGCCAGCAACTCGAGGACGGTGACTTCGCCGCCGCCTCCGATTCGTATCAGGCGATCTTGGACGACGATCCGAACCATGCCGAAGCCAAGGGGGCGGTACGTCAGCTCGCCTTCTTGATAAGGGCTACCGCGCAGGGGCCTGACGCGGTGGCCGTCGCCGATGCTGCTCCCGATGACATCGAGGCCGCGTTGGCCGCCGCCGACGTGCAGATCCTCAACCAGGACGTGCAGGGCGCCTTCGACCGGCTGGTCGCGGTAGTGCGGCGGACGTCCGGTGACGAGCGAACCTTGGTGCGCACGCGGCTGATCGAGTTGTTCGAACTCTTCGACCCCGCCGACCCCGATGTCATCACCGGCCGGCGCAACCTCGCCAACGCGCTGTACTAGGTGCCGGCCGGCGATTCAGGCTCTAGCCACAGCGCCGACATGGGCGGCAGCACCAACACCGCGGATGCCGGACGGCCGTGCCATGGCTCGTCGGTTGCGTCGACACCGCCGAGGTTGCCGATCCCGGTGCCGTTGTAGTTGGTCGCATCGGTGTTGAGCACCTCACGCCATCGCCCGGCGTTGGGCAGGCCGAGTCGATAGCCGCTGTGCTCCGAACCGGAGAAATTGAACACGCAGGCCATCACCGAACCGTCGCTGCCGTACCGCAGGAAACTCAGCACGTTGTTCGCGGAGTCGTTGGCGTCGATCCAGGAATAGCCCTCCGGCCTGGTGTCCTGGCTCCATAACGCCGAGCGGCCGCGGTAGATCTTGTTGAGGTCTTGGACCAGGCGCGAGATGCCGTTGGAGAAGCTGTTCTCGTCGAGTTGAAACCAGTCCAGGCCGCGTTCCTCGGACCATTCGGCGCGCTGCCCGAATTCCTGGCCCATGAACAGCAGCTGCTTACCCGGGTGCGCCCACTGGTATGCCAGCAGGCTGCGCAACCCCGCCGCCTTCACGTGGTCGTTGCCCGGCATTCGCGACCACAGTGTGCCCTTGCCGTGCACCACCTCGTCGTGGCTGAGCGGTAAGACGAAGTTCTCGCTGAATGCGTAGAGCATCGAGAAGGTGATCTCGTGGTGGTGGTAGCTGCGGTACACGGGATCATGGCTGACGTAGTCGAGGGTGTCGTGCATCCAGCCCATGTTCCACTTCATCGAGAAGCCCAGGCCGCCGACGCTAGTCGGTCTCGACACGCCTGGCCACGACGTCGACTCCTCGGCAATGGTGACGATTCCCGGGGCCGCCTTGTGTGCAGTGGCGTTCACCTCCTGTAGGAACTGCACGGCTTCCAGATTCTCCCGGCCACCGTAGATGTTGGGTGTCCAGCCGCCGGCAGGGCGCGAGTAGTCGAGGTACAGCATCGAAGCGACGGCGTCGACTCGCAGGCCGTCGATGTGAAATTCCTCTAGCCAGTAGAGCGCATTGGCCACCAGGAAATTGCGCACCTCGGCGCGGCCGAAGTCGAACACGTACGTGCCCCAGTCGAGTTGCTCGCCGCGTTTGGGATCCGAATGCTCGTACAGCGCCGTGCCGTCGAAACGGCCCAGCGCCCAGGCGTCCTTGGGAAAGTGGGCAGGGACCCAGTCCACGATGACACCGATTCCGGCCTGGTGTAGCGCGTCGACGAGTGCCCGGAATTCGTCCGGTGTGCCGAATCGCGAGGTCGGTGCGTAGTAGGACGTGACCTGATATCCCCACGATCCGCCGAACGGGTGTTCGGCGACGGGCAGCATTTCGACGTGAGTAAACCCGTGCGCGACAACGTAATCCGTCAGTTCGCGGGCAAGATCGCGATAGCTCAGGCCCGGTCGCCACGAGCCCAGGTGGACTTCGTAGGTGCTCATCGGCTGGAACACCGGATTGCGTTGGGCGCGTGCCGTCATCCAGTCGTCATCACCCCAGCGATAGTCGCTGACGTTCACCCGCGACGCCGTATGCGGTGGCACCTCGGTGGCGAATGCGAACGGGTCGGCCCGGTCCGTGACCGAGCCGTCAGCGCCGTGCACCCGGAACTTGTACAGGCCGTCACGTGGGAAGCCCGGCCAGAACAACTCCCACACGCCCGACGAACCCAGCACCCGCAGCGGGGCATCGTTGCCGTTCCAGCCGTTGAACTCCGCGATCAAGCCGACGCCCTTGGCGTTGGGCGCCCAGACGGCGAATGACACACCTTCGACCACACCGTCGGCGGTGGTGAAAGAGCGCGGATGGGCGCCCAGCACTTCCCATAGTCGTTCGTGACGCCCCTCGCCGAACAGATGCAGATCGACTTCGCCCAATGTCGGCAGGAAGCGGTAGGCGTCGGCGGCGGTGTGCCGGTCGGAGCCGTCGTAACTCACTTCGAGGCGGTAGTCGATGAGGTCGGTGAACGGCAGCGCCACCGCGGACAACCCCGAGTCGATGTGCTGCAGCGGGAACCGTTCCTCGCCGACAAGTGCGACCACTTCAGTGGCGTGCGGCCGGAAGGCTCGGATGACTGTGTGATCGCCGTACTCGTGGGCGCCCAGGATGCCGTGCGGGTTGTAGTGCTCACCGGCCACCAAGCGGGCCAAGTCGCTGGGCTCGGGCGCCAGGTGGGTCCTGGCGAGTTGGTCGGTGGGCTTCATCGCGGCGTCACCTCCGGCGGAGCAGCGTGGTTCGGGATTCGGACGGAATGAGCGGCATGTTGATGATGTGAGCGACCGCGTGGCCAGGGTCGATGCGCACGTAGTTGGCTGCTCCCCATTGGTATTCCTCGCCGGTTATTTCGTCTCGCACCCAGAACCGCTCGTAGTGCTCCATACCCAATGCGGCCATGTCCAACCACAACGTCGCCTCTTCCGGCCCGAACGCGTTGAGCGTCACCACCACCAGCACGCAGTCGCCGGTGATCGGATCGAATTTGCTGTAGGCCAGCAATGCGTCTTTGTCGACGCCATGGAACGTGATGTTGCGCAGTTGCTGAAGAGCCGGATGGAGTCGACGAATATTGTTCAGCCTTGCGATGAACGGCTCCAGCGATCGTCCCGCCGCCAGCGCGCCGGCGAAGTCGCGGGGTCGTAGCTCGTACTTCTCGGAGTTGAGATATTCTTCACTGCCCTCTAGCACGGCCTCGTGCTCGAAGAGTTCGTAGCCGGAGTACATCCCCCAGGCCGGGCTCATGGTTGCCGCCAGCACCGCGCGTATCGCGAACATGCCCGGGCCATTGTGTTGCAGGAGCGCATGCAAGATGTCTGGCGTGTTGACGAACAAGTTGGGACGACGGAAGTCGGCGAGTTCGGTGATCTCCTGGCCGAATTGGGTGAGCTGCCACTTGGAAGTCCGCCACGTGAAGTACGTGTAGGACTGGGTGAAGCCCAGCTTGGCGAGCCCGAACTGGCGGGCCGGCGGTGTGAACGCCTCGGATAAAAACAGCACATCCGGATCGACTGCTTTCACTTGGCCGATCAGCCACGCCCAGAAGTCGGGCGGCTTGGTGTGCGGGTTGTCGACCCGGAAGACCTTCACTCCGTGGTTCATCCAGTGCCGCACCACGCGCAGCACCTCGTCGTAGAGTCCAGCGGGGTCGTTGTCGAAGTTGATCGGGTAGATGTCCTGGTACTTCTTCGGCGGGTTCTCCGCGTAGGCGATGGTGCCGTCGGGCAATTCGGTGAACCACTGGCGGTGTTGCGTGGCCCACGGGTGATCGGGCGCGCACTGCAACGCCAGATCCAGAGCCACCTCCATGCCCAGGTCGTGCACCGCTGCGACAAATTCGTCGAAGTCGTCGATAGTGCCCAGCCGCGGATGCACCGCGTCGTGGCCGCCCTCATCGCTGCCGATCGCCCACGGCGATCCGACGTCACCGGGGACCGCGGTCGCCGTGTTGTTTCGGCCCTTGCGGTGCACCTTGCCGATCGGATGGATCGGCGGCAGGTACACCACGTCGAAGCCCATCTGCGCGATGCGCGGCAACGCCGCCGCGGCGGTGGCGAAGGTGCCGTGCACGGGGTTTCCGTCCGCGTCCCAGCCGCCGGTCGAGCGGGGGAACATCTCGTACCACGAGCCGAAGCGGGCCAGCGGCCGGTCCACCCACACCCCGTACTGCTCGCCGCGGATGACCAGCTCGCGCCGCGGATAGTGCGTGAGTAGTTCGTCGACCTCGGGTGTCAGTGCCAGCGCGGCGCGTGAAACCGGATCGCCGGGGGCTCGCAGGGCGGCCGCGGCTACCCGCAACGGATCGCGCTGACTACGGGGAACCCCGGTCGCGGCGCGTTCCAGTAGCTGCGCGCCCACCAGCAGGTCGTTGGACAGTTCGCTCTCGCCCTGGCCGGCGTCCAGCTTGGCCACAATGGCGTGCCGCCAGGTGTGAATCGGGTCACCCCAGCCGTCCACCCGAAACGTCCACAACCCGACGCTGTCCGGGGTGAACTGACCGTGAAAGACGTAGGGCTCCTCGCCCATGCTCATCGGGACGAGTAGCGGCTTGACCCGGACGAGCGGGTCGGCAGCGGTGTCGGTCACTGCGGGGGCCTGCACCGCCTTGAGCCGCCGGGTTTCGCCCACCTGCGGGTAGCGCGGTCCCAGGTAGCGCACCACCAGCGTCGCAGCGACCGCGTCATGGCCTTCGCGCCATACCGCCGCGCGAACCGGAATTACCTCGTCGATCACGGCTTTTGCCGGATAGGCGCCGCACGATACGACGGGCGCGACGTCATCGATCTCGACACGACCGGGCACCGCTACTCCGTCCTTTTGGTAGTCCGTTGTCGTCCTGGGCGCGGCCGCACCGCAGCGTGCTTGTCTTCGAAAACCTCTTTGCGCCCAATACCCACCGTAGTGTCGGGCCACACCTGGGGGTGGGATGCGCATGCTGTTCGGGAGGCGAACCCCGGCCTGTCGTCAGTAAGATAATGACGCGTGAAAGCCCTCCGTCGGTTCACGGTCCGTGCCCACCTTCCGGGACGCCTGGAGGCGCTCGAACGGCTGTCTACCAACCTGCGATGGTCGTGGGACAAGCCGACGCAGGATCTCTTCGAGGCGATCGAGCCGACGCTGTGGACCCAATGCGGTCAGGATCCGGTTGCCCTGCTGGGCGCGGTGAGACCAAGCCGGCTCGACGAGCTGGCGCTCGACGGCGGTTTCCTCGACCGGCTCGATGAGTTGGCGGCGGACCTCAACGATTATCTGAGCGGTCCGCTGTGGTACCAGCAGCAACAAAGCGACGGCGCCGCCATGCCCAACGGCATCGCCTACTTCTCGATGGAGTTCGGCGTCGCCAAGGTGTTGCCGAATTATTCGGGCGGCTTGGGGATCCTGGCCGGCGATCATCTGAAGTCCGCGTCGGATCTCGGATTACCGCTGATTGCGGTGGGCCTGTACTACCGCTCCGGCTACTTCCGGCAGTCGCTGACCGCCGACGGCTGGCAACACGAAAATTATCCGGCGCTGGACCCGCAGGGGCTGCCGTTGCGGCTGCTCACCGATGGCGCCGGTGAGCCGGCGCTGGTTGAGTTGGCGCTGCCGGACTCCGGCCGGCTGCGGGCGCGGATCTGGGTGGCGCAGGTCGGTCGGGTCCCGCTGCTGCTGCTGGATTCCGACATTCCGGAGAACGAGCACGAGGTGCGCGGCGTCACCGACCGCCTCTACGGCGGGGATCAAGAGCATCGCATGCAACAGGAGATCCTCGCGGGCATCGGCGGCATACGAGCGATTCGCGCGTTCACCGCGATCGAAGGGCTGCCGGCGCCCGAGGTGTTCCACATGAACGAAGGCCACGCCGGCTTCCTCGGCACTGAGCGGATCCGCGAACTGCTCGATGCCGGTTTGGATTTCGATACCGCGCTGACCGTGGTGCGCTCCAGCACCGTGTTCACCACCCACACCCCGGTACCCGCCGGTATCGACCGGTTTCCGGTGGATATGGTGCAGCGGTATTTCGCCGGCACCGCGGCGGACCCCGACGGCGTTGGCGACACGGGTGGATCGGCGCTGCTGCCAGGTGTGCCGATCGCCAGGATTCTGGCGCTGGGCGCCGAGGACGATCCGGAGAAGTTCAACATGGCCCACATGGGCCTGCGGCTTGCGCAGCGCGCTAACGGTGTTTCGCTGCTGCACGGTCAGGTGAGTCGAGCCATGTTCAACGAGCTGTGGCCCGGTTTCGACCCCGACGAGGTGCCGATCGGGTCGATCACCAACGGCGTTCATGCGCGTACCTGGGCGGCGCCGCAATGGTTGCAGCTGGGCCGCGAACTGGCCGGATCGGACTCGTTTAGTGACCCCGGCGTCTGGCTGCGACTGAAGGAGGTCGACGCGGGTCATCTGTGGTGGATCCGGTCGCAACTGCGGGCGCTGCTTGTCGAGGATGTCCGGACGCGGCTGCACCGCTCATGGCTGGTCCGCGGTGTCTCGGAAGCCGAATTGAGCTGGATCTCGACGGCATTCGATCCGAACGTGCTGACCGTCGGGTTCGCTCGGCGAGTGCCGACGTACAAGCGCCTGACGCTGATGCTGCGCGACCCGGACCGGCTGGAACAGCTGCTGCTCGACGAGGAAGAACCGGTCCAGCTGATCGTGGCCGGGAAGTCTCACCCCGCCGACGACGGCGGCAAGGCGCTGATCCAGCAGGTGGTGCAGTTCGCCGACCGGCCCGAGGTGCGCCACCGCATCGCGTTCCTGCCTGACTACGACATGTCGATGGCCCGGCTGTTGTATTGGGGCTGCGACGTCTGGTTGAACAACCCGCTGCGCCCGCTGGAGGCGTGTGGCACATCGGGGATGAAGAGCGCGCTCAACGGCGGGCTGAACCTGTCCATCCGCGACGGGTGGTGGGACGAGTGGTACGACGGCGAGAACGGCTGGGCAATACCGTCGGCCTCCGGGGTGGCTGACGAAGGCCGACGTGACGACCTGGAGGCCGCGGCGCTTTATGACCTGCTCCAGAAATCCGTGGCGCCGACCTTCTACGACCGCGACGAGCAGGGAGTACCGCCCCGGTGGATCGAGATGGTCCGCCACACCCTGCAGACGCTCGGCCCGAAAGTCCTGGCCTCCCGGATGGTGCGCGACTATGTCGAGCGCTATTACGTGCCCGCGGCGGAGTCGCTGCGCAGGACCGTGACGTTCGACGGGGACGGGCAGCCGGCGTTCGATCCGGCCCGCGATCTGGCCGACTACCGCCGGCGGGCGTTCGAGGCGTGGCCGCACATCCAGATCACCGATGTCGACAGCACCGGGCTGCCCGACACTCCGGTGCTCGGATCGAAGCTGACCCTGACCGCGACCGTCCAGCTGGCCGGGCTGCGGCCCGACGAGGTCACCGTCCAGACTGTGGTCGGCAGAGTCGACACCGGCGACGCGCTGGTGGACCCGGTCACCGTCGAGATGCCGTACACCGGCACCGCGGCCGGCGGCGACCACATTTTCGCCACGACGACGGCGCTGCCGGTCGCCGGCGCGGTCGGCTACACCGTGCGGGTGCTGCCGCATCACCCGATGCTGGCCTCTGGTGCCGAGCTCGGTCTGGTCACGCTGGCTTCGACTCGCTGACCAGGCGCGCCAGAGCCGCGCGTACGGCGGTGGCATCAGCCGTCGGCCAGAACGGCGGCAGGGAGGCGCGCAGATAGCCGCCGTAGCGGGCGGTGGCCATCCGGGAGTCGAGCACCGCGACCACCCCTCGGTCGTCAACGCCGCGCAGCAGCCGTCCGGCGCCCTGCGCCAGCAGCAGTGCGGCATGGCTGGTAGCGACGGCCATGAATCCGTTACCGCCGCGTGCGGCCA
>Ga0209040_10002227_pt1 | contig 15303 bp, 11 predicted proteins | sample BogFormECP12_OM3_FD_188240 | JGI IMG/M metagenome (GOLD analysis project Ga0209040, IMG submission 188240) | Bog forest soil microbial communities from Calvert Island, British Columbia, Canada - ECP12_OM3 (SPAdes) (version 2) | ecosystem: Environmental > Aquatic > Freshwater > Wetlands > Bog ...
GTTCCGGTTATGATTTGATGGGATTAAGCAGACCGTGCAATTCAACGCAGCAAGCGAGAAGAGTGGGCCCGTAAGAGACTAAGTGCGGCGGAACAGAAGAAACACTTGGCCGCGCTCCGAAATGCGCCGAAGGTCATTCGATTCCTGGACGTGTCCCAGATCCCACCGGTGCTCATGGACACCGTCCCAGCCCAGCGCGCGTTGCAGCTCAAAGAGGTCCTGGATCGAATCGAGCTTCCGCCCCTTCAGGACATTCCGGATCGGGAAGCGATGGCCCGCGCTTCATTGAAGCGGTGGAGGCTGCCGGGCACGGAAATCGATTTCGTTCTCATCGAGACCGGGCCCCGCGCCGGAGAGTTTCTGGTGTCGGCCAATACCGTGGATCGCCTTCCGGAGTTCTACCAGCGGGTCATGAGCCTGCCTTACAAACCCGGTCCCGCAAAAGAGCTGAACGATGCTTATCGCACACTGACTTCAGGCAGGGCGCAAACGATCTACGAGGCCTTTCTAAGCTCGCCCATCGGTTTGAGCTACATTGTCCCGACTCGCTGGATGCTAAACTTACCGGACTGGGCCAGAGCCAGTGTGGCTGGTGCCGCCGCGTGGCAATGGTTGGGGCTCGGCGTCGGACTTCTTCTGGGCGCGCTGGTCATTTTCGCGGGCTATCGTCTGGCGAACCGCCTCACGGATCGCAGCGAGGACCAATCGGGTTCGAGATGGGATTCACTGCCGGTTCCCGTGGCGATCATTTTCGTCGCGGGGGTCCTCATACCTTTGGTGTATGCGCTGTTTCGTATCGGCGGGACCCCGCGTGTCGTCATTGCCTTTGTTCAGATAAGCGCCTTGTATCTCATGGCGGCGTGGCTGTTCATCATCGGCTCGATCATCGTCGGTGACGTGATCGTGTCGTCGGAGCATCTGAAACGCCGCAGCCTTGACAGTCAGCTTATCAGGCTGGGCACGCGCCTTGTCGGCGTTGCAGGCGCCATAGCATTCCTGATCGAGGGCGCGGACGAGTTGGGTTTCCCGGCCTATTCGGTGCTTGCCGGGCTGGGCGTCGGCGGTCTGGCCGTTGCGCTCGCTGCCCGCGACAGCATCGCGAACCTGCTGGGCTCGCTGCTGATCATGCTGGAGAAGCCATTTCGGATCGGCCACTACATCAGGCTTGGCGGCACCGAAGGCGCGGTGGAGGACGTTGGCTTCCGCAGCACACGTATCCGCACGCTGGACAACTCATTGATATCGATCCCGAACAACGCGGTGGTGAATACGACGGTCGAAAACCTGAGCCTTCGCACGATGCGCCGCCAGCGTTTCTTCGTGCAGATCACCTACGACACGCCGCGTGAAAGAGTGGAGGAGATGGTTGCCGGCATCCAACAGCTCATCGCCGATCATCCGTTGACCAACAAGTCAAACTTCCAGGTGTGCTTCAACAATTTCGGCGAGAGCAGCCTCGATATCCTTGTCATGTTCTACTTCGATGTCGATGACTACGGTGTCGAGCTCAGGGAGCGCGAGGCGATGCTCTTGCAGGTCATTGATCTCGCCAAGGATGTCGGGGTCGAGTTCGCATTCCCGACGCGCACACTGCGCGTTGAGACCTCGGGACCTGCGGCGACGGCCGAGAGCGCGGACATATTGCGCTGGCCCGCTTCCTGAGAAGCGGCCTCTGGCCGCTCGTCCTACTCACGCTGGTTCTTGCCGCCACGACCGCTGCCCGCGCGCAGGATATCGAGCCGCGCGCCTATTCCAACGCGCCGATCGGCGTGAACTTCCTCAACGGCGGCTACGCGTACACCCAGGGCAGCCTCCCGACCGATTCCTCCCTCCCCATCACCAATTCGCATCTCACGACCTCTAGCGCCGTGTTCGGCTACGGCCACGTCTTCGAACTCTGGGGCCAGTCGGCCAAGATCAACGTCGTGGCGCCCTATAGCTGGCTCGGCGGCGATGCCGTCTTCAGGGGCCTGCCGATCCAGCGCTCCGTCAACGGGCTCACCGACATAAGCGTCCGGGCCTCCGTCAACTTCTTAGGTGCCCCGGCCATGGACCTGCAGGAATTCCGCAACTACCGGCAGGACCTCATCCTCGGCGCCACCCTCGCCATAACCGCGCCGATCGGCCAGTACGATTCCTCCCGCCTGGTGAATCTCGGGACCAACCGCTGGTCCATCCGCCCCGAACTCGGCGCCTCCAAGGCCTTCGGCCCTCTCACCATTGAACTGTCCGCCGGCCCCACCTTCTTCACCGACAACACCGACTTCCTCAACGGCCATACCCGCTCGCAGGAGCCGATCGTCTCCGGCCAGGCTCACGCCATCTACGATTTCGGCTCCGGCATCTGGGGCGCACTCGATGGGCAGTTTTTCACCGGCGGTTCCACTTCCGTCGACGGCAACGGGAACCATGACCTGCAGCGCAACTGGCGCCTTGGCGGCACGCTTGCCCTGCCGCTGAGCCCCAATTACTCGCTCAAGTTCTTTGCCAGCGCCGGCGTCTCCGCCCGCACCAACAACAACTACAACCTCATCGGAATTTTGCTGCAATACCGCTGGGGAGCGGGGCTCTGACGCCTTGCACCGCGGGAAGCGCCCCTCGTGATGTCGATCGTGAGGCCGTTCGGCCAGATCGGGTTGGGGTTGCGATAGACATCCGGCGGATAGTAGAGCTTCGGGTCGTATTCCACATTGCGCGGGATCGGCTCTTCGATGTCCGTGCAAGTCTGCTGTGCATTGGGAGAATCGACGGTGGTCCTGGCGAGAATAAGGTCAAAAAGCTCGATGGCTGCCTCTCCTGAGGGGCGCGCGATTCGCGTTGCGGCCGCCATGGCCGCGTTCTTCGTTCTCGGCTGGACAGCCGTGGCCCACGCGCAGGTTGCAAACCTCCCGCCCTCCCAGCAATCCTCCACTGGCTGGACTATCGCCATCACCCCCTATGCCTGGCTGCCGACGATCTCGACCACGTTCAGCGTCACCGGCCCACAAGGAAACACTGTGACGCAAACGATCAGCGCCGGCATCGCCGACTATATCTCCCAGCTCAATTTCGGCCTGATGCTCGGAGGTGAGGCCCGCTACGACCGGTTCACGGTCATGACCGACCTCGTCTACGCCAACGCCAGCATCACCACGAAGAACAGCCATATCTCCAGGGTTAATCTCGGTACCGGCTCGATCGACATCCCGCGCTCGCAACAGCTCGAGACCGGCACCCGGCTCGCCACGACCATCTGGTCGCTAGCCGGCGGCTACACGTTGCTGCAAGGCGATTGGGGCAACCTTGACGCCGTCGCGGGCCTGCGCATGCTGTTCCTGGGCTCCACCACAAACTATCAGCTCACCAACGACATCCATTCGGCCGACGGGACGATCGCCCTGTCGAAAACCGGCACCCTGAATCTCGGTGTCAGCAAGCCCGAAGGCATCGGCGGCATCACCGGCCGCATCAACATTCCCAACAGCAAATTCTACTTGCCCTTCTATCTGGACGCCGGCGGCGGTAGCGTGCCCCTCACTTGGCAGGTCTATGCCGGCGTTGCGTGGCAGCCCACGGATTGGGTCGATGTCTCGGTCGGCTACCGCTACCTCTCGTTCCGAAACGGGAGCAAAACCCTTGGGATCGAACACCTCAGTCTCGGCGGCGCCCTGCTCGCCGGCAACTTCCACTTCTGAGCCGGGATTTTTCCGAGCGGGTGGTGCCTCGCGTCCTCCGGTGATGGCACCCGGTCAGTCTTCGTAGCCAAATACCGCCTTGACCTTCGATATGATCTTGTCACGAAGCATCTGCTTGAGGTCGATCTTGAAGTTCTTGGGGAAGAACCCATCGGGTTTACGATAGACGTCCGGCGGATAGTAGAGTTTCGGGTCGACCTCCACGTTGCGCGGCACCGGCCCTTCGAGGTCCGTGTAAACGTAGCGAGGATTGGGGAAGTCCACGGTGGTCTTGGTAAGACTGAGGTCAAACAGCTCAATCGCTTCCCTGGGCGAGGGGCGCGCGAAGTTGGTGGATTCGGGCAGCGCCGCCCGGCGGGTCCAGATGGCTTTCTTGGTGACATTGACAATCACACCATCCGGTGCGCCGAACTGGAACAAGCCGTCCCAGTGGGTGCGGATGCCCGCCACCATTTCCGGGACCATCTCCTCGTCGTAGCCCAGGTGCGTGGCCATCGCGAGGCGCGGCTGCACCTGCTTGAACACGTAGCCCGTCGCATAGTGCACCGTGTGGGCGGCATCGATGGTGGCGGTGCCGAGAATAGTCGGTATGCCGAACTTCAGGGCCTGGATGTTCATGGTGTCGGGCTGCAGCTCCGTCACGAACACGTCCACGCCCTTGGAGAACTTCGCGGTGTTGTCATCCGGCCGGCCATCACCGGTCCACACGAAGGAGAGGCCGTTCCAATCCAGGCGGTAGGCCGAGGCGCCGTCCTTGCCGTGGGCGCGGCGCCAATGCCGGATGACCACGCCGTCCTTGTCATAGCAGATGCCGTTGTCATCCTGATAATCGAACTCGTTGACCTCAACCTCGTAGCCGTCCCCGATCGGGAAACAGTTGAAGCTTTCGGTGTGCCAATGGGTCATCGCCTTCATGCCCTCGATCATGGCCTTGGTGCCATCCTTGGGCGTGCGACCCGAAGGCCCGGTCACACGCAGCGGCTTCCAACGCCCCGACCAGGCCGAGAAGCCGTAGATGTACGGCAGCTCACCGTAGTGATCGACGTGCAGATGGGTGATGAAGATGTCGTTCACCATCTGCAATGGGACCTGCAAGGCCACGATATTGCGCAGACAGCCGGGGCCGAGGTCGAAGAAGAAGCGCTTGCCGTTGCCCAGTTCCACCATGATCGCGGTGCCCGCCTGGTTGCGCGTGGGCGGCACCGGCGAGCTGCCGATGAACGAGATGCGCATCTCGTCGTCGCCCAGTTCCTCCACGCCCGGGAAAAACGTGTTGGCGTTGGCGACGGACGGCGTCGGCCGATAGTACGGCGGCAACGTGATGCCGGTGTTGGGTCCGCCGCCGTACGGGTTCTTGACCTCGCGCATCCAGGTCATGTCTTCCGCGGCTTCCGCCGGCGCGGGAACGGCAGCGGCCGCCGCTGTCGCCGCGGCCGCGGCCAAACCCCTGAACGCGTTGCGACGGTTCACCGTCGTTTCATTCCGCGCGTCCGCAACCTGCGGCTTACCATCTCCAGGGTTTTGTTCAGACATTGCTTGCTCCACTTTGGTTGCCTATGCGCGGGCCGACAGCCACCATTGCCGGATCGATGCGCGTATTTGTCTGGCCGCCGCCAGGCTGGCAGCGACCGCGATGGTCGTCTCGAAGTTGCAGCGGCCTATCTGCCCGGTCATCGTAGCACACGACCGATCAACCGTAGCTGACATGTCGGTAATCCCTGCTCGATCCGTAGCCGGCCGGCGGCAAGCTTGCAACGCCGGTGCAACGCGCCGGCAGGCCGCGATCATGACCCGGCTGGAAGACATAATCCAAACTCATCGCGATAGGCTGCCGCGTGTATTGGCACTGCGGAGCGGACACTCCAGTCCTGCTGCCACGAGCATGTTGGGATGGGCCCGAGGCGTTATCTGCACCTGCGCGGGACGCGACGCATTCACCACGCGCGGATCGCAGCGCGCCCCGATTCGGTGAGAATCTCGCAACTTGCCAAATCCCACGGTTTCAGCCAGCTTAATCGATTAACGGCTGCCCACCGCAAGCAGTTCGGCGAATTCCCCTCCACCGCGTCGCGGCGCCTCCCCCGGTCGTGATTGTGGGACTGACGGCCCGGTTTGACCGGCTTGCGGCCGGATTGCATCGCGAGCACTTCGTCCCTATGCTGGATTCGTGCTACACGTCCCGACACCCCCGGACTGGGGCTAACGAGAACACCCACTCAACTGGAATAGCGCGAGGGAAACTACACATGATGCTCCAAAAAACGATGATCGCCGCTGGGCTGGCAATCGCTGCCACTTGTGGCGTGGCGTCGGCACAGGGACTGACCCTGCCAGAGGGCAGGGTCTACACCTTCCACTCGGGCCCACAGGCCAGTTGTCCTGGGCTGGATTGGCACCTCGTGGTCGAATCCAATGGAGTTCTGAAGGGTATGGTCGCGTGGGACGCCATGAAGTCGATGGCCTCGGCAGAGGGGACCGTCAACGTGCAGGCCCGAACCTTCCAGATGAGCGCGGTGAAAGTCGGAGACCCGAGCCGTACAGCGAAGATTACTGGGACGGTCAGGTCGGATGGGTGGCTTATTGCCGACATCGAGGGACCGAACGTGCACTGCAAGGGCATCGCTATACCGTTCGGCACCGGTGGTGCGCCAGCGGGCGGCAACGGCTAAGGCAATCTGAGTTGCGGCAGCGGCCTTGTGGCCGCCGCCGCGCTCTCAGTTGGGTGTCGGTGGGACGATCCGCGGCGAAACGGATTGCCACACGGCAGCGGCCTTCACGCGCAGCCGGTCCCCTCGCTGTGGGCGGCACGCTTTGGATGAGACCTGCTGTGAAGCTACCCCAAACCCGGGCGCGCGGGTTCATCATTTCTGCTGCCTCACCGGCGTGATGCGCACTCGCATGCGGTTATTGGGTTGACCAGCCATCCGGCGGCGTTGTGCCCCCGGTGTCGTTGCTGGCCGTGTGCGAGCCTGCATTCAGCATGCGCCGCCAGATACGGGATCGCTGAAATGCCTCAGGTCAGGCTGTACCCGCTGGTTCTGATACTGATGATCGGCGGCTGTGCCGGCCCGATGGGAACGATACACAGCGACACGGTGGTAGCGCCGATCGTAACCTCGTTCGACGGCTCCTATCGGAACGCGATTCGCGTCACCAACTCGGCCATCAAGGGAAGTCCCTGGTGCGACTCGCCGGGCCAACCGGTCATCACGGTGATGAACGGCCAGTTCAGCTATGCCGTGCCGCATCCCAACGTGCCCGGCAATCCCGCGCCAAGCTATCCGGCGATATTTGCACAGGATGGAACATTCTACGGTCAGATCGTTAGTGGCACCATCTCCGGACAGGTTCGCGGGACCCATATGGAAGGCAACATCGACGGTCAGGGATGCGTCTTCGCCTTCACCGGGGAGCGAATCTGAGTTCAGGTTCCTTGCCGTCGCTGTTGCACTGGCGCTTGCCACGATAGGTTGTGCCCCGACGTCTAAACGGCAACGTTGCTTCGCCCGCACGACCGCGGTGACTGCTACATCTCGCTCCGGCCGGAATTCGGCAGTCCAATCGCCACTTGTGGCGAAGTATTGGGGCGAGCCGTGCGTAACAGTCGTGTAACATAACTGTAAAGTTGATGCGGTTTTTGCCGAAATTGCATAGCCAGTGCAGCACGCCGTATAATCGTTTGGAACCCAAGTGTCACCCGGGAGCGGAGAGCACCATGAAGTTCAACAGATCGGACCTGTGCGCAAGCCTGCGTGGGCTGCTGTTTGCCTGCGTGGTGCTGCCCCTGGCGGCGATGAGCGCCAACGCGCAACAGATCAACGGCGTGCCGGGATCGCCGGCGGCCACGGAAACGATCAACGGCCAGGTCCTGCCGCCGCCGCCGGTACCGTTCGGCGGTGAGATCAATCTCAACGCCCTCCAATCGAAGGCGTTCTGGCCGCCGCGGGTGGCGCCTCCCAAGGGCGCCCCGAACGTGCTGCTGATCATGACCGACGATGTCGGCTTCGGCGCACCCAGCACGTTCGGCGGCGTCATCCCGACGCCAGCCCTGGACCGCATCGCCAATGCTGGTTTGCGTTATACCCAGTTTCACTCCACGGCACTGTGCTCGCCGACGCGGGCGGCACTGATAACCGGGCGTAACCATCACTCCGTCGGCTTCGGCGTCATTTCCGAGCAGGCCACCGGATTTCCCGGCTACGACAGTTTCATCGGCCGCGATGCCGCCACCATCGGCGAGATCCTGAAGCAAAACGGCTACCGCACGTCGTGGTTCGGCAAGGACCACAACACACCGGCGTTCGAGGCGAGCCAAGCGGGGCCGTTCGACCAATGGCCGATCGGCATGGGCTTCGAATACTTCTATGGCTTCGTCGGTGGCGACACGAGCCAGTGGCAGCCGAATCTGTTCCGCAACACTACGGCAATCTACCCCTATGTCGGGCATCCAGGCTGGAACCTGACCACCGCCCAGGCGGATGATGCCATCGACTGGATGAAGCGGATCAATGCGCTCAATCCCGAGCAGCCTTTCTTCGTCTACTACGTGCCGGGCGGCACGCACGCGCCACATCACCCGACGCCGGAATGGATCAAGAAGATTAGCGACATGCACCTGTTCGACCAGGGCTGGAATGCGCTGCGCGACCAGATCTTCGCCAACCAGAAGCGGCTGGGCGTGATCCCGGCGGATGCCAAGTTGACGCCTTGGCCGGACGATCTGCTGAAGACCTGGGACAAGCTGACCGCGGATGAGAAGAAGATGTTCATCCGTCAGGTGGATGTCTATGCCGCCTATCTGGCCTACACCGACGATGAGATCGGCCGGGTGATCCAGTCGGTCGAGGATCTGGGCAAGCTCGACAACACGCTGATCATCTACATCAGCGGCGACAACGGATCGAGCGCGGAAGGCACGCTGGTCGGCACCCCGAACGAGGTGGCGATGTTCAACGGCGTCGTGGTGCCGGTGGAGGACCAGCTCAAATACTTCTACGATGTCTGGGGCTCGGACCGGACCTACAACCACATGGCGGTGCCCTGGTCCTGGTCCTTCGACACACCGTTCACCTGGACCAAGCAGATCGCCTCACATTTCGGCGGCACGCGGCAGGGCATGGCGATCTCCTGGCCGGCGCGCATCACCGACAAGGGCGGCATCCGCAACCAGTTCCACCACATGATCGACGTCATGCCGACGCTCCTGGAAGCGACCGGGATCATGGCGCCCAACACGGTGAACGGCGTCGCGCAGAAGCCGATCGAAGGTGTCAGCATGGCTTATACCTTCGACAAGGCGAACGCCAACGCGCCCTCGACGCATCACACGCAGTATTTCGAGATGTTTGGCGACTATGCCCTGTACCAGGACGGCTGGATCGCCAGCAAGAAGGTCACGCGTCCGCCCTGGGTGACATTCGGGCCGGCGAACCCGGACCCGGCCAATTCGGGTTCGTGGGAGTTGTATGACCTGACCAAGGACTGGACGCAGTTTGAGGACGTCGCGGCGAAATATCCCGAGAAGCTGGCGTTGCTTCAAAAACAGTTCTGGGTGGAGGCGGCGAAGTACAACGTGCTGCCACTGGACGCTTCGATCGCTTCACGCTTCATCACGCCACGCCCGAGCCTGACGGCGGGCCGGACGGACTTCACCTGGTCCGGCGAGATGACCGGCACGCCGAATGGTGACGCGCCGAGTCTGCTCGACACATCGTACACCTTCACGGCCGAGGTGGACATTCCGCAGGGTGGCGCCGAGGGCATGATCGTCACCCAGGGCGGGCGGTTCGGCGGCTACGGCTTCTATGTGCTGAAGGGCAAGCCCGTGTTCGTTTGGAACCTGGTCGACCTCAAGCGGGTTCGCTGGGAGGGTCCGGAGGTCCTGTCCCCTGGCAAGCACACGTTGGTGTTCGACTTCAAATATGACGGGCTGGGTATCGCCACTCTGGCATACAATAACCTGAGCGGTATTGGCCGAGCTGGTACCGGTGTGCTAAGGGTGGACGGCAAGGTGGTCGCCTCCCAGACGATGGATCGCACGCTGCCACTCATCCTGCAATGGGATGAGAACTTCGATGTCGGTGCGGATACCGGCACTCCGGTGGATGACAATGACTACCAGGTACCGTTCGAGTTCACCGGCAAGCTGATCAAGCTGACGTTGCATATCGAGCCGCCGGTGCTGACACCCGAGGACATCAAGAAGCTGGAGCAGGCGCAGCGGGACAACAGCGTGTCGCAGTAGTAGTCTGGGCTGGAAATCTTGTCCGTTCGCGGCGATCATGGCCGTCCCCTGATCCAACACGGGGACGGCCAAGAATTGACAAAGACAACGCCGTGCGACGTGCCAATAATGCAAAGGGAGTTACGATGATCTCGCGACGCGCCACGATGGTGCGAGCAATGCGGTGGCACCGAATGACACGCAGGAGGGCCGCGCCAAGAATCGGCGCATCGAGCAAACACAGGTCGGGCCGGGCAACTAGCGCCGGCTGCATCGCTGTCGTTCATCACAAGGAGAACCATCCATGAGACACCCTGCTTCGCTGCGGAACACCTGCCTGGCGCTGGCCGGTTGCCTGGCGCTCGGCGTTGCCGGGCTGATCGCTCCTGTTCCCGCCTGGGGACAGGCGGCCGGCATGGGCGGCATCGGCTCGTCGCAGACGATCACGGCGCGCGCCAAGGTGCAGGCGATCGACCTCGCCACCCGCGAGGTCACGCTGGTCGGTCCGCAAGGCAATGTGTTCGCCGTGCATGCCGGCGACGCGGTGCACAATCTCGACAAGGTCAAGGTGGGCGACACCGTTGTCGCGACCTATTACGCCTCGATCGTGCTGGTGCTGTCGGCGCCTGGAACACAGGTTCCCGACAATCAGGTGAACGCCGCGGCCGCCCGTGCTGCGAAGGGCCAGATGCCGGCCGGCGCGCTCAGTGCGAAACTGATCGTCACCGGCACCGTGGTTGGCGTCGATCTCGTAAACCACACGATTTCGCTGGTGAATCCGTCGGGTGGCATGGTGCAAACGTTCAACGTCACCGATCCCCGGCGGCAGGCGGCGCTGAAGCGGGTCAAGGTCGGTGACTCGTTGACCGCCATCGGCACCGAGGCCTTCGCTGTCGCGCTTGAACCGGTGTGATCGAGCCGCGGGAGATCGCGCATCGAGGAGGCATGATGAAATACCGGGTTGCGCAGCTTGCTGTGTTGGCGGCACTGGTGGCGCCAATATGTGGCCACGCTCAGCAATCGCCGCCGGCGACCTCCAGCACGCCACCGCCAATCGAGCCGAAAGCCGTCGAGATTCTGAAGGCAGCGTGCGACAAGCTCGCCGGGGCGAAGGCCATGTCGTTCACCGCCGTGAACACCTATGAAAAGGCGGCGCGCAACGGCCAGCCGTTGTTCTACGCTACGCGCAACCAGGTCACGCTGCAGCGTCCGGACCAGCTACGCGTGATCACGCCCGGGGACGGAACGCCCGATGAGTTCTATTACGACGGCAAGACCATGATGGCCTATGTGCCGTCGCAGGACCTTGTGGCCGTTGCCGATGCACCGCCGACGATCGACCAGATGCTTGACGTCGCATGGGAGAAGGCGGCGATCTACTTTCCATTCGCCGACATGATCATGTCAAAGCCCTGCGCGGTGTTTGAAGAGGACGGGCTCAACTCGGCGTTCTACGTCGGACAGTCGAAGGTGATCGGAGGCACCACGACCGACATGGTGGCCGTTGCTGGTGACAACGTGCAGGCCGAACTCTGGATCGGCGCGGCCGATCATCTGCCGCGGCTGATTCGCACGGTGTACCCGCACGAACCCGCCCACGCGCTGTATCAGACCGAGTATTCCGACTGGCATCTGGCCGATAAGATCGAACCTGCTGCCTTCACCTCAAGCAAGGCGACCAAGGGGAAACCGATGCCATTCGCGCCGCCAGGCGCCGGCGAACCGCCGCCAGGTCCGGGCACGCCGGCGAAGCAGCCCTGAGGAGGAGATCGCATGCGCAAATCGATTCTGATCGCGACCGTCGCTGCGCTTTCCGCCGCTTTGCCGGTGTCGCAGGCGAGCGCCTGGATGCGCGGTTTCTCCGGCGGCGGCTGGACCCACGGCGGCAGTGCCGGCGGATGGCAGCACTCCACCTCGTTCGGTGCTGGTGGATTCTCGCATTCCAGCGACTACGGTGGTTGGGACCACAGCACACAGGTGGGCGCGGGCGGCGTGGCGCACGAAAGCAATTACGGCGGCGCCTGGCGCGGCACCGCGGCAGATTCGCAAGGCGCAGTCCACGCCAGCGACTACGGCGGATATTATCATGGTACCGCTGTGGGACCGTATGGCGCCGCGCATACCGGCTACTACGGCACCACGACCACCGCATACGGAGCCTACTATCACCAGCCGACGACGGCCGCCTACTACGGCGGCTCGTGCTACAATTGCGGCACCGGCGCGTGGGGGGCCGCGGCAGCAGGAGCCGCGGTTGGCGCCGCTGCCGCCGCGCCTCCGGTTTACACGCCAGCACCACCCGCGGCGTACGCCTATCTTCCCGCGGGATGCGTGTACCGCCTGCTGCCCCATGCCTATGACTGCGGCGGCTCGTGGCTTGCGCCGGCATATGGCGCGAACGGCGTCTACTATCGGCCTGTCCCTCCGCCCTGAACCGCGACGGACGCCGTTGCTGGCTTACTGGCGGGTCATTGCCGCGATCCTGCTGTGGTCGGTGGCGGCGGCTCGCGCCCAGGACGCACCGAACTATGTCGGTTCTGAAACGTGCGCTGCCTGCCATGCCGGCGAGACCCAGCTTTGGCAGGGCTCGCATCATGCATCCGCCATGCGGAAGGCAACCGATGCCACCGTTCTCGGCGACTTTCGCGATGCCCGGGTCGAGCATTTCGGCACGATATCGGAATTTCATCGCGACGGGGATCGGTTCCTGGTGCGTACGGATGGTCCTGATGGGTCCATGCGGGATTACGAAATCGCCTACACCTTCGGCGTCTATCCGCTGCAGCAGTACCTGATTGCATTTCCCGGCGGACGTTATCAGGCGCTCGGCATTGCGTGGGACAGCCGGCCTAAGGAGCAAGGCGGCCAGCGCTGGTTCCATCTGTATCCGGACCAGAAATTACCGGCCGGCGATCGTTTGCACTGGACGGGCATGGATCAGACCTGGAACTACATGTGCGCCGATTGCCACTCGACCGAGCTCAGGAAGAACTACGATCTGAAGGCGAACAGCTACGCGACGACCTGGCGCGACGTGGACGTATCCTGCGAGGCGTGTCACGGACCGGGCTCCCGCCATGTCGCCCTGATGCAGTCGCATCAGAGTGGCTTTTCGGATCAGGACAGACTTGGGCTGGTGGCCTGGCTGAAGGCAACCGACACCGGCCGGTGGGAAATGAACCCCGAGACCGGCATCGCACGACGCACCGAGCCGCTCGCTTCGGCGGAGATCGATGCCTGCGCCGCGTGCCATTCGCGGCGCAAGGTGATTGCGGACACACCGACACCGGGCGGAAAGTTTCTTGATTCGTATCTGCCGGCCTACCTGGAACCTGGCCTTTATCACGCTGACGGCCAAATCGACGGCGAGGTGTACGAATACGGCTCGTTCCTCGAAAGCCGCATGCGGGCGGCCGGCGTCACATGCTCCAACTGCCATGATCCGCACAGTCTCAGGCTGCATGCCGAGGGCAATGCACTCTGTGCACAATGCCATATGCCAGCGAAGTTCGACGTTGCCGCACATCATCACCACGAGCCCGGAAGCACCGGCGCACAATGCGTCAACTGTCACATGCCGACGAAGACCTACATGATCGTTGACCAGCGGCGGGATCATAGTTTCCGCGTTCCCCGTCCAGACCTTTCCGTTGCCATCGGTACCCCGAATGCCTGCACGCAATGCCATACCGACCGGCCGGCGAACTGGGCGGCCGAGAAGGTGGCGGAATGGTTTCCCCACGGCCGGCAGACCACGGCACACTTCGGCACGGCGCTCAACGCGGGGCGGACCGGAGCAGCGGACGCGGAGCAGCGACTCAGCCGGCTGATTCTCGACCAGGGCCAGCCGGCCATTGTCCGTGGAACGGCCTTGCTGCTGCTGGCTGCCTATCCGTCGCAGGCGTCCGAAGCTGCGATCAGGATGGCGATATTCGACCCGGATCCGCTGGTGCGCGCGGCGGCGCCACGAGCGCTGCCGGCCTCGCCATCACCGGCGCTGTCCCAGGCCATGGTCCGCTTGCTCGCCGATCCGGTGAGAGCCGTGCGCATCGAGGCAGCACGCTCGCTCGCGGGCCTTGATTTGAAGACGTTGACGCCGGAGCAGCGAACCACCTTCGACACGGCCTATCAGGAGCTGGTCACGGCGGAATCGATCGACGCCGACCGGCCCGAAGCACATCTCAATCTTGGCTTGCTGGACCTCCGCCGCCAGCAGGCGCAGGAGGCGCAGGCTGAATACCGCACAGCGTTACGGCTCGATCCAGGCTTCGTGCCTGCGCTGGCCAACCTGGCCGATCTGTATCGGTTGCAGGGCATGGATGATCAGGGATCCAGGCTGCTGCGCCAGGCCATCGCGATCGAACCCGGCAACGCCGATATCCGACATGCGCTCGGTCTGCTGCTGGTCCGACAGCACAATTACCCGGAGGCGTTGACGGAGCTGCGTCAGGCAAGCGAGTTCGCTCCGGACAATGCTCGCTATGCCTACGTTTACGCGATTGCGCTCAACTCGACGGGGTCGTCCGCGCAGGCTCTCGGGCTGCTGGAACGCACCCACCGTCGGCACCCGGCGGACCGAGACGTGCTCATTGCACTGATCTCAATTGCGGAGGAGCAGGGGGATTTTGAGGGTGCGCTGTCGCACGCCAAGGAGCTGCTGGTTCTTGCACCGGCAGACCAGCAGCTTCGCGCCATGATCCAGGAGCTGGAACGCCGCACGGCACACCAGGGCAATCGGGTGAAGAAGTAGATGACAAACCGATAAAGCGCTGAATCCATGGCAACCCTCGATTCGCTGGCGGGGGACAGCCATGAACGAGGTAACGGCAGATTGTGCTGCTTGGCACGAGACGGTGGTTTTCCTGAGTCATTTCAAGGACCTGAAAGACCCTCGCCAGCAAGGCAAGATCACCTACCCGCTCGACGAGGTTCTCCTACTCTGCCTGCTCGCCGTGCTGGCCGGCGCCGAGACCATTGTCGATATCGCCTGGTTCGGCGGCAAGAAGCTGGCGCTGCTGCGCCGGTTCCGCCGCTTCCGGGACGGCACGCCGGCCCACGGCCGTCTGGGCGACATCCTTGACGCCCTCGACGCCGAACCGTTCCAGCGCTGCTTTGTTGCCTGGGTGGCGGCGACGACCGGGGTGCCAGAGGGGGTGGTTGGATCGACGGCAAGACCGCGCCGCGGTCCGGCCGCAAGAACCGTGGCCAGCCGTCAATCCATATGGTCTCGGCGTTCGCGGCACGCCAGCGGCTGGTGCTCGGCCAGGTCAAGGTGGCGGAACAGTCCAACGAGATCGTCGCCATCCCCAAGCTCTTGGAGATGTTGGCAATCGAGGGGGCGATCGTGACCATCGATGCGATGGGCTGCCAGCGCGACATCGCCCAGAAGATCGTCGACAAGAAGGC